>Ga0209370_1002448_pt1 | contig 13337 bp, 10 predicted proteins | sample AgamicAtPrz_FD_187164 | JGI IMG/M metagenome (GOLD analysis project Ga0209370, IMG submission 187164) | Agave microbial communities from Guanajuato, Mexico - At.P.rz (SPAdes) (version 2) | ecosystem: Host-associated > Plants > Phyllosphere > Phylloplane/Leaf | place: Guanajuato, Mexico... | reverse complement strand
AGCGTAAAGGCGACCTGAAAAACATGAATCCAGATGGCAAAGGCCGCGTACGTCTCGACTACGTGATCCCAAGCCGTGGCCTGATCGGCTTCCGTTCTGAGTTCATGACCATGACCTCTGGTACCGGTCTGCTGTACTCCACCTTCAGCCACTACGACGACGTTCGTCCGGGCGAAGTGGGCCAGCGCAACAACGGCGTACTGATCTCCAACGGTCAGGGTAAAGCGGTTGCGTTCGCACTGTTCGGCCTGCAGGACCGCGGTAAGCTGTTCCTGGGTCACGGTGCAGAAGTTTACGAAGGCCAGATCATCGGTATTCACAGCCGTTCTAACGACCTGACCGTAAACTGCCTGACCGGTAAAAAACTGACCAACATGCGTGCGTCCGGTACTGACGAAGCCACTGTTCTGGTTCCGCCGATCAAGATGACCCTGGAGCAGGCTCTGGAATTCATCGATGACGACGAACTGGTAGAAGTGACTCCGCAGTCTATCCGTATCCGTAAACGTCACCTGACCGAGAACGATCGTAAACGTGCTATGCGCGGTTCGAAAGAAGACTAATCATCTGACGTAATGTAAAAAGCCGCTGAATCTCAGCGGCTTTTTTTATGTTATTTAAAGCTGTATTTTACGCCTAACATGCCCTGCGTATCGCTATAGCCTTTATCGCCAATCTGCTGGGCCACGTTGCCCCACAGGCTAAGCTGCGGCGTAATCTGTCCCTCCACGCCCGTTTTGAGTTCGCCGATATTGCGGGTTCCACGCATCTCGTTGCTGACGTCATCCATGCGGATCCGCGTAGCGCCGGTATTGTGGATCCAGTTCGCCTCGATAAACGGCTGGAAGGTGCGGGATTTACCGTCGTCGATGGCGCTGTGTCCGCTGATGTAGGCCTTCACGCCAAGGCGGGTCATCAGGTTGCCATTGGTTTCGTCTTTCACCCGCGTGCCGTTGCGCTCACGATGGTCGTCAGCCTGCACGTCCATCCACACCGCCTGCGCCTTCGGCTGGATCCAGTAGCTGTCGCGCCCGCTCTCGCCCAACCTGATGCTATAGCCCGCTTCAACAGAGGCGGTCACGCCGCTGGAGCGATAGCTTTCCGTGGCCTGATCCTCGCCCATCACCTTGTTATCAAACCAGTTATACAGCGCCCAGCTATCAACATAGATACCGCTTTTATCCGCGTCGTTTGCGTACCAGGTGCCGTACAGGCCTGCGCTATAGCCGGTGAGCTGGCCGCGCGAGCGGTAGCCGGTAAGGCTGGAGTTGGTCCGGCTCTGGCTATTGGCGTAGCCCGCCATCAGGCCAAGATGCCAGCGGTCCAGGCCGTCGGTACTCCATTGCGCCAGCTCGCCGCCCATCTGCAGCACATAGCTGTTGGCGGTGGTATGTAGCTGGCCGCTGCCATCTTTAAACCGCGTATGGCCGCCGACGTTGCGCATCCACAGGCTGGTCACTTTTTTCTCGCCGGTAAGCATATCCGTATACTGCGTCTCGCCCAGGCGATCGTGCAGGCGGGTCATAAATACCCTGTTTGCCGCATAGCCGTTGGCCTGATAGCTGCCAAACTCCGGACGATACTGATGCTCGCCCTTAGGTGGAGCGGGGGGCGGCACGGGCTCTAGCGGCGGCATGGCCGGATCGGCGGGCGGGTTCACTGGGTCGACCGGCTCTTCCGGCGGTTTCACCGGGTCTACGGGGGGATCGACAGGGTCGACCGGCGGCTTAACCGGGTCTACGGGCGGGTCCACCGGATCGACCGGCGGGTCAACCGGGTCTACGGGCGGATCCACAGGGTCTACCGGCGGGTCAACCGGGTCCACGGGCTCGGCCAGGCTGGTCAGATACCAGTTTTTATCCTTTTGCACGACGTTATAGTCAAAACCGCCCGCCACGATGCGCCCCACCTTGCCGAAGGTGCCGTCTGAGCTGCCGCCCACGCTGACGATCTCGATGCCTTCTACGGTTTGCGCGCCGGCGCCGCCGATATTATTCACCTCCACCCCGGTATGGCCGGAGGTGTTTCCTTCCACGATCAGCTTGTCCGTTGCCGAGGTATCGTCAAACAGCACGGTGTTGAACACCAGCTTGCCGCCGTTACCCGCGTAATCGCCGTTGATGGTCAGGGTTTGCCACGCCGCGTCGCCGCTGTGCTGGAAATTAATCGTGCCGCCCGCGTTCAGCGCCAGGCTGGTCAGGGTTGAGCTTTCGCGCATATTCCACACCGCGTCATCCATCGTCAGCGCGATGGTACCGCTGCCGGCGGCGTTGCTCTCAATGAAAGAGGCACCGTTCCACAGCGAGTTGTCGCGCATCCTGAGCCTGATGGCGCTGTTTTGCGCCGGAAGAGTGCTGGTGGCCGCGACGCCACCCGCCGAGAGGATATCGCCGTTGAGAACAAATCTGCCGCCGGCTGACGCGTCAATAATCCCGCCGTTACCGGCGTTCAGGGCATAGCTTCCGACGTCGCGCTGGCCGGCGGTGGTAATGGTTGCCCCACCGTTGAGGGTTATCACCCCGCGTGACCAGGCGTACAGCCCGTGCGGTGCCTGGGCGGAGCTGCTGGTTTTGTCACTGCTGTTTACCGCAATGGAGAGGTTGTCGCCAAGGTTCACCGCCCCGGTGTAGGCATAGACGCCGTGCGCGCTGGCGCCGTTAGTGGTGATGCTGGCACCCTCATCAAGGTTAATGGTTGACGAGCCGCTCGAATAGACGCCGGAGGCGCTGTTAAGCGCGGTAGTAATACTGGCGTTTTTGCCGAGCTCGATTTTTGACGAAGAGCCAGCGTACAGGCCGTAGGCCGACGCGCCGTAGGTGTCGAGGCGCGCCTCATCTCCCAGCCGGACATACGAGCCGCTCTGGTTAGTGCGAATGCCCTCGGCATAGCTGCCGTGGGTAATGATATGCGCGCGATCGCCCACGATAACGCTGTTTTTGGCGGAGTTAGCGTCTTTGAGGGCGTAGGCGGTGATCCCGCGCCCGGTGCTGCCGGTAGTTTCGATATAGAGATCGTTACCCACGTAAATATTGGCGGAGCCGAGCGAACCCTGGCTGAACGAGCTATAACCGGCGTTGATACCATCGCCGCTTTGACCATCAACGTAAATATGGGTGCGATCGCCGGTGATGATAAACACCGGGTTATCGGGCGTATTCATACCGTGGGTACGAATCCCGTCAACGTCCTTACCGTTATTCGCAGCCACCTTTGAACGGGTATGGATAGTCAGATCGTCGCCAAATATAACGCCGGGGCTGCCGGTGGTTGAGTTCTGGATAACGGTAACCGAGTGCTCAAACGCCTCTGCTCCGGGCCCGTCGAGGACAATCCCATCGCCGTAGATCGGGATACTGCCCGGGCTGTACTGGTAGACATAGTTGGGATCGCCACTGTTTTTGCTAAAGCTGGCGTTTGCCGTGGCGGGTATCATGGCCTGTATCTGCGCAGGCAAATCCGTTACCGCCCCGGAGTCGGCTAAATTAGCAAAATCAATTACCGCGGCATTAACTGGAAATAGCGCTGACGCTAACGCCAGCGAAACCGCGGCGGCAACGGGCGAATGTTTAATAAAATATGGCATAGCTGCCCCCTTTCTTCAGGCGTAGAACGTCCTCCACGGCCGTGCACGTGGATTGGTTGATAAATAAAAATTACAGAATTGAAACGAGTATTTTGTGAATACTGGCGCCTAATTTCCTTTCGAGGCGTACTTTATGAACATAGATCTTTTTAATATCAATGCTGCTGGTTTTTATAATTTGCGGAAGGCCTATCCCCGACATGAACTGATGTAATAAGGTTATTTCAGTCTCGTTCAGGGCGTTACCTCTCCTGCCGTTAACGCTCCTGCCAGAAAAGAGAGATTTTATTTTCTCCTGCAATACCTCGTCATTATCATCAGCATGGATAATTCCCTGTATTTCACTGCGGTGAGTGAACCAGTAGTTTGCCAGCGGCGCCAGCTTACGGTCGGTGATGATAACGATATTCATGTTGGCTTTCGCCAGCTGGTCAACCCACTGCGGGTCGCTGAAGTGGCGCAGATTAGGCAGCGAAAAATCAACGAAAATAAATCCCCGCGAAAGGTGGTTCTTATTTTCGCGTAATATTTTATTTTCGACAGCAAGCTGCAAAAAATGATTCCCGCCTGGCCAGATGGCAAATGAGGCGTAGCCACAATAATGCGACCGTAACGTGCTCTCCGGAAATAACTGACAGGACAAATCACAGCTAATACAGCGGACAATATGTTTTGATGATTTCATTATCCATTCCTGCGTTATTTTTCATTATCAATATTTCATTGGCTTTGAAATGTGTCAATAATGAAACATATACAGCATTTATAGGTTGTTGATAGAAAATAGCGTCCGGTAAAATAAATTCCTGGTTACAGCTTATTGCTCAGGCCGATGCCAGCGACGCAGAACATTGCCGGCAGCGAAAATTACAGATTATTTCCCGCCGGGTTAGGATTATTAAGCAAAAAAGCATCTCTTAAGATAATTCCTGTCATAGCACTAATTGCTAAATGCTTTGCATCGTACCAGGCCGCCACCTCAGAATTTTCCCGACCGCCGGGGCAATATAATGATTTGCCCTGGTAATTTGTAATGAAATCTCATCGTCAGGTCTTAACTAAGATGATTTAAGAAATTCTTGGTATAAGTGTTTGATATGCAAATAATAATCAGCAATCTTAAATGTGGGTTGCCGCAGGTGCATAGGGTTCGCTGGTACTGATAAATAACCCGCTGGGGTTTATCATTGGTCGCCCTGACGAATAAGAAGAATATAAACGACACTATTTCCCGGCGTTTCCCGTTCCCGCTTTATTGCCGTAAAGGCATAAGGTTAATCGGGTTTCACGGCTTCGATCTGGCCCATAGTCAAACCTCCTCTTTCCCGCTACAGTTATCTCTCCACGGCGAAAGGAGAGAAAGATGCTCTATATCTTTGATTTAGGAAATGTAATCGTCGATATCGATTTTAACCGCGTGCTGGGGGCATGGAGTAATTTCAGCCGCGTCCCGCTGGCGACGCTGAAGCAGAGCTTTACCATGGGCGAGGCATTTCACCAGCACGAGCGCGGTGAGATTAGCGATGAGGTGTTTGCCGAAAAGCTCTGCCACGAGATGGCGCTGCCGCTCAGCTATGAGCAGTTTTCCCACGGCTGGCAGGCGATATTTGTCGCGCTGCGCCCGGAGGTCATCGACATCATGCATAAACTGCGCGAGCAGGGGCATCGCGTCGTGGTGCTCTCGAATACCAACCGCCTGCATACCACCTTCTGGCCTGATGAATACCCGGAAATAAAAGCCGCTGCCGATAAGATCTATCTTTCCCAGGAGATGGGGATGCGCAAGCCGGAAGCGCGGATCTACCAGGCGGTATTACAGGCCGAGGGATTCTCTGCGGCGGATGCGGTCTTTTTCGACGACAACGGCGATAATATAGAGGGAGCTAACCAGCTGGGTATCACGTCAATTCTGGTGACCGGAAAAGAGACGATACCGGACTACTTTGCGAAGCTGTTATGCTAAAAACCGTTCATCAAAAAGCCGACCACCATACCCGGCCGCTGCGGGCGTGGCTGAAACTCCTCTGGCACCGTATCGACGAGGACAACATGACCACGCTGGCGGGTAACCTTGCCTACGTGTCGTTGTTATCGCTGGTGCCTTTGGTGGCGGTGATCTTTGCGCTGTTTGCCGCTTTCCCTATGTTTGCCGATGTCAGCCTGCAGCTGAGGCATTTCGTCTTTGCTAACTTTATCCCCGCCACCGGCGATGTGATTCAGAACTACATCGAGCAGTTTGTCGCTAACTCCAGCAAGATGACGGCGGTGGGGGCCTGCGGGCTGATCGTCACCGCGCTGCTGTTGATGTATGCCATTGATAGCGCGCTTAACACTATCTGGCGCAGCAAAAAGGTGCGGCCAAAAGTCTACTCTTTTGCCGTCTACTGGATGATCTTAACGCTCGGGCCGCTGCTGGCGGGGGCGAGCCTGGCGATCAGCTCTTATCTGCTCTCATTGCGCTGGGCCAGCGACCTTAACAGCGTAATTGACGATGTGCTGCGGATCTTCCCGCTGATTCTCTCCTGGCTCTCTTTCTGGCTGCTCTACAGCGTGGTGCCTACCACCCGCGTGCCCAACCGGGACGCCATACTCGGCGCGCTGGTGGCTGCGGTGCTCTTTGAGCTGGGTAAAAAAGGTTTCGCCCTCTATATCACCATGTTCCCCTCGTATCAGCTGATTTACGGCGTGCTGGCGGTCATTCCCATTCTCTTCGTCTGGGTCTACTGGACCTGGTGCATCGTCTTGCTTGGCGCGGAAATTACTGTCACTCTCGGGGTATACCGCGAACTTAAACAACAAGCAGAAGCTGAAAAACAACGAGAAACAGACCAACCATGATTGCATTGATTCAGCGCGTAACCCGTGCCAGCGTCACCGTGGAGGGTGAGGTGACGGGCGAAATCGGCCCGGGACTTTTGGTGTTATTAGGTGTCGAAAAGGATGACGACGAGCAGAAAGCGAATCGCTTATGCGAGCGCGTGCTGGGCTACCGCATCTTCAGCGACGCCGAGGGCAAGATGAACCTCAACGTGCAGCAGGCCGGCGGCAGCGTGCTGGTGGTTTCGCAGTTTACGCTGGCGGCCGATACCGAACGCGGCATGCGCCCGAGCTTCTCGAAAGGCGCCGCGCCCGATCGCGCGCAAGCGCTTTATGAATACTTTGTTGAGCGCTGCCGCCAGCAGGATATGAACACGCAAACCGGACGATTCGCTGCGGATATGCAGGTGTCGCTGGTGAACGATGGCCCGGTCACCTTCTGGCTGCAGGTATGAGCCAGCTGGCGGCGAGGCCGCGGGTAACAAGAGAGAGTACAGCTATGTATCACCTTCGAGTACCGCAGACACAAGAAGAGTTAGATCTTTATTACCAGTTCCGCTGGGAGATGCTGCGCAAGCCGCTCCATCAGCCAAAGGGCTCCGAACGCGACGCATGGGATGCCATGGCGCACCATCAGATGGTAATGGACGAAGAGGGTAATCTCGTCGCCGTCGGGCGCCTGTATATCAACGCTGACTACGAGGCCTCGATCCGCTTTATGGCGGTTCACCCCAGCGTGCAGGATAAAGGCCTGGGTACCCTGATGGCGATGACGCTGGAGTCCGTCGCCCGTCAGGAAGGGGTGAAGCGCGTCACCTGTAGCGCCCGCGAGGATGCCGTGGAGTTCTTCGCCAAGCTGGGGTTCGTCAATCAGGGGGAGATCACTGCGCCACAAACCACCCCGATTCGCCACTTCCTGATGATCAAACCTATCGCCACCCTGGATGATATTCTCCATCGCGCTGACTGGTGCGGTCAGCTACAGCAGGCCTGGTATCAGCACATCCCCCTCAGCGAGAAGATGGGCGTGCGCATCCAGCAGTACACCGGGCAGAAATTTATCACCACCATGCCGGAGGTGGGCAACCAGAACCCGCACCATACCCTGTTTGCCGGCAGCCTGTTCTCCCTGGCCACGCTCACCGGCTGGGGGCTTATCTGGCTGATGCTGCGCGAGCGCCATCTGGGCGGCACCATCATTCTGGCCGATGCCCATATTCGATACAGCAAGCCCATCAGCGGTAAACCCAGCGCGGTAGCCGATTTAGGCTTCCTGAGCGGCGATCTGGACCGCCTGGCGCGCGGCCGCAAGGCGCGGGTGCAGATGCAGGTCGAGCTGTTCGGCGACGATACGGCGGGCGCGGTGTTTGAAGGCACCTACATCGTGTTGCCCGCCAGGCCCTACGGCGCGTTTGAAGAGGGTGGGAACGAAGAGGAGTAATCTTTTCCCGCCAGCCCGGTTCGATTGCCGGGCTACGTCATTTTCCCTTTTATCCGGTCATCAATATTTCGACTGCGTGTTACCCCGAATCTGCCCCCGATACCTTTTCTGTGCCATAGCGGTTTGCTGGATTCTGGAAAGCCGCTCGCAAAAACAAGCGCAGCTTTTTAAAACCGCTGTAACCCTAAATTAAGAGGGTGTATTTTGCCTGAAAATTAACCATGGATGATATACTGAGGTGATATATGAGTTTATGGACGGAACTGGATATGGGCAGAATATTGATCGATTTATCTGATGACGTTATTCAACGGCTGGATAACCTGAAACAGCTGCGCAACCAGCCGCGCGCCGAATTGCTAAGAGAGGCAATAGAACTCTATCTCGACCAGCAAAGTTCCTCGGTTATCCGTGATGCTCTTGGCCTGTGGGGAAACCAACAGGAAGACGGGCTTGAGGTTGAGCGCAAGCTGCGTGAGGAGTGGTAAAGATGGAACACATGGCGGTGTTTGATACTAATATTCTTATCGATCTTTTCAATAATCGCATAGAGGCGGCGGATGCGATTGATAAGCATGCATCGCATCGGGCGATTAGCCTGATTACATGGATGGAAGTGATGGTAGGCGCGCGCAGGTATGGCCAGGAAGCGAAAACCGCGGCGGTGATGGGGGCTTTTGAGATTATCGATATCTCACGCGAGATTGCGGAAAAAAGCGTACTTCTTCGTGCAATGCATGGGATGAAACTACCGGATGCCATTATTCTGGCCAGCGCCCAGAGCAGAAACTGCCCGTTAATCTCACGTAATACTAAAGATTTTGCGGGTATCGCCGGGGTGATTGCACCTTATCAGCTATAGGCCGGGCAAGCTCGTGCCGCCCGGCACTATTACAGGAAATTACTCCCCTTCACCCGGGAACATAAACGGGTTGATGGAGCTACGGCCAAAGCCCTCTTGCTCCATGCGTGCGTCCAGCACCAGGGTGGCGAGGTCGTCGGCGACGGCTTCGACTTTCGGGTCCTTCTCCTGATACAGGATCTTCAGGTAGGTGCCGCAGTCGCCGCAGCTTTCGGCCTTCACCGCCGCGTCTTCGTTTTCCAGCGACCAGTAGTTGAGATCGCGGGTCTGCTCGCAGTTGCTGCACTTAACGCGCACCACGTGCCACTCGGTTTCACACAGGTTGCAGTGCAGGTAGCGCAGCCCCTGGGTGGTGCCGATTTGCACAATGCTGGTGACCGGCATTGAGCCACACACCGGGCAGAACTGGCGCGCTTCGCCATATTCTGCGCGGGCTTTGCCTGGGATCAGGCTGGCCATTTGCGCCCAGTAGAGCGACAGGGCCGCCCAGATGAACGGCGCTTTATCGCTGCTGACCGAGGCGAAATCAGAGGCAAAGAGCGCGCTTGCCATCTCTTCCAGCTCTTTATCAGAGGCCTTTTCCAGATTCTCGATAACCGCCAGCGCCGTGCCGCTCATCTCCGGCTTCAGCTCGGCGATAAGAGAATGCAGCAGCTTATGCCAGTGCTTGTCGCGCGGCAGGACGTGAATATCCAGCGGCGGCTTACCCTGCTCGTTAGCTTCTTTTATGCGTGCGGTCAGGTCCATATGCAGCGGATGGTCGTACAGCACCACCTCCTGCGCGTGGGCAACCAGCGCCGCAAAACGCAGAAAATCGCCCAGCGGGTTGCTCTCTGCCAGCTCGCGCAGACGCTCCGCACGGCGGTTATAGAGGTTTTTGAGTCTGGGGAATAACAACGGCGGAATATGCTCCGCCGTGCGTTTCTCGCTCGAACCCAGCTCATCTTGCGGGATTATGCGAATACTCATTCAGATGACTTTTCCTGTTTCTGGCGGACTTCACGGTACCAGCGCGGGTGATGTTTCTTCGCCCACGTTTTGGTTACCCAGCCTTCCACCATCGCGGTAATGGTGCCTTTCACCCAGAGGGCGGCGTAAATATGCACCATGATAACCACAATTAACCCCACTGCGGCAAATGAATGCAGCATTAAGGCAAATCGGATCACCGGGATTGAGAAAGCAGGCGCAAAGTACGGACGCCAGATAACCACGCCGCTCGCCAGCAGCAGCACCAGCAGGATAATCGCCGCCCAGAATACGCACTTCTGGCCGAAGTTATACCGCCCGGTATCACCTACTTCCTCGTTGACGACGATCTTACGAATATTCTTCGCCCAAAAGATATCATCCCGATTGATTAGGTTATGGTGCCAGTAACGGAAAAACATGATGATAAACGAGGCAAACATCACCACCCCGACAAAGGGGTGAAGGATGCGCGCCAGCTGCGGCGTACCCAGAATCTGCATCAGCCAGTTGAAGGAGGGGAAGAAGAACCCCAGCCCGCTTATCGCCGCCAGCATGAAGCAGAAGGCGGTGACCCAGTGGTTGATACGCTCCGGCGCCGTGTAGCGCACGATGGTGTCACGTCTTTTCATTTGCGCACCTCGTCTTTCTCTTCATGCAGGTTGTCGTCTTCCTCTTCCGCGCGGTTCGGCCCGACACCCACGTAGTGGAAGATGCTGGCGGCAAAGGTGGCCGCAAAGCCGACCGCTGCCAGCGGCTTCCAGATGCCTTTCCAGAACTTGACGGTGGCGCTGATTTCCGGGTTCTCCGGCAGGCCGTGATACAGGTTCGGCTTGTCGGCGTGGTGCAGCACGTACATGACGTGCGTGCCGCCAACCCCGGCCGGATCGTACAGGCCGGCGTTGTCGTAACCGCGGGTTTTCAGCTCGGAGACGCGCTCGCCCGCCAGGGTTTTCATATCCTCTTTGGAGCCAAAGTGGATAGCGCCGGTCGGGCAGGTCTTCACGCAGGCCGGCTCCTGGCCGACGTTCACGCGGTCGACGCACAGCGTACATTTGTAGACGCGGTTATCTTCCGGGTTCATGCGCGGCACGTCGAACGGGCAGCCGGCGATGCAGTAGCCGCAGCCGATGCACTGTTCGGACTGGAAGTCGACGATGCCGTTGGCGTACTGGATGATCGCCCCTTCCGACGGACAGGCCTTCAGGCAGCCCGGATCCGCACAGTGCATGCAGCCATCTTTACGAATCAGCCATTCCAGCTTGTCGTTCTGCTCCACTTCCGAGAAACGCATTACCGTCCAGGACTTGGCGGTCAGGTCGGCCGGGTTGTCGTACACCCCGACGTTGTGACCCACTTCATCACGGATGTCGTTCCACTCCGAGCAGGCCACCTGACAGGCTTTGCAGCCGATACAGGTGGTTACGTCGATAAGCTTCGCCACTTCCTGCTGGTGGTCCCGCGCCTGTGGCGCGGGGGTGAAACCGTTAGTCGCGGAACGACGAATGATGTCTTGCGATTGATAAGCCATAAGTCGTCTCCGTTACACCTTTTCCACGTTCACGAGGAAGGCCTTAAACTCCGGCGTCTGCGTATTCGCATCACCGACAAACGGCGTCAGGGTGTTAGCAATAAACCCTTTCTTCGCCACGCCCTCATAACCCCAGTGGATCGGGATACCGATGGTGTCCACCTGCTGACCGTGTACGTTCAGCGTGCGAATACGCTTGGTCACCACCGCCTTGGCCTTGATGTAGCCGCGGTTGGAGGAGACCTTGACGGTATCGCCATGGGCGATGCCGAGCTTGTTCGCCAGCTTCTCACCGATCTCCACAAACTGTTCCGGCTGCGCGATGGCGTTCAGCAGCGCGTGCTTGGTCCAGTAGTGGAAGTGCTCGGTCAGACGGTAGGTGGTGCCCACGTACGGGAACTTGTCTTTTTTGCCCAGCGCTTCGAAATCGCCCTTAAAGATACGGGCGGCCGGGTTAGAGACCACGTTCGGGTGCAGCGGGTTGGTGCCCAGCGGCGTCTCAAACGGCTCGTAGTGTTCCGGGAACGGCCCTTCCGCCATCTTATCGATAGCAAACAGGCGCCCCATCCCTTCCGGCTGCATGATAAACGGCCCGACATCGCTGCCCGGAGGCGCGGTGCTGTAGTCCGGAATATCCACGCCGCCCCACTTGGCGCCGTCCCACTTCAGCAGCTGACGCTTCGGATCCCACGGCTTGCCCTGCGGATCGGCGGAGGCACGGTTATAGAGAATGCGGCGGTTCAGCGGCCACGACCATGCCCAGCCCAGCGTATTGCCGAGGCCTGACGGGTCGGCATTATCGCGGTTAGCCATCTGGTTGCCTTTCGGCGTCCAGCTACCGGCGAAGATCCAGCAGCCGCTGGAGGTGGTGCCGTCGTCGCGCAGGTGGGCGAAGGTGCTCAGCTGGTCGCCTTTCTTCGCCAGCACCGCGCCGGTGGCCGGGTCGATAACGTCGGCCAGCGCCTTGCCGTTGCTCTCCATCGCCACCTCTTCCGCAGAAGGGTTTTCCGGCGTTGAGTAGTTCCAGGTCATGTTGAGCACCGGTTCCGGGTTCGCGCCGCCTTCAGAGGCGTACATCTTACGCAGGCGTAAGAAGATACCGGCCAGGATCTCGCCGTCGTTCATGGCGATGCCCGGGGCGTCGGCGCCTTTCCAGTGCCACTGCAGCCAGCGGCCGGAGTTGACGATAGAGCCGTTCTCTTCCGCGAAGCAGGTAGAGGGCAGGCGGAACACTTCGGTCTGAATCTTCGACGGATCGACGTCGTTCGATTCGCCGTGGTTCTGCCAGAAGGTCGAGGTCTCGGTATTGAGCGGGTCAATGGTGACCAGGAACTTCAGCTTCGACAGGGAGTCGACAACCTTGTTCTTGTTCGGGAACGAGGCCACCGGGTTGAAGCCCTGGCAGATGTAGCCGTTAACCTGGCCCTGGTGCATCATCTCGAAGTACTGCAGAACGTCGTAGCCTTTGTCCCACTTCGGCAGCCAGTCAAAGCCCCAGCTGTTTTCCGCCGTCGCTTTGTCGCCGAAGAAGGCCTTCATCATCGAGACGAAGAACTTCGGATAGTTGCTCCAGTAGTTCACCTGGCCTTCGAGCAGCGGTTTTGGCGTGCTGGCCGTCAGGTAGGTTTGCAGGTCGGTCTGCTTCTCGCTTGGCAGGTTCATGTAACCCGTCAGGCTCTGGGAGAGCAGGCCGAGGTCGGTCAGACCCTGAATGTTGGAGTGGCCGCGCAGGGCGTTGACGCCACCGCCTGCCATCCCCATGTTGCCCAGCAGCAGCTGAACCATCGCCATGGTGCGGATGTTCTGCGCGCCGATGGAGTGCTGGGTCCAGCCGAGGGCATACAGGAACGAAGCGGTTTTATCATGAACGCTGGTTTCCGCGATCATCTCGCACACTTTCAGGAAGTCCGCCTTCGGCGTGCCGCAGATGTTTTCGACAACCTCCGGCGTGTAGCGGGAAACATGCTCTTTCAGCAGGTTCCAGACGCAGCGCGGGTGTTGCAGCGTGGTGTCGCGCTTCGCAAAGCCGTTCTCGTCCAGCTCGTAGTTCCAGCTGGTCTTGTCGTATTTGCGCTTTTCGGCGTCGTAACCGCTGAACAGGCCATCTTCGAAGTGGTAATCCTCACGCACGATC
>Ga0209370_1002443_pt1 | contig 13379 bp, 9 predicted proteins | sample AgamicAtPrz_FD_187164 | JGI IMG/M metagenome (GOLD analysis project Ga0209370, IMG submission 187164) | Agave microbial communities from Guanajuato, Mexico - At.P.rz (SPAdes) (version 2) | ecosystem: Host-associated > Plants > Phyllosphere > Phylloplane/Leaf | place: Guanajuato, Mexico... | reverse complement strand
ATTGCCATCGCGCATTTGCTCGCTGAGTGTCGGAATGGTCTTTTTCATACTTACCTTTTTGTACGTACTTACTAAAAGTTAGCTTCAATGTTAGTGTGCCACAACACCAGACAAACACGAAGGAGATGTGTTGTGACAATAAAGTTGTACCGCTGACATTAAAGTTGTACCGCTAACATCGCAAAATGACATTAAAGTTGTATACTTAAATACATCAACATCGTCATCGTCCGAATGCAGCAGCTCACTGACAACTCATTCATTTGGTTTCTACTTGTATGGGAAACATTACCTGCCACTTTGGCTAATGATCACCTGCAAGCCCTACCGGGACACGAAGCAAAAGAAGGACCTTGCATAATGTAGCTGTAGGTTTACTGCCTCATATTCGGGTTACGTTCACTGAACGCAGCTGACAGCTGACGTACATTGCGGTAATGCAGATCATGAGCAGAGGAAGAAAGCTTAAGTCCTATCAGGATTATGAGCAGGCCTTAAGTAAAGGCGTGGGATCCGGGCATATGCAAGACTATCAGCCCTGGCTAAGAGTCCAGGATGTAAAATCTCATGGTAATCGTTCGGTAGTTTTTGGTTTAAAAACAATGCGCGCGCATCACTTCATGTCCATCATTGAAAGTGATTTCTTCTATCAGGCTGAATTCAATGATTCAGTTATTGATATCCGTGAACAGTTCCCCTTATTTCCTCTTAATCTCACAGAAAAGATTGCCAGTCACATTGATGTAAAACATCCTTTTGTCATAGGCGTGAATGGCCCCCCGGTTCTTTATGTTATGACTACCGATTTTCTCCTGACCGTCAAAGAACCTAACGGCGGAATAAAATATAAGGCATATGCAGTGAAACCCGAAGGAGTGCCTACCCTCCGGGTTGCAGAAAAGCTGGAAATTGAGCGTCTTTTTTGGGCACTACATGATATTGAATTTAAAGTCTATATTGGATCAGAACTCAATCGAATCATAAGTAAAAACATATCCTGGGCGACATCTGCAATAAGAATGAATGCCACATGTCATGCTCATTTACCCTGTGAAGAAGTGGCCTTCGCGTTACTGCCGGGAGACCACATAATCGAAGAACTCTGTTCTTCATTGGCCCGGCAATTTAATGTCGAATACAGCGATATCCTGACCGCTATCCAGATACTCATTGCCAGAAAATTCATTAAGGTTGATTTAACCACTCCTGTACTTGAACTCGGAGTGTTACGGGTGCTGGGCAACAACTATTATCAGAAGGCGACTGAGCAATGGATATAACCCTGAATAGTGTATGGAAAACAACTGACACCGATGATCTCAAAACCGGTTTGTACCGTATACTCGATATGAATGGTGATATTGATACCGTCATCCTTTTCGAGCTTGAGGACAATCATGCCAGTAAGCCATTCTTTTTTTCACTTCAGCGATTCCATCTTCTAGTCAAAACACGTGTAGTCGTTCGCTCTACTTTTGCACTTCCGTTATACATGCTGGTAGATGAAGACAGTCTTAATCAGAAAAGCAAAAGTAGACGAGATGAGAATTACAGACTGATTCAGCCACTTATCCAGAATGGCAATTTTCTCTACGACTTCACTTCGTCCAGGCGTTCACCGCTCTTAACACGCTATGCTGCAGAAGCCGGAGTTAACACGCGGCATCTAAGGCTACTTCTGGCACGATACTGGCGATATGGCCAAAATAGTTATGCATTATTACCCGCCTACTCCTGCAGCGGAGCACCAGGAAAAGAACGCAATCCAGACACAATTCCTCTGGGTAAAAAAAAGAAAAATCGGGTTCTACCGATGCAACGTGCTAGCACTTACATACTGAAAAGCGCTGACAAAAAAAATATTATCAGGACGCTTAAAAAATACTATCTGAAGGTTGGGGGTTTTTCCATAACCCGCACGTATGAAGAATACCTGAAAGACTATTTCCGCGACGAAATTGAGCATGCTCGTGCAGCAAACAAGCCCCCCTGCATCCCCTCACTCAGGCAATTCAGATACTGGGGGAAAAAACGCATTCCTCAGGAGAAAAGGATACGCGCCAGAGCAACAAAATCATATTTTATGCTTAACCAGCGAGCTCGCCTTGGCTCCGCTGCAAACACAAGCACCCTGCCAGGAGATGTTTTTGAGATAGATGCCACTGTCGCGGATGTTCACCTGGTTTCCAGCCTGAATAAAATCAAAGTAATAGGCCGACCAACAATTTATACCGTTGTAGACCGGGCGACCAGGATGGTCACCGGCGTGCATGTATCTCTTTACCATGCGTCCTGGCGAGCAGCCCGACAGGCATTGGCTAACTGTTTTATGCCTAAGAAAGAGTTTTGCATGTTATTTGGCATTAGCATCTCTGAAAGGGATTGGCCCTGCTCTCACGTGCCGATAAAACTGATTTGTGACAACGGCGAAATGATTGGCCTCAAACCCCAAGATGTTGTAACACCAATCACAACGCTGGAATTTACTCCCAGCTACAGGGCTGACAAAAAAAGCATCGTTGAGAGGCGTTTTGGTATTTTGAACCGGGAGGCAATTCATCCCCTTCTGGGATCAACAAGAGGCGGACTTATTGTTAAAGGTGAGCCAGTTCCGGCATCAAGAGCGTGCCTGACGCTGCAGGAGGTGACGAAAACGATAATTCTCGCCATTCTGGAGCACAATCAGGCTATCTTTAAAGAACTCGCCTACATTAATCCACTCCTGATAGAACACGACCTTAAAATGTCCCCCCTGAATAGCTGGCTGATCAGTTTGAAAAAAAGCAGATTCAGCGCTCGCGCAATCATGGAGGATGAAGTCATTTCTAGGCTTTTGCCTCCTGAGCGTGTAAGCATTACTCCCGGGGGGCTACAGTACAACAATCTCTATTATGAATGCGAGGAAAGTCTTGCCTCGGCAGCTCGTGTTTTCGGGCAATCGAGCTGTGAAGCCCGTATCGATGACAACTGTGTCGACTTCATCTATGTCCGCCTTGATAAAAACAAACCGTTCACCCGCCATGCTCTGCTCGAAAAAAGAAATATCTTCAAGAACATGCCTCATCTTGACGCTGATGCCCTCGCCGACTGGGTGGATCTGCATAGTGAAAAGTCGCCTGTAACCACAACATCATATATTGTGAAAGAATTCTCTGAAGCACTACAAGAGACTGGCCTGCAAAGACTGAATCACCTGAAACTGCACAATAGCGCCAGGACAAAGAACATAAAGGAAAACAAAAGAGAAGAACTGAGTAAAAACGAGGTTTTGCCGAGAGTACAGGATCATAGCTTACTCCAGCTAACACAAGAAAACATCACCCTGCTACCAGGTCCTAAAGAAAAGGAAGAATGGCTGGCCATAAAAAATAACCAATATGACGCGAAGGAGGAAAAAAAATGAGAAAAGTCATCGCACGATATAATAAAGCCATACTCCCCGAGCATCGGGGAAACCCGTTAATCGAAGCATTACCGCCATTGCTTGAAGATAACGAAATTTTAATGGCTCTGAGTAATTTTCCTCCACTTGATGAAAATATACGCTGGAATGAATCAGCGTCCGTCAGAGGACATTACGTTGACCGCATCAAACACTTCCGTTGTCCACAGACAAACTACATAGAATGCTATAAATATTTAGCCAGGATTATTAGAGACGGATACGCCCCACGAAACCCGCTAAAAAGTAGCACTCAGCAGTACCTTCACTACTACGGGGATGAACGTCCGGAGATTGAACCCTTGGATGGATATTTTCATCCCAACGCAGATACATTGACCATAGTGGGTATCAGTGGTGCCGGTAAAACGACCATGATCGAACAGGTTCTCGGTCACTTTCCTCAGGTCATTAATCACACCCTGTATAATGGCATTTATCCCGGAGTTGGTGACCAGGTCATCTGGGTGAAGGTTAACTGCCCTTATAACGCAAGCGTCCGTGACCTCTGCGAATCTATTCTTCTCAATCTTGATAATGTACTGGGACTGGAGCCATCGACACCACCCACCAGGAATGGTGCACTGTCACGGTTGATAGCGCAGAGAGTTAAAGCCGCATTTCTTGGCGTACTGGTCATTGATGAAATGCAAAGATTAAAATTCTCCAGAACTGGCGGTGAATCAACTTTAATTGATTTTCTGCATGAGATTGTCGATTCACTGGGTGTGTCACTCGTGTTTTGCGGCAACCATCCCTTTGAAGAAACTCTGACAAAAAAACTCAGGATCGCCAGGAGAGCTGAATCTGGTGGATTTATGTACATTACACCACCGGATTTCCATACAACAGACTGGCAATCTTTTATCAACTATCTCTGGCCACTTCAGTGGACCAATGTTGTAACGCCTTTGACACAAGAACTTAATGAGACGCTTTACTTACTCTCGAAAGGCAACATTGCAGTTGCGCAAATGATTTACAGAAGAGCACAGATGATGGTGATCGGAAGTGGGAATGAAATAATTAACAAAGCCGTACTACACTCAGCGATTCCGAGGTTATCAGCCATTTCAGAAGAATTCATCAGCACTCAACTTAACGTAACAACTTTATCCTCACAACCTGTTTCTTTCCATGTACGCCATAAAGAAAACTCACCGGCAGTGACCGTCAATAAGAACAGACAGGAGGTTTCATTGCATATAGTCGTTGGGGATCTGAGTCGACCCCAGCACATTGAACTTGCAGAACGCACCATGAAAATACTAAACGGTTTTGAGGAGAAAATGGCCTCGGTCGAATGCCGCTCAGTGTTCCGAACGCTTGCAAATGAAAACAAAAGTTTCACCCATCTGTCCGCATACGGATTACTATGTACCGAGCCAGCATTTGAATAAATGCTGTATAATAAAAGCATCCCCACCTTACTCACAGGTGACATATGCAACTTCTGCCTGCGCTACCTGAAGAGACAATTTTTAGCCGGTGTGTAAGAACGCGGGAAGTGTATGGCATGACTGCCGAGCAGTTTTTTTCGGTATTCTTCAATAAAAAAACACACTCAGTACATCCTTATTTGAACACATCACTAAATATATTGTCTGAAAAAACCACTGAGACAGGGCATGAACTCTGGAATCGACAGACACTTCTCCCACTCTATGCATGGGCAATGCCGGAGTATAGGGAAAAGCTTGAAGATCTTGCTAATACAGCAATGAACTTATACAATATATGCAACTTATCTACTTATGCAGAAGATCATCCCGCATTGATAAAACATTGCCCTGTTTGCACACATCAAGATGTCAGGAATTATGGAGTTGGATACTGGCACCGGCAACATCAAATAGCTGGCGTTATAAGTTGCAATCATCACCAAGTCAGGCTTAACACTATCCATTATCCCAGATTATCTGGCATCACCCGCCACATGTTGTTACATCGGGTACAGCGGATAACACTCAGTAGTGAAGAAAACTTCTGTTTTGCTAAGTTTTCTTCTGAGATTCTCGAATTTATATACAATTCTAACTCTGAATTTATTAGCCATCTAGATTCACCTCTTATTCGCCGATATAGAAAACAAATCCAGTCAAAAGAACGCACAAGTGTATTCGAATTAGCTTTATACAGGGAGCTATCTAAGATCGTTGAAAAAATTGACCACACAAGTGAAAATCTTTTTCCTACGAAAAAAAACACCTTTTCCTACTGGAGAAGCTTATTATTTAGCCGTTCACCACAGTCTCCCACCCGATACTTGCTCTTACTCTATTGTCTAAAAAAACTCGAACCATCCTGAGTGTTAAGAGTTAAAACAATCCCAAGAGGACACGTAACCATTACTTATAAAAAAGTAACTCCAATACAAATTTTTTAATGTATACTTATGTTTCTTGACTAATTAGTGTGCTAATACCAGAGGCTCAGAATGTCAGGTAGACTAACTTATCAGCCAGATGAAACATTACATAGCTTCATATTTAGAGTTTGCCTGGCAAACGGAATTGAGCAGCATGCAGATATAACAACCAGAAGCACAAAGTGGAGAATAATACCTCGTATAAATGCGGAAACAGCTAAACACTTCAAATATTACAACGACCATGATTTTCTTTTACTAATTAGGAACTCATGGCGTGCCTGTAAGAGTGCGAGAATGTTCACAGATCCGACAGAATACATGTCAGATGTAGAAAATATTTACACCCTTACACAACGGCGGGAACAATATAATACCTTTCCTCAGATAAAGTACTGTATAGACTGCATGAGGGAGTCTATTAAAAGAAAAGGATATGGATATTTTAAATCATCATGGCATTATTACTACTCAACATACTGCATAACGCATAACAAAGCTTTAACAACATTAATAAAAACACCTTATGAAAGAAATCATGATTCACTAAGAACTATACTTAGAGGTGAACATCCTATCGGTTGCTATAGTGTTATAGATTTCATCAACACAAGAGCAGAAAATAAACCTTCAGTTTATTTATCAACTAATGAATATAATACTCTACCATATGATAATGGAGATCTTATATACATCGCAGACTGTCTAAGACAAGAAATTATAAAGTTTATTCTTTCATTTCCTGGAGAATTACCTAAAATGTCATTAATAAACGATTTTGTTAAAAAGGATACGATAAAAAACTATAGCAAAAGTTACCTTTCTAAAGGCCAAAGCGTTTCTAAAATACTCAGGAATTTTTTTCAGGAAAATTATCTTCCCTTCATGTCCTTCTGGGAAGATAATGCAGTAAAAACGTCAATACCTTGCGGCGTAATTAACATTAACGATATTGTTGAATATATATATATTTTTAGAAATACCGATTCATGCAACATGTGTAACTCATTGACATGCCCTGTTAAAAAACGTTCATCTTTCCCTCTGGCCCCTGACATCCTGCAGAAAAATGCCTAAAACAACATCTTAAAAGCTTGATTTTTTTATTGATAACGTTTCTCGACTTTAACCATCTGGGTAAGTCTTATGGCATTGCGGTTTCTATGCTTTCCCACCACCTTTTTTCCGGGCAATGCTGAAGCGCCTCATGAACATGAAAAAATCCTCCCATCGAGATCAGTTAAGAAACATAGGATATTAGTATCCAACGCATCATATCTATTAGTTAAAATACAGCATACAATAGCTTTAGATCTCAACTCTCACTGAAACCTCGTTTTTTAAACACAACCTTCATCAAGTAACTTTTGTATTTTATCAATTCGTTTCTTTGAGGAATAAATGATTTTAAATTGCCATTATGAAATAAAATTCAGCACCAGACAAAAAATCAGGATGCATATCTCTGGTATAAGTCCTATCCATGTACTCAGCATTCTACTGTCACGCACTGACATGAAGTCTATTGGCATCATAAGATCTAGCAACGCTCTTACAAACAAATAGTATAGGAAAAGCATAACCGCTAAGCATAAAAGTCTACTCGCCCAGAGATTTTTTTAAGATTTATGTCATGGAATAATCAACAATAATTTTTCCGTTTGATTCATAAATCTTAAAAATATACAGCGTTTTCGACCAAACGAGAAAAACTGTATAATATCAAATGATTTTTCATAGGAAAATAATTCCTGTAATATTGAGAAAGGCATTGTCCTACTACTGTATAGTATTGAAATATACGCCTGAACAACATAGGGGTTTAGTTTTTAGCCGATATTTCATTAAAGAGTATCAACAACACCCGTTTTATTTTTATTATTACCATTAATAAAATTAACTACTATGTCATAAATGATATTATTATTGGTATCAGAGAAATAATATATTTTTCCATTATTTAATATTCCTAGGATAAAGATTTAAATGGTAAATATCAGACATACCACACTGGACCAAACGGTGATAATGCTTAAAGGTTTTGTCGTGCTTAGTGAGGCTTTTCTTTAACTAACCGACGCAATCTCTTACGTCGGTTACTTTCTTTTACATAGCAATTCTTTGCGCTAGGATTGAGGTAATCAAAGGTACAACTTCTACTTTTTTTCCTCCGGCGAAGTTAGGATTATCTGCCTGCCCGTAAACGAACGTACTTGCGTCAAGGGTCCAGGGCATAGTATCTACCCTCACGACTTCAAATCCCGCTGGATTAACAGACATCTTTAGGTCAACGACCCGAAAATGCCTAGATAATCTGTGACGATTCTGAATGTTTAAATTTAATTCTATATGGCCTCAAAGCGAGGCTCATCATTTCCCTGCTAAGTTAACCCACGTTTCATTCCCGTTCATTCCTCTTGACCATTCTCCTAATACTCCTGAACTTGTATGAGCTAATTTTTCAGGCAAAACCAAAAAGTTACATTATTGTAAACGAGCATAAAGACCAGATGCCTGAATCCAGGAATCAATCATCCCGGACCGGAGACAACCATAGTTACTTCACGACGCGCCGAGTATAAATCACTTTCTTTCCACATAATATCATCAACAGAAGCATAGTTATACTGGGATGAATGAAGTTCTTTCTAAGCCAGTCTTTTCCTGTCGCCCGAAAAATATCCATATTATACAATTTACTACTATAAAGTGATGTGGCATAGGATATCAATCTATCGAGGCTGATTGAATTATCTCTGGTAATCAGTACTGTATTTGAAACCCTCGATAGTTTTCCCATAATTCATTATGGATGAGAACGTCCGATGGTCCGGCACCGCTCACCTTTTGGGATGTTATTTACCCTAACCTATTATTTTTCAACACATCTACATCCATAAACCCCACCGCCGGCTTTTCACAACTCATGATCTGAGGCCAGTAGTATAAGCGGTACTCCGAGATTTACGAGCCAAGGCTGAATTCAATAATATTGTTCATTAGTCTTTCAGGAGTATCACCCCAGAGATTCACCTCATAACCGGGATTATTTGTTATGAATGTATCATATTGCTTTTTACTTATTGCATTAGCCGGTATCACAGCATTATCCCCCAGATATAATGAGCAACCTCAGGATACATACCACCTGCATCCCTAAATAACCCAGGATTATTGCGACACATCCTGAACCTGTTCAGGCCCCTTCGGGTATGCCGACAACCACCACCCCGACCACGGCAGGTAGTTCTTGTAACCGTAGTAGTAGTGCAGCCCCGTCGCGTTCAGGGAGAATGTGCTCATGATCCACTTCGGAAGCAGGGACTGATGCGGGTTCATCTGGTGGGTTAGGGCCGTTGCATCCGGGTACAGAAACGGTTCCCGGACGGGATACGGGAGGAGGAGGCGCGTTCACCGGGCCAATCCGTGAGGCGCTTTTATCATTGCCTCTACCACCGGAATGTCAACCCGCCGGGGCCTGCTTCCGGCATAATACAGGGTATGAATGATCCCCATAGCAGCGTGGTGTTCGTGATGCATTACCTTTACTTTTCTCATCTGTTTCGATTTCCGGCAAAGTCGGCTCTATGGAGATGAACGGTCTGGAGATATGAATGAGGAAGTAGATGGTAAAAATTTGCATATGAAAGGATTAACTTCTTTCTGCTCAACAATGTAGTTTTACATTCAAATTCTCTCTTGTTTGTAAATAATCTTCTTATATGTTGAGATCATCACATGCAGCATGTATCATTTAAGCCATAAGCTAATTTTGTTCAGCAAATTATGGAGTATCCTGTAATTGGACTTTAGATTTAGATTAATAACTGCAGAAGATAACCGTTTTCTGGTGCAGATGCTTTACGAGGCGACAATAGCATCAGAACAAACATTTGACTTAGATAACATCGAAAATTCCCCCCACGCATATGCTTATATAGAAAATTTCCCTGAAGCAGGCGAACTGGGAATTATTGCGGAGTCTACTGATGGAATCGCTGCTGGGGCTGCCTGGCTTAGAATTTTCCCCGAAGAGGATAAACCAGGAGTATATGCACCTGAGTTAACGATTGCTATTGTTCCGTCATATCGCAGACAACATCTGGCCAAACATATAATGGAGCATCTTTATAAAGCAGCAAATGCGCTAAATATAAGAATACTGAAGCTTGGTGTTTATCAAAAAAATCTGCCGGCTCTGGAGTTTTATAAAAAAGATGGCTGGGAGCCGGACGTTATATTTGGTGATTACGTGATGATGAAACGATATATTTAACCGGAGCTTATGAAAAATGATACATCCGAGGAAATAAGATTATCGGCAGTTTATTATGTTTTGTTCCAGAAAAAAGAGAGGCAAATAAATAGATGCTGTCGCATTAACGACGTCAGGTCAACACAAATAGCGATGTTTTTTTTAGACCGTCAACAGACAGTATAATTATACGGATGACAAACCATCACTTTCGGATGTTGATATTGCTCTTTACGTATCATGTGGAGCAGCCCAATGCCTACCATCAGCGTATGTGCTCGACGAAATGATTTAAATCCCGGCATCTGCCCTTCCCGGCGTTTGATATTACGGTGATCTTGCTTAACCTGATTATTCAGATAGTTGCTTTGCCTGACGGCGTTGCTTTCCTTATCAGCTTTGTCGGCATTGAGTGTTTCAAGAGTGGTGGTACTGGCACTACTTTTATCTATGGACACCACTTAAGGTTCACCATGGTGACGGATAGCCTTGCGAAAAAAACGTAACGCGGCGGCTGCTTCCTGTTTGGTGGTTAACAAAAAGTCGACGGTCTGACCCGCGCCGTTAACGGCCCGGAACAGGTAATTCTGCTGGCCTCTGACTTTGATGCAGGTTTCATCTATGCCCCAACGGTGTCCCACTGCACGTTTATGTCCGCGAAATGCTATATCCAGTAACGGTACCGGACGGATGACCCAACAACAGCGCGTGGAATGGTCAACGGCGCTCCCGCGCTCCGCCATAATTTCTTCCAGATTACATAGGCTCAGGCCATAATCCAGATACCAGCAAACATATTGGGCGATAATATCGACGGGATGATGCAGTCGCCGGAAGGCGTTTCGGGTCAACCTCATGGTCAGATCGCCTCATAAAAAAAACAGCATGTTACCCTATGCGACTTTAAGGCTGCAGAACCGGTTCGTTTCGTACCGTACGACTGTTTCCGGAGTCGCGCATCATTGGTGGCTGTAGTGGCAAAAGTCCGATGCCTAAAAGATGGTTTAAACTACTCCACCCTGGCAGGTTCCGTATCGGACTCCATACAGGAGCTTTAGCTCCATAACCTTCGTTCTTTCCTTTACAGTGCACAGCGTAATTCAGGCCGGGTATTGCCTGTGGCGTTCCAGAGACATCAACACTCTGTTGTCGCTGCCCGGACCGATTATTCTTTTGCGTAAGGGGCGACCTTTATTAACGTTTTGCCTCGATCAAATGTCGGGTGGAGTACGCAACAAATGGGTGTCCCAAACGCATTATCTGGTCCATCATCTGCAATTCTTTGTAGTATTTCTCCACCGAAAAGTCGGGGACCCACCAGACGCATTTTCGTAAAATCCAGACCACAGCACTGATATCAAAAAATTCCATGCGGCAGCGTGCTGTGCGTAAGTCAATGACTTTCAAACCAGCCATCTCAGCTTCCTCTTTTTCTTTGCCTGAGGCCCTGCACATTCTTTCTTTGGGGAGAGGTCCTAAAAAATATTCAATTAATTCAAATGCAGAAGCTGGCCCAACATGCTGTGCCAGATAGCTCCCTCCGGGTTTAAGGACCCGATTTATTTCAGGCCAGTCAGGTGCTACCGGATGCCTGGAGGTGACCAGGTCAAAGGATTGGTCGTTAAAAGGGAGCGTTTTGTTGAGGGATGTATCAACAATATTCCCCCCCCGGGGTAAAAGGAGCTCCCGGGCTTTTTTCAGGTTCGGGGGCCATGCTTCAGTTGCGGCCATGTATGCCGGAAACTCAGGTGCTTCGTTTAATACTTCGCCCCCACCTGTATCTAAATCCAGTGCTGATTTTACCTGGCTTAAGCGTTCCCTAATTAACCTGGCGTAACCCCAGGGGGGCCTTTCTTCTGTCGCTTTTCCATCCAGCCAGTCAAATCCCCAGCCCTGTACATCGGTCTCCATAGCATCCTTTAATAATTCATCAAAAGATTTCATCTGTGATCTCACTTTAGATATTTGGATTAGCGCACATTTTAAAATATTGTTGCAGACGATACCATCCTCTCCTGAAGCGAGCGTATTTCCCTTTATTGTTGCCGCCCCAGGCCTGCATGGACAGAACTGCTGTTGGCGTAGAGCCGGAATCCTGATTGCGGTACGTCATCAGTCATATAGCTGACTGGCCGTCAAATAAGGTACACGATCTGCTTCCCTGGAAACTCGACCTGACCAACGTCTAATCGTCAATACGGTTCAGATGAGCCGCTTATATTCAGACCTTATAACACCGGTGTCGGCACGGGGACGTGCAACTGCTTTCAGCCGAAATTATTGTGCCTCGCACCACAGTTCAGTGCAAAGTGCTACCTCCATCTGAGCCGGCTCCGTCCCCTGAATCTTGAGCGAATTGATTGTTGGTTTACTACTCAATAACCTCCCCATAAATATATTTCTTTATATAATTGTATGGGATATGCGCATAATCCTGGAACTCCTCCGTTTGAGCAACTGCCTGGGAAACATGAAAATTACCGAAGAAATAGAATCCAATAGCATGAGCACCGTCTTCCGTGGCGTCTATTACATCCTTGATGATAAATTTAGTCCCCGGTGCAAAAAGAACTTCATCTTCGCCAGGATAAGAGGCTGTTGGTGCTATCCATCGCCCGTTGGCTTCAGGATGAGCATATAAAGTCAACAAATGAGTATTAACAAAAGGCCGACTAACTGTCGTACTGGTGTAGCTTTTTTGCTCGATAACACTGCCAACCGTTGTATACATTTGTTCATCAGCCTGGCCATTGGGATAATCGAAGCCTATCCCCCGGGTAACGATGCTCCCAAAATTTTCATTCGATGGGTGTTTTTGCCTCGCTGACTCAAGGGTTTCATTAAAACGAGTAACGCCTGTTTCTAATGATTCGCCGCCGATAAAACGTTTCTTTAAAAACTTGTTTGTTGTCAACACCCCCCTTAACTCTTTTTGCCCCGTTGAATCCAGCGTTCCCCTGGCATACCTGTTTATTAGTTTATAGCTATAAGATGTATAAAGTTTTACAGCGGAAATTTCAGCAGGTAGCAATCCAAGCGAATCGGAAGATGGAAGCACAGGAAGAAGTCTGCCTTGATTGTTATCAGGTGAACTGAGAATACGTGCGGCTTCACCATGATTGTTTGCGGTGTATTCAGCCACTATTCTAGGCAACTTAGATTGATAAGATGGAGCTCTGCCATCAGGATCCGTATAAGTCACCGGATTATTGCGGCACATCCTGAACAGGTTCAGGCCGTCCACCGTCCCCGCCGGGTCCGCACTCAGCCACCGCCCCGACCACGGCTGGCAGTACCGGTACCCGTAGTAGTAC
>Ga0209370_1002442_pt1 | contig 13386 bp, 8 predicted proteins | sample AgamicAtPrz_FD_187164 | JGI IMG/M metagenome (GOLD analysis project Ga0209370, IMG submission 187164) | Agave microbial communities from Guanajuato, Mexico - At.P.rz (SPAdes) (version 2) | ecosystem: Host-associated > Plants > Phyllosphere > Phylloplane/Leaf | place: Guanajuato, Mexico... | reverse complement strand
TTCGAATCCCGCCTGCTCCGCCAGATTTTAAAATCAAGTCGACCACACTTGGTTTTTTACTTCAGAAATGAAGTATTTTGGGATCGCTGTGGAGCGGTGGATGAGTGGTTTAAGTCGCACGCCTGGAAAGCGTGTGTGGGTTAATAGCCCACCGCGGGTTCGAATCCCGCCTGCTCCGCCAAATGATAAAAGGCCTTGAAGAAATTCAAGGCCTTTTTTCTTTGGTGCGCTTCGACCCTGGCAGGGATTTGAATGAACCTTTCAACGATAGCAGCGCTATGTTCATCCAACTCAGCCCCGGCGAATACCACGGGAACTAACAGCCCATGCGTACCAAGCAACTGCTTCAGGCTAGGCATCACACAAACAGCCGCAGCGCTCAAGCTGCCTGCTGGCAAGCCCAGCACAGCAAGCACTGGCGCGCCGAATGGCAACGCCAACCCAGACGAAAAGCGATAGCTCCGCCCCCGCTTGTGCGCCTGGGCTCTCGAGCCTGTATTGCCCCTGGCTTTCAAGGGCTACCCAGCCCCCTTGGCATGGAGCTCAGAACTTGCCGCGCAGTGTCAGCATCACATTGCGCGGCTCGCCATAGTAGTTGGAGCCATAGGCCGCCCAGACACGCTGGTAATACACCTTGTCAAAGACATTGTTGACGGTCAGCGTTGCATCCAGATTCTTGTTGAAGCGATAGCCGATCTGCAGTGCAGCCGTAGTCACCGGACCCTGAGAGAACTTCACGTCACCATTGAGGCGGTACATCCGGCTGACGCTGCGCAGACCGCCACCCACACTGAAGCCTTCCAGAGGCCCCGAACCGAACTGGTAGCGTGTCCACAGGTTGAAGCTGTGGCGCGGAGCGATGAAGGTATAGAGCTGAGCCTTCTCGTCCGGTGTTCCTTCCAGCGTTTTGGTCTGTGTGTACGCGTATCCGACAGCGAGATTCCAGCCCGGAGCTATGCGACCGTTGATTTCCGCCTCCACCCCCTGGCTTCGCATCTTGCCAGCGGCAAGGGAAAACAGCGGATTGGCCGGATCGGTCATTGCACGATTGCTGTCCTCCATACGGAAAACAGCCGCACGGGCATTGAGCTGTTTGTTCAGCCATTCGCCCTTCAGGCCTGCCTCGTACTGCTGGCCCACGCGTGGGCGCAATGTCATGCCCTCAGCGTCGCTGGCGGTCTGCGGCGCGAAAATGCGGGTATAGCTGGCATAGGCGGACAACTGCTCGCTCAGATCGAACACGACTCCCGCATAGGGAGTGAACTTGCCGCTGATGCGCGTATCGGTTTCGGAGAACTGGTTGAAATAGGCATTGCGATTGACGGCATGGTTGTCCCACCAGGTCATGCGCCCTCCCATGCTGAGCAACACGCCGCTGGCCGGGCGCAGATTGATTCGTCCATAAAGCCCGTACTGCTCGGTTCGGTTGTCGTTGCCGTTGGAGAAGCTGTAATTCGCAGGCTTGGGAACGTTGTTGTCGGGATCGAAGATATTGATGGGAGCACCGTCTCCGCCGCCGTATTTGAAGCTCTTGTGCACCTTGCGATAGTCCGCTCCCAGCGTCAGCTCATTATTGGATGAGCCCAGCGCGGCAAACGGCGTGGTGATGAAGCCGTCAAGGCCATGGGTCTTCCAGTGGCTGCGGTAAGCCCAGCTGATGAGGCAGCTGTCGCCGGTAGCGGGGTCGGCCGCGCAGTCCGACCAGCCGAACAGACGAGAGGGCTCATCCTGCTCCCGGTAGGTCGCATTGAGCTTGATCTGCCCGCCATTGTCCAGGCGATGCTGAAATTCTGCGAAGTACTCGGTGCTGCGTTCCGTGATGTGATTCCAGATGGGATCCAGATAGCTGGAGCGCGGAATATCCAGCAGGCGTCCATCCGGATAGGCAGGCAGGCCGAAGGCGGGACGCCCCTTGTATTGCTGATGGCTGGCTCCGGCGGTAAGCGTGCTCGAGGGAGTGAGGTCGGCTTCCAGCACGCCATAGATCAGCGGCTTCCTTGAGTACACATGATCCACAAAAGAGCCCTGGTCCTGGTAGGCGGTGACAAGACGCCCGCGTATGCGTCCATCACTGCTCAGAGGCCCGCTCATGTCCGCCTCGGCGTAGTAGCGATTCCAGGAGCCGGCCGATAGTTGCGTGCTGAACTCCCGCTGCGCCTTGGGGCGCTTGCGCACAAGATTGATGGAGCCGCCAGGGTCGCCGGCCCCCTGGAACAGTCCTGCAGGACCGCGCAGGACCTCAATACGGTCGTACATGGCCATGCCGAATCCGCTGGAAAGATCATTGCCGGTGCTCGCAGGAGTGTTGACACCGTCGATCTGCACGGTATCTACCGCGTAGCCGCGCAGGTAGAAATTGCCATGATTGCCCCCCGTGCTGCCTGGCTCCACAGTGACGCCAGGTACTGTGCGCATGGCGTCATCGAGACTCTGGATATTCTGATCCTCGAGCATCTGGCGCGTCACCACCGACATCGACTGCGGAATTTCTCGCAGACTCTGTGCACTCTTGCCGATCGTGACGAGCTGTGCAGCATAGGAGCCCGTGCCTTCCGAGAAGGTCGATGCTTCGGCCGCAGCAGTCACCAGCACTTCCGCCAGACTGGGGGCTGCACCCGCCGCCACAGGGGCCTGAGTGCTTTTGCGCAGAATGAAAATACCGGGCTGGGTTTGCGCGACCTCAAGCCCGCTACCACGCAGCAGCTGCGCAAAGCCCTCAGCGACGGCAAATCTGCCATTCAAACCAGCCGTCTGGAGCTCCCCGGTCAGTGCAGAGTCCGCGGATAGCGTCACCCCCGATTCCCCCGCAAAGCGCGCCAGCGCCTGGCTCAATGGCCCCCTGGGGAGACTGTACTCTCTCACTTGCTGACTACTGGCGGAGCCCTGACTCGACTGGGCCTGGACGCCGCCGACACCTGCCACCCCGAGCAGCAGGATCAGCGCAGCTTGAACTGCGTTCTTTTTGAGGCCCAGGCTCCGGACGGACACAAAGGAGGATGGGGGCACTGAAATTTGCCCGGAAATATGCTGCGCCAAGACCATGGAGTAACCCTTTTTGAAAAAGCCGATAAATGTGTTGCCTTTCTTGTATGACCGGCGTCCTGGCAAAAAGGGGACATGGAAGGTGAAGAAATCGAGTGTTTCAGCGCGGCACGATAGTCACCCAGTAACGCGAGCGCTGCAAGATTCTGATGGGCATGGAGGCAGCCAGCGCCGCCAGCGCCTGGTCCGTATCGCGCAGTTGAAAGGCTCCGCTCACAGGCAGCGCAGCAACAGCCGGATCGCATCGCACGATGCCCGGGCGATAGCGCGAAAGCTCGGCAGCAAAAATCCCCAGCGGTGTCTTTTCCGCATAGAGCACCCCATGAGTCCAGCCATCGGAGGCCAGGCCGGCTGCTTCGGGTACGCCGACATTCCCCGCGCTCATCTGCGCCTGCTTACCCGCATCGATGCGCACGCTTGTGTCGTCGTTGACGGGACTCAACTCCACCGCTCCTTGTTGAACCGCAATGAGACAGCTGTGCTCCGTTCGCGCAAAGGGCGGCGCGATGCGCACGGTAAAACGCGTCCCCAATGCCCGGACCGTTCCTTGCGCTGTCTGGACCAGAAAAGGCCGCAGCGCGGCATCGGCAGCAGTCTGCACCCAGATGGCGCCCGCGCGCAGGATCAGGCGACGCTCCGATGATGTGAACGCCATGTCGACGGCGCTCCCGGTATCCAGCTGGATTCTGCTGCCGTCGGCCAGCGTCGATTCACGGCTCTCGCCCGTGTCGGTACGCATGTCCGCCGACCATTCATGCCAGGGCGCAAGACGCCAGACCCCATAGCCGATCGGCCCCGCCACAATCGCTGTCGCCAGCAGCCGCGCGACGGCACGCCGCTGCGAGCGATTCGCCTCGCGCAGCGCTGCAGCGCTCAGGCCGCCCAGCGTATTGCCTGCTTCGGCACTGTTGCCGGCCCGGGTTGCATTCAGTTTGCCAAGAACCAGTTCGGCGCGCTGCCAGGCCATTTCATGACTCGGATCCGAGTTGCGCCAGCGCATGAGTTCGGCATGCACTGTCATGTCGGCATCGCCGGCATGCAGCCGCACAAGCCACTGTGCAGCCTGCCGTGCTGCGCTCGGATCGATATCCAGAGCCGAAGGGGGTACAACGACCATGACTCAAATCACCAGCAAAATGCACTGCTCGAATGCTTGGGCCATATAGCGCTTGACGGTGCGAGACGTGACTCCCAAGCGCTCTGCCACCTGTGCATAGCTCAGACCATCGAGTTGGGATAGTAGAAACGCCTCGCGCACCTTGGGTGGCAAGCCGTTGAGCATGGCATCGACCTGATGCAATGACTCCAGCACCAGCAACTGCTGCTCGGGCGAAGGCGCCAGAGGCTCCGGCAGTTGGGCCATCGCGTCCAGCCATGCCTGCTCCAGCGACAGCCGCTGCACATGATTGATGAGCAGATTGCGCGCCACCGTGGTCAGATAGGCACGTGGTTCGCGCAACACCAGCGCGCGCTGCTCCGCCTGGGCAGCCAGCACTCTCACAAAGGTATCTTGCGCAAGATCCGCGGCATGATCAGCTCCGCCGAGCTTGCGCCTCAGCCAGCCCAAAAGCCAGGGGTGATGCTCTCCATAAATCTTGGCCACGTCGGTCAAGGAGTGGAATGGGTATGACAAGATACGATAGGTTACTCATTTTTGATAATGAGAATTATTATCGATCAGAATCAAAAATGAAATAGATGTGGTTTTTGGGGAATTTCGGCTCGGCCTGTGCTTCGCCTGCCGGCCATCCCCTCATCGCCAACAAATTCACCGGCACCCTGCAAACCGCACGGCTTTCGACGACCGGCTCGGTTCCTTGATTTCAGAGGCCAAGCAAGGCTCGGCCCATCCGTCCAATCTGGCTGAGTCTCATGAGCATTGGAGCGGCTTCATAGGCCACACCAACGCTCTTCTCATGCAGCGAACGGGTTAGGCGCACTCAACCTTGGGTTCCAGGACTGGCCTGCCAGCCACCACCCAAGGCCTTGAACAGCGTGGCCAGGGCCATCTGCCGCTGCGCGCTGACCTCGATCAGCGCCATCTGCTGCGCATAGTCCGTGCGCTGCGCATCCAGATAACGCAGATGACTGTCCACCCCCGCGCGATAGCGCAGCTCGGCGAGCTTGAGCGTATTCGCGCTGGTCTGCACCAGGCGCTGGCGCGCAAGCTCCTCGCGCCTCAGCGTCTCCACGGAGGCCAGCGCATCGCTGACTTCACGAAACGCCGTCTGGATGCTGCGCTCGTAGCTGGCTATCGCCATGTCCTTGCGCAGCTGCGCGATTTCCAGATTGGCGCGATTGCGCCCGCCATCAAAAATCGGCAGGCTCAGCTGCGGCATGAAGGACCAGGAGCGCTGACCGCCGGCAAACAAATCGCCAAGCTCGGTACTGGCCGAGCCATAGGAGCCCGTGAGCGAGATGCGCGGGAAAAACGCGGCCCGCGCCGCGCCTATGCTTGCATTGCGTGAGCGCAGCTGATATTCGGCGGCGCGGATATCGGGGCGCAGCACCAGCAGATCTGAGGGCAGACCCGGGCCTATCTCCTGCACCAGGGGCGTGGCGCTCAGATCTGCTGCCGGCTGGATCCTGCCATCACCCACCAGCCAGTCCAGAGCATTGCCGGCCTGGCGCAGCTCGCGCTCGAAGCGCTCGACTTCGGCGCGCGCCAGCTCGAGCTGTCCTTGCGCCTCCTGCTCGTCAAGGCGGCTTGCCGTGCCGGTCTTTCTGCGCTCGCTCATCAGCTGCAATTCCTTCTCGCGCGCCTGCAGGGTGCGCAGCGCCAGGGCCTGGCGCTGCCGCGCGCTGTCCTGCACCAGCGAGGCCTGGATCACTTCGGCAACCAGACTGATCTGCACGCTGCGCGCGGCCTCTTCGGTGGCCAGGTATTCCATCAGCGCGGCCTCGGACAGCGAGCGCACACGGCCAAAGAGATCGAGCTCGAAAGCCATCAGCCCGACGCCAGCCTGATAGTTGCTCTGCACCCTGGCCGCTCCCGTGCCGCTCAGGTCGGCAGGCAGGCGCTGGCGGTTGCCGCCGGCCTGAGCTTCCAGACCGGGCAGTTGGTCCGCACGCTGCACGCGATAGGCCGCGCGTGCGGTCTGAACATTGAGCAGTGTCTGACGCAGATCGCGGTTGTTGGCCTGCGCCGTTTCGATACGCGAGCGCAGGCGTTCATCGATCACGAAATCCTTCCAGAGCAAGCTCTGCATCGATGCAGCCGAGGCCGATGATGCCGCGCTCCAGTTGCCGGGAATGGGCGCAGCAGGCCTTTCATAGGTCGGTGCAAAAGAGCAGCCGGCAAGCATCGCGGCAATCAGCGTCAGCGTCACGGTACGCATGGTGTTTCGCCCGTTCATGCGGGTTCTCCTTCGGAGTCTGTGTTTTTTTCCTCCGGCACTGCGCGGCGCTTGCGCCGTAGCGAGAGAACAAAGACAAAGAAGATGGGCACGAACAGCACGCCCAGCAAGGTGGCGCTGAGCATGCCGCCGATCACGCCGACACCGATGGCGGCCTGGCTGGAGGCACCCGCCCCGGTGGCCAGAGCCAGCGGCACCACCCCGAGGATGAAGGCCAGCGAAGTCATCACGATGGGTCGGAAGCGCAAACGGGCTGCCTGCAATGCCGCTTCCGCCAGCGAATGGCCGCGCTCGTGCAGGTCCTTGGCGAACTCCACGATCAGAATGGCGTTCTTGGCCGCCAGGCCGATGATGGTGATCAGGCCGACCTTGAAATACACGTCATTCGAGAGACCCAGCGCCGAGGTGGCCAGCACCGAGCCCAGCGCGCCTATGGGCACGATCAGCATCACGGCTGCGGGAATGCTCCAGCTTTCGTACAGGGCCACGAGCAGCAGGAACACTACCACGATGGCCAGTGCGAACAGCTTGGGGGCCTGTGCGCCAGCAGCCTTTTCCTGATAGGACAGCGCCGTCCACTCGTAACCTATGCCGCGCGGCATCTCACCCAGGATGCGTTCGAGCTCGGCCATGGCCTCACCCGTGGTGTGGCCGGGCTTGGCATCGCCCGCGATACGGAAGGCCGGATAGCCGTTGTAGCGCGAGATCTGCACTGGCCCCTGCTCCCACTCCACGCTGGCAAACGAGGCCAGCGGCACCTGCTCGCCCTGGGCATTGGGCACATACAGCCGCAGCAGGGCCTCGGGTGTCATGCGCGCGGCCGTGTCGGCCTGCACTACCACACGCTGCAGGCGCCCCGCATTCGGAAACTCGTTGATCACGGCCGAGCCATAGGCCGTGGACAGCACGGCGCTGATGCTCGCGAAGCTTACGCCCTGGGCCTGGGCCTTGCGTCGGTCTATGTCCAGGCGCAGCTGCGGCGCGTCTTCGAGGTTCTCCATCATTGCGTAGGCGATCACCGGCGAGGCATTGGCCTTCTTCAGCAGCTCGTCGCGCGCGGCAACCAGGGCCTCACGGCCCAGATTGGCGCGGTCCTGCAGACGCAGTGCAAAGCCGCCGGAATTGCCCAGGCCGTCGATGGGTGGCGGGTCCACCGCCATGGCCGCACCGTCGGACAGACTGCCGAAGCGCTGATTGAAGGCCTGGACCTCGTCCCACGACGCCTGGCCCTTGCCGCGCAAGGACCAGTCCTTGAGCGTGACGAAGGCCATGGCCGCGTTCTGCCCCATGCCTGAGAAGCTGTAGCCCATCAGGAACTCGGCCTGGGCCGTGGCGGGGCGGCTTTGCACATAGGCTTCCATGTCGCGCACCACGGCCTCGGTACGTGCTTCGGTTGCACCAGGAGGCAGTTGCACGCTGACGATGTAGTAGCCCATGTCTTCATAAGGCACAAAGGACTCGGGCATGCGCGTATAGGCAAAGCCCAGCCCGCCCACGATGGCCGCATAGATCAGCATATAGCGGCCTGTGCGCCTGACCAGACGCTGGTTGAGCAGCGAAAAGCGCTCGGTCAGCTTGGCAAAGTGGCGGTTGAACCAGCCGAAGAGGCCTTTTTTCTCCTTGTGGTGATCCTCGGCAACAGGCTTGAGCAGCGTGGCGCACAGCGCCGGCGTGAAAGTCAGCGCCAGCAGGCCCGAAAACAGGATGGAGACCGCCAGCGACAGCGAGAACTGGCGGTAGATCACGCCCACCGAGCCGCTCATGAAGGCCAGAGGCAGGAACACGGCCACCAGCACCAGCGTGATGCCGACGATGGCCCCCGAGACCTGCTGCATGGCGCGCACGGTGGCGGCCAGCGGCGAAAGCCCCTCCTCGGCCATGAGACGCTCCACGTTCTCCACCACCACGATGGCATCGTCGACCAGAATGCCGATGGCCAGCACCATGCCGAACATGGTCATCATATTGACCGAGAAGCCCAGCGCATACATCACGGCCAGGGTACCGGCCAGACATACCGGGACCACGATGGTGGGAATCAGCGTATAGCGCAGGTTCTGCAGAAACAGCCACATCACCAGGAACACCAGCACCACGGCCTCGACCAGGGTCTGGATCACCTTGCCGATGGCGACTTCGACAAAGCGCGAGGTGTCGTAGGGCACTGCGTACTGAATATCGTCGGGGAAGTTCTGCGACAGCTCGGCTAGCCTCGCCTTGACCGCCTTGGCGGTCTGCATAGCATTGGCACCAGGTGCCAGTTGCACGGCGGCCGCCACTCCTTTGTGGCCGTCCTCGCGCGAGGCAAAGCTGTAGTCGAGCTGGCCGACTTCGAGACGCGCCACATCGGCCAGGTGCACGGCCGAGCCATCGGCCCTGGCCTGCAGCACGATCTGGCCGAACTCCTCGGGCGAACTCAGCGTGCCCTTGACGGCAATCGTGGCGCTGAGCTCCTGCTCGGACGATCCGGGCTGGCTGCCGAAACTGCCTGCCGGCACCTGGGCGTTCTGCGCGGCAATGGCCGCATTCACGTCCGCCACCGACAGGCCGTAACCCAGCAGCTTCTGCGGATCGACCCAGACTCGCATGGCGACATCGGCGCCGAAGTACTGCACCTTGCCCACCCCGGGCACGCGGCGGATCTCGTTATTGATGTTGCGCACCGCATAGTCGGAGAGGCGGACCTCGTTCTTGCCGCTGTCGTCACCCTTGTAGGTCAGCGAATAGATCATCAGGAAATTGGCGCTGGCCTGCTCGACCTGCAGACCCATCTGCATCACCGATGCGGGCAGTCTGGCCTCGGCCTTCTTGATGCGGTTCTGCACCTCGACCTGGGCCAGTGCGGGATCGGTGCCCGGCGCGAAGGTGGCCGTGATCTCGGCCAGGCCCGTGGCGCCGCTGGACGAGTCGAAGTACAGCAGACCCTTGGTGCCGTTGAGCTCCTCCTCGATGACACTGGTCACCGACTCCATCACCGTGGTGGCCGATGCCCCCGGATAGGTTGCAGAGATGGAGATCTGCGGCGGAGCCACGTTGGGAAACTGCGCCACGGGCAAGGCCGGGATCGCCAGCAGGCCGGCCAGCAGGATGAAGATCGCGACCACCCAGGCCAGCTTGGGGCGATCAATAAAAAACCGGGACATTGTCTATCCTTGAATAAGGCTTGTCTTCTTGGCATTCAGCGCTTGCAGGACAAGCGCATAGTGCTCATTTCTTTTCCGTGACTTCCGCATCTTTGACAGCGTCAGCGAGATTTGCAGCGGCAGCTCTGATCTGCACCTTGGTGCCGGGCACGGCTGCCGCAAGGCCTCCGACCAACACCCTGGCGTTTTCCTTGAGACCCTCGGTGATATGCCAGTCGGAGCCGTACATGGCACCGGTGCTCACCTTCTGGGATTGCACAATGTCGTTCTCGTCGAGCACCAGCACATGGGCCAGTCCGTCGGCGCCGCGCTGCACCGAGCGCTGAGGCACGAGAATGGCCGCGGGATCCTCGCCCAGGCCCATGGTCACGCGCACATACATGCCGGGCAGCAGCAAGCCATCCTTGTTGGGGAATTCACCGCGCAGTGCAAGCTGGCCGGTGCCGCGATCCACCGTCACATCCGAAAACAGCATGCGTCCCTGGCGCTTTTCGTCCAGACCGTCCGCCACCAGCGTCACTGGAGCACTCTTCTGCGACTGCTCTCCCTGTTGCTGTGAACGCAAGCGCGTGGCCAGCGCTGCGGTCTGACGGAAATCGGCATAAATGGGGTCAAGCTGCTGTATCACTGCCATCGGTGTGGCCTCCCCCTGGCCGACCAGGGCGCCTTCCGTCACCAGCGCACGGCCGATGCGGCCCGCAATCGGGGCCTTCACCGTCGCATAGTCCAGGTTCAGGCGTGCCGCCTCTACTTCGGCCTGGGCCGATTGACGCGTGGCCAAGGCGCTGTGCAGCGCGGCCTTGGCGCTGTCGAAATCCTGGCGACTCACAGCTTCCTGTTCCACCAGCGGCTCATAACGACGCACCACGGACTGAGCATCGGAGAGCGCGGCCTCCGCTCGCGCCAATTCGCCCCGGGCCCGCGACAGCGCCGCGCGCAGCGGTGCCGGGTCGATGTTGAACAGCACCTCTCCAGCCTTCACATCGGCACCTTCTTTGAAGTTGCGGCTCAGCACGATACCTGGCACCCGCGCACGCACCTCCGCCACACGTACGGGCTCGATGCGCCCGGGCAGCTCAGCGCTGAGGCTCAGCGCCCTGGGCTTGACGGTCACCACATCCACCAGCGGCAATTCCTGAGGCGGTCCGCCCGCTTCCGACTTGATGCAGCCGGCCAACATCATTGCGGCTGCCAATGCGGCCAGGGCCGACCAGGCACGCACATTCTGGCTTTTCTTCTTCATGGCTTTTGAGTCTTGTCAAATCTTGAAAGAAGCGCATGATGCATGAAAATATTTTTTGAATCAAATTTGATTCATTAAGACCTATATTGATTCATGGCATTTTGATACCAAGTAAAGTTGCTATCCCAAGCTTTTAGGCCCGCCGCTTGAATCAAAATAGGTTCATCCGTATCCGCCCCAACCGGAGCCACGAATGACGACCGCCCCCCACGACAACACAGCAATCCTCCCCCCACTGGCCCTGGCCCTGGTCAACCACCCGCGCGCCACGCTGCAAGAACTGGCCAAGGCCATAGGCATCAGCAAGGCCACCCTCTATCGCTTCTGCCCCACCCGCGATCTGCTGATCAAGCGACTGCTGGAACAAAGCCTGCGCACGCTGGACGATGCGCTGGACGAAGCCCGCATCGAGGAAGGCCCGGTGCTCGAGGCCCTCAAGCGCCTCAATACCAAGCATCTTGAACACCGCGAATTCACGCTGTTCCTGACCTATTACTGGAATGAAGTCGAAAAACCCATGGAGGAAAATGCGATCTGGGAACCCAAGGTCGACGCTTTTTTCCTGCGCGGCCAGCAGGAAGGTGTGTTCCGCATCGATTTCAGCGCCGCAACGCTGACCGAGCTGTGGCTGGGAACCGTGATCGCGCTCATCGACGGCGAGCGCCGCGGTCGCATCCCTCGCGCCCCGCTGGCACAGCTTGCCGAGCAGGCGTTTTTGCAGGGAGTCATGCGCCAGGACGGAACGGCGACAGCCTGACAGAATCGACCCGGACTGCAGCCTTACCGGCCATGCCTGCCTCCAGCTGCACCATGGTCATGCCGTTCCCCTGCAACGCGATCTCGCGTGCCTTCACACTCGTTTTCACAACCAGAGAGTAGCCTTGTCATGATCAGTCACCTCGACCACCTGGTTCTCACCACGGCCAACGAAGCCCAATGCATACGCTTTTACACCGAAGTCCTCGGCATGCGGCTGGAATCCTTCATCGGCGGCACCCCGCCCGTGGAGCGCAAGGCCTTTGTGTTCGGCCGGCAGAAGATCAATCTGCATGTGAAAGGGCGCGAGTTCGAACCCAAGGCCCACACGCCTGTGCCCGGTGCCCTTGATCTGTGCTTTCTGGCCTCGGTGCCGCTGGACGAGGTCATCGCGCGTCTGCAGCAGTTGTCGGTTCCCATCGCCGAAGGCCCTGTGATGCGCACCGGTGCCACATCGAAAATCCGCTCCATCTATGTGCGTGACCCCGACCTGAACCTGATCGAGATCTCGGAGCCGGCCTAGCCGCCCTCGCGCTGGCAAGCCGGGGCCTCTGAAAACGGCCCCCGCTTGTCAGCTCAGAGCTGTGCCAAAGCCTTTTTTGCCGGTGCATGGCCTTGCTCTGCGGCGCGCTGCAACCACTCACGAGCCTGCTTGGCATTCTTCTTCACACCCAGACCGTCCCGGTACAAAGTTCCCAGCGCGTACTGGGCCGGGGCATCCTGCTGCTCGGCGGCAAGCCGATACCACTTGAGCGCCTGAGCCAGGCTCTTGCCCACACCCTCGCCGTTCTCGTACAAGGTGCCCAGGTTGTACTGGGCCTTGGCATAGCCTTGATTGGCTGCCATGGTGAACCACTTGGCGGCCTCCGTGTAGTTGGGTTGCGCAAAGCCTTTGCCCAGATATTGAAAGACACCGACGTTGTACTGGGCCAGAGCATTGCCCTTGAGAGCCGAGTTCAGGTTCTCCATGTATTCCATGGACTGCGCAAACTCCGCGGACTTGGGCGACGAAGCGGAGAGCTGCTCCAGCCGCTGCGCCGCCGCTGCATGCTGGTACTTCAGCGCCTGGGTGTAATAGGCGATCGCTTCTTTTTCGTTGCGATACTCGCCCTCTCCCTGTTCGAACAGGCGGCCCAGTTCATAGTAAGCCTCGCCCGAGCCGCGGATGGCAACAGCGTGCAGCAGCAGCACGGCCCGCTTGTAGTCGGGGGCCACACCCTGGCCTTCGAAGCAAATCTTTCCCAGCAGCAATTGGGCCTTCTGCACGCCTTTGTCTGCCAGCGGGGTCAGCCATTTCGCAGCTTCGGCACGATTCTTCTCCACGCCTTCGCCAAGGTAGTACATCTCGGCCACGGTGAACTGCGCAAGCACATCGGCTTGCTGGGCCGCCTTCAGATACCAGCGAAACGAGGCCTGCAAATCCTGGGCAAGCAACTCGCCTTTGCGGTAGACAAAGCCCAGGCTATTTTGTGCCGTTGCAGAGCCCTGTTGCGCGGCGCGCTCCAGCCATGCGACACCTGTTGCGGCATCCTTCTCAACCGCTTCGCCTTTTAGATAAATAGTTCCCAGCAGGTTCTGCGCATCGAGATTTCCGGCGTTTGCAGCCTGATGAATGTGTGCCAGGCCTGCCTCAGGATCCTTTTTCACACCTTCGGCACCCAGCACATAGACCAGACCCAGCAGATACTGGGACGGCGCATGATTGTGCTCTGCGGCCAGCCGCAGCCAGCGCAAGGCATCGTCGGCATTCTTTTCCACGCCCTTGCCGTAAAGATAGGCTTTTCCCAACTCGTACTGTGCCGCGACATCTCCTGTCTTCGCGGCATTGACCATTTCGCTGGGCTGA
>Ga0209370_1002441_pt1 | contig 13387 bp, 11 predicted proteins | sample AgamicAtPrz_FD_187164 | JGI IMG/M metagenome (GOLD analysis project Ga0209370, IMG submission 187164) | Agave microbial communities from Guanajuato, Mexico - At.P.rz (SPAdes) (version 2) | ecosystem: Host-associated > Plants > Phyllosphere > Phylloplane/Leaf | place: Guanajuato, Mexico... | reverse complement strand
TTCTCTTTTGCAGCATCCGCTGCCGCTGCTTTCGCCTGCTCTTCCGCCTGTTTCTTCGCCTCGGCAGCAGCCTGCTTCGCTTCAGCCGCTGCGGTTGCTTTCGCTTCTGCTGCTGCTTTAGCGCGCGCGTCTGCTTCTGCTTTCGCATCCGCTTTCGCCTGTGCGGCAGCCGCTTCAGCCGCTTTTTGCTGCTCCTGAGCCTGCTTTGCAGCCGTTTCGGCCGCTTTCTGCTGCTCAGCCTGCTGTTTAGCCTGCTCTTTCGCTTCCTGCTGCGCCTGCAGCCGCTCTTTTTCCAGCGCTTTCAGACGCTGCTGTTCGGCGGCCTGCTTCTGCTGTAGCTCTTCCGCCTGCTGCTGCGCCTGTTTTTTCCGCTGCTGTTCTGCGCGCTGGCTGTCGCTCTGCTGATTTTGCTGACGATTATATTGTTCAACCACAGCCCCGGGATCGACCATGACGGCATCAATATCGCTACCGCCGCCGCCGCCGCTCGCTTCAATATGTTCGTTGAACGAGCTCCAGATCAGCAGCGCGATCAGCACGATGTGCAGCGCCACCGAAACGATAATTGCGCGTTTCAACTTCTGGTTCTGTTCGGTTGCCTTCGACACTCTCGGTTCCCAAAAACAAGTCGCGTTAAATCGGCTGCGTCATCAGACCGACTGATTTGACGCCAGCCTGATGAAGCAGGTTCAGCGCTTTAATGATTTCGTCGTAAGGCACATCTTTGGCCCCGCCAATCAGAAACACGGTTTTAGGATTGGCCTCAATACGACGCTGCGCTTCACTCACAACCTGCTCAGGCGGCAGCTGGGTCATACGATCGTGATCCACCACCAGGCTGTATTGTCCTACACCAGCTACTTCAACAATCACCGGCGGATTATCATCGCTGGCAACCGTTTTAGAGTCAGTGGCGTCCGGCAAATCAACTTCCACGCTCTGCGTAATGATTGGCGCGGTTGCCATAAAGATAAGCAGCAGCACCAGCAGCACATCGAGCAGCGGAACAATGTTGATTTCCGACTTAAGATCGCGGCGTCCGCGACCACGGGTTCTGGCCATCGTAAACCTCGACTTACTTCGTATTGTCGCTAGAGAAAGCCTGACGATGCAGGATAGCCGTGAACTCTTCCATAAAGTTATCGTAACCCTGCTCCAGCTTGTTGACGCGCTGGTTCAGACGGTTATAGGCCATGACCGCCGGGATCGCGGCAAACAGGCCGATCGCGGTGGCGATCAGCGCTTCTGCGATACCCGGTGCCACCATCTGCAGCGTGGCCTGCTTGACTGCGCCCAGCGCGATGAAAGCGTGCATGATCCCCCATACGGTACCAAACAGACCGATATAGGGGCTGATAGAACCCACGGTGCCGAGGAAAGGAATATGGTTTTCCAGCGCTTCCAGCTCGCGGTTCATAGAGATACGCATGGCGCGGCTGGCGCCCTCGACCACCGCTTCCGGCGCATGGCTGTTTACGCGATGCAGGCGGGCAAACTCTTTAAAGCCGGCGTAGAAAATTTGTTCCGAACCGCCCAGCTCATCACGACGCCCCTGGCTCTCCTGATAGAGACGCGAGAGTTCGATACCGGACCAGAACTTATCTTCAAAGGCGTCCGCTTCGCGTCCTGCCGCATTCAGAATGCGGGTACGCTGGATGATGATTGCCCAGGAGGCAATAGAAAAGCCGATCAAAATCAACATGATAAGTTTGACCAGAAGGCTCGCCTTCAGGAACAAATCAAGAACATTCATGTCAGTCACTGCTTGAACTCCGCGACAATAGACTTGGGAAGCGCAATCGGCTTCATCAGGTGTGGGTTAATGCAGGCGATCAGGACATCTGCCTCGTTGAGCACCCTGCCTTCAGCATTGACGATACGCTGGGTGAAGGTCATGGTTGCGCGGGTCATTGAGGTCACTTCGGTCTGTATCTCCAGAAGGTCATCAAGGCGAGCCGCGGCAATGAACTCCACCGTCATGCGCCGTACCACAAATGCGACCTGCTCTTCTAACAGGACGTGTTGATTGAAATGGCGCTGACGCAGCATTTCGGTACGTGCTCGTTCATAAAAAGCAAGATAGCTGGCGTGGTAAACCACACCTCCGGCATCGGTATCTTCATAGTAGACCCGCACCGGCCAGCGAAACAGCGTTGTACTCACTCTACATCCCGGTCTCATTTTTAAACGTTGCTACTATACGCAAGAGCGATCCGCTTGGGAATGGTCCGCCAGAGCCAGAAGAAAATAATTATCTGACGGTAACAACCAGAAGGAATTACTCAACATTTCCTGACCTGATGCTGACAAAAGTCCCGGTCTGCAGTCAGGCATTCTTACCGTTAACAGACATAAAAAAGGGCCCATCCGGACCCCTTTATTACCCCATGCTAGCGGCCAGCGCGCTGACCATTCAGGCGTTATCATCCTGTGCACGGTTTGCATCCCTCTGCTCCAGCGCCAGGGCGGTAATCACACCTAATGCGCAGGCCAGCAGCGTGCCGAGGATCCAGGCAAAATACCACATGCAAAAGCTCCTTAATCAGTAGAGAGAGTGCGTGTTGCGTTCAATATCATCTTGGGTAATGCGACCGAACATTTTGTAGTAGCACCAGCTGGTGTAGGCCAGAATGATCGGCACAAAGATGAGTGCGGCGATGGTCATAATCTTCAGCGTCAGCAGGCTGGAGGTGGCATCCCAGAGGGTCAGGCTGCTACCCGGCACGGTGCTGGAGGGCATGATAAACGGGAACAGCGCAATACCGGCGGTCATGATGACGCAGGCCAGCGTCAGGGAAGAGAAGATGAATGCCCAGGCGCCCCGCTCGCCGCGCGAACAAAGTAGTGTAAGCAGCGGCAGAACAGCGCCCAGCAGCGGAAACGCCCACAGCAGCGGCATCTGCTCAAAATTACGCAGCCAGGCACCCGCCTCGCGCACCACCTCTTTGCCCAGTGGATTAGAGGCTGCGTGGTGATCGATAACGCTTTTCACTACATAGCCGTCAAGGCCATATTTTACCCACAAGCCCGCCAGCACAAAGGCGATGAGCATCACCAGCGCCCCCGCCTGCGCCGCGCTGCGCGCACGTAAATGCAGCTCACCGCAGGTGCGCATCTGCAGATAGGTGGCGCCCTGGGTCAGGATCATCGCCACGCTGATGACTCCCGCCAGCAGGCCAAATGGATTGAGCAGCTGGAAGAAATTGCCGGTATAGAACAGACGCAGATAGCTATCCGCATGAAACGGCACCCCCTGCAGCAGATTGCCAAAGGCGACGCCTATCACCAGCGGCGGAACAAAACTGCCGGCAAAGATGCCCCAGTCCCACACGGCACGCCAGCGCCTGTCTTCAATTTTGGATCGATAATCAAAACCCACCGGGCGAAAAAAGAGCGAGGCGAGCACCAGAATCATGGCGACATAGAAACCAGAGAAGGCGGCGGCATAGACCATGGGCCAGGCGGCAAACAGCGCACCGCCAGCCGTGATCAGCCAGACCTGATTGCCGTCCCAGTGCGGTGCAATCGTGTTGATCATAATACGGCGCTCGGTGTCGCTGCGTCCGAGCACGGGCGTCAGCATACCGACCCCCATATCAAAACCGTCCGCCACGGCAAAGCCGATCAGCAGTATGCCAATCAGCAGCCACCAGACAAAACGTAACACTTCATAGTCAAACATGGTTGCTCTCCTTTAGCCGCGCTCTGGCTGCGTAGCGATCTGCACTGATTCATTGTGATAGCGGCCGGTTTTCAGGCTACCCGGCCCCAGGCGGGCAAACCGGAACATCAGATACATCTCTGCCACCAGAAACAGCGTGTAGAGTCCGCAAATCAGCGTCATCGAAAACAGCACGTCTCCCACGGTCAGCGAAGAGTTCGCTACGGCGGTGGGTAACACTTCACCGATTGCCCACGGCTGACGCCCGTACTCCGCAACAAACCAGCCCGCCTCGATAGCGATCCACGGCAGCGGAATGCCATACAGTGCGGCTTTCAGCAGCCAGCGCTGCTGACCGATCCGGTCGCGGACTACGCTCCAGAATGAGAGGGCAATAATCGCCAGCAACAGCGCGCCGCACAGCACCATGATACGGAAGGCAAAATAGAGCGGCGCCACGCGCGGAATGGCGTCTTTCACCGCCTGTTGTATCTGCGCTTCGCTGGCATCGGTGACCGTCGGGGTGTAGCGCTTAAGCAGCAGGCCGTAGCCAAGATCCTGCTTGCTGGCTTCAAACGCGCGGCGGACTTCCGGGTCCTGATTGCCGCTGCGCAGCGCATTGAGCAGGCCATACGCTTTGATGCCGTTACGGATCCGCACCTCGTGCTGCGCCTGCAGTTCTTTCAGGCCGGTAACGGGTTTATCCACTGAGCGCGTGGCGATAAGGCCAAGCAGATACGGAATCTGAATCGCATATTTGTTCTCCTGCGTCTCCTGATTCGGTATACCAAATAGCGTAAAGGCGGCGGGTGCCGGCTGAGTCTCCCACTCCGCCTCAATTGCGGCCAGTTTGGTTTTCTGGACATCCCCCATCTCGTAGCCCGACTCATCGCCGAGCACAATCACCGAGAGCACCGCCGCCATGCCGAAACTGGCCGCAATAGCAAAGGAGCGACGCGCAAACGCCACATCGCGCCCTTTAAGCAGATACCAGCCGCTGATCCCCAGAACAAACATAGCGCCAGCGGTATAGCCCGCCGCCACGGTATGCACAAATTTCACCTGTGCGACCGGGTTAAGCACCAGCTCTGAAAAGCTCAGCATTTCCATACGCATGGTTTCAGCGTTGAATGCTGCGGCGATGGGATTTTGCATCCAGCCATTGGCCACCAGGATCCAGAGCGCAGAGAGGTTGGATCCCAGCGCCACCAGCCAGGTGACCGCCAGATGCTGAACTTTGCCCAGCCGATCCCAGCCAAAGAAAAACAGCCCGACAAAGGTGGATTCAAGAAAGAACGCCATTAATCCTTCAATGGCCAGCGGCGCCCCGAAAATATCGCCGACGTAGTGGGAGTAATAGGACCAGTTAGTGCCGAACTGGAACTCCATGGTAAGTCCGGTGGCCACGCCCAGCGCAAAGTTGATGCCAAACAACTTGCCCCAGAATTTGGTCATATCTTTATAAATCTGTTTGCCCGACAGCACGTAGACGGTTTCCATGATCGCCAGCAGAAACGCCATACCCAGCGTTAATGGTACGAACAGAAAGTGGTACATCGCCGTCAGGGCAAACTGTAAGCGCGACAGCTCGACAATATCTAACATGAGAACTCCTTGCTCTTCGCATGCCGCTGTGTTGCCGGACGGTAAACGGCGCAACAGCGTGCAGGAACGGCTGATTATTAATTCCGGTTTTATTACCCGCAGATAGCGCAATCCGCGGCCCGAAATGAGCGAGTAATAGTGGTGATAATTCCCTGAAAATATCGCCTCACATTTCTGTCATGCAGGCGTCAGCGTCAGATGCCACAATATTGATCCGGGGGCATACGACTCAGACGGCTGTTATCCGTGGCAAAACTGTGATTTGATGCAGCGCAATTTATACCGGCCGGGTTGTTTTTAGCCAGCAGTAAAGTTTGCTATAACACGCTATTATTTGATCTGGATTAAGATATAAAGTTTACGAATATGTAGCCTGAAAGAGTTGTTAAAGCGATGTCAAAAGCTGCCGCGTTTAATTAAAATTACGATTACCTTTTCTGTGAGTTATTAACTTTAAAATCCGCCGCGCAGGATAATAAATAAAAACCGCTACGCTGCAGGCATAAAAAAAGCCACCCGCAGGTGGCTTATGCTTATTCAGTCAGCGCAATCAGTTAGCAGGCAGAACTGCTTTTACCGCATCACCGATATCGGCCAGGCTGCGGACAGTTTTCACACCTGCCGCTTCCAGCGCAGCAAACTTCTCGTCAGCCGTGCCTTTACCGCCGGCAATGATGGCGCCAGCATGGCCCATACGTTTGCCTTTCGGCGCCGTTACGCCTGCGATATAGCCGACAACCGGCTTGGTGACGTGCTCTTTGATAAAGGCTGCCGCTTCTTCTTCCGCGCTGCCGCCGATTTCACCGATCATCACAATCGCTTCGGTCTGCGGATCGTCCTGGAACATCTGCAGAATATCGATGAAGTTAGAGCCCGGGATCGGGTCGCCACCGATACCGACACAGGTAGACTGGCCATAGCCAATATCTGTGGTCTGCTTAACCGCTTCATAGGTCAGGGTGCCGGAACGTGACACGATGCCCACGCGGCCTGGCTGGTGAATGTGGCCTGGCATAATGCCGATTTTGCATTCGCCTGGGGTGATCACGCCAGGGCAGTTAGGGCCAATCATGCGCACGCCTGCTTCATCCAGCTTCATTTTCACAGTCAGCATATCCAGCGTCGGGATACCTTCAGTGATGGTGATGATCAGCTTGATGCCCGCGTCGATCGCTTCCAGGATACCGTCTTTGCAGAACGGAGCCGGAACGTAGATAACCGTCGCCGTTGCGCCGGTCGCTTCTACCGCTTCACGCACGGTATTGAACACCGGCAGGCCCAGATGGGTAGTGCCGCCTTTACCTGGCGTTACGCCGCCAACCAGCTGCGTGCCATAGGCCAGCGCCTGCTCAGAGTGAAAAGTCCCCTGGCCACCGGTGAAACCCTGGCAGATGACTTTGGTGTTCTTGTCGATCAGAATGGACATTATTTACCCTCCGCTGCAGCAACAACACGCTGTGCCGCGTCTGTCAGGCTGGTTGCTGCAATGATGTTCAGACCGCTGTCCGCCAGTTTCTTAGCGCCCAGCTCAGCGTTGTTACCTTCCAGACGTACCACTACCGGCACGTTGACACCCACTTCTGCCACTGCGCCGATGATGCCATCAGCGATCAGATCGCAACGGACAATACCGCCGAAGATGTTAACGAATACCGCTTTTACCGCATCGTCAGAGAGGATGATTTTGAAGGCTTCGGTTACGCGCTCTTTGGTTGCGCCGCCGCCGACATCAAGGAAGTTTGCAGGCTGGCCACCGTGATGCTTCACGATATCCATTGTGCCCATCGCCAGACCCGCACCGTTGACCATACAGCCAATGTTGCCTTCCAGCGCGACATAGTTCAGCTCCCACTGCGTTGCGTGCGCTTCGCGTGGATCTTCCTGGCTTGGATCGCGCATTTCGCGCAGTTCAGGCTGGCGGAACAGCGCGTTGCCGTCTGCGCCCAGCTTGCCATCCAGGCAGATCAGGTCGCCCTGTTTGGTGATCACCAGCGGGTTGATCTCAACCATCGCCAGATCGCGCTCCAGGAACATGGTAGCCAGACCCATAAAGATTTTGGTGAACTGGCTGACCTGCTTACCGGTCAGACCCAGTTTGAACGCCAGTTCGCGGCCCTGGTATGGCTGCGGTCCCGCTAACGGGTCGAGCGCCATTTTGTGGATCAGGTGCGGAGTCTCTTCCGCCACCTTTTCAATTTCCACACCGCCTTCGGTTGATGCCATGAAGATCACGCGGCGCGTAGCGCGATCGACGACCGCACCCAGATAGAGTTCCTGATCGATATCGGTTGCCGCTTCAACCAGAATCTGGTTAACCGGCTGGCCCAGCGCATCTGTCTGATAGGTCACCAGACGTTTACCCAGCCAGTGCTCAGCAAATGCACGGATCTCTTCTTTACTTTTCACTACCTTCACGCCGCCCGCTTTACCACGGCCACCGGCATGAACCTGACATTTCACTACCCACGGGCCTGCGCCAATTTTTGAGGCGGCTTCTTCGGCTTCACGTGGCGTGGTGCAGGCATAACCAGTCGGTGCTGGCATACCATACCGTGCAAACAGCTGCTTCGCCTGGTATTCGTGTAAGTTCATGATGTTCTATCCATTCAGATCTGAAACATTTAAATGTGGGCACGCATCGCTGCGCGCCCGGCGAAAATCAGACATCCAGCAGCAGACGAGCCGGATCTTCCAGCATCTCTTTCACTGCGACCAGATAGCCCACCGATTCACGGCCATCGATCAGACGGTGATCGTAAGAGAGCGCCAGATACATCATCGGCAGGATCACCACCTGACCATTGACCGCCATTGGACGATCTTTAATGGCGTGCATGCCCAGAATGGCGCTCTGCGGCGGGTTAATGATTGGCGTTGACATCAGCGAACCAAACACGCCGCCGTTGGTGATGGTGAAGTTACCGCCGGTCAGCTCTTCAACTGTCAGCTTGCCATCACGGCCTTTCACCGCCAGCTCTTTAATTTTCTTCTCGATATCCGCCATGCTCAGCGCATCCACATCTTTCAGCACTGGCGTCACCAGACCGCGCGGCGTAGAAACGGCGATGCTGACATCGAAGTAGTTGTGGTACACCACATCTTCGCCATCGATAGAGGCGTTCACTTCCGGGAAGCGCTTCAGGGCTTCAACGACCGCTTTGATGTAGAAGGACATAAAGCCCAGGCGTACACCGTGACGTTTTTCAAACGCCTCACCATACTGCTTGCGCAGATCCATGATGGGCTTCATGTTGATTTCGTTGAACGTGGTCAGCATGGCGGTGCTGTTTTTCGCTTCCAGCAGACGCTCAGCCACGCGTTTGCGCAGGCGGGTCATCGGCACGCGCTTCTCGCTGCGGTTAGCAACCGGAGCCGGAGCCGCCGCTTCAGCAGTCGGAGCCGCTTTCGCTTCCGGCTTTTTCGCCAGGTGCTTTTCAATATCTTCGCGCGTCAGTCGGCCACCCACGCCGGTGCCTTTGATCTGGCTGGCGTCGAGATTGTTTTCCGCGATCAGACGGCGTACAGCAGGACTCAGCGCGTCGCTGCTCTCTTCTTCCAGCGACGCGGACTGGCGCTGTGCCGGTGCAGATTCATTGCTCTCAACTTTCGCTGAGGTCTCTTTCCCGCCGCTGTTGCCCTCTTTCAGGCGACCAAGCAGCTGGCGCGAGGTGACGGTAGCACCCTCTTCTTCCAGCACGGCTTCCAGAATACCATCAGCAGCAGCAGGAACTTCCAGCACCACTTTATCGGTTTCAATTTCGACCAGCACTTCATCACGGCTGACTGCATCGCCAGTTTTTTTGTGCCAGGTTGCAACCGTTGCGTCCGCTACGGATTCAGGTAAATCGGGAACGAGAATTTCTACGCTACTCATTTTCTTTCCTTTTTATTAACCAAGGTTCAGCGCGTCGTTGACCAGGTCTTGCTGCTGTTGTTGATGTACGGACATATAGCCCACGGCCGGTGAAGCAGATGCCGGACGGCCTGCGTAACGCAGCGACGCACCAAAGGGAACCACTTCGCGGAAATGATGCTGACTGCAATACCATGCGCCCTGATTCAGCGGCTCTTCCTGACACCAGACGAAATCCTGGACATGGGCGTAATCTTTTAACGCTTCCTGTACCGCTTTGTGCGGGAAAGGATAGAGCTGCTCGATGCGCACAATGGCAACATCGCTCTGCTCGTTTTTGCGGCGCTGTTCCAGCAGATCGTAGTAGACCTTACCTGAGCAGAGCACCACGCGTTTAACCTGCTGCGGATCGAGCGCATCGATCTCGCCAATCGCCGGCTGGAAGCTGCCGTTTGCCAGATCGTCCAGGCTGGAGATCGCCAGCGGATGACGCAGCAGCGACTTCGGCGACATCACAATCAGCGGACGGCGCATACCGCGCAGCGCCTGACGACGCAGCATGTGGTAAACCTGAGCCGGGGTAGATGGCACGCAAACCTGCATATTCTGCTCAGCGCAGAGCTGCAGATAACGCTCCAGGCGCGCTGAAGAGTGCTCCGGACCCTGACCTTCGTAGCCGTGCGGCAGCAGCATCACCAGGCCACACATACGGCCCCACTTCTGCTCGCCCGAGCTGATGAACTGATCGATAACCACCTGTGCGCCGTTGGCGAAGTCACCAAACTGCGCTTCCCAGATGGTCAGCACGCGCGGCTCTGCGGTGGCGTAGCCATATTCAAACGCCAGTACCGCCTCTTCCGACAGCACGGAGTCCCAGACTTTGAACTCGCCCTGACCATTATGAATATGGTGCAGCGGCGTATAGGTAGAGCCATTCAGCTGGTTATGGATCACCGCATGGCGGTGGAAGAAGGTGCCGCGTCCGGAATCTTCGCCAGAGAGACGCACCGGAATGCCTTCATCCACCAGCGTGGCGTAGGCCAGATTCTCTGCCCCGCCCCAGTCAAACGGCTTGTTGCCTTCCGCCATCTCTTTGCGGTCGTTGTAAATTTTGGCCACGCGCGACTGCACTTCAACCGCTTCCGGAACCGTGCTGATACGGCGCGCCAGCTCCTGCAGGCGTTTCAGCTCAACCGTTTCCGGGTAGCTCTCATCCCACTCGTGGTTGAGATAAGGGGACCAGGTAAACGAGTGCAGGCTCATCGGGCGCCATTCCGGCACCACGCACTCACCGGCATCCAGCGCATCGCGATAGAGGTTAACCAGTTCAGTGGCATCTTCCTGCGAGGCTACACCCTGGCTCTGCAGGCGGTCGGCGTAAAGTTTACGCGGCGTCGGATGCTTTTTAATCTTCTGATACATCAGCGGCTGCGTTGCACTTGGCTCATCCGCTTCGTTATGGCCATGACGGCGATAGCAGACCAGATCGATAAAGACATCACGCTTAAAGGTGTTGCGGTAGTCGAGCGCCAGACGGGTAACAAAAGCAACGGCTTCCGGATCGTCCGCGTTCACGTGGAAGATAGGTGCCAGCACCATCTTACCGATATCAGTACAATAAGGCGTGGAGCGCGCATCTCTTGGATTTGACGTGGTAAAGCCAACCTGGTTATTGATCACGATACGCACCGTACCGCCAACTTCATAACCACGCGCCTGCGACATGTTCAGGGTTTCCTGCACCACACCCTGACCAATTACCGCTGCGTCACCATGAATGGTGATAGGCAGAACTTTGTTGCTGCCCGGCTCAGAGAGACGATCGAGGCGGGCGCGCACGGAGCCCATGACAACCGGGCTGACAATCTCCAGATGCGACGGGTTAAACGCCAGTGCCAGATGCACCAGGCCCCCTTCCGTTTCAACATCGGAAGAGAAGCCCATGTGGTATTTCACATCACCGGTACCCAGATGCTCTTTGTGCTTGCCGGCGAACTCATCAAACAGATCCTGCGGCTTTTTGCCCAGTACGTTGATCAGCACGTTCAGACGTCCGCGGTGCGCCATACCCAGCACCACTTCGCGCGTGCCGCTTTTCCCTGCGTGGCGAATCATTTCGCGCAGCATAGGCACCAGCGCATCGCCACCTTCCAGTGAGAAGCGTTTGGCGCCGGGGAATTTCGCCCCAAGATATTTTTCCAGACCTTCGGCTGCGGTCAGCTCTTTCAGGAAGCCTTTTTTCTCTTCCGCGCTGAATGAAGCCTGTCCAGCCACTGATTCAAGACGCTGCTGGATCCAGCGCTTCTCTTCAGTGTTATTGATGTGCATATACTCTGCGCCAATCGACCCGCAGTAGGTCTGCTGCAGGGCGGCGTAAAGATCGGCCAGCTTCATCGTCTCTTTGCCAATCGCAAATGAGCCTACGTTGAAGCTTTCCTGAAAATCGGCGTCGGTCAGATCGTGAAAGGCCGGGTCGAGATCGGCCACGATATCCTGTTTCCACAGGCCAAGCGGATCAAGATTGGCATGCTGATGGCCGCGGAAACGGAACGCGTTAATCAGCTGCAGGACTTTAACCTGTTTGGAGTTAGTAGCCGGATCGGTAACGGTAGAGGTGTAGCGGGTGGCATCCTTCGCCAGGCGGCGGAAATAGTCACGCGTCGTGGAGTGAAACTGCTCTGGTTTTACGCCGGTACCTGGCAACTGCTGGAACAGGTCGCGCCACACTTCATCAACAGAGTCAGGATCGGTCAGGAAATCCTCATAGAGTTGCTCTATGTAAGACTGGTTCGCGCCGGCCAGCCAGGAGGAGTCCAGCCAGGGTTTCATCGCGCTGTTCTGCATTGTGATCCCTTAAGCATTAAGCTGCTTTTTATGAGGTTTCATTTGTTGCCGCTTTCACGGCTTGCCGTAGTGAGTTCAGCGATACGAACCTGTGCGCTACCGGCGCCGGGCCCGTAAGGGAACCTTTATAAGCGTGGTCAGCACCGCGCTTATAGAGGCTTCCATACGCTGCCGGGAACCTGAGTTCCCGGCAGGACTTCTTAGCTTTACGCCCCGCGCTGCAGCAGCATCGACTTGATATGGCCGATGGCGCGCGTCGGGTTCAGCCCTTTCGGACATACGCTCACACAGTTCATGATGCTGTGACAGCGGAATACACTGAAAGCATCACTCAGATTGTCGAGACGCGCATCCGTTTCCGTGTCGCGGCTGTCAATCAGGAAGCGATAGGCAGCCAGCAGGCCGGCCGGACCGATAAACTTATCCGGGTTCCACCAGAACGACGGGCAGGAGGTTGAGCAGCAGGCGCAGAGAATACACTCATACAGGCCATCAAGGTGCTCACGCTCCGACGGGCTCTGCAGATGCTCACGCGCCGGCGGATTCTCACCGTTGTTCAGCAGGAACGGTTTGATTTTCTCATACTGCGTATAGAACTGGCTCATGTCGACCACCAGATCGCGCACAACCGGCAGACCTGGCAGCGGGCGAATCACGATCTTTTTACTGCCGTTACCCAGTGCTGAGACCGGAGTAATGCAGGCCAGACCATTTTTGCCGTTCATGTTCAGACCATCTGAGCCGCAGACACCTTCGCGGCACGAGCGACGAAACGCCAGCGTTGGATCCTGCTCTTTCAGCCGAATCAGCGCATCCAGCAGCATCATGTCGCGCCCGTCTTCCGACTCCAGGGTGTAATCCTGCATGCGCGGCTTGTCATCGACGTCCGGGTTATAACGGTAGATTGAAAATTCGAGTTTCATCATGACCTCCGCAATTAATAGGTACGCGCTTTCGGCGGGAAGGCCGCGCGCAGTTTCGGCTGCATGTTAACCTCACGGCGCGTCATGCTTTCCGTTTGCGGAACATAGAGACTGTGACACAGCCAGTTTGCATCATCACGCTCCGGATAGTCGAAGCGGCTATGTGCGCCACGGCTTTCAGTGCGGAAGTTTGCGGCAACCGCGGTTGCATAAGCGGTTTCCATCAGGTTATCCAGCTCCAGACATTCGATACGCTGCGTATTGAAATCGGGTGAGCGGTCATCCAGACGCGCACTCTTCAGACGCTCGCGAATCGCTTTCAGCTCGGCCAGTCCTTCACGCATGGCGTCACCTTCGCGGAACACCGAGAAGTTGTTCTGCATGCAGCGCTGCAGCGCTTTGCGGATTTCCACCGGATCTTCACCCGTGGTGTTATTTTCCCAGCGATTGAAGCGCGCCATCGCCGCATCGATCTCTTCCGCAGTAGCATCGCGCAGTTCG
>Ga0209370_1002440_pt1 | contig 13388 bp, 11 predicted proteins | sample AgamicAtPrz_FD_187164 | JGI IMG/M metagenome (GOLD analysis project Ga0209370, IMG submission 187164) | Agave microbial communities from Guanajuato, Mexico - At.P.rz (SPAdes) (version 2) | ecosystem: Host-associated > Plants > Phyllosphere > Phylloplane/Leaf | place: Guanajuato, Mexico... | reverse complement strand
ATGACCACCGATACCCGATTCACCGAAGTCGAGGATCTGATGCCCGCCGCCGGCGGGCTACGCGAGATCCGTCACCACATCCATCACCACCCCGAACTCGCGTACGAAGAGCACGACACGGCCGCGCTCGTCGCCGACAAGCTCGAGCAATGGGGCTGGCAGGTGACGCGCGGGGTCGGCAAGACGGGTGTGGTCGGCACGCTGCGGGTGGGCGACGGCACGCGCAGCATCGGCATTCGCGCCGACATGGATGCGTTGCCGATCGTCGAGGCGACCGGCCTGCCGTATGCGAGCGGCACGCACGGCAAGATGCACGCGTGCGGCCACGACGGCCACACGACGATGCTGCTCGGCGCCGCACAGCATCTCGCGAAAACGCGTCACTTTTCGGGCACCGTGCACCTGTATTTCCAGCCGGCGGAAGAGCACGGCGTCGACAGCGGCGCGAAGAAGATGATCGACGACGGCCTGTTCGAGCGCTTCCCGTGCGATGCGGTGTTCGGCATGCACAACCATCCGGGCGCGGCGCCCGGCGTGTTCCTCACGCGGCGCGGCCCGTTCATGTCGGCGGGCGACAAGGCGATCATCACGATCGAAGGCGTCGGCGGCCACGCGGCGCGGCCGCACCTGACGGTCGATCCGGTCGTCGTCGCCGCGAGCATCGTGATGGCGCTGCAGACGATCGTCGCGCGCAACGTCGACCCGTCGCAGCCGGCGGTCGTCACGGTCGGCTCGATGCACGCCGGCACCGCGAACAACGTGATCCCGAACGGCGCGCGCCTCGAACTCAGCGTGCGTTCGTTCAGCCCCGAAGTCCGCGTGCTGCTCAAGCGCCGCATCACCGAGCTGGCGCAAACGCAGGCCGCGAGCTACGGCGCGAGCGCGAACGTCGAGTACATCGAAGGTTATCCGGTCGTCGTCAATACGGATGCCGAAACGGATTTCGCCGCGCAGGTCGCGCGCGAACTCGTCGGCGATGCGCACGTGGTCGAGCAGACCGACCTGCTGATGGGCAGCGAGGATTTCGCGTTCATGCTGCAGCAGCGGCCGGGCTCGTTCGTGCGGCTCGGCAACGGCGAAGGCGAGGACGGCTGCATGGTGCACAACCCGAAATACGACTTCAACGATCGCAACCTGCCGATCGGCGCGGCGTTCTGGACGCGCCTCGTCGAGCGTTACCTCGGGCAGTGATCGCGGCGGCGGCGCGCGGCCGGCGCTTCCGGCCGCATTGACAGGAGAGGATAGCGATGCAGAAAGACCATCTTGCGCTGCACCCCGCGTCGACGGGCGCCGTCGAAGCCGATGCGCCCGGCGCGCCTGCCGTCACGCGGCGCGGCGCGATCGCCGCGGCCGTGATCGGCAACTGGCTGGAATTCTTCGATTTCACCGTGTACGGCTTCTTCGCGGTGCTGATCGGCAAGCTGTTCTTCCCGTCGAACGACCCGACCACGTCGCTGCTGCTGTCGGTCGCGACGTTCGCCGCCGGCTTCTTCACGCGGCCGCTCGGCAGCATCGTGCTCGGCGTCTACGCGGACCGCAAGGGGCGCAAGGCGGCGCTGAACCTGACGATCATGCTGATGGCGCTCGGCACCGGCCTGATCGCGATCGCGCCGACCTATGCGCAGGTCGGCGTGGCCGCGCCGCTGCTCGTCGTGTTCGCGCGGCTGCTGCAGGGCTTCTCGCAGGGGGGCGAATTCGGCGCGGCGACATCGACGCTGCTCGAACAGGGCGGCACGTCGCGCCGCGGGTTCCGCGCGAGCTGGCAGCTCGCGACGCAGGGCGGCGCCGCGCTGATGGGCTCGGGGTTCGCGGCGCTGCTGTCGAACACGATGACGAAGGATGCGCTGGAAGGCTGGGGCTGGCGGCTGCCGTTCCTCGTCGGCGTGCTGATCGCGCCGGTCGGCATGTATCTGCGCCGCCGGCTCGCGGACGACGCGCCCGGCGACCGTCATCACGGCATCGAGCGCGGCGTGCTGCACGAACTGTTCTCGAAGCACACGCGCACGGTGCTGCTGCTGATGCTCACGGTGATGGGCGGCACGGTGTCGACATACATCCTGACCTTCTACATGCCGACCTACGCGATCCATACGCTCGGCCTGCCGATGAAGCTGTCGATGTTCGTCGGCGTCGCGTCGGGCTGCGTGATGCTGGTCACGTGCCCGCTGTTCGGCTGGCTGTCGGACAAGCTCGGCAGCCGCCGCCTGCCGATCTTCATCGGCCGCGGCGTGCTGGTCGTGCTGCTGTTCCCGGCGTTCTGGCTGATGAACCATCATCCGACGCTATCGGTGATCCTGCCGCTGACCGCGCTGATGTTGCTGTTCTATTCGCTCGGCTCGGCGTCGGAAATGGCGTTGATGTGCGAGTCGCTGCCGCGTCACGTGCGTGCGACGGGCATCTCGATCGCGTATGCGCTCGCGGTGACGATCTTCGGCGGCACCGCGCAGCTGATCGCGACCTGGCTCGTGAAGACGACCGGCAGCAAGCTCGCGCCGGCCGGCTATGTGGCCGCGTGCGTGGTGCTGTCGTTGATCGCGGTCGCGATGCTGCGCGAGACGGCGCGGGAATCGCTGGACTGACGCGCGATGCGGGCGGCGGTGTGGCCTGGAGTTACCGGGCAGGCCGGTCGGAAAGGGCTGGACGACCCCGACGAAACCGCGGGCTTGAGCATACCGCTCGCCAAGCCATTGGCTTTGGCGATTGCCCGTCTCCACCCTGTACGCGAATACGGCGTTCCCGCAGGAAGGTACGGAGGTTGCGCCCGAAATAAGCCGCTACGATGATAGGCCGGCCGTCTGAGAGGCCATCAAAAACAGGAGAAAATACCTATGCCGTCGCGCGCGCGAGCGCATCTGGAGTAGCAGCGATCGTCAAATCAATGTCGTGCCATGAATCGCCTTTTTCTTAGCCTGATGTTGGCCGCGCCACTTGTCTGTTTTGCCAAGGCTCTGCGTGCGCGAATTGGCCGACCAAGATGGCGATCTCGGGCCTGAAGAACGCGGGCATCACCGATCCGAAGAAGCTGGATGAATCCAGGACGAAGGCAGTATTGCTGGCGTCGGAAAAGACCGGCAAGGATCTGTATCGCCAGATCTACGACATCACGTTCGTCGATAAGTCGGGCGCGAAGTTTCAGGTCATCACGAGTAGCGAAGCGTCTTCCAGCGAATGCTCGATGAGCGGTGTGGACGTGTATGTGGTCACTCAAAAGATCGATGGTGGGCAGTAGTACTATCGGCCCTATGCATCGCGAGTGAGGCGCGGTATCCCTCTTCTCGTGATGCAGTCGTCCGTCTCCAGTCCCATTCGGTGTAACTCCCCTTGATCCACGGAACGCGCGTGCCGGCGCCGGTAGTCGGTGACGATCTCATTGCCCTCAGATGCTGAGGCAATGTCGGTGCCGCGTGGCCGTGTTCGGTGCCCCGCGGTAGATCTCAGACCAGCGCGGTCGGCACCGCCAGCCTAGGCGGTGCACGCCAGATACTGTGGCGTCGCCCGCGGGCAGCTTGATCACGAAGTCATTCGTTATGGCCACGCATTCGCCGTCCCCGGCCGCTGCCGTACCGTGAGCAATCCGCTCGCTCGCGCGAGCCGGTCGGCCGGCTACAGTCGATCGAGCGTGAACTGCGCGGCAACGCGGCCAGCGATCTCAATAGCGTCAGGTTGTAGGCCGCCATTGGTAGCGGCAGCAGTTGGTCCACTTTCTCGAGTCCGTGACCCATGACCTGTCCGAGCGGGCCTATCGTTTTGCCGCTACTAACCCGCTATCAGGGGTGAAATTAGAGGTCAATTATACGGACCCACATTATCAAGAATGATTCCAAGGCACGTCATTTTTGCGATATACCGATGGCCATCAGATCGATACGGAACCTTCCATTGGTGGAGGTCGGAGATGTATTCGAAATTCTCGTCAAAAATGCTTTTAGACAAGCCATTTTGGTTGGCGTATTTTTCAACGAATCCCGTTATTTCGCGACGGCTCATTTGGGGGCACGTGCCATCTCCGCCGTCCCAATTTCTAACGTAAACTAAAATTGCAAATAAAATTAACGCGCATGCTAGTAATGCGCCACTGGCGGCCGCCGTGTATTTGAATATTTTTTTTATCAAAATTCCCTCCACAATCGAAAAAATCAAGTTTGTCGATGTGAGGAAAGCTTCTCAGCTTTCCTCATGCCGGTTCACGGCTCAGTAAAGTTGACTCATGGTCTGCGTCCGAAACCACCCGGCCGGGCCGTATGGGCCGCCGCTGGCGTTCCATCTGGATTCGTTGCTTTGATGCTGGCTCTGGTTCCATTGACGTTGAGTGGCTGCGATCCAGTAAAATAGATCATGAAATCTTTGTGATCAGTAAATTCTCCAATTTTACGGACGAATGTAGTCAAGGCCTCTTGTATCGACGGGCGAGACCGCGAAGCATCAAAGTCGAATTTGTCTGGGTTGAGTGTGTATTCGCCTCTGAAATAGAAGCTATCATCACTTCCTAAAAATAACTCGCCTTGGATGTGGCCGCTCACTCGTCCAAGTGCCGATCCGACAATCAATTCTTGGTTGCTCAATAAATTCGTGCTGAACTGGGCGTCGATCCGATAGGCTCCAGGTCCCATGGCATCGTTGACGATAATGTCTCTTATTGGAGATATCTGCTGAACGCCGATTCCAAGTCTCAAAGATTTTAGATCGACTGATTTTGAGTCTCCGTTTCCTCTAATCCAATTGTAGTAAGCTGAAAGGGTGAAAAATGGAGTGGCGTAGAATTTAAAACTTTCAATGGGTGGGGCCGGAAGGTGGCTGAAATAATAGTCGCTGAACAACCCAAATGCTGTTGTGAGACCACTAAACGTCGTATCGGAGAGGCCATACTGGGTCGCGCCAGTGATGCCTTGCCAGCCCATGTCTGCAATCCACGAAGTGAAAAGCGCATAAGTTGAAATTTGCGCTTGCACAACTTGTTTGCTTGCAAGTTCCATCCCATACCCAAATTCATAAAGCACGTCCCGCGAACGTCCGGCGGCAGCAGCTTCGAGAATTTTTTTTCCATTGACTAGTCTGAACTTGCCAATTTGAAATATACCGCCGCGAATATTATCTCCATTTATTGCCCAATGATAACCCCCGGCGGGGCCATTTGGCGTGGCTATCGGGAGGGCAATTTCAGTCGGTGCCGTAACGCTGATTGGTGGCAAAAGATCGTCGGCCGGACCGTGTCCTTGCGCGAGTGATCGAATAGGACTGCTTGCTAATAAGGCAGTGGAAGCCCCAAGAAATTGTCGTCTTTTCATCTAACGGTCCGAGTAGCGTTTAGTTTTCTACGAAAAAGTCGCACCGATTTTAAAGTTGACAAAGTCAACACGCCTTGCCTTCGGGGGCAGGTGGCATGACACGCGTGACCGAGATTGCCGCCACGCGACCATGCTTCCAATTTGACTTCACCAACATTACTAGTATCTAACTAATTCGTATGATGTTACAAGCGGAATGAGATAGGCGCCCAATCGAACTCGTACGATGTCGTCAACAAAACTCCAGTGACGTCGTCGGCAGTGCATCGAGCAACTCGGTCCTGTCGACGAGCGTGCTCGCGATCAGATGCCTGACCTTATCCTCGGCCTGCCAGACGCCATAGATGGCAAGCAGCGCGGGCGGCGGTGCAGCCCCATGCGCTTACCGCCCGCGCACCACCCTCAGGTACGACGCGAGCATCGTCGCGAGTTCCTGCGCGGCCGGTGTCAGCGGCACGGCCGCGCGTTGCAGCAGGCACACGTCCTGTGCTTCGGCCTGTTCGCGCACGGGCACCTTCGTGAGCGCGCCGGCGAACGGCCCGTGCCGCGTGATGGCTTCGGTTTCGAGCGCGAGCGAATCGGTCTGCGTGACGATTTGCAGCGTTTCGAACATCCCTTCGACGGTCGCGAGAATCGTCGGCGGCGGCTGACCGTGCGCGTCGAAGTACGCGAGCAGCCGGTTGACGACGGGATCGGCGCTCAGGTTCGGCGAGCGCGTCGACACCCATCGATAGTCGGCCAGCTCGGCGAGCGATTGCGCATGCATCGCCGGGTGCCCGTTGCGGCAGACGACCACCGGCGCCGACGTGCGCAGCGGCGTGACCGCCAGATCGGTCGTGTCGGTCTGCTTCGCGACCAGCGCGATCGCGAAATCGACCGCGCGCTCGCGCAGCCAGCCAATCATCATCCGCGACGTGCCGGTGCGCAGGTGCACGTCCACCTTGTCGAAGCGCGCGCGGAACGCGGTCAGCACGGGCGCGAACGCGTCGATCAGCGGCTCGGTCACGAGGCCGAGCGTGACGGTGCCTTCGTAGGCGCCGCTCAACTGACGGATTTCCCGCTCGACCTGCTCGCATTCGCCGAGGATCGAACCGGAACGCGCGAGCAGCCGCTGGCCGACCGCCGTCGGCACGATCCCGCGATTGGTGCGCGTGAACAGCGTCGCGCCGAGCGTCGCCTCGAGGCCTTGCAGCTGCTGCGTGACGCCGCTTTGCGCGAGATCGAGCGCGCGTGCGGCCGCACGCAGGCTGCCGTGCTCGACGACGGCCTGGAAGATGCGGAGCTGGGACAGCGTGAACGCCATGGGAAGCTGCGAAGCCGGTGATCGGAAATACCGATCATGATAAGTCAGCCGATGATTCCGGCGGCAGCGCGCGGCCCCTACGATCGCAGGCAATCCGGCTCATGCCGTTTGTCCCGCTTCCTGCCCATCGTCGACCATGAAACGTTTCCTCGCCCCGCTCGTTTCCCTGTGCCTTGGCCTGGCGGCCACGTCCGCGTACGCGCTCGACGCGCACGTGGTGCGGCTCGGCATCGATCCGACCTATCCGCCGATGGATGCGAAGGCGCCCGACGGCAGCCTGAAGGGCTTCGACGTCGATCTCGGCAACGAAATCTGCCGCCGCGCGCAATTGCGCTGCCAGTGGGTCGAGCTCGAATTCTCCGGGATGATCCCCGCACTGCAGGCGCGCAAGATCGACGCGATCCTGTCGTCGATGGCGATCACCGCGAAGCGCGAGAAGCAGATCCTGTTCTCGTCGAAGCTGTTCCGCTTCAAGTCGCGGCTCGTCGCGCGGCCCGGCAACGGGCTCGACGGCACGGCGGCGTCGCTGGCCGGCAAGCGCGTCGGCGTGCAGTCGGGCACGCAGTTCGAGTCGTGGGCGCTCGCGCACTGGACGCCGGCCGGCGTCGGCGTGGTGCCGTACAAGAGTCAGGACGACGTGTTCGCCGATCTCGTGAACGGCCGCCTCGACGCGGCGCTGCTCGGCGCCGTGGAAGCCGACTACGGGTTCCTGCGCCAGCCGCGCGGCAAGGGTTTCGCGTTCGTCGGCGCGCCGCTCGACATGGGCGATCGTGGCGTCGGCATCGGCATGCGGCAGTCGGATACCGCGCTCAAGGCGTCGCTCGACGGCGCGATCGCGTCGATGCTGAAGGACGGCACGTACGACCGGATCGCGAAGCAGTATTTCGATTTCAACCCGTACGGCGACTGAGCGCCGTGCCGGCCCGTTCTCCCGATTCCCCGTTTTCATTCGTTCGAGACCATCGATGCAGATTCGCGCCACGCCGCTCCTGTCGCCGTCGATCGGCACGCAGCGCACGCTGACGAGCTTTCATTTCGGGCCGGCCGACAGCGGCCGCAAGATTTACCTGCAGGCCGCGCTGCACGCGGACGAGACGCCCGCGATGCTCGCGGCCGTCGTGCTAAAGCAGCGCCTCGCGCAGCTCGACGCCGAAGGCCGGCTCGCGGCCGAGATCGTGCTCGTGCCGGTGTCGAACCCGGTCGGCCTCAATCATCATCTGCTCGGGCAGTTCATCGGCCGTTTCGATCTCGCGAGCGGCCGCAACTTCAATCGCGGTTTCCTGCCGCTCGCGGAGATCGCCGCGCGTGCGCGCGACCGGCTCGGCGACGACGGCGCACGCAATCGCGCGATCGTGCGCGAATGCGTCGGCGCGGCGCTCGACGAAATCGCGCCGCGCACCGAATTCGATGCGCTGCAGCTTGCGCTGCTGAAGCTGTCGCACGACGCCGACGTCGTGATCGACCTGCATTGCTCGCTCGAAGCGGTGATGCACGTGTACACGAGCGACACCGCGTGGCCGGACGTCGAGCCGCTCGCGCGGTATCTCGGTGCGGAGGTATCGCTGCTCGCCGAGGATTCGGGCGGGCAAGCGTTCGACGATGCGCATCACTTGCTGTGGTCGCGGTTGCGCGGGCATTTGCCGAACGGCACGCCGATGGCGGCCGGCACCGTGGCCGTGACGGTCGAGTGCCGCGGCCAGCGCGACGTGACGTACGAATACGCGCAACGCGACGCCGACGCGCTCGTCGACTATCTCGTGTGGTGCGGCGCGGTGCGCGGCGAACGCGCGCCGCTGCCGCCGCTGGCCGCGCCGGCCACGCCGCTCGCGGGCAGCGAGCAGTTTTACGCGCCGGTGAGCGGGATCCTGGTGCACCGTGCGGCGATCGGCGCGACGATTCGCGCCGGCGATCCGCTGTTCGACATCGTCGATCCGCTGACGGATGCGGTGACGACGATCTCGAGCGCGACCGACGGCGTGTTCTACATGCGCCGTGCGATCCGCTTCGTGACGGCCGGCGCGCCGCTGGGCCGCGTGACGGGCACGGTGCCGGTGCGAAAGGGGATGCTGCTGGGCGCGTGACGACGCCGTGTCCGACGGATTCGGCGCGCAATTTCGTTCCTGTCAAATTGATCGAACGTGCGCGCGCCCGTAAATTGAGCGACGCGGAGTTCGCTCCGTGTTTTGCAAGAAGGATGTTGCAGAGCGATTGGAGTTTTAGCGGGCGGCCTGTGCCGCCCGTTTTTTTATTTCACTGCGACGACGGTTCGGCAGCGGGCCGATGTCGGCGCCGTCGAGCAGGCGGCAAGCGGATACCGGACGATTGCGGCCGCGGCGCATAGGAGGCAACAACATGACCCGACGTAAGGTTGTCGTCGCATCGCCCGTCGCGACCCAAGCACTGCTGGGGAACATCCGCGCATTGATCGAAGCGGCGCGGCAGCGCGCCGCTTCGGCGGTGAATAGCGAGCTGACGATGCTTTATTGGCGCATCGGCCGGCTCGTTCATATCGAAGTCCTGGCGGGCAAACGGGCCGACTATGGTGAGGAAGTGCTCCCGACGCTTGCGGCGCAGTTGACGAAAGATTACGGCGGCGGCTTCGCTGTGAAGAATCTTCGCCGCATGGTGCAGTTTGCCGTCACCTTTCCGGACGAGCGGATTGTCGTATCGCTGATACGACAATTGAGCTGGACACATTTTATTGCGTTGATTCCGCTGAAAGACCCGCGTCAGCGCGACTACTATGCGCAGATGGCCAGTGTGGAGCGCTGGAGCGTCAGGACGCTACGCGAGCGTATCGACTCGATGTTGTACGAGCGCACCGCACTTTCACGGAAGCCGGATGCGCTGATCGCGGCGGAGCTGGCAACGATGCGGGATGCACAACGCATGTCACCCAGCCTGATCATGCGCGATCCATATATTCTCGATTTCCTGGGTTTGCGCGACACCTGGCAGGAAGGCGACCTGGAGACTGCGATCATCCGCGAAATGGAAGCCTTTCTGTTGGAGCTGGGTGCAGGCTTCACGTTCGTCGCCCGGCAAAAGCGCATCCAGATCGACGACGAGGATTTCCATCTCGATCTGCTGTTCTACAACCGGAAGCTGCGGCGGCTGGTCGCGGTAGAGTTGAAGGTCGGCGAGTTCAAGGCCGCGTACAAGGGACAGATGGAGCTGTATCTGCGCTGGCTCGACAGACACGAGCGGGAGGCCGATGAAGCGCCACCCCTTGGAATCATTCTCTGCACCGGAAAAAAATCAGAGCAGATCGAACTGCTGGAACTGGATAAGTCCGGTATCCACGTGGCGGAGTACCTGACGGCTTTGCCGCCGCGTGCGGTGCTGACCGAACGGCTGCAGCAAGCGATGCAACGGGCACGGTTGCAAGTCAGGCCGCGCAGCGCAGCACGGAATACGGGCTGATGTGTTCCGCGCTTGCGCTCACCCCCGCCGCGCCACCAACTCCGAAACCGTCTGCGCGGCCTGCTGCAGCGGCCCGAGAAACTCCTTCACCATCTGCTTCGCGGTATGCCGCTGCGCGTTGCCGCTGATGTTCATCGCGGCGATGATCTGCCCGCGCCGGTTGCGGATCGGCGCGGACAGCGACATCAGCCCCACTTCGAGTTCCTGGTCGACCACCGCCCAGCCCTGCTGGCGCGCCTGTGCGATCGCCGCCTTCAGCTCGCCGATGTCGGTGATCGTGCGCGGCGTATGCGCGCGGATGCCGCTCTGCGCGAGCGTTTCGTCGAGCGCTGCGTCGTCGAGCGCGGACAGCAGCACGCGGCCCATCGACGTGCAGTACGCGGGCAGCCGGCTGCCGATCGACAGGTTGATCGTCATGATCTTGCGGGTCGGCACGCGCAGTACGTAGACGATCTCGGTGCGGTCGAGCACCGCGGCCGAGCAGCTTTCGTGGATCTGTTCCGACAGTTGCTCCATCACCGGATCGGCGAGGTTCCAGAACGGCATCGACGTCAGATACGCGAAGCCGAGCTCGAGGATCTTCGGTGTGAGGCGGAACAGCCGGCCGTCGGCCTCGACGTAGCCGAGCGTCTGCAGCGTGAGCAGGATCCGGCGCGCCCCCGCGCGCGTGAGGCCGGTGGCCGACGCGACCTCGGTGAGCGTCTGCTCCGGGCGCTGCGCGTCGAACGCGCGGATCACCGCAAGGCCGCGCGCGAACGACTGCACATAGGAGTCGCCGGGTTTCTGGATGTCTTCGGTTGTCATGAACGGTTGGTTTGTCGTGCAGCCGAGAAGATAGCGCATGGGGCCTGACACGCCAACCGCCCGGCGGACCGCGCGCTTGACAGGTCGTCCCCGCACTCCCTATGATGCGTTGAACGTTCGATACACGATCTTATGTTCGTATATAGAACATTTAAGCGCATCCCGGCGGGCAATGCAAGGGGCGCGCCCTGTTCATTTCCCAGCCTTTCACGGGACCGGAGACACTGATGACCGAAGCTTTTTTGTGTGATGCGATCCGTACGCCGATCGGGCGTTACGGCGGTGCACTGTCCGGCGTGCGCGCCGACGACCTCGGCGCGGTGCCGCTGAAGGCGCTCGTCGAGCGCAACCGCGACGTCGACTGGACGGCGATCGACGACGTGATCTACGGCTGCGCGAACCAGGCCGGCGAGGACAACCGCAACGTCGCGCGCATGTCGGCGCTGCTCGCGGGTTTGCCGGAAGGCGTGCCGGGTTCGACGATCAACCGCCTGTGCGGTTCGGGGATGGATGCGGTCGGCGTGGCCGCGCGCGCGATCAAGTCGGGCGAAGCCGCGCTGATGGTCGCGGGCGGCGTCGAGAGCATGACGCGCGCGCCGTTCGTGATGGGCAAGGCGGCGAGCGCGTTCGCACGTCAGGCCGACATCTACGACACGACGATCGGCTGGCGCTTCGTCAATCCGCTGATGAAGCAGCTGCACGGTGTCGATTCGATGCCGGAAACCGCCGAGAACGTCGCGGTCGATTACAACGTCAGCCGTGCGGATCAGGACCTGTTCGCGCTGCGCAGCCAGCAGAAGGCCGCGCGGGCGCAGCAGGACGGCACGCTCGCCGAAGAAATCGTGTCGGTCACGATTGCGCAGAAGAAGGGCGATCCGCTGATCGTGTCGCGCGACGAGCATCCGCGTGAAACCTCGCTCGAGACACTCGCGAAGCTGAAGGGTGTCGTGCGCCCGGACGGCTCGGTCACGGCCGGCAACGCGTCGGGTGTGAACGACGGCGCCGCCGCGCTGCTGCTCGCGAACGAGGCCACCGCGAAGCGCTTCGGCCTGACGCCGCGCGCCCGCGTGCTGGGGATCGCGACGGCCGGCGTCGCGCCGCGCGTGATGGGCATCGGCCCGGCGCCCGCCACGCAGAAGCTGCTGGCGCGGCTCGGGATGACGATCGACCAGTTTGACGTGATCGAGCTGAACGAAGCGTTCGCGTCGCAAGGTCTCGCGGTGCTGCGCATGCTCGGCGTGGCCGATGACGATCCGCGCGTGAACCCGAACGGCGGCGCGATCGCGCTTGGTCACCCGCTCGGCGCATCGGGTGCGCGCCTCGTGACGACCGCGATGTACCAGTTGCATCGCACGAACGGCCGCTTTGCGCTGTGCACGATGTGCATCGGCGTCGGCCAAGGTATCGCGATCGCGATCGAGCGCGTCTGAGCGGCGCGATGCGGTGAAGCGGCCGGATACGCGCCGCTTTACCGCTGCGCTGTTTCCGCCACGATGGGCGGCACGAGGTGTCTCGTGCCGCCCATCGTCGTTAACCGGCCCGCGACACTTGCCGGAGACGTGCCGCCATCCGCGTACCGGGCCGTCAGGCCGTCGGCCCTTCGAGGTGAATGTCCTCGGGCTCGAGCGCGTAAAGCTCGGGATCGGGCGTCGTGCTGACCGTGAAGCCGAGCCGCAGGTAGAAGTCGATCGTGCGCTGCGACGGCGTGGCCGACACATACAGGCGCTTGGCACCCATTGCACGTGCCTGCACCTGCGCCGCGCGATAGAGCTGTTCGCCGAGCCCGCAACCGCGCCAATCGTGGCTCACGTGCAGGAACTTCAACTGCAGCATGTCGCGTTGCGGGCCGAGCGGCCGGCTGTCGACGATCGCCGCCGCGACGAGCCGCGCGCCGTCGAAGCTGCCGAGAAACCAGCCGCCGCGGTCGTGGCAGTCGAGCAGGATCGGCGTGTAGTGGTCGGCTTCGCCGTCGGGCCAGCCGGTCACGTCGTAGAACTCGGGCACGAGATGCAGCGCGCCGTCGCGCAGCACGTACAGATGCTCGATGATTTCGCGCCGGTCGATGGTCCATACGAGCGGCACGTCGTCCCGCGCAAGCGGGCGGGCCGACAGCGCGTCGCGTTCTGCGGCGGCGCGGCGCGTCATGCGGGCCTCCGGTGCGGGGCGATCGCGATCGTCAACGGCAGATGCGGCATGCCGTCGGGCGGCACCATCCGGCGACCGTCCGGTTCGTGTTCGTGCGGAAACCGTGCGGCGTCGCCGTTGCGGAGCAACACGGCCTGATCGCCCTTATGGCTGTCATGCTCGACCGTTGCCGTATTCCAGGACAGCCGATTCACTTCATGCAATGCCTTTTTCATCAGAATTCGAATTCAGGTGGAATGGAGCAGGATAGGCCGATCGTTTCGCCACTTGCAACGGCCGCACGCATTGTCAAACCGTACGGCGCTCCGAGACAGACAAATAAACGTGCGTGGCGATTATCGCCGGATTATTTGATCAAAATCATGGCAATGGCCCAATTGCCTATTTTATGCGCATCGGGATTAAGGTTTCCCGGCGAATTGCCGACA
>Ga0209370_1002439_pt1 | contig 13394 bp, 9 predicted proteins | sample AgamicAtPrz_FD_187164 | JGI IMG/M metagenome (GOLD analysis project Ga0209370, IMG submission 187164) | Agave microbial communities from Guanajuato, Mexico - At.P.rz (SPAdes) (version 2) | ecosystem: Host-associated > Plants > Phyllosphere > Phylloplane/Leaf | place: Guanajuato, Mexico... | reverse complement strand
ACGTATTCGAGGCGCGCGTCGGCCCGTGGCGCTACCGCAGCCTCGTCAAGATCGACCGCGGCGACGGCGTCGCGTCGTGGGCCGTGCGGCAGGTGGTTGCGCTGCTCGCCGCGCCGCCCGAGCCGACGCCCGACGCGCGCGAACGGCGCGCCGCCGCGATCCTCGACCTCGTGCAATCGATGCTGCGGCTGCACGACGGTGACACGGCACCGACGAAGTCGACGGTCCACACGCTGTCGCGCGCGAAGGCGTTCATCGACAGCCATCTCGCCGACGACGACCTCGACAGCCGATTGGTCAGCCGTGCGATCAACCTGTCGCCGCGCCAGCTCGCGCGCATCTTCGAGATCGAGGGGATGCCGCTCACGCGCTACATTCTCGCGCGGCGGCTCGAACGCTGCCGCGCCGATCTGCGCGACCGATCGCTGAAGCACCTGACGGTCAGCGAGATCGCGTTCCGCTGGGGCTTCAACAACAGCGCGCACTTCAGCCGCAGCTATCGCGCGCGGTTCGGCGAGACGCCGAGCGACACGCGCGCGCCGGCCGGAGCGTGCTAGGGCGTGTTCACGCCCTAGGCCGATACTCGCCGCTGCCACCGCCACTCCCTGCGATGTCCCGGCGAGGCAAGCACGGCGTCCGCCTCGGTCAAATAGGGCCCCAACCTGCTCGCTAAGCTGGCTTCGTGCGCGGCGGCATCCGTTCCGCCGCCCGACAGCCAGGAGAAGAAGCGGGATGGAGACGTACGACCACATCGTCGTCGGCGGCGGGTCGGCCGGCTGCGCGGTTGCGCACCGGCTGGTGAAGGCCGGCCGGCGCGTGCTGCTGCTCGAGGACGGCCCGAAGGACGACAGCCTGTTCATCCGGATTCCGGCGACGTTCATCCGCGTGCTCGGCACGCAGCGCACGGTCACGTTCGAGAGCGAGCCGCAGCCGGGCGCGGCGGGACGCAAGACCTACGTGCCGCAAGGCCGCACGCTCGGCGGCGGCAGCTCGGTCAACGCGATGCTGTACGTGCGCGGCACGCGCGACGACTACGACGACTGGGCCGCGCTCGGCTGCACCGGCTGGGGTTGGGACGACGTGCTGCCCGTGTTCAAGCGCGCCGAATCGCATCTGCGGCTCTCGGAGCCGTACCACGGCACCGACGGGCCGTTGAAGGTCGGCGACACGCGCTTCCGGCATCCGCTGAGCCTCGCGTTCGTGAAGGCCGCGCAGGAAGCCGGCATCGCGTACAACGACGATTTCAACGGCGCCGCGCAGCATGGCGTCGGCTTCTATCACACGACGATCTTCGACGGGCAGCGCGGCAGCACCGCGGCCACCTATCTGGCCGACGTGATCGCCGATCCGAACCTGCGCGTGCTGACCGGCTGCCGCGTGACGCGCATCCGGTTCGACGGCCGCCGCGCGACCGGCGTCGAATGGCGCACCGCGAGCGGCGCGATGGGGTCGGCCGCCGCGCGCGCCGACGTCGTGCTCGCGGCCGGCGCACTGAGCACGCCGAAGCTGCTGATGCTGTCGGGCATCGGGCCCGGCGCGCATCTGCACGCACATGGCATCGACGTGCTGCACGACAGCCCGGAAGTCGGCGCGAACTACCAGGACCATCTTGAAGTGTCGATCTACGGCCGCAGCGATGCGCCCGTCAGCCTGCTGGGCGAGGATCGCGGGTGGAAGGCCCTGCGGCACGGGCTGCAATGGATGCTGTGCCGCTCGGGCCTGCTGACGTCGAACGTCGTCGAATCGGGCGCATTCGTCGACACGACAGGCAGCGGCCGCCCGGACATCCAGTTCCACGTGCTGCCGACGCTGGTCGGCGACGTCGATCGCGAACCGCTGCCCGGCCACGGCCTGTCGATCAATCCGTGCCTGCTCCGGCCGCGTTCTCGCGGCCGCGTGCAACTGCGCGGCAACGATCCGGCCGCGCCGATCCGCTTCGACAGCGGCGCGCTGTCCGATCCGGCCGACGTCGACGGCCTCGTGCGCGGCGTCGCGCTCGCGCGGCGGATCCTGCGCGCACCGTCGCTCGCGCGCATCGTCCGCGAAGCCGAGCCGCTGACCGATGCCACGCTCGCCGACTACGTGCGGCGTCGCGCGAAAACCGTCTATCACCCGGCCGGCACGTGCCGCATGGGCAGCGACGCGCACGCGGTCGTCACGCCGCGTCTCGCGGTTCGGGGCGTCGACGGATTGCGGATCTGCGATGCGTCGGTGATGCCGCGCATCGTGTCCGGCAACACGAACGCGCCGACGATCATGATCGCGGAGCGCTGTGCGGCTTTCATGCTGGCGGAGTGACGCGATGCGCGCTACATCGCCCCGAAAACGAAAGCGGCGCGTCATGCGCGCGCCGCTGCCGCCGAACCCACCGGAAAACCGGCGTCAACTGCCGGCGTCACGCGCCGCATCGCGCAGCGCCATCGGCGACGCGCCATAGCGCTCGCGGATCGCGCGGCTGAAGTGTGCCTGGCTCGAAAATCCCCAGCGAAACGCGATCTCGCCGATGCTCGTCTTGCGCAGCCGTGCGTCGGTCAGCTCGCGGTGCGCGTGCGACAGCCGTTCCGACCAGATGTGCTGCGTGATCGATTCGCCTTCCGCCGCGAACAGGCGGCCCAGATGCCGCAGCGACAGCCCGACCGCATCGGCGACGGCTTGCGGCGCGAGCTCCGGCTCGCCGAGATGCGTCGCGATGTACTGCTTCGCGGTCAGCAGGTACGACAGCGACGCGCGCGATGTGCCCGCGCCGTTCACTTCCGTGTCGACGAGTTCCGCGATCAGCGTGCGCGTGTGCGCGGCGAACCGCGCGGCGTCGCGCTCGACCGGCGCCTTCATGAACCGCTCGACGCTCGCGCGCAACGTCGCGCCGAGCATCGCGCCCGCGCCCGGCTTCGGCGCGATCCGCAGCGGCAGCGCGGCCAGCGCCGCATCGAGGCGATCGTCGAACGTGGTGATCGGGATATCGATCAGCAGCTGCCGCATCGGCGTCAGGAATCCGAACAGATAGGGCACGCGCGTGTCGTAGACGACCACATCGCCGGCTTCCGCGAGCAGACACCGGTCGTGCTGGATGAAATAGGCGCGCCCGCTCACGATCTGGCACGCGAACAGCGACTCCTTCGGCAACTGGCGCACCAGCGCGGGGCTGCGTTCGATCACGTGGTCCTGCCCGCTGATGTCGGCGATGCCGAGGCCCGGCAGCGCGATGTCGGTCTTCTCGGCTTCGAGCCCGGCCGGCGACAGCGACGAGCAGCGCAGGCCGACCAGCGTCGCCGCGTTGAATGCATCCCAGTACGCCATCCTGTCGCGCGCCGGCACGTCGGCCGTCGAGCCTCGCGTGCATGAAAGAACGGTCGAATTCGTCACATCGCCTCCTGCGGGCGCCTGTCGTGCGGAGCGGCACGGATTGGGGGATGGTTCGTCTGGATTTTTGGTGCGCTGCAATGTCCGGCGCGGTCAAGCAATTCGTCCAGCCCAGTCAAGAGCGGCGCACACCGGCTGGCTAAAGTCGAGCCCACGACAACCCATACAAGGAGACAACCGTGGTCGACAAAGCCGTATCCGAATTCTGGCAAAACATCCCGGCGATTGCCAATCCGTTCAAGCCCGATGCGCTGCCCGAGGCCTACATCCCGAACGCAGCCACCGACGACGAGCGCTATTACGTTCCGTTCACCGAAACGGTTTCGTCGCGGCCGCTGTGGATCTCGCCGTCGCAGAACAAATGGTGCGACATCCTGATGGCGAAGGAAGCCGGGCTCGTGAACCGGCACTATCACCCGCACGAGGTGTTCGCGTACACGCTGTCCGGGAAATGGGGCTACCTGGAACACGAATGGACCGCGACGCGCGGCGATTTCGTGTACGAGACGCCGGGCGAAGGCCACACGCTCGTCGCGTTCGATCACCCCGAGCCGATGCGCGCGTTCTTCATCGTCACGGGCCCGCTGATCTGGCTCGACGACGAAGGCAATCCCGACGGCTACTTCGACGTGCATTCGTACATCGCGATGTGCAAGGCGCATTACGAGAAGGTCGGCCTCGGCGCGCAAGCGATCGAGAAGCTGTTCCGCTGACGCGCGGCGAGGCTCACGATGACGTCCCCTTCCTTTTGCAGACCCGCCTGGACGTACGAGAACCGGCTGCTGCTGATCCTGTTCATGACGTTCGGCTTCGTGTTCTTCGACCGCCTCGCGCTGTCGTTTTTGTTCCCGTTCATGTCGGCCGAGTTGCACCTGACGAACACGCAGCTCGGCATGGTGTCGTCCGCGCTCGCGCTCACGTGGGCGCTGTCGGGCGCCGCCACCGGCGCGTGGTCCGACGCGCGCGGCACCCGCAAGCCGCTGCTGGTCGCGGCCGTGCTCGGCTTTTCCGTGTGCTCGGCGCTGTCGGGCCTCGTCGGCGGCTTCGCGAGCCTGATCGCATTTCGCGCGCTGATGGGCATCGCCGAAGGCCCCGTGCTGCCGCTGTCGCAATCGCTGATGGTCGAGAGTTCGACGCCGAGCCGCCGCGGGCTGAACATGGGCCTGCTGCAAGGCTCGGCCGCCGGCCTGCTCGGCGCGATGATCGGCCCGCCGGTCGTGATCGGCATCGCCACCGCGTACGGCTGGCGCGAGGCGTTCTACGTGTCATGCATCCCGGGCTTCCTGATCGCGTTCTGCATCTGGCGCTGGGTGCGCGAAGTACCGCCCGGCGGCGTGCGCCACACGCAGGCGGATACCACTGCAATACCGGCCGCAAGCGGCGCGGCGGTCAGCCGCTGGGCGCTGCTGAAGGAGCGCAACATCCTGCTGTGCGTGCTGATCAGTTGCTTCTTCCTCACGTGGTTCGTCGTGATCATCTCGTTCGCGCCGGTGTTCCTCGTCGAAAGCCGCCACCTCTCGCCGTCCGCCATGGGCGCCGTGATGACCTGCCTCGGCGCCGCGTGGGTGTTCTGGGGCTTCGCGGTGCCGGCGATCTCCGACCGGATCGGCCGCAAGCCGACGATGATCGTGTTCGCGCTGGTCGCGGCCGCGTGCCCGGTCGTGCTGATCCACGTCGGCTCGGTGTGGGCGCTCGGCGCACTCGTGTTCGCCACGTACACGGGGCTCGGCTGCTTCACGCTGTTCATGGCGACGATTCCGGCCGAAACGGTGCCGCCGCGCGCGATCGCGAGCGCGCTCGGGCTGATCATGGGCGCCGGCGAGCTGATCGGCGGCTTCGTCGCGCCGACCGTCGCCGGCTTCGCGGCGGACCGATACGGCCTGCAGTTCGCGATGTGGACGTCGGCTGCAGGCGCAATCCTCGCGTGCGTGCTGTCGTTCGGCCTCGTCGAAACCGCACCGGCCGTGCTGCGCAAGCGCGCGCTCGCAGGCGCTGCCGCAGGCCGTCTCGACACGCAGAACCTCGGAGGACGCTGACATGCGCGCACTTCAATGGCATGGCCCGCACGACGTCCGTCTCGTGGAAATCGACACGCCGCGCGTCGGCCCCGGCGACGTGCGCATCGCGGTCGCGTATTGCGGCATCTGCGGCAGCGACCTGCACGAATACGCGGACGGCCCGCACGCGATTCCGGTCGATGCGCCGCATCCGCTGTCGCGCCGCACCGCGCCGCTGACGCTCGGCCACGAGTTCTGTGGAACCGTCGTCGAAGTCGGCGAACGCGTGACGACGCTGCGCGCGGGCGACCCCGTCGCGGTCGAGCCCGAGTATCGCTGCAGCCAGTGCGCGTACTGCCGCTCGGGGTCGTACAACCTGTGCGTGTCGATGGGCTTCGCCGGGCTGATGGGCGACGGCGGGATGGCCGACTTCGCGGTCGTGCCGGCCTACATGCTGCATCGCCTGCCGCACGGCGTGAGCCTCGAACAGGCCGCGGTGATGGAGCCGGCGGCCGTCGCGCTGCACGCGTTGCGGCGCGGCGAGCTGCGGCTCGGCGAAACCTGCGCGGTGTTCGGGCTCGGGCCGATCGGCCTGCTGCTGATCATGCTCGCGAAGCTGCAGGGCGCGGCGACGATCGTCGCCGTCGACGTATCGCCCGAACGGCTCGCGGCCGCCACACGCTTCGGCGCGACCCATGCGTTCGACGCGCGCGAGCTCGAAGCGTCCGCGTTGCAGGACGCGATTCGCGCGGCCACGGGCGGCCTCGGCGTCGATACGAGCTTCGAAGCGGCCGGCTTGCAGGCCACGTTCGAATCGGCGATGCGGGCATTGCGCAAGGGCGGTCGCGTCGTGATGGTCGGCCTGATGCCGCACGCCGGATTCGACGCGTTCCGCGCGGTCAACGACGAGTTGACCTTCACCGCGAGCGTCGGCTACCGGCATGCGTACGAAGACCTGCTGCGCATCGTCGCGTCGGGCGCGCTCGATCTCACGTCGATCGTCACGCGCACCGTCGCGCTCGAAGATGCCGTCGCCGACGGCTTCGACGCGCTGCTCGCCGACCGCACGCAGATCAAGATCCTCGTTTCACCCGCGCAGCGGCCGGCCCGCCGCGCCACCACCATCGGGAGTGTCGAGCATGAGTCGTCTGTGGACGTTTGAAGGGCAGTCCGTCGTCGTGACGGGCGGCACGTCGGGCATCGGCGCGCGCACCGCGCTGCGGTTCGCGCAGGCCGGCGCATCGGTCGTCGCATTCGGGCTCGACGCAACCGGCCCGCATGCGCCCGTGCATGCCGGCATCCGTTGCGTGGAACTCGACGTGGCCGACGGCGATGCACTGACGCGCACGATCGCCGCGCTGCCGCGGCTCGACGTGCTCGTCAACGGCGTCGGCATCAGCCGCCACGCGGACGAATACCGGATGGATCAGTTCGAGCACGTGCTGAACGTGAACCTGACGTCGGTGATGCGGGCATCGGACGCCGCGCGGCCCGCGCTGGCGACCAACGGCGGCAGCATCGTCAATATCGCGTCGATGTACACGTACTTCGGCAGCAAGGACCGGCCCGCGTACAGCGCGAGCAAGGGCGGCATCGCGCAGCTCACGCGTTCGCTCGCGCAAGCGTGGGCCGATCATGCGATCCGCGTGAACGCGGTCGCACCGGGCTGGATCGACACGCCGCTCAGCAGCGGGCTGATGGCCGACACGCTGGCATCGCGTCGCATCCTCGAGCGCACGCCGCTCGGGCGCTGGGGCACGGCCGACGAAGTCGCGGAAGTGATCCTGTTCCTGTGCTCGTCCGGCGCGTCGTTCGTCACCGGCGCGGTCGTGCCGGTGGACGGCGGGTATTCGACGGTCTAGCGCATGGCGCGCGGCGCATCGGAGGATCGACGAGGCCTGCTGATGCCCGTTGCGCGCCACGGCTTGCTTTGACTGTCGCTGAACCGGGTTCGCCCGGTTCATGTTTCTTCATATCAATCAGTAGTCCGACCAAAAATATTCCGGCTCGATCGGATCATGTGAGGAGCACTTTGGAGATGACGAAAAAGACCTTTCTGGCGGTCGCGGCCTGCACACTTCCGGCGGCGGCGTTCGCCCAGAGCAGCGTGACGATGTTCGGGCTGATGGATGCCGGCATCAGCTACGTCAGCAACCAAGGCGGCCACGGCGCCGCGAAATTCGACGACAACATCTTCTTTCCGAACCTGCTCGGCTTCGAGGGCAAGGAGGATCTCGGCGCGGGCACGCGGGCGATCTTTCGGCTCGTCAACCAGTATTCGCTCGGCAACGGCGCGATCATCGGCGGCGGGCTGTTCGCGCGCACGGCCTATGTCGGGTTGCAGAACGACCGGTACGGCACGCTGACGCTCGGCAACCAGTACGAGTTCATGGTCGATTCGCTGGCTGCCAGCGGCAACGAGATCGCGCAGGATCTCGTCGGCCTGTACGGTTTTCGCAACGGGCCGTTCGACCGGCTCGCGCTGCCGAACAACCCGACCGGCGCATTCGACTGGGACCGCGTCGCGGGCAGCAATCGCGTCGCGAATTCGATCAAGTACACGAGCCCGTCGCTGTCGGGCCTGAGCTTCGGCGCGCTGTACGGCTTCGGCAACGTCGCGGGGTCGATCGGCGCGAACAACACGGTCAGCGTCGGCGCAAGCTACGACCACGGCCCGTTCGGCGCGGGCGCCGCCTATACGAACCAGAAATACGGCGCGGCCGACGGGCTGCCGCCCACCAGCGTGCGCAACTGGGGCGCGGGCGTGCACTACACGGTCGGCACGGTCACCGGGAAGGCGCTCTTCACGACCGTGCACAACGCGCGGAATGGCGCGCTCGCGTGGTCGGCGGAAGCCGGTGCCGCGTGGCGGCCGTCGCCGGTATGGGTGATCGGCGCGAGCTACATGTACATGAAGGGCAACGACACGCTCGACAACGCGCATGCGCACCAGGTGCTCGCCGCCGTCCAGTACTGGCTGTCGAAGCGCACGATGGTGTACGTCGCGGGCGTGCATCAGCGCGCAGGCCACGGCAGCCACGCGCAGATCAACGGCGTGATGGATGCGAACGGCGCGTCGAGCGGCGCACTGCAGTCGATCGCGCGCATCGGCTTCAGTACGCGGTTCTGATGCGGCGCGGGTTGTCGGCGTTGGGCAGCCCGCGCTGTTCGCCGACAATACGATTCCGCGCTCAGGTCACAGAAACAGCAGCGCCGGGTTCAACGCCGCTTCGTCGCACAGCTGCGTGCGCCAACCCCGCTCCACCGGAACCGAATACAGCCGTCGCGCGCCGAAACGCGGCCAGAAATGGCACAGCCCCGGCGCGATTACCTGCACCACGGACAAGCCGATGTCGGGCCGCGTCTTGTCGACGACGAGCACGTCCATCCCGGCCGCCGCGATGCGTCCGACACAATGCGCGATCGCCGCCGCCAACGACGCGGCATCGGCCAGTTGCCACGTCGAATGCGTCGTGGCGGGCGTGCCTGCCGCCGGATACAGAAATCCGGTCGACGAAAGCTTGTCGCGATCCCATGGATCGGGCGCATCCGCCGCGATATCGAGCAACTGGTTGACCTCGGTCAGCGCCCGCTGCACCGCGATCCGGCCGTCCGGATGGCAACCGAAGCCAATCGAGAAACGCCCGTCCTGCAGATTCTCCGCGAGCGCGACCACGGTCGGCACCGCGAGATCGGTCGTGATGTCGAGCGCCCACACCCGCCATCCGAACGTCGCGTATTCGTGCACGAGCGCGTCGAAATACGGATCGTCGAAACTCGCGAGATCGATGCCGGGGCGTTCGATCCGGTTGTACCACCAGATCGCGACCGCATCGCGCTCGATCAATTCGAGCATGCCCTGCAGGATCGCCTCGTCGACGCTCGAGCCCGCCGCGCAGCCGTTCGGGTTGTGCACGCACACAGCCGCGGCCTGCGCACTGTCGGGCGTTTCCGCATAGCAGTAGCTCAACGGCACGAGGCGACGCCGGCCGCTCACGAGCGACCACGCAGGCGTCCAGTCGATGACGTCCCGCAGCGTGAAGCGCGGCGGCACCTGCTTGCGGACATCACGCGTCGATGCGTTGATCGCGTCGCGCGTGTCGAATTGCCGTTCGCTGAATTGCTGAAGATCGTTCACATGGATCGGCTCGGCGTCGCAAGCCGGATCGGCGCGCAGGCTGTCGATGCTGCCGGTCACCGTCGCCTCGTCGCCCTGGTACACGCTGCTGAACCGTTCGAGCGCTTCGCACAGCGCACTCGTGCGAGCCTGCTCGTCGGTGCGGCCCTTGCCGGAGCAGAGCCTGTCGAACCGGTTGCCGTCCGGTACGGCAGCCGGGCACACGAGAAAACCCGATGCATAGACCTTGCGCAGGCCCGCGTGCCGCTTCGGCATCGGATGCAGATACGCGATTGCGCCGCTGACCGGCGAAATCAGATGCGCGTGGCGCGCGAACACCTGCTGAGGATCGGCGGCCCGGTAGCCACCGTCGGCGCGCGCCAACGGCACCGACCCGGCGAGCCGCGGCGCACGCGCCGCCTGCTCGCGCATCCACGCGAGATTCCCGCAGCACGGGCATTGCGGTCGCCGGATCACGCGGTGCGGTTCGACGGCCAGCGTGTCGAGGCGATGCGCGACGATGTGCGTTTGCGCACGTTCCGCGATCGCGCGATTGACGGCGATCTGCTCGACCGTCGCGGCCAGGAGCGCCGCGGCCGCCGCGGCCCCCGCACGCGAGGTGGCCGGCGGCACATGCGTCGCGTCGCTGCCATGATGGCGCGCCAGCAGCGCCTCGACCGGCCGGTTGATGCGAATCCAGTAGCGCACGCATTCGATGCACGGCGCATCGGCGAGCGCGCCGACGCCACTGCCGTTACCGCTGCCGGCCAGCAACGGCCCGATCAGCGTCTGCACGCCGCCGGTCGCCACGACGAGCAGCGCACCGCCGCGCGCCGCCACGCGGGCGGCGCACGCGGCGAGATCGTCACGGTCGTGCGTATCGACGATCGCGACGGTCAGTTCGGCATCCTTCACGACGCCGATGCCGGCCGTGTCGAGTGCGCGCCGGAGCGCCGCGCCGTCCGCGCCGAACGTCTCCACCGCGACACGCAGTTGCGCCACGCGCGCGCACGCGGCGTCGCCGTCGAGCCCGGCGCGCTCGAAGAAACCGCGCGCCGCGTCGTCGCCGTGCGGCGGATCGGCGCGCACGTAGCCGCGCCGCACCAGATGGTCGAGCCGCGCAAGCACCTCCCATTCGCCGAACGTGCGGGCAAGCGACGTCACGATCTCGGCAGTCGTCATGCGCGCCCGCAGGCACGCGGCGATCCGCACGAAGATTGCGCCGGACAGCATCGCGCGCTTGAATTCGTCGACGACGAACAGGGTCTCGGGCCCGGCATCGAGCACGAGCAAATGCGGCTTGAAGCGCAATACGCGCGAGAGATCATCGAGCATCGTCGGGTTCCGTGCGACGGGTCGGACAAACGTCGCGCGGCCTGGGCAACCGCCCTCGGGCCGCGCGACGGTGCGTGGGTCGGCCGCGCCCGGTCAGCAGCAGGTGAACAGGTAGCACGGCCCCGCGTCGCAGTAGGCCGCGAGCGCCACCGCCTCCTCGTCCAGGTGTGCCGGCTGCGCCGGTATGCCGACGGTCATCACGTTGCGTGGCAGGTTCCAGCTCCCGCCGCCTTTCCCGTCGCTCGTCCAGCCATGATCGGCGCCCGTCTTCTCGATGTCGATGTCGATGATCCACGGACACTGATAGCCGAAGTATTTCGCGAGCGTATCCAGCGGCCGGTCCAGCAATTCGGCCTTGAACGCCGGATCTCGCCATGAAAGCGCGATCGCACGCAGATAGATCTTCTGAAACTCCAGCATCGATTCGAGCGTCGGATTGGCGTTGTCCTTTGCCATGTCGGTTTCTCCGGAGTCATTCCATGATGGTGATGTGGTCCGCGTTGTACGCGGCCAGCGCCTGCGCGAACTGCGCGTCGTCCGCCGGCGCGGGCGGCAGATACAGCGTGAGCTTGTTTTTCTGGCCGGCCGTCCAGTCGCCGTTGACGGTTGGCGTCCATTCCGACGATTTGACCTGCACCTTCAGGTCGAGCTTGAACGGAAAGTGATAGTCGAACTGCTCGCGCAACGCATGGACCGGATCGGCCTCGAGCTTGTCGAGAAACGCCGGTGAATGCCAGGCGAGGGCGATCGCGCGAATGACGGTCGCGCGGTATTCGAGAAACTGTTCGTACGTCGGCAATCGAAGATCCTTGCTCATCGGTCTGTTCTCCTGAATGACGGTTTGAACTGCTTACGGCAACGACTGCAACATCGCTTCGGCGAGCCTGGCGATCCGGCCCATGCCCGCCGTCCTTGCAATTTCGACTGCGCGCCGGCACGCGTCCAGCGCGGCCACCCCGCCGCAACGCGGATCGGCACGGCGCAAGTACTCGCTCCGCTTCAGCCACAGTTGGGCTTCGTAATACCGTTCCCCGCTCGAATCGCACCAGGCGAGACACGTCCCGATCTGCGCGAGCGCCGCGTCGTAGTCGCCGCGTTCGGCATCCAGCTCCGCAAGCAGGGACGCATAGTAGGTCAGCCCGAGCAGGCCGCCCGACTGCCGCTGCGCGTCGAGATGCGCGACGATGCCCGCGCGATCGCGTTGCGTCCACGCGTGAATGATCGCGGCGTAGTGCCCGACCGCGCGCAGCCGGTGCGCGTCCGCCAGCCGGAGAATCGCTTCCGACACGGATCGCGCCGCATCGCGGTCGCCCGCAAGCTGATGCGTGCGCGCGAGGTACATCATCGTGACGCCGAGCGTCGGCAGATGATCGAGGCAGGTCGCGCAATACACGGCTTCGCGCGCCATCGCGAGCGACGGCTGGGGATCGTCATCCATGCACCAGCGCACGCTGGCGAGCGACGCCATCGTCCACGCGCGCGTATCGAGCCCGAGGATGCGCCGGTGCCCCGCGTCGCGTCGCACGTCGTAGCCGGCCAGCACCGCGTCGAACGCGGCACGGGCGCGCGCATAGTCGCCATCGACCCAGAGGCTCATGCCGCGCATCGCGTCCGCCGCCACCTGCACGCCCGCATCGCCGCGCTCGGTCGCGAGCGTGTCGAGCCGCTTGCCGATCCGGCGCACGGTCGGGCGGTCACCGGCGACGTGGTAGCACGTCGACAGCGTCCACAACGCGCTGATCTCGAGTTCGGGATCGTCGAGCGTCTGCGTCTGCCGCAGCAACTGCTCCGCATGCTCGCGTACCTGCGGATCGGCCCAGCCGAATCGCGCCATCGTCGCGTGCGTCAACGTGGCGCGGATGCGCGCGCTGTCGTGCTCGCGCTGCGCGTGGTCGGCGGTGGCGAGCCAGTCGAACACGGCCTGCCCGTAGCGGATCGCGTCGTCGTATCGCGACCGTTCGAGCGCGCGACGCGCCGCGTCGATGCCGTGCGCGATCGCGTCCGCGCATGCGCCTGCCCGCGCGAAGTGCCCGGCGATGCCGAACGCATGCGCACCCGCGCCGCGATCGGCGTGCGCGAGCAGCGCGCGGCCGACACGCGCATGGTTGCCGCGCCGCACGGCAGGCGGCATCGATTCGTATGCGGCGTCGCGAATCAGCGCATGGCGAAACGCATAGAACACGCGATCGCGCCGATGTTGCGCATACACGATCCGTTCTTCGAGCAGGAGCCGCAGATGGGCGTCGAGTGTGGCCCGGTCGTGCGGCGACGCATCGGCGAGCAGTTGCGCATCCACTTCGAGCCCGATGGTCGCGGCGAGCTGCGCGGTACCGCGCGCGTCGTCGAGCCGGTCGAATGCCAGACCGAGCATGCCGCCGAGACTGAGCGGCAACGGATACGGGTCCGTTGCCGATGGCTCGATGAGCAGACCATCCGCGCCGCTCACCGCCAGTTCGCGCGCGACGGCCTCGATGAACAGCGGGATGCCCGCCGTGCGATCGGCGAGCCGGTCGAGCCACGCCGGATCGGCCGTGCCCGGGCCCAGATGCGCCGACATCAGGCGCTGCGCGTCGTCGCGCGGCAGG
>Ga0209370_1002436_pt1 | contig 13420 bp, 16 predicted proteins | sample AgamicAtPrz_FD_187164 | JGI IMG/M metagenome (GOLD analysis project Ga0209370, IMG submission 187164) | Agave microbial communities from Guanajuato, Mexico - At.P.rz (SPAdes) (version 2) | ecosystem: Host-associated > Plants > Phyllosphere > Phylloplane/Leaf | place: Guanajuato, Mexico... | reverse complement strand
CCTGGCTCGAACGGCCATGGCCACGGCGGTCATGGGCGACCACGCGGTAGCCTTCGGCGACGAAGAACAGCAGTTGCGCGTCCCAGTCGTCGGCGCTGAGCGGCCAGCCGTGATGGAAGAAGATCACCTGGGCGTCCCGTGGGCCCCAGTCCTTGTAGAAGATCTCGAGTCCTTCCGGGGTTGTGACGTATGCCATTTCGCGTCTCCTGATTCTAGGGTGTGGAACGAGCTTTGCGGCGAAGGCGGGCAAGTGAGGGTTCACTGGCCACCGGACAACTCTAGGATTAAAGTGCACTTCAAGGTCAATGCAATTGCAAAGGTGGCGCATGAGAATAGGAGAGCTGGCCAGGCTCACGGGCCTGGCCCCGTCGCGTATCCGCTTCTACGAGGCCAGCGGGCTGATCAGCTCGGTCGAGCGCAAGGCCAATGGCTACCGCGACTACGACGCCGATGCCGTATGGGTGCTGGAGATGATCACCAACGCCCAGGCCGCCGGGTTCTCGCTGGAGGAGATCCGCCGGTTGCTGCCGGCCAAGGCCAAGGGCTGGCAGCACGATGAACTGCTGGGCGGGCTCAGGCGCAAGGTCGAGGAGATCGAGCGCCTGCAGGAGCGCCTGGCGCGCAACAAGGCGCAGTTGCTGCTGGTGATCGAGGGCATCGAGAGCAAGCCCGAGGGCATGCAGTGCGTGGACAATTCGCAGCGGGTGCTGGAGCGGCTGCGTGAGGAAATGGCCCAGGAAAAGGCGCGGCGGGGAGCGGACCTGTAGCAGCGCCGCTGCCACAGGGTGCCTGCGTCGTTTCAATCAAGCGCCGCCAATGGTTTGGGCGCATACAGCGCACTCTGGAACTCGGGCACGTACTCGTACTTGACCATCCGTCCCAGCTGCAGCTCACGGATATAACGCGACAGCTCGCCATCACCCAGCACCAGTTCCGCCGCATCAGCTTTCATGCTCGAGGCATGGCTGACCTGCCGCGAGGTGGCGTAGCCGAAGGCCAGGCGGCCCTGGTGATCGAGGTTGGTGAAGCTGTTGGTGACAAGGCCTGGCTCGTGGGACAGCCCGTCGAGCTTCCTGGCCCTGAACACCACGTCCAACTTGCCGGACTGCGCATCGACGATATCGTAGGTCACCGCCTGGGCGTCCTCGCGCCGGTCGATCCCGGTCAGCCACTTGGGCAGGTTGTAGCCCACCACGCCGCGCACCCGTGCCAGCTCGGTGTTGACCGGCAGCTTGAGCACATAGCCCCAGAAATCCTTGGCCATCGACTGCCCGACCAGCGAGAAGGGCCCGAGGTTCGCCTTGCCGGGTTTGTTGGTAATGATCGACAGGGCAACCTCGTTGTAGCTGTCGTTGTCGCAGTAGTCGTAGGTGTAGGCGGTGAACGCCACCAGGCCGCGCCCAGGCCAGACCTGCAGGGGCTGCACCTGCTCCAGCACCGCGGCGGGCATCAGTGCCCGCAGGCGTTCGAGATCGGCGGTATAGACGGCGGTGACACGGCTGTTGCGGTAGTAGAAGTTCGGCGAATACGACTCGAAACCCATGTCGACCCGGGTCTTCTCCAGGCCCTTGAACCAGCTCAAGTCGATGTCCGGCGCCTCGGCCTGGATCACCGCCAGCGGCGGGTTGGAGCGGTAACGGTCGTACAGTCCGCCCTTGAGCACCGGCACCGGGTGCCCGGCGATGTCGATCTGCGTGGTGGCGGCATGCTCAGGGAGGCCGTTGGCGGCGTGGGTGACGGGCATCAGCAGGGCGCCGGCCAAGGCGGTGACGGTTCCGAGTTTCACAGTGCTGTATCTCCAGGGTGGATGATGTCGGGGCTGCGTAATCACCCTAACGTTCAACCCAACTTGAGAGTCAATGCCGAATTTTTGGCCGGTTCAGGGCTTGACCTTAAAGTTGACTTTAAAGCTAACGTCTGCGGCACGAACTCTGTTGAGGTAACGCCGATGGACGTGTTCTCCCCCCTGACCCTGCCCAATGGCGCGGTCATCCCCAACCGTATCGCCAAGGCTGCCATGGAAGAAAACATGGCCGATGCCAACCATGCGCCCTCCGACCGACTGATGCGCTTGTACAAGGCATGGGCGGAGGGTGGCGCCGGCCTGCTCATCAGCGGCAACGTCATGGTCGACAACCGCGCCATGACCGGCCCCGGCGGCGTGGTGCTGGAGGATGACCGGCACCTGGAGCGTTTTCGCCAGTGGGCCGCCTTCGGCCGCTCGAAGGGCGCGCAGTTCTGGCTGCAGATCAATCACCCCGGCCGGCAGATGCCCGCGAGCCTGGGGCAGGAAACCTGGGGCCCGTCGGCCGTGGCGCTGGAGCTGGGCAGCATGTCCAGGCATTTCTCCACCCCGCGGGCGATGACCCACGAAGTGATCGACGATGTGATCCGCCGCTTTGCCAACACCGCGCTGCTCGCGGAGCAGGCGGGCTTCAGTGGGGTGGAAATCCACGCGGCCCATGGCTACCTGCTCAGCCAGTTCCTTTCGCCCCTGAGCAACCAGCGCACGGACCAGTGGGGCGGTACCTTGGAAAATCGTGCGCGACTGCTGCTGGAGGTGGTCAAGGCGGTGCGTGCAGTGGTGTCGCCCGGCTTCGCCGTGGCCGTCAAGCTCAACTCGGCGGACTTCCAGCGTGGCGGCTTCAGCGCAGACGATGCGCGGCAGGTGGTGGTCCTGCTCAATGAGCTGGCGGTCGACCTGGTGGAGCTGTCCGGTGGCAGCTACGAAGCCCCGGCGATGCAGGGCCAGGCCCGGGATGGCCGCACGCTGGCGCGAGAGGCGTACTTCCTCGAATTCGCCCGGGACATCCGCACGGTGGCGAAGATGCCGGTGATGGTCACTGGCGGCATCCGCCGCCGACCGGTCGCCGAGCAGGTGGTGCACAGCGGCGTCGAGATGGTCGGTATCGGCACCGCGCTGGCTATCGCGCCGGCCTTGCCTCGTGACTGGCAGGCGGGGGAGGAGGCGGTGCCGGAACTGCGCCCGATCACCTGGAAGAACAAGGCGCTGGCCTCGCTGGGCAACATGGCGATGGTCAAGTTCCAGCTGCGCAGGCTGAGCGAAGCCAAGGCGCCCGATCCCCAGGTGGCGCCCTGGTGGGCGCTGCTGCGCCAGCAATTGAGCGACGCCGCCCGTGCCAGGCAGTACCGGCGGCACATGGCGCGGCAGTGAATGCAAGGAGATGTGATAATGGTCGGGCTATCACAAGAGAGACACCATGCTGACCATCTCCAACAACGTTCATCTGCCGGATGCCGAGATCGAGCTGAGCTACATTCGCGCGCAGGGCGCCGGCGGCCAGAACGTCAACAAGGTCTCCAGCGCCGTGCACTTGCGCTTCGACATTCAGGCATCGTCACTGCCGGCATTCCACAAGGAGCGGCTGCTGGCATTGCGTGACAGCCGCATCACCGCTGATGGCGTGCTGATCATCAAGGCCCAGCAGTACCGCACCCAGGAACAGAACCGCGCGGACGCCCTGGCGCGTCTGGCCGAGCTGATCATCGGCGCCGCCAAGGTCGAGAAGAAGCGCCGGCCGACCAAGCCGACCCTGGGTTCGAAGACCCGGCGTCTCGACACGAAATCCAGGCGCGGTTCGATCAAGGCAGGGCGCGGCAAGGTGGACTTCTAGGCGACTACGGTTTCAGCGTCTTGCCGCTTGGCACGTGCAGGTAGGACATCACGCTTTCGGTCAGCTCCGTGGCCAGTTTCACCGCCTCCTTGTTGCGCGCCATGACCCCGGCCACCAGCCCTTCGATCAACGCGAGCACCGCCATGTTGGAGCTGGTCAGCACCGGATGATCGGCGGGCGCGTACAGCACATGGTGGGCCATGGGCGCCAGCGGCGAGGCGGGTGAGTCGGTGATCGCCAGTACCGTGGCGTTGCGTTCCTGGGCGAACCGCGACAGCTGCAGGGTGTCCTGCGAATAGCGGGGCAGGGCGATGGCCAGCAGCACGTCCTGCTCAGTGATCGCCGCCAGGCGGTAGGCGGCATTCTCGTTGCCACCTTCCATGCTGATGGCACAGGTGTCCTTGCAGAACGGCACCAGTGTCGAGGCGGCCAAGCCGGCCAGGTAGACGCTGTTGCCGAAGCCCAGCACATACACCTTGCGCGCCTCGAGCAGACAGCCGACGAACGCCTCGAAGGTGTCGGCCTGGTTGTTGCTGGCGGTGGTGGCCAGGTTGCTGCTGGCGCACTGGATCTGTTCGTGCAGGCCAAAGTCGCCGGCTGGGCGCAGGGCAAGTTCGTTACGCAGCTTGTCCACCGGCGAGACCATCTGTTGCAGGGTGCTCACCAGCTCGGCCTTCATGCCGCTGTAACCGCCCAGGTCCAGGGCCTTGGCCAGGCGATTGACCGCCGCCGGCGAGGTCGCGGTGGCCTGGGCCATGTCCTCGATGGTCAGCGTCGCGGCCTTCAGCGGGTGGCGCAGGATGTATTCGGCGACCTTGCGCAGCGACGGTGGCAGTTCGGCCAGGCTCTCCGACAGCTTGCGCATGACCGGCGCGGCGTAGACGGTGGTGTTCTTGGTATGGCTCGACATCCGGCGCGAAGCTCCCTGTGAATTGCCGCTAGTGTGGTGTTTTGCAAAAAGCGCCGCGAGTTATGGTCGTCATTTGTGAAACACCGCACTAGTGTATCCGAAGGCGCTCCGCGGAGCGCCTCGGGGTTACTTCAGGCTACCGGCGAGGAACTGGCGCAGGCGCTCGGACTGCGGCCGCGCCAGCACCTCGCGCGGGTCGCCGCGTTCCTCGGCAAGGCCCTGGTGGAGGAACAGCAGCTGGTTGGACACCTCGCGGGCAAAGCCCATTTCGTGAGTGACCACGACCATGGTCCGGCCCTCCTGGGCCAGGTCCTGCATGACCTTGAGCACATCGCCGACCAGTTCCGGGTCGAGCGCCGAAGTCGGTTCGTCGAACAGCATCACCTCGGGCTCCATGGCCAGGGCCCGGGCAATCGCCACGCGCTGCTGCTCGCCTCCGGACATGTGCGCCGGGTAGGCGTCGCGGCGGTGGCTGACGCCGACCTTGGCCAGGTAGTGCTCGGCCTTCTCGCGGGCCTCCTTGCGGTTCATGCCGAGTACGTGCACCGGGGCTTCCATGACGTTGTCCAGGGCGCTCATGTGCGCCCACAGGTTGAAGTGCTGGAAGACCATGCTCAGCCGCGCCCGCAGGCGCTGCAACTGGCGTGGGTCCGCCGCCCGCAGCCCGCCGCGGGGACACTCGCGCAGCTTGAGCTGTTCGCCGTTGACCAGGATCTGCCCGGCGTTGGGTTGCTCGAGCAGGTTGATGCAACGCAGGAAGGTGCTCTTGCCCGACCCGCTGGAGCCGATGATGCTGATCACGTCGCCGGCATCGGCCTGCAACGAAACGCCCTTGAGTACCTGGTGGTTGCCGTAGCTTTTGTGCAACTCGTGGATATGCAGTTTGTTCATCAGACGGTACTCGCAGGGTTCAGTCGCTGAGCAGGCGACCTTGGCGGATGGAGGTGTTGCCGGCGACCTTGGCGAGCCACAGGCCGGGCTGGGCGAAGCGCAGGCGTTCACGGGCGTAGAGGATGCCGTCGGTGGTGGCCCTGACCACGCTGTGGCGGTCGCTGAGCGGGTCGAGCACTTCGAACAGCGGATCGCCCACGCGCACCTGCGCGCCCAGTGGCTGCAGGTAGCTGACCACGCCCGGGTGCTCGGCGTAGGCGTATTGCGCGCCGGCGAAGGGTGTGGGTTGGCAGCAGTTTTCCGGAGCGGCCGGCCACGGGCCGCGGATCATGCCCTGGTCGGCGAGGTAGCCGAGGATCTGCTCGGCGCTGGCCTGGCATTGCTCGCGTTCGGTGTCGGCCATGCCGCGCAACTCGATGGTGGTCGCCACGCAGGCCAGGGGGATCTCGGCCTCGGGGAAGTACTCGCGCAGGTGCAGCCAGGGCGCGGCGCAGGCTTCGTCGAAGGCATCGCCACCGGCGCCTTCGGCCAGCAGCGCCGCTTGCGCGCCAAGGCGAGCCGCCAGCGGACGCAACTGCGCCCAGTGCTGCGGCATGGCGTACAGCAGCATCACCGATTCGAAATCGCAGTGCAGGTCCAGCACCAGGTCGGCGTCGCAGGCGTGGCGCAGCAGCAGGCGGCGCAGGCCATCGAGCTCCGAGTGTGGCGCGGGCAGTTCGTCAAGGAGTTCGAGCATGGCCTGGCGGATGGTCGTGACGTTGGCCTGGCCATCGCCGCCCAGGCGGCCTTCCAGATGCGCGGCCAGCGCTTCGGTCAGCGCCGGAAAATCGCGATTGAAATTCTTGCCGCTGTTGAACTCGAAACGGCCCTGGTGGGTGGCCTGGAACATCTGGCCGATACCGATCGGGTTGGCCAGGGGCACCAGTTCGATCACCGCGTCCAGGCGGCCCTGCGCCTCGAGCTCCAGCAACCTGCGCTTGAGTTCGATGGCCACGCGCATCCCGGGCAGTTCATCGGCGTGCAGCGAAGCCTGGATATAGGCCTTGCGCGGGCCGCTGCCAAAGCGCAGCACGCGCAGCGAACGCTCGGTGCCGCAGGCGCTCCAGGGCAGGGTATGGTCAATGTGCTGCATGAAAGCTCCTTAGTGCTTGCGCGGGGCCAGGTAGGCCAGCCAGTGGCGCTCGGCCAGCTTGAACAGGCGTACCAGCATGAACGTCAGGGCCAGGTAGATCAGCCCGGCGGTGATGAAGGCCTCGAAAGGCAGGTAGAAGCGTGCGTTGAAGGTCTTCGCCGCGCCGGTGATGTCCACCAGGGTGACGATCGACGCCAGGCTGGTGGTCTGCAGCATCATCAGCACCTCGTTGCTGTACTGCGGCAGGGTGCGGCGCAAGGCCGAAGGCAGCAGGATGCGCCGGTACAGCGTCAGGCGTGACATGCCCATGGCACGGGCGGCCTCGACCTCGCCCCGGGGCGTCGAGCGCAGGCTCCCGGCCAGCAGCTCGGCGCTGTAGGCGCTGGTGTTGATGGCGAAGGCAAGGCAGGTGCAGAACGTCGCGCTGGACAGGTACGGCCACAGCGGGCTCTGGCGCACGGCCTCGAACTGGGCCAGGCCGTAGTACACCAGGAACAGCTGCACCAGCATCGGCGTGCCGCGGATCACGTAGGTGTAGAGCCAGGCGGGGTAGCGCAGCAGGCAGGTGCGCGAGACGCGCATCAGCGCCAGGGGGATCGCCAGCGCCAGGCCGCAGGCCAGCGAAATCAGCAGCACCTTGAGGGTCAGGGCAACGCCGTTCAGGTACAGCGGCAGGTTCTGCCAGATCAATTGATAGTCGAGCGTCATCGGGCAGCTCCCCTAGAGCTCGGCGGCTTTGAAGCCGACCGAGTAACGTTGTTCCACGCCGCGCAACAGCAGCAGCGACACACTGGTCAGCAGCAGGTACAGCGCGGCCACGGCGAGGAAGAAGGTGAACGGCTGGTGGGTGGCGTCGGCGGCGTTCTTGGCCTTGAACATCATGTCCTGCAGGCCGATCACCGAGATCAGCGCGGTGGACTTGGTCAGCACCAGCCAGTTGTTGGTAAAGCCCGGCAACGCCAGGCGCACCATCTGCGGCAGGCTGATCCGCCAGAACACTTGCAGGCCGCTCATGCCGTAGGCGGCGCCAGCCTCGGCCTGGCCCTTGGGGATCGCCAGGAAGGCGCCGCGAAAGGTCTCCGAGAGGTAGGCGCCGAAGATGAAGCCCATGGTGCATACCCCGGCAACGAACGGGTTGATGTCGATATACTGTTGGTAGCCCAGCGCCAGGGCCAGGCGATTGACCAGGTCCTGGCCGCCATAGAACACCAGCAGGATCAGCACCAGGTCGGGGATGCCGCGTACCACCGTGGCATAGACCTCGCCCAGTGCCGCCAGCCATCGCAACGGTGACAAGCGGCAGGCCGCACCGAACAGGCCCAGGCCGATGGCCAATGCCATCGCCAGCAGTGCCAGGCTGACGCTCAGCCAGGCGCCATCGAGAATGCTCGATCCATAGCCATGAAGCATGATGAAAACCCTCGTCAGCCGGCGTTACTGGCCGTAGATGTCGAACGGGAAGTACTTGCGCTGCACCTGCTGGTAGGTGCCGTTGGCGCGGATCGCGGCGATGGCGGCGTTGAGCCGCGCGAGGTTGGCGCTGTCGCCCTTGCGCACTGCAATCCCGGCGCCGCGGCCAAAATAGTGCGGGTCGCTGATGTCCGGGCCGACCAGGGCGAAGCCTTGGCCCGCCGGGGTCTTGATGAAGCTCTCCTCGGTGTTGACGATATCGGCGAGGGTGGCGTCCAGGCGCCCGGAAACCAGGTCGAGGAAGGCTTCGTTCTGCGAGGCGTAGCGCACGATCTCGACGCCCGCCGGTTCCAGTTGTTCGGTGGCGAAGCGGTCGTAGGTCGAAGCGCGCTGCACGCCCACTTTGCGGCCCTTGAGGTCCACCGCCGGGGTGTCCAGGCGGCTGCCGGCCTTCATCGCGAACTTGCCGGGGGTGTGGTAGTACTTGTCGGTGAAATCGACCGATTTCAAGCGATCCTCGGTGATCGACATCGACGACAGCACGGCGTCTATCTTGCGTACCTTCAGCGACGGGATCATGCCGTCGAACTCCTGGATCACCCACTGACACTTGACCTGCATCTGCGCGCAGAGCGCGTTGCCGATGTCGTAGTCAAAGCCGGCGAGCTCACCTTCTGGGGTGCGGTAGGAGAAGGGCGGGTAGGCGGCCTCGATGCCGATGCGCAGGCTGGCGTCGTCGGCCTGGGCGAAGGCGCTGCAGGCACAGAGTGCCAGCGCGCCGAGAAGTCCTGTCTTGTTCATGTTCTTGACTCCGGTGGGTGGGGCGTACCGTCCAGGGCCTTGCTTGGGAGGGGCCTGGGCACGGAGAAGAACATGACATGAAATATTTCATTAGGCAATACAGTGAAAATAATTGTGTCAGTGCGACTGACTGATGATGCTCAAGCGCTATCGGGAGCCGGGCATCCAGGTGTTCGGCGTCAGAGCCGCGGCGGACACCTGGTGTCTCTCGCTAGACCGCTGTTGCCAGTACGTCGTCGGCAACATGCACGTCTAATCCGTCCCGACCAGGTGCAAGCTCTGGCCGCAGGGTCAACGCCGGAATCGCATAATCCCCGCCGTTCTGCCGCCGGAACGGGATGGGCGCATCACTCCACAAGCCATCGAGCCGCTGGCCCAGCGCCCCACAGGCTGCCGCGAAGCCCGCGTCGTCGACCCGGCTGGTGCGATACACCGCAAACGGTGGCAGCACTTCGAACCCCGGGTAGAACAGGATGCCGTGCTGGATGGGAAACAGGATGTCGTCGAGCGGGCCGTTGATGCCGCGCTCGCTGTAATGCGAGGCCCAGCCGCCCATGCTGACCATCAGCATCGCGCGCTTGCCCGCCATCCGGCCCTCGCCGTAGCGATCTCCCCAGTGCCGGTCGGAGTGCTCGCCGACGCCGTAGGCGAAGCCATAGGCGTACACGCGCTCGACCCAGCCCTTGAGGATCGCTGGCAGGCCGAACCACCAGAGAGGAAACTGCAGGATCACCGCGTCGGCCCACTGCAGCTTGGCCTGCTCGGCGACGATGTCGGCCGCCTGGGTGCCTTCGGCGAACGCCCGGCGCGAGGCGTCGGAGGGGTTGAAGCGCTCGCCGGCGGGGTGTTCAACGCTGTCGTCGGCGTCCAGCACAGCCTTGAACTTCATGGCATAGAGGTCCGAGACCTGGACATGGTGACCCTGGCCTTCGAGGTGGCGGACGGCGAAGTCCTTGAGGGCGGCATTGAGCGAGCGGGGTTCGGGATGGGCGTAGACGATCAGGATGTTCATGGTCGGGCTCCGGTAGGGGATGGTCAAAGCATGCGGATACCCTGCATATTGGTAAAATGAATAGATTGAATTGCAGGTATTGCCATGCATGATTCCTTGCGAAGTCTGGACCTGAACCTGCTGGTTACCCTCGACGCGTTGCTCGCCGAGCTCAACGTCACCCGCGCCGCCGAACGCCTGCACCTCGCCCAACCGACGGTCAGCGTGCAGCTGGCACGACTGCGTGATGCGCTGGGCGATCCGTTGCTGTTGCCGGGTGCCCGCGGCATGCGCCCGACCGCCCGCGCCCTGGCGCTTCGTGGGCCGTTGAGCCAGGCCCTGGAAGCGCTACGCTTGGCCATCGCCGCCGAGCGGCCATTCGACCCGTCCCGGGCACAACTGACCTGGCGGGTGGCCGCGACCGATTACACCGAAGCGACCATCTTGCGCCCTGCGCTGGGCCCACTGCGTGCGGCCGCCCCCGGCACGCGCCTGGCGATCGTCGACATGAACCCGCCGACGCTGGTGCGCAAGGCCGAGCAGGGCGAGCTGGACCTGGCTTTCCACATCGCCATCGATGCGCCGCCCGGTTTGCGCCAGCGCCCGTTGTTCGCTGACCGCTACGTGCTGGCCGGGCGCGCCGATCATCCGCGACTCAGGCGCAGGCCGACGCTCAAGCAGTTCTGCGCGCTGGAGCATGTGATCGTCTCGCCCGACGGCGGTGGCTTCAGCGGCCCCACCGACGACGCCCTGGCCAAACAGGGCCTGGCGCGCAACGTGGTGCTGTCGGTACCGCGTTTCTCGGGTCTTGCGGCCATGCTGGTCGATAGCGACCTGGTGGCCATGCTGCCGCAGCGCCTGGTGGCCGGGAACCCGGCCCTCGCGGTGGTGGAGGCACCCCTGGCGGTGCCGGGCTTCGAGATGCTGATGCTGTGGCCGGAGCGGGTGCACCGCGATCCGGCGCATCAGTGGTTGCGCGAGCAGCTGGCCCATGGTCTGGACGCTGCTCGATTACCTGTTGAACCGGCTCACTAGCGAAGGCAGCCTTAGGCCAGGCAGTGTTTCGACAGGGGCTTGGTCGCTCGGCATCCACTCATTCAAGGACAGTCAATGCTCATCGTCTTCAGCGGCTTGCCCGGTACCGGGAAAAGCACCATCGCCAAGCACCTGGCCGCAAGGTTCGGTGCGGTCTATCTACGTATCGACACCCTCGAGCAAGCCCTTCGACGTTCCGGCGAGCTGGCCGGGGAGGTCGGGCGTAGCGGCTACCTGGTGGCCTTTGAACTGGCACTCGACAACCTGCGACTTGGTCGCACGGTGATCGCCGACTGTGTCAATCCCGTGACCGAGAGCCGGGCGGCGTGGCGCGATGTGGCGACACGGGCAGGCGTTCGGTTGGTGGATGTCCTGGTGATTTGTTCCGATAAGGTGGAGCACCGGCGCAGAGTCGAGCGCCGTGAGGTCGATATTCCGGGCTTGACGCCTCCGACCTGGGCGTCGGTGGTGAATCATGAGTACGAGTCGTGGGAAGAGGAGCCGCTTACAGTCGACACTGCCTTGACCTCTTCGGAGGAGGCTGCGCGGCTGATCGGTGAATGGTGTGTTTGCGGCTGATGAGTGTGGAGAGACGAGGGTCCTGTGTATGTCTTCATCAGCGGTGAATTAGAAATTATTACATACTACGTGGTACGTAATGTGGTTGTTTCGGAGCCAATGAACGCGTGATGGCTACAGGTGTTCGCCGTAACCCTTGCAGCGCCTATGAGACCGAGCGCCGCCCGCTCGGCGCTCGGTCTCGAGAGCGCCGCAAGATTTGTCGTCTTACACCTGGCTGCCCTGGCGCAGTCGTTCCCCCTGAAACATCAGACTTAACCGCTTCCTTGTAGGCCATTTCCCAAACATACTCCGACCGCTTTTTTTTCATTCCAAGGGCATCTAGTCTCGCCGGGTCGCTGCACATCAGCGACGCAGCTTTGACAGGCTGCGATGAACTGAAAGCAACATAGTTTCACCTGCAAGGGTGGCTGTGCGTAGGGCACGCTCGCGTGCGCCGGTCTTTTCAGTTCCTCCGGTCTGTCAACCTATGCACAGCTGCCACCATCTGTTTGACAGCAGCGTGGATGGTTGCCCACATCAGGAACTGTTTATGCTCAAGATCGTCCCCGACCCACCCACCTTCCTTGAAGACACCCTGGTCCAGACCACCGAACACGTGCTCTGCGCCCTGGCCGTTGCGCAACAATCCGTCGCACTCATCTCCCGCTCTCCCGGTTCGATGCTGGTACTGGCCGCACTGCATGAGATGGAGGCAGTGCGCACGCTACTGGATTCGGCATTGGCGCAGTTACAGATGACCACGCAGTCGCCAACCCTGCACTGAGTATGAGTTGCCTGGCCGGCCCATCGCGGGGCAAGCCCGCCCTCACGCTTTGAACTCAGCTGGAACTCGAAACGTGGGAGCGGGCTTGACCCGCGATAAGGCCGGCCAGGCAAAGCCCTTTTCAAGGAGATCCCATGACGCCAGAAGACCCTCATACCACCGCCGGCAAGACCCGCTTCTACCAAGGCGAAAACAACACCCAACCCCTGTTCTGCATTGAGCCCGGCATTCCCTGTCAGCACGCCCGCGAACAGTCATCGGAACTGATGGACTGCGTACGTCACCTGACCCTGGTCGGGGTGATGGAGAGCGACCCGCGCATGGTCTGGGCCGCTCACTATCTCAGCGCCTTGGCCAAGGCGTTGATGGACGATGCCGAACTGGGTATGGCGCATCAGGTCTGAAAGAGGGGGCGCAAAGCGCCCCCGTGTTTGGGGCAGCCTCCCCAATACCTTCCACTTGTTTCTCCAACACTCTGATTCCAAACAGTTTTATTGATGGCATAACGCTTGCTTCCACCCTCCACAGAACCCGTGAGTCCTGTGGAGGTGCAGCATGATTATTCCCCTCGAAGGCGCTACCCCATGCGTGCCGGCATGAACCGCAAGCTACGCCCTGCCTACCTGGGCTTGCTGCTGGGTACCGCGCTGATCGGCCTCGGCGTGGCCTACGAAAAGCTCTGGTGCGACCCCCGAGAACTGCTGCAGGAGGCCGCCGACCCCCAGGCCCTGCACACCCTCAGCCGCGACGGCGTCACCGTCGAGTTCGAGGCGCGGCCGCTGGCCGGCGGCGAACTGCGCGAGGGCGACTTTGCCAATATCCGCTTCAAGGTCAGCGACCAGAGCAGTGGCCAGCCGCTGTCGGGCATGGCCCCGGGCGCCTGGCTCGACCCTGCGCAGTCGGCGCCGGTCGGCGATCGCGACAGCAGCTGCAAGGCGCGCGTGGCGCTGTTTCTCAAGAGCAGCATCGGCGCTCGCCCTTTGCTCGACCTGAACAGCTACTTCCTGCTGGTGCTGAACAAGGATGCCAGCCTGACGGTGATCGACCCGACCGTGTCGGTGGGCGGGGTCACCAGCACGCTGGCGCGCATCGACCTTCCGGGGCGGCCCATGGACTGGGTGGCCACCGGCGATGACAAGCAGGTGTTCGTGTCCATGCCCGAGCGTAACCAGGTGGCATTGATCGACACCGAGACGTTTACCCGTGTGGCTACCCTCGATGCCGGCGAGCAGCCGCTGCGGGTGGCGCTGCAACCGGACCAGCGCCTGCT
>Ga0209370_1002434_pt1 | contig 13437 bp, 6 predicted proteins | sample AgamicAtPrz_FD_187164 | JGI IMG/M metagenome (GOLD analysis project Ga0209370, IMG submission 187164) | Agave microbial communities from Guanajuato, Mexico - At.P.rz (SPAdes) (version 2) | ecosystem: Host-associated > Plants > Phyllosphere > Phylloplane/Leaf | place: Guanajuato, Mexico... | reverse complement strand
CTGGAAAATGGCTTCCGGATCGCAGCCAAGGGGTAATCATGAGTGTGATAGCGCAGGCAGGGGCGAAGGGTCGTCAACTGCACAAGTTTGGTGGTAGTAGTCTTGCTGATGTGAAATGTTACCTGCGGGTTGCGGGTATCATGGCGGAATATTCGATGCCGGGGGACATGATGGTTGTCTCCGCGGCGGGCAGCACCACCAACCAGTTGATTAGCTGGCTGAAGTTAAGCCAGACCGATCGCCTCTCTGCGCATCAGGTTCAACAGTCGTTACGCCGTTACCAGAGCGAGCTGATCGCCGGGCTGCTGCCGGCCGAGGTGGCTGATGGCCTGATTAGCACCTTTATTCAGGATCTTGAGCGCCTGGCCGCCCTGCTCGACAGCGGCATCACCGATGCGGTGTACGCGGAAGTGGTTGGCCACGGCGAGGTCTGGTCCGCGCGCCTGATGGCGGCGGTGCTGCAACAGCAGGGGCTGGAGGCCGCGTGGCTCGACGCCCGCGACTTCCTGCGCGCCGAGCGTGCCGCCCAGCCGCAGGTGGATGAAGGCCTTTCTTATCCGCTGCTGCAACAGCTGCTGGTCCAGCATCCGGGTAAACGCATTGTGGTCACCGGCTTTATCAGCCGCAGCAACGCGGGTGAAACCGTGCTGCTGGGGCGTAATGGCTCCGACTATTCCGCAACCCAGATAGGCGCCCTGGCGGGGGTCTCCCGCGTCACCATCTGGAGCGACGTGGCCGGGGTTTACAGCGCCGATCCGCGCAAGGTGAAAGATGCCTGCCTGCTGCCGCTGCTGCGTCTCGACGAGGCCAGCGAGCTGGCGCGTCTGGCGGCGCCGGTCCTGCACGCGCGCACGCTTCAGCCGGTTTCCGGCAGCGATATCGACCTGCAGCTGCGCTGTAGCTATACCCCGGATCAGGGCTCAACCCGTATTGAACGCGTGCTGGCCTCCGGGACCGGGGCGCGTATTGTGACCAGCCATGACGACATCTGCCTGATTGAGTTCCAGGTGCCTGCGGGCCAGGACTTTAAGCTGGCGCATAAAGAGATCGACCTGGTGCTGAAGCGTGCCCAGGTGCGTCCGCTGGCGGTGGGCGTCCATAACGATCGCCAGCTGCTGCAGTTCTGCTATACCGCCGAGGTGGCCGACAGTGCGCTGAAAATTCTGGATGAAGCCGGCCTGCCGGGCGAGCTTCGCCTGCGTCAGGGGCTGGCGCTGGTGGCGATGGTCGGGGCGGGCGTCACCCGCAACCCGCTGCACTGCCACCGCTTCTGGCAGCAGCTGAAAGGCCAGCCGGTAGAGTTCACCTGGCAGTCGGAAGAGGGCATCAGCCTGGTGGCCGTGCTGCGTAAGGGCCCGACCGAGAGCCTGATTCAGGGGCTGCACACCACCCTGTTCCGCGCCGAAAAACGCATCGGCCTGGTGCTGTTTGGCAAAGGCAATATCGGCTCCCGCTGGCTGGAGCTGTTTGCCCGCGAACAGACCACGCTGTCGGCCCGCACCGGCTTTGAGTTTGTGCTGGCGGGGGTAGTAGACAGCCGCCGCAGCCTGCTTAACTACGAAGGGCTGGATGCCAGCCGCGCGCTCGCCTTCTTTAATGATGAGGCGGTCGAGCAGGACGAGGAGTCGCTGTTCCTCTGGATGCGCGCCCACCCGTACGATGATTTAGTGGTGCTGGACGTGACCGCCAGCGAGCAGCTTGCCGATCAGTATCTGGATTTCGCCAGCCACGGCTTCCACGTGATTAGCGCCAACAAGCTGGCGGGCGCCAGCAGCACCGATAAGTACCGCCAGATCCACGACGCCTTTGAAAAAACGGGCCGCCACTGGCTCTATAACGCCACCGTCGGCGCCGGTTTGCCGGTTAACCACACCGTGCGCGACCTGATCGAGAGCGGCGACAGCATTCTCGCCATCAGCGGGATCTTCTCCGGCACCCTCTCCTGGCTGTTCCTGCAGTTTGACGGCACAGTGCCCTTCACTGACCTGGTGGATCAGGCGTGGCAGCAGGGGCTGACCGAGCCCGACCCGCGCGTCGATCTCTCCGGCAAAGACGTCATGCGTAAGCTGGTTATTGTGGCGCGCGAGGCGGGTTACGACATCGAGCCGGGAGCGGTGCGCGTGGAGTCGCTGGTGCCGGCGGGCTGCGAAGAGGGGTCGGTGGATCACTTCTTTGAAAACGGCGACGAGCTGAACGAGCAGATGGTGCAACGCCTTGAAGCTGCCCGGGAGATGGGCCTGGTGCTGCGCTACGTGGCGCGCTTCGATGCCAACGGCAAAGCCCGCGTCGGCGTGGAGGCGGTGCGTCCGGAGCACCCGCTGGCGGCGCTGCTGCCGTGTGATAACGTCTTTGCCATCGAAAGCCGCTGGTACCGTGACAACCCGCTGGTGATCCGCGGGCCGGGCGCGGGCCGCGACGTGACCGCCGGGGCGATTCAGTCGGATATTAATCGCCTGGCGCAGTTGCTGTAGTCCCCATGTGTTTCCCCTCTCCCTTCAGGGAGAGGGCCGGGGTGAGGGCAACAGACTGCGCTCACCCTCCATGAAATCCCCTCATCTTCCCTGAACATTCCTCACCGTTATTATTGATATTTCAGTTGACGCCAGTCGGCTTTTCCGTCATTTTTACATCTGGACGTCTAAACGTATAGAAGTTCACAACACAACAAATAACGACACGCGATTGATGAGGTAAGGTATGAGCTTTTTTCACGCCAACCAGCGGGAAGCCCTGAATCAGAGCCTGGCCGAAGTAAACGGCCAGATTAACGTCTCTTTTGAATTTTTCCCGCCGCGCACCAGTGAAATGGAGCAAACCCTGTGGGCCTCTATCGATCGCCTGAGCAGCCTGAAGCCGAAATTTGTCTCCGTCACCTACGGCGCTAACTCCGGCGAGCGCGACCGCACCCACGGCATCATTAAAGGCATTAAGGATCGCACCGGTCTGGAAGCCGCACCGCACCTCACCTGTATCGACGCCACCCGTGACGAGCTGCGCGCCATCGCCCGCGATTACTGGAACAACGGTATTCGCCATATCGTCGCCCTGCGCGGCGACCTGCCGCCGGGCAGCGGCAGGCCGGAAATGTATGCCGCCGATCTGGTTGGCCTGCTGAAAGAGGTGGGCGATTTTGATATCTCGGTGGCGGCCTATCCGGAAGTCCATCCCGAAGCGAAAAGCGCGCAGGCGGATCTGCTAAACCTGAAGCGTAAGGTGGATGCGGGCGCCAACCGGGCTATAACCCAGTTCTTCTTCGATGTGGAAAGCTATCTGCGCTTTCGCGACCGCTGCGTCTCCGCCGGTATAGATGTGGAGATTATCCCGGGCATTCTGCCGGTATCGAATTTCAAACAGGCGAAGAAGTTTGCCGACATGACCAACGTGCGTATCCCCCACTGGATGTCGAAAATGTACGAAGGGCTGGATGACGACGCCGAAACCCGCAAGCTGGTAGGGGCAAGCATCGCCATGGACATGGTGAAAATTTTAAGCCGGGAAGGGGTAAAAGATTTCCACTTCTATACGCTTAACCGCGCCGAAATGAGTTACGCCATCTGCCACACCCTGGGCGTCCGCCCAGGTCAGTGACCAAAAAAGCCCTCCTGTGAGGGCTTTTTAATTCCTGCCTTATCGTGCATCAAAAGTCACACACTTTCGGGGGTAAATTAAAAGGATTGAACTATCGAATCTGTGGGTTAACTCAACTATACCTTATCAGCCGTAGCGTATAACGTAGCGGTTGTACTGAATAAGGGAGCAAATGAGATGAGCATGTCAGACGATACCCACAGCACATTATCTACGGGTAAGTGTCCTTTTCACCAGGGAGGGGCGGATAAAAGCGCAGGCGCGGGTACCACCAACCGCGACTGGTGGCCTAACCAACTCCGCGTCGATTTACTTAACCAGCATTCGAACCGCTCTAACCCGCTGGGCGAAGAGTTCGACTACCGCAAAGAATTCAGCAAGCTTGACTACTCCGCCCTGAAAGGGGATCTGAAAGCCCTTCTGACCGATTCGCAGCCGTGGTGGCCCGCCGACTGGGGCAGCTACACGGGTCTGTTTATTCGTATGGCCTGGCACGGCGCGGGCACCTACCGTTCCGTGGACGGGCGCGGCGGCGCCGGACGCGGTCAGCAGCGCTTTGCGCCGCTCAACTCCTGGCCGGATAACGTCAGCCTCGATAAAGCCCGTCGTCTGCTCTGGCCGGTTAAACAAAAATATGGGCAAAAAATCTCCTGGGCCGATCTGTTTATCCTCGCCGGTAACGTGGCGCTGGAAAACTCCGGCTTCCGTACCTTTGGTTTTGGCGCCGGTCGTGAAGACGTCTGGGAGCCGGATCTCGACGTGAACTGGGGTGATGAGAAGACCTGGCTACAGCACCGCCACCCGGAAGCGCTGGCAAAAAACCCGCTGGGCGCTACCGAGATGGGGCTTATCTACGTTAACCCTGAAGGCCCGGACCACAGCGGTGAGCCGCTCTCCGCGGCGGCGGCCATTCGCGCCACCTTCGGCAACATGGGTATGAACGACGAAGAGACGGTCGCGCTGATTGCCGGCGGCCATACGCTGGGTAAAACCCACGGGGCGGCGGCTGCCACCCACGTTGGCGTTGACCCGGAAGCGGCGCCGATTGAAGCCCAGGGTCTGGGCTGGACCAGCAGCTACGGCAGCGGCGCGGGCGCCGATGCCATTACCTCCGGTCTTGAAGTTATCTGGACGCAGACGCCGACCCAGTGGAGCAACTACTTCTTCGAGAACCTGTTCAAATACGAGTGGGTACAGACCCGCAGCCCGGCCGGGGCGATCCAGTTTGAAGCGGTGGACGCGCCGGAGATCATGCCGGACCCGTTCGATCCATCGAAGAAACGCAGGCCGACCATGCTGGTAACTGACCTGACGCTGCGCTTCGACCCGGAATTTGAAAAAATCTCCCGTCGCTTCCTGAACGATCCGCAGGCCTTTAACGAAGCCTTCGCCCGCGCGTGGTTTAAATTAACCCATCGGGATATGGGGCCGGTCTCCCGCTACCTTGGTCCGGAAGTGCCAAGAGAAGAGCTGATTTGGCAGGATCCGCTGCCGCAGGCGTTCTTCCATCCGACCGAGGAAGATATTCAAAGTCTGAAGGAGGAGATTGCCGCCTCCGGGCTCTCCGTCAGCGAGCTGGTCTCCGTGGCCTGGGCCTCTGCCTCGACGTTCCGCGGCGGCGATAAGCGCGGCGGCGCCAACGGCGCGCGTCTGGCGCTGGCGCCTCAGCGCAGCTGGGACGTGAACGCCGTGGCCGCTCGCGTGCTGCCGGTGCTGGAAGGCATCTATAAATCTGCTCATAAAGCCTCGCTGGCCGATATCATCGTGCTGGCAGGGGTGGTGGGCGTTGAAAAAGCGGCGCAGGAAGCGGGCGTTAACATTCAGGTACCCTTTACCCCGGGCCGCGTCGATGCGCGTCAGAACCAGACGGACGTTGAGACCTTCAGGCTGATGGAACCGGTCGCCGACGGCTTCCGCAACTATCGCGCTGAGCTTGATGCCTCGTCCACCGAATCCCTGCTCATCGATAAGGCCCAGCAGCTGACGCTGACGGCGCCGGAGATGACGGCGCTGGTGGGCGGCCTGCGCGTGCTGGGGGCCAACTTTGACGGCAGCAAAAACGGCGTCTTTACCGATCGTCCAGGCGTGCTCAGCACCGACTTCTTCGTCAACCTGCTGGATATGCGTAACGAATGGAAGGCCACCGACGAGTCGGCCGAGCTGTTTGCAGGGCGCGACCGCCTCACCGGCGAGGTGAAATACACGGCCACGCGTGCGGATCTGGTGTTTGGCTCCAACTCCATCCTGCGCGCGCTGGCGGAGGTATACGCCAGCCAGGATGGACGCGAGAAGTTTGTGAAGGACTTTGTGGCGGCGTGGGTGAAGGTGATGAACCTTGACCGCTTCGACCTGCTGTAAGGTAAGGCACTGAAAAATCCCCGCTCCGGCGGGGATTTTTGTTTTAAGGGCTTACTCCCACTCGTGCAGGAAGCGCTGGCCGTACTGGTCCGCCACCAGCAGCGCGGCGTAGACCTGATCCGCCGTGGCGCCGCCGGGCATATTGTGAATGGTTTCGCCTTCGGCGCAGGCCGCTTCGGCTACCAGACGCATTTTGACCGGAATATCGGTTTTGATATCCAGCTGTCCCAGGGTGATAGGCAGGCCGACGCTGTGGCAGAGGGCGGCAGCGGTTTCGATCTCCTCCAGAGGGGCGTTTTCCAGCACCAGCTGGGTGAGGGTGCCGAAGGCCACTTTTTCGCCGTGATAGAAGCGGTGCGCGTCCGGGATGGCGGTTAACCCGTTGTGGATGGCGTGCGCGGCGGCCAGGCCGCCGCTTTCAAAGCCCACGCCGCTCAGATAGGTATTGGCTTCGATGACGTGCTCAAGCGCCGGGGTCACCACGTGCTGCTCTGCCGCCAGCATCGCTTTTTCGCCCTCTTCCAGCAGCGTGTTATAGCACAGCTCGGCCAGCGCCAGCGCCGCGCGGGTGCATTTGCCGCCCGCCATGGTGGTGGCGCCGCTGCGTGAGCAGGCGCGGGCCTCAAACCAGGTCGCCAGCGCATCGCCAATGCCGGCCGCCAGCAGCCGCGCCGGGGCTCCGGCGACCACGCGGGTATCGACAATCACCATATTGGGATTGTGGGGCAGCATCAGGTAGCGCTCGAATTCGCCCTCGTCGGTATAGATAACCGACAGGGCGCTGCAGGGAGCATCGGTAGAGGCAATGGTCGGGGCAATGGCCACCGGCAGATCCATAAAGTGGGCCAGCGCTTTGGCGGTATCCAGGGTTTTACCGCCGCCAATGCCCAGCACCGCCTGGCAGCCGGCGCTTTTCGCCACTTTTCGCAGCCGTTCTATCTCATTTTGCGAACACTCGCCGCCGAAGGGGGCAATTTCCACCTGTAACTCCGCCTGGTCAAAACTCTGGCGCAGCTTCTCTTCGGCAAAGCCTAAAACGAACTTATCGCCGACCACCAGCCAGCGCGGCGCCAGCGGTTTCAGGTAGTCGCCGATGCGCATGAGCACGTCTGCGCCCTGAATACATTTGCCCGGCGATTGAATAATACGATCCATAGTATTTCTCCCTTTAAGATTGGGGTAGTTGCCTGATGTCTTACTGACCTTACCGCCGGGAGGCTGAGCAGTTGTTGCGCTATATCATCTGCAGGGGAGGGGATGAAGAATAAAAAGGCCACCCCTGTGGGTGGCCTGGCGGGCTTTACTGATTTCCGATCTGCTCGCCGTAGGGCAGGCTGTCGTAGTCTATCAGCGCATTTTTCTTATACGGATTACCAATCCAGCGCGTCATCGGTTTGAATTCCGGGCTGGTGATGGCGCGGGTCGGGTCGTAGCCGTCGTAGCTTAAGCCCGCTAAGTCTGACCAGGTGTGGATCAGCTCGGAGCTGCTGTATTTACGGTCCACGTCCGCCGAGAAATCGCGCGGATGCGCGGCCTGCCACTTAGGCGAGGTCCAGAGCAGGAACGGCACCGTATACATATGACGGGTAGGATTCAGCTCATTACGCCCCTGGGTTTTGTGCGGCGGCGTGTCATACACCTCTTCGCCGTGATCGGAGAAGTAGAGCAGGAAGCCGTTTGGATCCGCCGCTTTATAGTCCTTAATCAGGCTGGCCACCACCCGGTCGTTGTAGCGGTTGGCGTTGTCGTAGTCGTTATAGGACTCCTGCTCTTCCGGGCTCAGGCCCGGCGGCAGACCGTCCGTTTTGCCGTCAAAGTAGCCCTGGTCTTCCGGGTAGCGGAACTTGTACTTAATGTGGGTGCCGAGCAGATGCACGATAATGAATTTCTTCGGCGCCGGATCCGCCATCACCTCTTTAAACGGCGCCAGCACGTTGGTGTCGTACTCGCGCGCGCTTTGGGTGCGCTGCTGGTTCATATAGAACTGCTTGTCGGTCTGCTTAGAAAACACCGTCAGCATGGTGTTGCGGGCGGTCATCGTCTGCTGATTGGTGATCCAGAAGGTCTTATACCCGGCCTGCTTCATCATGTTCATCAGCGAAGGTTTGGTCAGGTAGAGGTCCGGGTTCTTTTCGTTGGCGAAGGTCAGCGCCTGCTGCAGGATCTCGATGGTGTAGGGGCGTGAGGTCACCACGTTGTTGAACACCGTCAGGCTGGGATCGGTTTTATGCAGCGCATCCAGCTCCAGCGTGGTTTCACGCGGATAGCCGTACAGGCTCATGCGGCCGCGCTGGGTGGACTCGCCAATCACCAGCACCAGGGTGCGCGGCGCATCGCCCGAGCTGTCCTTAAAATTCGCCAGCGGGGGAAGCGCATCGTTCTTGTTAAGCATGCTGTTCAGGGAGGCCAGCTGCTGACGATACTGGTAATAGCCGGAGATAAACTGCCACGGGGCGGCCGGCTCCATGCGGGATGCCAGACCGTCGAGCGTTTTCTCGAACGGCTTATGGTTGATAACGCTGTTCACCACGATCGGGTGCAGGATCAGGCCATACAGCAGCGCAAAAGGCACCAGCCAGCGCCAGGGCGATGGCACGTAAATCGGGCGCAGGCGGGTCCAGAGGAAAATGGCCGCGGCCGTATAGGCCAGCGCGACGAGGATAATCTTCAGGCTGAAGTACTGGCTCAGGTACTCGCTGGCTTCGTTGGCGTTGGATTCAAACATCACGAAGAGCACGCTTTGCGAGAACTCCTGCCCGTAGATCACGAAATAGCTCAGCGCCGCCAGCGATGTCGCCCACAGCACCACGCCAATCACCGCCGCGATAAGGCGGATACGGTTCGGGAATAAAATAACCGGGATCAGCCACAGGGAGCTGAACAGCAGCGAATCGCGCAGACCGTTGGTGCCGCTATAGCCGCTAATGCAGATGGTGACCTGAAGCAGGGTGGAGAAAAACCAGAAGAAGAGGAGCGCCCATCCCAGGGCTTTCCAGCTAAACGCGGGTTTAGTCTGGGGAGTGAAGGATTGCATAGTGTTAGCCTGTCTTTAATCGTAGCGCCAAACGTAGCGACTAAACCTTAAGGGAACCTGAAGCAATGCGATTTAGATCGCCTGATTTGCTTAGCGGCTACGCTTAAGGGACCAGAAGAAGGCAGGAATATATTGAATTCGAATTGTTTATGACAGAAATATTTCAGGCTACCCGCGCGAAATAGCACGCGGGTAGCTAACTCATTGATTAACCAGTGTTACGCATGCCGGCCGCTACGCCCGCGATGGTGACCATCAGCGCCTGCTCAACGCGGGGATCGGGCTCGGCGCCCTCTTCCTCGGCCTGACGGGAGCGGTGCAGCAGCTCTGCCTGCAGCACGTTCAGCGGGTCGGTATAGATGTTACGCAGCTGGATGGACTCGGCAATCCACGGCAGATCCGCCATCAGATGGGAGTCGTTAGCGATATCCAGCACCACTTTGATATCCGCTTCCAGCAGCTCGCGCAGCTCTTTACCCAGCGCCCACAGCTCCGGTTTTACCAGACGCTGATCGTAGTATTCCGCCAGCCACAGGTCGGCTTTCGAGAAGACCATCTCCAGCATCCCCAGACGGGTAGAGAAGAACGGCCAGTCGCGGCACATGGTTTCCAGCTCGTTCTGCTTGCCGTCTTCCACCACCTTTTGCAGCGCCGCACCCGCGCCCAGCCAGGCTGGCAGCATCAGGCGGTTTTGCGTCCAGGCGAAGATCCACGGAATGGCGCGCAGAGACTCTACGCCGCCGGTCGGGCGACGCTTGGCCGGGCGGGAGCCCAGCGGCAGTTTACCCAGCTCCTGCTCCGGCGTGGCGGAACGGAAATAGGGCACGAAGTCTTTGTTTTCGCGCACGTAGCCGCGGTAGAGATCGCAGGAGATATCAGACAGCTCGTCCATGATATGGCACCAGTCGGCTTTCGGCTCCGGCGGCGGCAGCAGGTTCGCTTCGAGGATAGCGCTGGTATAGAGCGACAGGCTGCTGATGGTCACTTCCGGCAGGCCGTACTTGAAGCGGATCATCTCGCCCTGTTCGGTGACGCGCAGGCCGCCCTTCAGGCTGCCCGGAGGCTGAGAAAGCAGCGCCGCGTGCGCCGGAGCGCCGCCGCGACCGATTGAGCCGCCGCGTCCGTGGAACAGCGTCAGCTCAATCCCCGCTTTTTCACAAGTTTTAATCAGCGCATCCTGCGCCTGGTACTGCGCCCAGGAGGCGGCCATAACGCCCGCATCTTTTGCGGAGTCGGAATAGCCAATCATCACCATCTGTTTGCCCTGAATAAAGCCGCGATACCAGTCGATATTCAGCAGCTGGGTCATCACGTCGTTGGCGTTGTTCAGGTCATCGAGGGTTTCAAACAGCGGCGCGACCGGCAGGGCATATTCAATGCCCGCTTCTTTAAGCAGAAGGTGAACGCCCAGCACGTCGGAAGGGGTCTTCGCCATGGAGATCACATAGGCGGCCACCGATCCTTTTGGCGCATCAACGATCGCTTTACAGGTGTTGAGCACTTCGCGGGTTTCGTTGCTTGGCTCCCAGCTGCGCGGCAGCAGCGGGCGCTTGGAGTTCAGTTCGCGGATCAGGAAGGCCTGTTTGTCCGCTTCGGACCAGCTTTCATAGTCGCCGATGCCGAGGTAGCGGGTCAGCTCGCCCAGCGCTTCGGTATGACGGGTGCTCTCCTGACGCACATCGATGCGCACCAGCGGCACGCCGAAACACTTCACGCGGCGTAGGGTATCGAGCAGTTCGCCGTTGGCGATGATGCCCATCCCGCAGGCCTGCAGGGATTTATAACAGGCGTATAGCGGATCCCATAGCTGCTCGTTCTGGCTCAGCAGCCCTTCCGGCTTCGGCAGGCGCTGGCCCTTCAGGCGGGCTTCAAGCCAGGCCTGGGTCGCCAGCAACTGGCCGCGCAGTTTTTTCATCAGGTAGCGATAAGGCTCGCTGGCGCCCTCTTCACCGGCCAGTTCGCGCAGCTCCGGCGTGGCTTCCACCATCGACAGCTCGGAGATCAGCACCTGAATATCTTTCAGGAACAGGTCGGTCGCTTTCCAGCGGCTGAGCAGCAGCACGTGGCGGGTGATATCCGCGGTAACGTTCGGGTTGCCGTCGCGGTCGCCGCCCATCCAGGAGGTGAAGCGCACCGGTACGAAGTCCACCGGCAGGCGGTAGCCCAGGTTCTCTTCCAGCTGTTCATTCAGCTCGCGCAGGTAATTTGGCACCCCTTCCCACAGGCTGTTTTCAACCACCGCGAAGCCCCATTTGGCCTCATCAACCGGGCTCGGGCGGTGCTTACGGATTTCATCCGTATGCCATGACTGGGCGATCAGCTGGCGCAGACGGCGCATCAGCTGGTTGCGTTCGTAATCGGCGATGTCTTTGTTATCCAGCTGCTTCAGGCAGTTGTTCACTTCCACCATTTTGTGGATCAGGGTGCGGCGGGTGATCTCGGTCGGGTGGGCGGTGAGCACCAGCTCCAGCGAGAGGGATTCCACCGCTTGTTTGATGATCGCTTCGTTGAGATCGGGCTGGTCTTTGAGTTTTCGAAGCGTACGGGCAATAACTTCCGGGTTGCTGGCCGCTTCGCCATTTGGCGAAATGCTGTGGTACTGCTCGGCGGTGTTGGCCAGGTTCAGGAACTGGCTGAAGGCGCGTGCCACGGGCAGCAGTTCGTCATTGGAGAGGTTCTGCAGCGTGGTGAGCAGCTCCTGACGGTTAGCCTCGTTTCCTGCACGGGACGATTTTGACAGTTTACGGATAGTTTCAACGCGGTCGAGAATGTTCTCGCCCAGGGCATCCTTGATGGTATCGCCCAGCACCTTGCCGAGCATACTGACATTACTACGCAACGCGGAATATTGTTCGTTCATAAAAACCCAGTCACCCCATCATTTTTGGTTATGCCCTTTCAGCAATCTGACGGACATTATTTTGTCATCTCTCTTTATAAAGCCACGTAAAACCCCCGTCGTCAATTGCTGCGAAAACGGTTCAGCAAACGAATAAATAGGGGCAATTTACGAAATTTAATTCGCTTTGTGTCAGATAAGAGATGCTTATGAGAATGTGACGGCGATCATGGGATTTGTTGCCCTCACCCTAACCCTCTCCCACAGGGAGAGGGAACCGTTCGGTGCGGTTTTCCCCCTCGCCCCTTTGGGGAGAGGGAAGGGGTGAGGAGCCGTTTTTAATGCCAGCAGAAGTGATGCACAACCTGGGTAATCAGTTCGCGGGTCGGCTTAATAAAGCGCGTTTCCAGATACTCATCCGGCTGGTGGGCCTGGTTAATCGAGCCCGGTCCGAGCACCAGCGTCGGGCACAGGGTCTGAATAAAGGGCGCTTCGGTGCAGTAGTTCACCACGTCGGTTTTCTCCCCGACCAGTTTTTCTACCACCTGCACCAGCTGGTGGTCCGGCGGGCATTCATAGCCTGGGATCGGCGGATGCAGTTCCGCCACCGTCAGGCGGCCCGGCCAGCGTTCGCTTACCGGGGCCAGCGCCTCGTTAAGCAGGCCATCCAGATCGCTGAGCGTCATGCCCGGCAGCGGGCGAATATCCATATGCAGTTCGCAGCAGGCGCAAATGCGGTTTGAGGCATCGCCACCGTGCAGGCTGCCGAGGTTGAGGGTCGGATAGGGGACGGTGAAGGCCTCGTAGTGATAGCGTTCTTTAAGATAGTCACGCAGGGTCATGATGCGGCCGATGGCGTCGTGCATCAGCTCAATGGCGTTCACGCCGCGCGCCGGATCGCTCGAGTGCCCCGACTGGCCCAGTACCCGTACCGCGGTAGAGATATGGCCCTTGTGGGCGCGAATCGGCTGCAGGGAGGTCGGCTCGCCGATAATGGCGCAATCCGGGCGAATAGCGGTGTTCTCGGAGAAGTAGCGCGCTCCCGCCATGCTGGTCTCTTCATCGGCGGTCGCCAGAATGTAGAGCGGCTTTTTCAGGGTGGTCACGTCAACGTCACGCAGGGCATCGAGAATAAAGGCGAAGAAGCCCTTCATGTCTGCCGTACCCAGGCCGTAGAGCTTGTTTTCATGCTCGGTCAGGGTGAAGGGATCGCGGGTCCAGCGCCCGTCGTCAAAGGGGACGGTATCGGTATGTCCGGCCAGCAGCAGGCCGCCGGCGCCCTTGCCGATGCTGGCCAGCAGGTTAAATTTTTTGCGGGTGCCGGGAACGGGCTGAACTTCCACGTTAAAGCCGAGATCGCTGAACCAGCCTGCCAGCAAATTGATTAAAGCTTCATTGCTTTGATCCAGCGCTTCTTCCGTTGCGCTGATAGACGGCGTGGCAATCAGGGCGCGGTAAATCTCGATAAAGGGTGGCAAATTCATTTTCATTGTTGACATACCTTAGGTCGTGATAGTATCAATATTCATGCAATAAATGTGAATAAAAATACATTAACGTTGAGCATAAAGGAACCCGATGTTGAATACGCTGATTGTAGGCGCTAGCGGTTATGCGG
>Ga0209370_1002428_pt1 | contig 13455 bp, 13 predicted proteins | sample AgamicAtPrz_FD_187164 | JGI IMG/M metagenome (GOLD analysis project Ga0209370, IMG submission 187164) | Agave microbial communities from Guanajuato, Mexico - At.P.rz (SPAdes) (version 2) | ecosystem: Host-associated > Plants > Phyllosphere > Phylloplane/Leaf | place: Guanajuato, Mexico... | reverse complement strand
CCTCTAAATTTGTTAACTGGTAGCTAAGCCACAAAATGGCGCATATTGTAACCCTAAACACCCCGTCCAGAGAAGATTGGTTATCGCAACTTGCCGATGTAATCACCAGTCCTGATGAATTGCTGCATCTTTTAGACCTCGATCAGCACCCAGAGTTGCTTGCAGGCCGCGAGGCAAAACGCCTTTTCGCCCTGCGCGTTCCCCGTGCGTTTGTGGCGCGAATGGAGAAAGGCAACCCCGACGATCCACTTTTAAAACAAACGCTTACTTCGCAGGATGAGTTTGTCACCGCGCAGGGATACAGCACCGATCCGCTGGAAGAGCAGAACAGCGTGGTGCCGGGTTTATTGCACAAGTATCTCAACCGCGCCCTGCTGCTGGTAAAAGGCGGTTGCGCGGTAAATTGTCGTTATTGCTTCCGTCGGCACTTCCCGTATGCCGAAAACCAGGGCAATAAACGCAACTGGCAGGTCGCGCTGGACTATATCGCCGCCCATCCGGAGCTGGATGAGATTATTTTTTCCGGCGGTGACCCGCTGATGGCAAAAGATCATGAGCTGGACTGGCTGTTGACCCAGCTTGAAGCCATTCCGCACGTTAAGCGTCTGCGCATTCACAGCCGTTTACCGATTGTCATTCCGGCACGTGTCACTGACGGCCTGGTGTCACGCCTGGAGCAGTCAAGATTGCAGGTGCTGCTGGTGAACCATATTAACCACGCGAATGAAATTGACGATGACTTTCGCGCGGCGATGGCGCGTCTGCGTAAAGCGGGCGTGACGCTGCTGAACCAGAGCGTGCTGCTGCGCGGCGTCAATGACAGCGCCCGCGTGCTGGCTGATCTGAGCAATGCCCTGTTTGATGCGGGCGTGATGCCCTATTACCTGCACGTGCTGGATCGCGTTCAGGGCGCGGCCCATTTCATGGTGACGGATGAAGAAGCCCGGCAGATTATGCGCGAACTGTTAACGCTGGTTTCAGGCTATATGGTGCCGAAGCTGGCACGCGAGATTGGCGGAGAGCCGAGCAAGACGCCGCTGGATTTGCAGCTGCGGCAGCGCTAGTTTCCCCGCACCCTAACCCTCTCCCACAGGGAGAGGGAAAAAGGCAATCAGTTCGGGCACTTGTAGACCTGGCCGTTCATCTGGCTGGCGGTCGGCACGAAGCTGGACAGCATACTCTGCGTTGGGCTGCTCACGCCGTAAATCACGTTACCGCCCATTGCCGCAGCCTGGTTACGCAGGGCATTCGCCGCACCGCGCATCGAGCCGCCTTCTTCGCCATGCTGCCCTGACATCCAGTTACTTTGCTCACCGGTTGCCGTGCCTAACAGCTGGCATTCACTGCCAGGCTTATCTTCCACAAAGCGAACGCCCTGGCCCGCTGCCGACAGCTCATTGCTGGAGCTACAACCCGCCAGCAGCAATGCTGCCCCTACAATCCCTGCACAGACTTTTACGCGCATGTTATTCCTCGTTTTCAATAAGCTGGACAGTAGTTGTCCGTGTGTAAACCTTATACCTAAAAGATGACCAAAAGAAAAACCCCCGAGCATTTCTGCCCGGGGGTTTTTCACATTCTAAGAGGTAAAGCGCACGATTACATCATGCCACCCATACCGCCCATGCCGCCCATGCCAGCAGCACCTAAGTCAGGCGCGTCGCCTTTTGGCAGGTCGGTCACCATGCACTCGGTAGTGATCATCAGGCCAGCAACAGAAGCCGCATACTGCAGAGCAGAACGGGTTACTTTTGTTGGGTCCAGGATACCGAAGTCGATCATGTTGCCGTATTCTTCCGTTGCCGCGTTGTAACCGTAGTTACCTTCGCCCGCTTTCACGTTGTTGGTCACAACAGATGGCTCTTCACCGGCGTTGGACACGATCTGACGCAGTGGCGCTTCCATCGCGCGCAGCGCAACTTTGATACCCACGTTCTGATCTTCGTTCTGAGCAGTCAGGCCAGCCAGCTTAGCGGCAACACGCACCAGCGCGACACCACCACCAGCAACCACGCCTTCTTCTACCGCAGCACGGGTCGCGTGCAGGGCATCGTCAACGCGTGCTTTTTTCTCTTTCATTTCAACTTCGGTCGCAGCACCGACTTTGATTACCGCAACACCGCCAGCCAGTTTCGCTACGCGCTCCTGCAGTTTTTCACGGTCGTAGTCAGAAGTGGCTTCTTCGATCTGCTTACGGATCTGACCAACGCGGCCCTGAATAGCAGCTTCTTCACCCACGCCATCGATGATGGTGGTGGTGTCTTTGTTGATCACAACGCGTTTCGCCTGGCCCAGGTCTTCCAGGGTCGCTTTTTCCAGCTCCATACCGATCTCTTCAGAGATTACGGTACCGCCGGTCAGGGTAGCGATATCCTGCAGCATCGCTTTACGGCGATCGCCGAAGCCAGGTGCTTTAACCGCAGCCACTTTCACGATGCCGCGCATGGTGTTAACCACCAGGGTCGCCAGCGCTTCGCCTTCAACGTCTTCAGCGATGATCACCAGCGGCTTGCCTGCTTTCGCAACGGCTTCCAGCACTGGCAGCATTTCGCGGATGTTGGAGATTTTCTTGTCAGCCAGCAGGATGAACGGGCTTTCCAGCTCAACAGCGCCAGTCTCTGGCTTGTTGATGAAGTATGGGGACAGGTAACCGCGGTCGAACTGCATACCTTCAACCACGTCCAGCTCGTCTTCCAGACCGGTACCGTCTTCAACGGTGATCACGCCTTCTTTACCGACTTTGTCCATCGCTTCAGCGATCAGTTTACCTACGGTTTCGTCGGAGTTAGCGGAGATAGTACCAACCTGAGCAATGGCTTTAGAGTCAGAGCACGGTACGGACAGCGCTTTCAGCTCTTCAACAGCGGAGGCGACAGCTTTGTCGATACCACGTTTCAGATCCATTGGGTTCATGCCCGCAGCAACGGCTTTCAGACCTTCGGTGATGATTGCCTGCGCCAGTACGGTCGCGGTGGTGGTACCGTCACCAGCAGCGTCGTTCGCTTTAGAGGCAACTTCTTTCACCATCTGCGCGCCCATGTTTTCGAACTTGTCTTCCAGCTCAATTTCACGTGCTACAGAAACACCATCTTTGGTGATGGTTGGCGCGCCGAAGGATTTATCCAGCACTACGTTGCGGCCTTTCGGGCCCAGAGTCACTTTAACTGCATCTGCCAGTACGTTTACGCCGCGGAGCATTTTTACACGAGCGTCGTTACCGAATTTTACGTCTTTAGCTGCCATGTTCTTATTTCCTCAAATTCTCGTGCGTAAATTACGCTTCAACAATTGCCAGAATGTCGCTCTCGGACATGATCAACACTTCTTCATTGTCGATCTTCTCGGATTTCACGCCGTAGCCATCGTTGAAAATGACGATGTCACCAACTTTAACGTCCAGTGGCTGCACAGTTCCGTTTTCCAGGATGCGGCCCTTACCGACAGCGATGATTTCGCCACGCGTTGATTTTGCTGCTGCTGAACCGGTCAGAACGATGCCGCCAGCAGACTTGGTTTCAACTTCTTTACGTTTGACGATCACACGATCATGTAACGGACGAATACTCATTGATAGCTCTCCTTTGAGAAAGTCATTATCAGTTATGGATGACGCCGGCCCGCATGCGGTTTTCCGACTAGTGCCCTGAGAGATGGGGATAGCTTTTTCCCCCTTCAAGGGGGAGTCGAAAAAAAAATTTGCGAAAGTGTTACCATCGCCTCTCTTTTGGTACTGGCAGGGCGATGTCAATGAGTGGACTCAAGCAGGAGCTGGGGCTGGCGCAGGGCGTCGGACTGCTCTCAACCTCCTTGTTAGGTACGGGCGTGTTTGCCGTACCCGCACTGGCGGCGCTGGTGGCTGGAAATAACAGCCTGTGGGCGTGGCCGGCGCTGATTGTATTGGTTTTCCCGATAGCCATTGTGTTTGCCATCCTGGGGCGGCATTTCCCCAGCGCGGGCGGCGTGGCGCACTTTGTCGGACTGGCCTTTGGCCCGCGGCTACAGCGTGTCACCGGCTGGCTGTTTCTCTCCGTCATTCCGGTTGGCCTTCCTGCGGCGTTGCATATTGCGACCGGCTTTGGTCAGGCGCTGTTTGGCTGGCATAACGAGCAGTTATTGCTGGCCGAGCTGGGTACGCTGGCGATCGTCTGGTGGGTGGGCTCTCGCGGCGCCAGCTCCAGCGCCAACCTGCAGACGCTGGTTGCGGTGCTGATTGTCGCGCTCGTTGTCGCAATCTGGTGGGCGGGCGATATCACAATAAAGGAAATTCCCTTCCCGGCGCTGACCGACGTCGATCATTCCCAGCTTTTCGCCGCGCTCTCCGTCATGTTCTGGTGTTTTGTCGGCCTGGAAGCCTTTGCCCATCTGGCCTCTGAATTTAAGCAGCCTGAACGCGATTTCCCCCGCGCGCTGATGATAGGCCTGCTGCTGGCAGGTACGGTCTATTGGGCGTGTACCGTGCTGGTCTTACACTTCCACGCGTTCGGAGCGGATCTCGCCGCCGCGGCATCGCTGCCGGGTATCGTGGTGGAACTGTTCGGCGTGAAGGCGCTATGGATCGCCTGCGTCATCGGCTATCTCGCCTGTTTTGCCAGCCTCAATATTTATATCCAGAGCTTTGCCCGGCTGGTGTGGTCGCAGGCGCTCGACAAACCTGAGAATCGCCTCGCGCGCCTGTCTAAACGCCAGCTTCCGCTGAATGCCCTGAATGCCGTACTGGGCTGCTGCGTGGTGAGCACGCTGTGTATTTACGCACTGAAGATCAATCTGGACGCGCTGATCGTCTACGCCAACGGCATTTTCATCATGATCTACCTGCTGTGCATGCTGGCGGGATGTCGTTTGCTGAAAGGTCGCTATAAAGCTCTGGCGGTCGTCGGGGGCGTGCTTTGTCTGCTGTTGCTGGCGATGGTGGGATGCAAAAGTGTGTACGCGATTGTCATGCTGGCAGGGCTGTGGGTGTTTTTGCCGAAGCGCGGTGCGCTACCGGAAGCCCGGTAGCCGAAGCGCCACCGGGCAATAAAATCACCGATCGTCTTTATGGTCTAAACGGTCGTGCTGTTCATCCTTACGCTGATATTCCCCTTCAAAGGTATCGCCCGGCCCGGTGCTGAATCCGCCCCCCGGCATACGGCTAAAGCGCAGATGCGGCAGCAGCTTCATGGTCAGGTGTTTTTGCACCGGCGGCAGAAGCAGCAGAAGGCCGAGGAAGTCAGTGAAGAACCCCGGCAGGATCAGCAGCAGCCCAGCAATAATCAACGACACGCTTTTGATCATCTCTTCCGCCGGGCTTTCCCCTGCGGCCATCTTCTGCTGCATTATCAGGAAATTTTTGAAACCCTGATTACGCACCAGCGACATGCCGATGACGGAGGTGAAAATCACAAGAATCAGCGTCAGCAGGACGCCCAGCACATGGGCAACCTGGATGAAAATGGAAATCTCAATGTAAACATAGAGAAAGAAAGCAATAAACGGTATCCAGCGCACTGGCATCTCCTGTGTGGCAGAGGCCATCGGGCCCCTGTCTGAATGTGTTCGCGACGCGCGTTTGTATGAGATGGTGACGGTTAGCGAAAATTCAATCAGTTTGCACGGATATTTTTTTTGGAAATTATAAAGCGGTGACCCATTTCACAGATTAATAATTATCATGGAATCGGCTCGATAATAAGTGATCCAGCTTACGGCAATTCGCTATCATCAGCATATGATCTCGAACATCTGGCTGATTGAGGGAATAATCGTCGGCCAGAAAATATTCAAAACCACATAAATACTGTGTGTTTAGTACAATCCATCGGCAGCTTGAAAAGAAGGTTCACATGTTAAACAACATTCGTATCGAAGAAGACTTGTTGGGTACCAGGGAAGTTCCAGCGGATGCCTACTACGGTGTCCACACTCTGAGAGCGATTGAAAACTTCTACATCAGCAACAGCAAAATCAGCGACATTCCTGAGTTTGTCCGTGGCATGGTGATGGTGAAGAAAGCCGCAGCACTGGCCAACAAAGAGCTGCAAACCATTCCTAAAAGCGCGGCAAATGCGATTATCGCAGCCTGCGATGAAGTGCTGAACAACGGAAAATGCATGGACCAGTTCCCGGTTGACGTCTATCAGGGCGGCGCGGGCACCTCCGTCAACATGAATACCAACGAAGTACTGGCAAACATTGGCCTGGAACTGATGGGTCACCAGAAAGGTGAATACCAGTACCTGAACCCGAACGACCACGTAAACAAATGCCAGTCTACCAACGACGCCTACCCTACCGGCTTCCGTATCGCGGTGTATGCCTCTGTGGTGAAACTGGTGGATGCGATCAACCAGCTGGGTGATGGCTTCCAGCGTAAAGCGGTTGAGTTCCAGGACATCCTGAAAATGGGTCGTACCCAGCTGCAGGACGCGGTGCCGATGACGCTCGGCCAGGAATTCCACGCGTTTAACGTACTGCTGAACGAAGAGACCAAAAACCTGCTGCGCACCTCCGAGCTGCTGCTGGAAGTGAACCTGGGCGCCACCGCCATCGGTACCCGTCTGAACACCCCGGATGGCTATCAGCAGCTGGCGGTACAGAAGCTGGCTGAAGTCTCTAACCTGCCGGTTATGCCTGCAGAAGACCTGATTGAAGCCACCTCCGACTGCGGCGCCTACGTCATGGTACACAGCGCCCTGAAACGTCTGGCGGTGAAACTGTCCAAAATCTGTAACGACCTGCGCCTGCTCTCTTCCGGTCCGCGCGCTGGCCTGAATGAAATCAACCTGCCAGAGCTGCAGGCCGGTTCATCCATCATGCCAGCCAAGGTGAACCCGGTAGTGCCAGAAGTGGTGAACCAGGTTTGCTTCAAAGTCATCGGTAACGATACAACCGTGACCATGGCCTCGGAAGCGGGTCAGCTGCAGCTGAACGTGATGGAGCCAGTGATTGGCCAGGCGATGTTTGAATCCATCCACATTCTGACCAACGCCTGCTACAACCTGCTGGAAAAATGCATTAACGGCATCACGGCGAATAAAGAAGTCTGTGAGGGTTATGTCTATAACTCCATCGGGATCGTCACCTACCTCAACCCGTTCATCGGTCACCACAACGGTGATATCGTCGGTAAGATTTGCGCCGAAACCGGTAAGAGCGTACGTGAAGTGGTGCTGGAGCGCGGGCTGTTGACCGAAGCTGAGCTGGACGATATCTTCTCGGCCCAGAACCTGATGCACCCGGCATATAAAGCGAAACGATATACCGATGAAAGCGAACAGTAACCGTTCTGGCTAGGCTTCTTAAGGCACGTCACTTGTGACGTGCCTTTTTTCTTTTTAGGCGTTACCTAAATACAACAATTCAATATCAACTTGTTAATAAGCAAGGCAGGTCCTTATGTTTGGAGCAGAACTCGTCATCGTCTTGTTGGCGATTTATTTGGGAGCAAGACTCGGGGGTATCGGCATCGGTTTTGCCGGCGGTCTCGGGGTGCTCGTTCTTACCCTTATCTTTCAGATTAAACCCGGCGCAATCCCGTTCGACGTTATCGAAATCATCATGGCAGTTATTGCCGCTATCGCCGCTATGCAGGTGGCAGGCGGTATGGACTACCTGGTAAGCCTGGCGGAGCGTATGCTGCGCCGCCATCCAAAATACATCACCTTCCTTGCCCCGCTGGTGACCTGGTTTATGACCATTCTCGCCGGTACGGGCCACACCGCCTTCTCTACGCTGCCGGTGATTACCGAAGTGGCGAAAGAGCAGGGTATCCGTCCGTCTCGTCCACTCTCTATTGCCGTCGTCGCGTCCCAGATTGCGATTACCGCCTCACCGATTTCCGCTGCGGTGGTCTTCTTCGCCGGTATTCTGGAGCCGATGGGCGTGAGCTACCTGACGCTGCTGGCGATCTGTATCCCGGTGACGCTGATTGCGGTGATGATTACTGCCGTGCTGTGTAACTTCCTCGGCGCTGAACTGAAAGACGATCCGGTTTACCAGGAACGCCTCGCCAAGGGTGAAGTGAGACTGCGCGGCAGCCAGGTCTTCGAGCTGAAGCCGCACGCAAAGCGCTCCGTGCTGCTGTTCCTAATCGGTATTGTCGCGGTGATGTTCTACGCGACCGCCATCAGCGACACCGTGGGCCTGATCCAGAACCCTGTCCTGCCGCGTAACGAAGCGATTGTAGTGTTTATGCTGACCATCGCGACGCTGATTAGCATCACCTGTAAAATCGACACCAGCGAAGTGCTGAACGCCAGCACCTTTAAATCCGGTATGAGCGCCTGCGTATGCGTATTGGGCGTGGCGTGGCTCGGTGATACCTTCGTGAAAGCGCACATCAGCGACATTCAGACCGTCGCTGGCGACCTGCTGCACAACTACCCGTGGCTGCTGGCGGTGGTGCTGTTCTTTGCCGCTACCCTGCTTTACTCCCAGGCGGCGACCACCAAAGCGCTGATGCCTGCGGCACTGATGCTGGGCGTGACGCCACTGACGGCGATTGCCTCTTTCGCGGCGGTTTCTGCCCTGTTCGTTCTGCCAACCTACCCAACCCTGCTGGCGGCGGTAGAGATGGACGACACCGGCTCAACCCGTATCGGTAAGTATGTGTTTAACCACGCGTTCCTGATCCCGGGCGTGGTCGCCATTTCACTTTGCGTGATCCTCGGCTTTATCATTGGCGGCGTGGTGCTGTAAACGGTGAGTGGTTGTAAAAATAGTTAAAATCGGGCCGCACTGCGGCCCGTTTCATTAATGACCAACCGCCTTGCGTGATATAGTGAAGCCTTTCGTGATGAGGAGGTCGACTTGTGAACACGCCTGATGCTGTTGTCGTACTGTGTACCGCCCCTGATGAAGCCTCTGCCCAGGATCTCGCCGCCAAAGTGCTGGCCGAAAAACTGGCCGCCTGCGTGACGCTCCTCCCCGGTGCCACCTCCCTTTATTACTGGGAAGGCAAGCTGGAGCAAGAGTACGAAGTCCAGATGTTGCTCAAAACCAATCTGGCGAATCAGCAGGCTCTCCTGGACTGCCTCAAATCTCATCATCCTTACCAAACCCCGGAGCTGCTGGTCTTGCCAGTGGTTCATGGCGATAACGACTATCTCTCATGGCTCAACGCTTCCTTACGCTGATCCTGCTGCTGTGCAGCACGTCAGCTTTTGCCGGGTTGTTTGACGCGCCCGGCCGTTCGAACTTTATTCCTGCCGACCAGGCGTTTGTTTTCGATTTTCAGCAGAACCAGCACGATCTGACGCTCACCTGGCAGGTGAAAGAGGGCTATTACCTCTATCGCAAGCAGGTGAGCATTACCCCTGCCCAGGCAAACGTGGCCGCATTACAATTACCCGCTGGCGAATGGCACGAGGACGAGTTCTACGGTAAGAGTGAAATCTACCGCCAGCGCCTGAGCGTGCCCGTTACGGTGAATCAGGCCGATAAAGGCGCGACGCTGACGGTGACCTACCAGGGATGCGCGGACGCCGGATTCTGCTATCCGCCGGAAACGAAAGTCGTGCCGCTTAGCGAAGTGAAAGCGACTGCTGCTGTAACGCCGGTCCCTGCGGTTGAGAAAACCAACGACCGCGCTGACCTTCCGTTCTCAGCGCTGTGGGCGTTACTGATTGGTATCGGCATTGCCTTTACGCCGTGCGTGTTGCCGATGTATCCGCTCATCTCTGGCATCGTGCTGGGCGGCAAACAGCGTCTTTCTACCGCCCGCGCCCTGCTGCTGGCTTTTATATACGTGCAAGGAATGGCGCTAACCTACACAGCCCTTGGCCTTGTGGTTGCCGCTGCCGGGTTACAGTTCCAGGCCGCGCTGCAGCATCCTTACGTCCTTATTGGCCTGTCGGTGGTCTTCATCATGCTGGCACTGTCGATGTTCGGCCTGTTTACCCTGCAGTTACCGTCGGCTTTGCAGACTCGCTTAACGCTGATGAGTAACCGCCAGCAGGGTGGCTCGGCGGGTGGGGTATTCGCGATGGGAGCCATCGCCGGTTTGATTTGTTCCCCTTGCACCACCGCACCGCTGAGCGCCATCCTGCTGTACATCGCCCAGAGCGGCAATATGTGGCTCGGCGGCGGAACGTTGTACCTGTATGCCCTGGGCATGGGCCTGCCGCTGATTCTGGTCACGGTTTTCGGCAATCGACTTCTGCCGAAGAGCGGCCCGTGGATGGAGACGGTGAAAACCGCATTTGGTTTTGTCATCCTCGCGCTGCCGGTGTTCCTTCTTGAGCGTATCATCGGCGACGCCTGGGGTTTACGCCTGTGGGCGATGTTCGGCGTAGCATTCTTTGCCTGGGCGTTTATCGTCAGCCTGGGGGCGAAGAAGCCATGGATGCGCCTGGCGCAAATCCTGCTGCTGGCTGCCGCGCTGGTGAGCGTACGCCCTCTGCAGGACTGGGCGTTCGGCACACCGGTGAGTCAGACCCAGGCGCATCTGAACTTTACCCAGATAAAAAACGTGGATGAACTTAACAGCGCTCTGGCAGAGGCGAAAGGCAAACCGGTGATGCTCGATCTCTATGCCGACTGGTGTGTCGCCTGCAAAGAGTTTGAAAAATATACTTTTAACGATCCACAGGTGCAAAGCGCCCTGAAAGAGACCGTTTTGCTCCAGGCTAACGTGACCGCCAATAATGCGCAGGATAAGGCTCTGCTGAAGCAGCTTAACGTACTCGGGCTGCCAACCATTCTGTTCTTCAATCAACAGGGCCAGGAGCAGCCTGAGCAGCGTGTAACCGGGTTTATGGATGCAGCGGCATTTAGCGCGCATTTGCGCAATCGCCAACCGTAAACAACACTTTAAGCGGGACAAACCGTTGGGAATAGCGGAGGAGATAACCGTGCAACGTGAAGACGTACTGGGACAAGCCCTGCAACTACTTGAGATTCAAGGGATCGCCAGCACCACGCTTGAGATGGTAGCCGACCGTATCGATTATCCCCTGGATGAACTTAAGCGCTTCTGGCCGGATAAAGAGGCGCTACTCTATGATGCCCTGCGCTATCTCAGCCAGCAGGTTGATGTCTGGCGCAGACAACTGATGCTGAATGAAGAACTGACCGCGGAGCAAAAGCTGCTGGCGCGCTATACTGCCCTGACGGAATGCGTCAGCAACAACCGCTACCCGGGTTGTCTGTTCATCGCCGCCTGCACTTATTTTCCTGACCCTGGCCATCCTATTCACCAGTTGGCGGATCAGCAAAAACGGGCGGCGCATGACTTTACCCACGAACTGCTGACCACGCTGGAAGTCGATGACCCTGCGATGGTGGCTAAACAGATGGAGCTGGTGCTGGAAGGTTGCCTCAGCCGCATGCTGGTGAACCGTAGCCAGGCCGATGTGGATACGGCACACCGTCTTGCGGAAGATATTCTACGCTTTGCCCAATGCAGAATGGGTGGAGCACTGACCTAAGCCAGCATGCCCGCCCAGGCGGAGACGAGCAGACACAGCGCCATCAGGCGCTGAAACCGCACCATCGCCACGGTGGTGCGAAAAATTCGGTTCACCGCTTTACCCAACCACGCCCAGCACATCAAACAGGCTATCGAGATCAGCAGAAACCATAGCGCCATTAGCGCAATATCCCGCAATGCATGGTCGCCAGCTGGGGCAAACAGGCTGACGACTGCCAGCGCCATCATCCAGGTTTTGGGGTTCACGACCTGCAGCAGCGCCGCCGCCCGAGCGGTGAATCGGATACGGTTCTCAGCGGAGAGACGGGCAGCCGGGGCGCGAAACAGCTGCCAGCTCATCCAGCTTAGCCACAGCACGCCTGCCCAGCTCATTATCTGACGTATCAGAGGGTACTGACGCAGCACTTCCCCCGCGCCCGCGCCTGATACCAGCACAATCGCACTGGCCGCGATACACCCGCCCAGAATAGCAGGTACGGTATTTTTTACGCCAAAGTGCTGGCTGTTCGTCAGCACGAGAATATTGGTCGGCCCCGGCGTAATGGAGGCGACAAATGCGAACAACAGAAAGGGTATCAAACTCACGGGTGGCTCCTTTTTATTAGAGCCATGAATGTGCCGTTATTTTTTGGAAACGTCTGGAAGGTTTGTGCACAACCGTCGGTAGTGTGCAGGAGAGATACGGTAAGCACGCTGAAACCAACGTCCCAGATGGCTTTGATCGGCAAAACCCACTGCGGCAGCCACATCAACGGGCTGGTCGCCACGCGCCAGCAGCTGTCGGGCCTTTGCCAGACGAAGCTGAATAAGCCATGCGTGTGGCGCCAGGTTGAACTCGCGCTTAAAACAGCGCGTCAGGGTAAAGCGATCCGTGCCCGTCTCGCGCGCAAGGTCTGACAGCCCTACGTTCTCGCCGATATGAGCAAAGAGATAGTCGCGCGCACGGTGCGCCACGGCAGCGCTTTGTAACTGCGACGGCAGTTTTTTACGCCAGTGGCAATGGGCGGTGATCCGGGAGAGCAGATTATCCATTGTGCTCTGCTGAACGATTTTCATCTCGTCACTATGCAGGGTGGAGAATGTCTCACCGATAGCGCGCACCAGCTGCGGCTCCCGCGTTAGCGTTCGGGCAAAGTGGAGTGAATAACTCCCGGGAGTAGATTCGTAAAGCCCTTGTAGCGCACGGGTAAGCCAGCGCTCATCCAGATAGAAGGTCAAATAGGTAAAGCCGCCCTCTACAGGCGCATCACCGTCGTGGATCTCGCCAGGTTCGAGGAGAAATGCGTCGCCCGGCTGGCTACGATGACGCTCACGGCGGCAGTGAAACTGCTGCGTGCCGGAGAGGGTTATCCCTACCAGATAGCTATCGTGCCAGTGCGGATCAAAGGCATGCCCTTCGAAATGCGCTTTAATCGTCTCAATACCCGTATCTGCATGCTGACGCAGTTCAAGCCAGTCATTCGCCATACTGTCCTCCTCTTGCTATCAGCATTGCCGTATTACGCTGGTTGTGTCTGGAAGATTTGTGCATTTTCACGGCGAAAGCGGACAGATTGCCGCAAACTTAAGCAGTTGAACAGCTTTTCCCGAAATAATGTTGACGATCGAGCGTGATTGCGGTTTAATGCGCTCCGTTGCCCGGATAGCTCAGTCGGTAGAGCAGGGGATTGAAAATCCCCGTGTCCTTGGTTCGATTCCGAGTCCGGGCACCACTATTTAAAGAACCCAGCCTATGGCTGGGTTTTTGCTTTTCTGCGTTTATACATCCCTTCTTTGTATTCTTATTTCTCTTTGCCGTGGGATCGTGCGGTCTGCGTTGCCGGATGGCGGCTTTGCCTTATCCGGCCTACTAAACGCCATCGGGCTTTTCTGCGCGCACAAAGCAAAAAACCCCGCACCTTTCGGTACGGGGTTCTTTTAATTGATGCCTGGCAGTTCCCTACTCTCACATGGGGAGACCCCACACTACCATCGGCGCTACGGCGTTTCACTTCTGAGTTCGGCATGGGGTCAGGTGGGACCACCGCGCTAAAGCCGCCAGGCAAATT
>Ga0209370_1002426_pt1 | contig 13460 bp, 12 predicted proteins | sample AgamicAtPrz_FD_187164 | JGI IMG/M metagenome (GOLD analysis project Ga0209370, IMG submission 187164) | Agave microbial communities from Guanajuato, Mexico - At.P.rz (SPAdes) (version 2) | ecosystem: Host-associated > Plants > Phyllosphere > Phylloplane/Leaf | place: Guanajuato, Mexico... | reverse complement strand
TCACTTCACCCTTGAGCTTGGCGGTGACCTTGGTGAACGCCGCGCGCGGCACCTTGGTGGCGATGGTCGGGATGCGCGCCTCGTGCCAGCCGATGCCGGTGTTGATGATGGTGGCGCCGGCCGCCTCAATGGCCTTGGCCAGGGTCACGATCTCGTCCCAGGTGCTGCCGCCCTCGACCAGATCGAGCATCGACAGGCGGTAGATGATGATGAAGTCGCTACCCACCGCTTCGCGCACACGGCGCACTATCTCTACCGGTAGGCGCATGCGGTTGGCGAAGCTGCCGCCCCAGCGGTCGGTGCGCTGGTTGGTGTGGGTCACCAGGAACTGATTGATGAAGTAGCCTTCGGAACCCATGATCTCGACACCGTCATAGCCGGCCTGCTGGGCCAGCGACGAGCAATTGACGAAGTCGGCGATCTGTTTCTCGATGCCCGCCTCGTCCAGTTCCTGGGGTTTGAAGGGGTTGATCGGCGCCTGGATGGCGCTCGGCGCTACCTGCTTGGGGCTGTAGGCGTAGCGCCCGGCATGCAGGATCTGCATGCAGATCACCCCGCCTTCGGCGTGCACCGCCTCGGTGACGATGCGGTGCTTGTCTGCCTCCTCGGTGGTGCTCAGCTTGGCCGCGCCGGCGTACACGCCGCCCTCCTCGTTCGGCGCAATACCGCCGGTAACCATCAGGCCGACGCCGCCGCGGGCGCGCTCGGCGAAATACGCCGCCATGCGCTCGAAGCCACCCGGTTTCTCTTCCAGGCCCGTGTGCATGGAGCCCATCAGGGTGCGGTTCTTCAGGGTCATGAAACCCAAATCGAGCGGTGCGAGCAGGTGCGGGTAGGCGGTCATGGTGTCAGTCCATCGGCGTCGGTCACGGAATTGCCGCAGCCTGCGCGGGCAGCGGTCGTATGGCACAGACAATAGTGAAGCAGATGCACCTGCTCAATGATCGTAAATGACAAATCAATGATCATGACTGACAGCGCCACTGGCAGCTCACCTGCGACCAGGCTACGCTGGCGTATCTCCTCCAACGACGTACTTTGATGAAACCTGCCGCCATTCGCCTGGGCGATCTCTCCGTCGGCTACCTGCACAGCCTGGCCGATGCCGTCGAGCACTTGGGCCACGCCGCGCAACCACTGCTCGAGCACTACGGTTTCGACGCCGCGCGGCTGGCCGAACCGCGGGCGCGGTTGTCGATTCCGCGCTACATGCACCTGGGCCACGCCGCCATCGTGCTGACCGGCGAGCCAGCCCTGGGCCTGGTGATGGGCCGCTTCGCCTATCTGCATCGCCTGGGGCTGGCCGGTATCGCCGCGAGCCTGGCGCCGACGGTGCGCGAAGCGGCACGCACGCTGATCCGCTTCGAGGCGCTCTATGCCTCCAACTACCGGGGACGCTCCAGCCTGCAGGAAGATAGCAGCGGCGCCTGGCTGCGGTTTCACTCCATTGGCCCTTACAACGCCTACAACCGTTTCGTGGTCGACACCGTGCTGGCCGCCTGGCTGCAGCAGCTGGGCGCCCTGGTGCGCACGCCACTGACCGCCCAGGCGCTGCAGCTGGAGTTCAGCGCACCGGAGTACGCCGAGCGCTATCCGCTGGAGTTTGGCTGCCCCCCTATCTTTGAGACCGACTTCAACGGCCTGTGCCTCGACCAGCGGACCCTCAATCTGCGCAATCCCATTCACTGCCCCGGCACCTGGCATGAATTGTTACAACTTTGCGGGCAGGCGCTGGAGGGCCTGACGCAGCCGAAAAGCATGCGTGATCGGGTGATTCAATTGATCGGTCCGCGCCTGCATGGCCGCGAGCCGGACATGGACGATATCGCCCGCCAATTGCAACTGCCGAGCTGGACCCTGCGGCGCCGATTGGCCGAAGAAGGCACGCGTTTCAGCGTGATCGTCAATGAAACCCGGCGTGATCTGGCCGTCGCCTACGTGCGCGACACCGAGCTGTCGTTCGGGGAAATCGCCTACCTGCTCGGCTTCGCGTCCGCCGAAGCCTTCCAGCGTGCATTCAAACGTTGGCTCCAGCGAACGCCCGGGGAAATGCGCCGCGCCTATCGGCAAACCCGCAGCAGCACATCTGAATCTATTAAATAACTATTTTCATTTGCAGCTGCGGGTTTTAGGCTTCTCATCCGTCTTAACCAAGTAGCTGATCGTCAGGTGCGTGCCATTGGCCGTGGCCTGACGGTTTACGCGCCTCGCTGCCGACCGGTTGGCGAGGCGTCGTTCGTACCAAAATCGCCCTGCCGCGCTACTGCCGGCGGCGCTCAGACAAGACTGATATTCATGTCCAAGAAGTCGCGTTCAAAAATCTGGTTCCTGGTGCACAGCTGGCTCGCCCTGCCGATCTGGTTCTTCGTGCTGATCGTCTGCGTCACCGGCACCCTGGCGGTGGTCAGCCAGGAAATCGTCTGGCTCGCCAACCCGGACGTACGCGCCAGCAAACCCTCGGACGACGCCGAGCTGCTGACCTTCGGCCAGGTGCTGGCCGAGATCAAGAAGGCCGAGCCGGAGCTGGTGGTGCAGTCCATCACCCGCCCTGACGAATCGCACTTCGCCCTCACCGCGCGGGTCAGCTACCCGGACGGCAGCAACCCGACCATCTACGTCAACCCTTACACCGGCGCCATCCAGGGCATTAGCCCCGAGTTCGACTTCCGCCAGTTCACCCGCGCCCTGCACGGCTGGTGGCTGGTGCCCTTCACCAACGGTTTCAGCTGGGGCTGGTACCTGGTGTCGATGATGGGCATCCCGATGCTGCTGTCGTTGATCACCGGCCTCGTGGTCTACAAGAAATTCTGGAAGGGCTTCTTCAAACCGCGCCTGCGCTTCAATCAGGGCGCACGGATCTTCTGGGGCGACTTCCACCGCCTGAGCGGTATCTGGTCGATCTGGTTCATCGCCGTGGTGTCGATCACCGGCATCTGGTTCCTGATCCAGGCGATCCTGTTCGACAACCAGATTTCCATCTCCACCGAAGGCGTGCCCGCCGTGGTCGCCCGCGAAGACGTGCCCATCGTGCGGCCCGGCGAGCCGATCCCGATGCTCGACGTCGACGAAGCCGCGCGCATCGCCATCGGCAAGGTGCCGAGTCTGGACGTCAGCTTCACCCGCCTGCCCAGCAACGCCTACGACCATATCTCCGTGGGTGGCCGCGGCTGGTATCCGCTGATGATGCAGAGCGCCTCGATCAACCCCTACACCGGCGAAGTGGCCCAGCAGCGCCTGCTCGAGGACCGCTCCAAGCTGGAGTTCGTCACCGAATCCATGCGCCCGCTGCACACCGGCGACTTCGGCGGGCTGTGGGTGAAGATGATCTGGTTCTTCTTCGGCCTGGTGCTGAGCATGATGGTGCTCAGTGGCCTGCTGATCTGGACCAAGCGCACCGCTCAGGCCACCGCCAAGGTGATCAAGCGCCCGGCGCGGGTGCGTGAACAGCAAGCCGCAAGCGACAACGGGGAGGTTCAGGCATGAGCAAGGCCATGGCAGCACAACCCGCCTCGCCGCTGAGCCGCTTTTGGCACAAGTGGCGCTTCCACATCAACATTCTGCTGGTGCTGATTCCGCTGGGCTTCATGCCCCGCTATTTCCACGACGTGGCACTGTTTCGCGGCACCAGCGGCCTGGGCGAGCGCACGGTCGGCGAAGTACCGGTCGGGCCCTGGTCGATCACCCTGGCGGAATTTCGCGCTGCACCGCCGGAGCTCGACGGCCCGGCCGGCTACATGAAGACCTTCACCGGCGCGCTGTGCAAAGAATGCATCAGCCAGGTCAAGGCCACCTATCTGCGCATCGGCAAGCCCCGCAGCCTGCGCGCCGCCGGTGGCATCTTCTTCGGCAGCGCCTACCGCATGGGCGCCACCGTGCCGCTGCCGCCGCGCACCAAAGCCGACGCCGAACTGTGGATCACCATGGAGGGCTGGGACGGCTCCGTGCACCAGGCCGCCGTACCGCTCGAACAGGCATCCCCGGCCACCGTCGCGTGGCTGCAGAAACAACAAGGAGGCAAACCATGATCAAGCCCACCATCCTGCGCGCAGCCGCAGGCATCGCCCTGCTGTCGCTCAGCGGCCTGGCGATGGCCCACAACCCGATGTGCCAGTGCGAGGAAGTCGACGCCGAGAACATCCGCTGCACCGGCGGTTTCTCCGATGGCAGCGGCGCCGCAGGGGTGACCCTGGATGTTATCGGCTATGACGAAAGCATTCTGGTGCCCGGCAAACTGGCCGAAGATTCGACCCTGACCTTCAAGAAGCCCGAAGGTGAGTTCTACGTGCTGTTCGATGCCGGCCCTGGCCATATCGTTGAAATCGACCACACGGAAATCGAATGACAGTTCAGGTCGTACGGCCGGCCGGCGCCGGCCATGAAACCCTCTACGTGCTCGTTCTGTGCCTGGTCATCGTGCTGGTGGCCGGCTCGGTGGTCGCCTGGCATAGCGAAACGGGCAGCGAAACCGCCATTGCCAGCCACCAGATCGATGCCCGCCGCGATCTGACCGCCGCCGAACAGGGCATCTATGCCGACCTGCGGGTGGCCGCCGACGAGATCCGCATCCGTCGCGACGAAGAGCAGACCCTGCTGAGTCCCGCCGAGCTGGCCGACGAAGGCTTCCCGCCGTTCGTAAGCGACGCCAGCGCCACCAGCCGTGGCGGCCACCAGTGGCAATTGCTGCCTGGCGAGGAGGCCGTCTACTTCGGTGCCAGCCAGGCGATGGACGTCGCCGGCTCCCTGCTGATGCGTCTCGACACCGAGGGTGAGCAGGCCGATGTGTGGCTCAACCGCAGCACCGCCAGCGCGCCCGCCAGCTTGGACGAGCAAAGCCTGATCGCTGCCGGCTGGCAGCAGATCACCTCCCAGTACGACGCAGGTGTCACCCGGCAACATCGCCACTGACACCTTTGACTCACCCGACAGAAGACCGCCCGCCCATGCCCATTTCTCGCCTTTTCCGCGCACGCCACCTGCTGTCACGCCTGAGCATCGGCGCCCTGCTGTTGCTCGGCCTGGCCGGCGCGGCCGATGCCAAGCTGCGCATCGGCATCACCCTGCACCCCTATTACAGCTACGTGGCCAACATCGTCGGCGACAAGGCCGAGGTGGTGCCGCTGATTCCGGCCGGCTTCAACCCCCACGCCTACGAGCCGCGGGCCGAGGACATCAAGCGCATCGGCACTCTGGACGTGGTGGTGCTCAACGGCGTGGGCCATGACGACTTCGCCGACCGTATGATCGCTGCCAGCGAGAAGCCGGATATCGACGTGATCGAGGCCAATGCCAACGTGCCACTGCTGGCGGCTACCGGCATCGCCGCCCGCGGCGCCGGCAAGGTGGTCAACCCGCACACCTTCCTGTCGATCAGCGCCTCCATCGCCCAGGTCAACAACATCGCCCGCGAGCTCGGAAAGCTAGACCCGGACAACGCCAAGACCTACACCCAGAATGCCCGCGCCTATGGCAAGCGCCTGCGCAAGCTGCGCGCCGATGCCCTCGCCCAGCTCACCGAAGCGCCAAACGCCGACCTGCGCGTGGCCACCGTGCATGCGGCCTACGATTACCTGCTGCGCGAGTTCGGCCTGGAAGTCACCGCGGTAGTGGAACCGGCCCACGGCATCGAGCCGAGCCCGAGCCAGTTGAAGAAAACCATCGATCAGTTGCGCGAGCTGGATGTGAAGGTGATCTTCTCCGAGCTGGACTTCCCGTCCACCTACGTCGACACCATCCAGCGCGAGTCGGGCGTCAAGCTCTACCCGCTGTCGCACATTTCCTACGGCGAATACAGCGCCGAGAAGTACGAAAAGGAAATGGCCAACAACATGAACACCGTGGTGCGCGCCATCCAGGACGCCGGCCAATGACCGCAGCCGAAAACCTGAGCGTGGCGGCCATCGGCCCGACCCTCGATTTCCAGCAGGTCAGCTTGGTGCTGGGGCGCACCTCGATCCTCGACAATGTCAGCTTTCAGGTGCGCCCGGGCAGCGTGCATGCGCTGGTCGGCCCCAACGGTGGCGGCAAGAGCTCGCTGATCAAGACCCTGCTCGGCCAGATGCCCCATCAGGGCACGCTCAGCCTGGCCTGGCAGGGCGAAGTCGGCACCATCGGCTACGTGCCTCAGGCGCTGGAGTTCGACCGCGGCCTGCCGATGACCGTGGACGACTTCATGGCTGCCATGTGCCAGCGCCGACCAGCCTTTCTCGGCCTGTCGAAGCATTACGCCAAGGCCATCGACGAGGCCCTGGCCCGCGTCGGCATGCTGGAGAAGCGCAAACGGCGCATGGGCGCGCTGTCCGGCGGTGAGCGCCAGCGCGTGCTGCTGGCCCAGGGGCTGATTCCCGCGCCGCAATTGCTGGTGCTCGACGAGCCGATGTCGGCCCTCGACGAAGCCGGCATTCAGGTGTTCGAGCGGCTGCTCGGCGACTGGCGCCGCGCCGGCATGACCGTGCTGTGGATCGAGCACGACCTGGAGGCGGTCAAGCGCCTGGCCGATCGCGTCACCGGCCTGAGCCGCCGCGTGCTGTTCGATGCGCCGCCAGGTGAAGCCCTGACCCCCGAGCGCCTGCTCAGCCTGTTCTCCACCCATGCCCGCACCGTGGAGGCCGCCCAGCCATGATCGACTATGAACAGTTCCGCCTGTTGATCCAGGGCTGGGCCTCATCCGGCTACCTGCCCGCCGCGCTGGCCTATGGCTTCGTGGTCAACGCCCTGCTCGCCGGCCTGCTGATCGGCCCGGTCCTCGGCGGCCTGGGCACCCTGGTGGTGGTCAAGCGCTTCGCCTTCTTCTCTGAGGCGGTAGGCCACGCCGCGCTGACCGGCGTAGCCATCGGCATCCTGCTCGGCGAGCCCTATACCGGCCCCTACGGCGGGCTGTTCGGCTACGCGCTGTTGTTCGGCATCCTGCTCAATTACCTGCGCAACCGCACGGGCCTGGCGCCGGACACGCTGATCGGCGTGTTCCTGTCGGTGTCCCTGGCCATGGGTGCCAGCCTGCTGCTGGTGCTGGCCGGGCGCATCAACGTGCACATTCTGGAAAACGTGCTGTTCGGCTCGGTGCTCACCGTCAACGGCACCGACCTGCTGGTGCTGCTGGTGGTCGGTGGCCTGGTCATGGGCCTGGCGCTGCCGCTGTACAACCGCATCATGCTGGCCAGCTTCAACCCGCAACTGGCCGCCGTGCGCGGCGTTGCCGTGAAGACCCTGGATTACCTGTTCGTGATCCTGGTGACGTTGATCACCGTGGCCGCGGTCAAGGTCATCGGCGCGATTCTGGTCGGCGCCCTGCTGGTGATTCCAGCCGCCGCCGCGCGCCTGCTCAGCCAGTCGCTGAAAGGCTTCTTCTGGCTCTCGGTGCTGATCGCCACCGTCAGCACGCTGCTCGGCATCCTGCTGCCCATCGTGCTGGATCTGCCGATCCCCTCCGGCGCCGCGATCATCATGATCGCCGGTATCGCCTTCGCCCTCGCCGCCATCGCACGCGGCGTCGTACCAAGCTTGAAAGGGAACCTGGGATGACCCATCGACTTCACCAACTGGGCCTCGCCCTGCTCCTCAGCCTACCGGGCCTCGCTCTCGCCAAGGACGTGACCGTGCTGGTTTCGCAGCCGATCACCTTTGGCCTGGCCAGCGACCTGCTCGACGGCACCAACGTGCACATCGAGCGGGCCGCGCCGGCCAACCTGCCGGCCAGCCGCCAGGTGTCGTATTTCGCCGGGCGTGGCGCCGCCGCGCTGCAGAAGGTCGCCGTCGATGCAGACGCGGCCATCGCCCTGCGCTCGCTGTGGAGCGAGGACCCGCTCTACCCCATGGCCCGGCGCAGCAACATCCGCATCGTCGAGATCGACGCCGCCCGCCCGGTGGATGGCGCCCTGCCGGGCATCGCCACCCAGGCCGAAAACGCCGGAGACAACGACCTGGCCAGTTATCCGTGGCTGGCGATCAACAACATGGGCCGCATGGCCGACGTGATGGCCGCCGACCTGGTGCGCCTGGCGCCGGACGCCAAGGGCAAGGTCGAGCAGAACCTGGCTGCACTCAAGCAGCGCCTGCTCAAGCTCAACGCCCACAGCGAGCGCGAGTTGGCCAAGGCCGACAACCTGTCGGTGTACAGCCTCAGTGATCGCCTGGACTACCTGGTCAGCGGCCTCAACCTCGACCTCGTCAGCAGCGACAGCCGCGATGACCGCGACTGGGATGCCGACGCCATGAAATCCCTGACCGGCGCCCTGAAAGCCGATGACGTGGCCCTGGTGCTGACCCACCGCAATCCGCCCAAGGCGGTGGCTGATGCAGTACAGGCCGCCGGCGTGCCGCTGCTGGTACTGGCAACCGACAGCGACGACCCGGTGGCCGAGCTGGAAGGCAATGTCGATGCGCTGGTCAAGGCGCTGACCCAGTAAGCTCTCCAGCTGGTGTAACGAAAAAGGCCCGATGCAGTTGCATCGGGCCTTTTGTTTTGATCATGGCCTGGGCTTGCCCCCAGCCGTCCCGCGAGCTCAAAGCTCGGTGGCGTCTTCGGCGAACTCGGGCACGTCCTGTTCCAGGGCACGGGACTCGAGCAGCTCTTCCTGATAATCGTCCATCGCTTTCTCCTTTCTCTCTTCGGTCTCGTACCGAGTCTAATAAATCCCCGTGACCTTCCTGTGACAGGGATCAGCAACCGCTGCGTTCAGCGCTTGCCTGGGACACATTACTCCCCGGCTCGACGCTGCGCGTCAACCAGACGTTACCGCCTATGACAGAACCCTTGCCGATGGTGATGCGCCCCAGGATCGTCGCGCCGGCATAGATCACCACATCGTCCTCGACGATCGGGTGGCGCGGCTGGCCCTTGTGCAACTGGCCGCTCTCGTCGCTGGTGAAGCGTTTGGCACCCAGGGTAACGGCCTGGTAGATGCGCACGTGGTTGCCGATGATCGCCGTCTCGCCGATCACCACGCCGGTACCATGATCGATAAAGAAGCTGTGGCCGATCTGCGCACCCGGGTGAATGTCGATGCCGGTGGCGCCATGGGCGGTTTCCGCGGCGATACGCGCCAGCAGCGGTAGCCCTGCGCGGTACAGGTGATGGGCCAGGCGGTGGTAGATCACCGCCAGCACGCCGGGGTAGCAGAGCAGCACTTCATCCATGCTGCGCGCCGCCGGGTCGCCGTTGTAGGCGGCCACCACATCCTGGTCGAGCAGACGGCGCAAACCTGGCAGCGCGGCGGCGAAGTCGCGCACGATGGCCACGGCCTGGCCGTCCACGTCATCACCCGACTCGCCACGCTGGCGCGCCGCATAGCGCAGCTCCATGCGCACCTGGGCCACCAGGGCGTTCAGCGCACGGTCCAGGGTATGACCGACGTAGTAATCCTCGCTTTCCTCACGCAGCTCTGCAGGCCCAAGGCGCATGGGAAACAGCGCCCCGCACAGGCCCGTGAGAATCGCTGCCATGGCCTGACGCGAAGGCAGCTCGCGGCCACCCAGCTCAGGATGACGGTTCGAACGATTGCGCCATTCGGCGCGTGCCGCGCGCAGACCGGCCACGGTTTGCTCCAGCTCCCAGTTGATCGGACGGGAGCAGTAATCAGTTTCGGCGCCATCCTCGTTGCGGATAACAAACTCGCCGTTCATCGACACCTCGACTCGAAAAAAACAGCCGGCGCCACTGGCCGGCCTGGATGGGGACAATACGGCGCGCCCGAGGGCGCGCTCAACTACCCGCAAGTTATGAGCTTAGTGCGCAAATGCATAACGCTCAGCCCTCCAGCGGCGCGATGCCGGGCGCCATGCTGGCGATACGCAGCGCCAGCCCTTCATAGGGTTCGAGCTGGATGTGCAACTCGCCATCGGCGGACAGATCGCCCATCAGCCGCTCGTGGATGATGTCCACCACCGGCCCCGGCTCGACGTGCTCCAGGGTGATCACCTCGCTGAGCGGCTCGGCGCCGAAATTCAGGGCCGTGACCTGAATACCGCGCCCGGCCGGCAACTCGTGGACCATGACCAGCAGCGCCGGATGCTCGGTGACCGGCACGGCGATCTGCCGGCTGGAGGCCACACCGTGGGAGCGCCGCGCCGCGAACAGCCGGCGCGCCTGGGAGGCGAAGGACTGCGGGTCCTGCAACTGCTCGGTGAGGCTGCCGTACAGCTGCCGGGAACGCGGCAGGCCTTCGGCGGATAACAATGCGTCAGGGTCGAGATCCACCAGGTCATAGCCGCCGCGGTTGATCCAGCGCGTGTCGCCGTCGGCGATCAGCTCGGCCACCTGCTCGGCGTCCAGCGGCAAGGCGCCGACCAGATCCCAGCCCGACAACGCCACCACGCCGGGCTGCATGGCGTTGAACATCAGCAGCAGCAGGTGCACGCGGCGGATCTGCTCGATATCGGCATCGGTGATGGCGCTCAGATCACGGATGCCCAGCGCCGCGGTGATGATGCTCACCGTGGTGCAGGCCACGCCGTTGGTGACGAACTTGAGATTGTAAGGCGCATGCTCGCCGGTCAGGCGCTCGTACATCTCGCCGCGAATGTGCTCGCGCAGGATGCTGCCCGGCAGGCTCTGGCCGCGGAACACGTAGGTGTCGTTGGCGTGCAGGGTCCAGAAATGCACCAGTTCCAGGGTCAGCTCGTCGTGGTTCTGCAGGGCGTGGATCAGCGACGCCGGGTCGATGCCGAAATCGTGCATCTGCTGCAGCATCAGGCGCAGGAACTCCACCTCGCCAGTCAGCAGCGCGTGCTGGTAGGCCGGGCGGGTGATGAAGTCGTAGGACAGATCCGCACCGCCTTGGGACATCGAGGCGATATCGTCCAGCGTCAGGTTCAGCTCCTGAAAGCTGAAGGCCCCGGCCTTGCGGATCATCCCGGCGAGCAACTGGTTGCCAGTCAGCGACAGCGGGTGGCTCTCCGACCAGGCATTGCCCTGGCTGCGTCGCTCGACGCCGAGGAACCCGTTGGCATCCAGGCGCAACACCCGCGAGCCGATCACGTCGATGGCGTGCAGCGACTCACCGGTGACCAGTTGCTGGGCGGCAAAGGTCGGGTCCAGCCAGTTCAGCGACGGCTGGCCTTCCTTGAAGTAATGCAGGTACACCCAGCGCCGCACCTTGCCATCGACGCCGGTGATCTCGCCGGTGGCGCTCCAGTCGGTTTCCTTGACACCAGGCTCGAAGAAGATCACCCGCTGCAGCTGGCCAACGATGTAGTGCTTGTCGCGCAGCGCATCGACGGTGGCCGGCGACAGGTTCACCGAATCGCGCCCCTCGGGCAGCGGCGGCAGCAACTCCCAGTCGGCCTCGGCGATTTCCACCATGTGGTAAAGGCCGGGATAGTCGCCATAAGCCATTTCCGCCAGGCGGAAATCCGCACCCTTGCCGGTGTGCGACGGGATCGAGTCGTCGATGGTCACCGCGTTGTGGGCGGCCGCCACGCGGCTCAGGTGCACCAGCTCTTCCTCGCTGCCGAAGCGGGGGTCGATCTCCAGGCTGATGCGGTCGAAGTTGCCGTCTACAGTGGGCGTGTACTCACGTCCCTGCAGGCCGCCGGCGCGGCGCAGCGGCCCGGTGTGGATGCCCTGCACGCCCAGCTCGGAAAGCGCCGCCCAAAGGCGCTCATCACCGAGCGCCTGCAGCACCGAACCATCGGGCGAGGTGATGATCGAGGCGGGATACACCGCCAGCCACACCGAAGCTACCGCGGTGACGCTGCGCGGCCGGGCCAGTGCGTAGGGTTGCTGCCAGAGTCGGGCCTGGCCCGAATACAGGCGCATGCGCTGACGGGCCGTGTGCAGCATGGACTGCTCGACCAGCCAGTTGATCTGTTGTTCATCTGCCATAGCGATCCCGGGGTGCTGAGAAAAGGATCGCGAACGGGCAAGCCGTCCGCTGGTTCAATTTCAGAGCCAGCTGCTGGGCCTTCGTTCAGATTGATTGCTGGCGCTCAGGGTCTGTACGAAAAGTCTCCGAGCGAAGGTCAGGCGAGGCAAAAATCGGTGAGGACGCGGAGTTTACGAGCTGTAAATGAGCAGTACTCGCTTCGCTCGCCCTACGGGCCGCGCTAAAGCGCGTTAGCCGCAAGCGGCTTGCCGAACTGATTTTTAACGAAGCATCACCGAGCGTAGGTACTTTCCGTACAGAGCCTAGTGGTCCTGCTGGGCCTTCAGATAAAGCAGCAGACCATCGATCTTTTCCTGGTCGCCGATGCCCCAGAAACGCATCTTGTTGCCAGGCACCACACTGTCGGAATCCTTGATGAAGGCGCTCAAGGTGTCGTGATCCCAGACCACATCCGCCTGCTGCATGGCGGGCGAATACTTGTAGTCCCGGGTGGCGCCAGCATGGCGGCCGAAGATGCCGTTGAGCTGCGGTCCGAAGGCCGCCCGCGCGCCCGGCCCGACATTGTGGCAGTTGCCGCAGACGCGCTTGAACAATGCCTCGCCGGCAGCGATGTCGGCTTCGGCCAGGTCCGTCTGGGTGAACAGCGCGCTCGCCGCGATGAGCAACCCGTGACGCAGGAGGCGCCGGCCCGGCAGGTGAATCAGTACAGAAACGGTCATTGGCACGCAGAAGGTCGATGCGAAGGGGCAGCCAGTATGCCCCAGCACCCGTACCGATTCATTGATCTGCGCTAGCGAAAGATCAGCGACTGATGCACCCCCGCCCCTGCCCTCGCCCCCGTGCCGACCGCGAGCGCTACGGAACCGGCAGCCAGTGCCGCGTCGCCGCAGGCGAACACGCCCGGCACGCTGGTTTCCTGGGTTTCCGAGGTTTGCAGATACAACCCCATCGGTCCTTCCAGCAACACGCAGCCCAGCTGGGTGGCCAGTGGATTGCTCTGGTGCGTACGCGGCATCACGAACAATCCGTCCAGTGCCACGCGGCGGCCGTCGGCCAGATTGACGTCCACGCACTCGCCACTGATCGACTGTACGCGATCCGGCTCGACCACCACGCCGCGGCGCGCCAGCTGCTGCAGTTGCTCGTCATCAGGCACGAAGACGCCGTTGAGAAAGAAGGTGGTACTGCCCCAGTCCGGCAGCATCAACGCGTGGTGAATCGACATGGGCGAGACGGCCAGCACGCCGATGCGTCCCTGATCCAGCTCGTAGCCATGGCAATACGGGCAGTGGAACACCTGACGGCCCCAGCGCTCGGCCAGCCCATCGATGGCCGGCAGTTCGTCACGTACGCCGCCGGCCAGGATCAGGCGACGGGCGGCCACACGCTGACCGCCGCACAGCGTCACGACGAAACCCTCGCCGTCACGCTGCACCTCGCCAGCCTCGCCTACCTGCCAGGTAACGGTCGGATAGTCCATCAGTTCGGCACGGCCATCGGCAGCGATCTCGTCGGGGGCACGCCCGTCCTGACCGAGAAAGCCGTGGGAATGGCTGGCGAAGCGATTGCGGCGCACGCCGGCGTCGATCACCAGCACCCGGCGTCGGGCGCGGGCCAGCTGCAGGCCGGCGGACAAGCCGG
>Ga0209370_1002419_pt1 | contig 13490 bp, 11 predicted proteins | sample AgamicAtPrz_FD_187164 | JGI IMG/M metagenome (GOLD analysis project Ga0209370, IMG submission 187164) | Agave microbial communities from Guanajuato, Mexico - At.P.rz (SPAdes) (version 2) | ecosystem: Host-associated > Plants > Phyllosphere > Phylloplane/Leaf | place: Guanajuato, Mexico... | reverse complement strand
GCTGACCGATTACGGCGGTGCCACGGCAAAAGCGGATGAGCTGAAAATCACGCTACTCTCAGAAAACCTTCCTTTACCGACAAAAGGCGCACGGCTACGCGTGGCGCTGGGCTTCAACGACCAGCTGGTGGATAAGGGCTGGTTCGTGGTTTCCGGCGTCGGCAGCAGTGGTCCGCCACGGCGCGTGGAAATTTATGCCACGGCCGCGCCCATGAACGCGCAGAAACAGCCCGGTGATGTGCTGAGCCAGAAGACCCGAAGCTGGGATAATCTGCGGCTGGCCGACCTGGTTAAAACCGTGGCTACCGAAAACGGTCTGGTACCGAAAGTGGCCACAGAGCTTGCGAATATCCATATTGACCATGTTGATCAGGTGGCAGAGTCTGACGCCAACCTGCTGACCCGGCTGGCCCGTACCTGGAACGCCGTCAGCAAACCCTCCGGCGGATACTGGCTTTTTCTCCGGCAGGGCGCAACGGCTAAGGCTTCAGGTGAGCAGACCGGGGAACTGGTTATCACTCCGGAGGAAGTTTCAAACTGGTCATACAGTGAGGGCGAGCGGGGGAGCTCTACTGGGAAAGCGACCGGCAGCAGCGGTAAGTCATCGGGCAAAATCGGTGTGCGCTATTATGATGAAGCGGACGGGAAGACCAAAACCACCACGGTTGACCATGACGGCCCCTCGATGGCGAATCCCTATACCCAGCCCGAAAAGGCCACTGCTGACCAGCAGGCCAAATCGAAAAAAACGCAGGCCCGGCGCAATGAGCAGAAAATGACGGTGACGGGACCGTGCCGCCCGAAACATGTTCCGCTTACGGCAGAATCCGGCGTTTCCACGTCCGGCTTTGGCGAGCGGGAAGATCGTGCCTGGGTGGTGGAATCACTGGTCTATTCCCTGTCGCCTGCCGGGTTCAGCTACACGTACAACCTTATTGTTGATATCCGCAAACCTGCGAAATCCTCTAAAAAAACCGGCAGCAAGGATAAAACCGGCCCGGATTATTTCGGTTAACTCTCCGCCACCTGGCGATCCTCATACGGAAAAAAAATATGAACGGTGTAAACAGCCGGACCGGTAAACGCCTGTCCGGCAGCGATCATTTGCGCCAGTCCGTCAGCGATATCCTCTCCACACCGCTCGGCAGCCGCGTGCTGGTGCGCGATTACGGCAGTGACCTGTTTTCGCTGGTGGACAACCCTCGCGACGATCTCACCCGGTTGCGGATTATCGCGGCCACGGCCTCAGCCTTGGCACGCTGGGAGCCCCGGTTGCGGGTCACGCGTGTGATGGTCACTTTCCCGGCCGATGAAACAGGGTGTGTCGTCGATATCGAGGGGATCAACAAAGAGAATAATCTTCCTGTCAGTACCGGAGGCATACAGATTTATGGCAAGTAGTTACGACGTTATCAACCTGTCTGCGCTGGCGGTACCGGATGCGATTGTGGTACCGGATGCCGCCGATATTTTTATCCGCTGGCTGGCGCGCCTGCGTGAACTGGATCCGGAATTCGACGCCCTGGTCGAATCCGATCCAGCGTATAAACAGGGGGAAATCAATGCCTACCAGCTGACGCTGGCGTTTCAGCGTGTCAACGACGCGGTAAGGGCGGTTTTCCTTGCCAGCGCCAGAGGGGCCGATCTCGACCAGCTGGGCGCGGCCTTCAACGTTTCCCGCCTGGTGATTGACCCCGGCGATCCGGATGCGGTACCGCCTGTCGAACCTACCTATGAAAGTGATGACGCTTTTCGCGAGCGCATCCAGCTGTCGTGGGCGCAGCTGAACACGGCCGGCGCGCGTAACGCGTACCGCTTTCATGCTAAATCGGCCGATAACGATGTGCTGGACGCGGATGCCTACGGGCCGGAGACCCATAACCGACCCGGTGAAGTGGATGTGTATGTGCTGTCGCGAACGGGTAACGGTGAGGCCGGGATAATCCTGCTCGAAACCGTGATGAACACCCTGAGTGCCGATGAAGTCAGGCCGCTGACCGATTTTGTGAGCGTGAAAAGTGCCGCTGTTGCCAGCTATGCTGTGACGGCTGAACTCGATATTCCTGACGGGCCGGATGCGCAGACGGTACTGGATAATGCCATCAGCACGCTGAAGAGCTATACCCAGCTTTCCCATCGTATTAACGCCATCGTTCCGCTCTCTGCGATATATGCTTCCCTGCAGCAGCCTGGCGTATCACGGGTCAAATTAATCAGCCCGGCGGCCGATCTGGAAGGGGCTGCCGGGCAGGCTCCTTGGTGCAGCGCGATAAACATCACGCGTAAAGGAGGCACCAGTGGATAAATTTCGATCCCTCCTTCCCCCGTCAGCCATTCACCCTGAGCGGGCACTTGAGCAGGCCAGCACGGAGCAGATCACGGGGCTGGATACGGACATGGTCCGGAAGGTGAAAAATCCTGATACCTGTCCGGCTCATCTGCTGCCCTGGCTTGCCTGGGAATTTGCGGTGGACTCGTGGGAGGATGCCTGGACGGAGGAAGAAAAACGGCAGGTGATTAAGGATGCCGCCTACGTGCATCAGCACCGCGGTACGGCCGGTGCAGTTCGCCGGTCACTGAGCGCCGTCAGTCTGCCAACCACCGTCGTGGAGTGGTGGGAAGACGAGCCCCGCAAGCCCCCTTACACCTTCCGGGTGGAAGTCTACAGCCTGCAGGCCATTGATGAGGCGCTGTATCAGCGCATACGCCGTCAGGTGGATAAAGCCAAAAACCTGCGCAGCCTGCTGACCACCATTGACGTGATCGCCGATCTGGGCGCGAAGGGAACCTATTACACGGGCGGTGCTGTCACCGCCTGGATTGATGTTGATATTGAGGCAGGAGTTTAGCCATGGCTGAGAAGTATTACAGCATTCTGACCAACCGGGGCAAGGAGCTGGAGGCGCAGTCCTCTGCGACCGGGAAGCCCGTCATTATTAAAGATTTTGTGGTGGGCGACGGGAACGGCCAGCCCGTCAAGCCTGATCCGGCACAGCCGAAACTGGTTCGTGAAGTCTATCGCAACGCGATATCGGCGCTGCAGGTTTCGCCAGACCAGGCGAACCAGTTTATTGCTCAGCTGGTGTTAGCGGCAGGAGTGGGCGGGTTCGTGGTGAGGGAAGTCGGACTGCTGACCGATGCAGGGGAACTGTATTCCGTTGCGAACTGTGCCGCCATAGAGAAGCCGGAAAACGGTGTCAGCGTTAACCTGCAATACCGCCTGGCAGTCTCCGAAACTGCAAACATTGAGCTGAAGGTGGCTACGGGGGATGGATTATTCCTGCGGATCGATAAAAATCTCTCTGAGATAGCCGCGAAGGGCCAGGCTGCGCAGAAAAGTGCGCGTGAGGCGCTGGAAGTTGTGGACGCGACAATCTCCCGCAAAGGTCTTGTACAGCTCAGCAGCGCAACAAACAGCACATCAGAAGCGCTGGGAGCAACACCCAAAGCCGTCAAGGTCACATATGATCTTGCTGATACGGCAAACAAAGCGGCAAAAGCGGCGAATGACAATGCAGACTCACGCTTACTGAAAAGCAGCAACCTGAGCGACGTCCCCGATAAAGTAAAAGCACGGGATGCACTGGAGCTTAAAACAGCAGCGACAAGGGATGTCACGACATCGACCTATGACACAACGGCAGGCAGGGTATTAAAGGTTGGGGACTTCGGTCAGGGGACCGCTAACGGTTTGGCTCTACTGAATTCAATATTTGACATCACCTGCGCTGCTAAATACTCAGCTCTGGGCGTGGGTGCAGGAGCATCTGCGACACAGGGGATGCCTGCCAATTCTGGCAATACCCGATTTTCTGTGGAAGTAGACAGCATATACACCAATCAGTACTGGGTGACCCTTCGCAGCTCATCGCAAACTTATACAGGGATGGTTAATACTGAAAATAAAACAGCCTCATGGACACAGTATTACACTGAGTCGAATAAACCCGCGGCTTCTGATGTTGACGCTGTATCTGCATCGCAGGGAGGTGTTTTTCAAAGACAAGTTCAGTTCAGTCAGGGATTACGACTGCAGAATGCGGAATACCTTGCCGGGATTAATTACGGAACTGATTCGGCTTCGTTCAGTGGCGCAAACTTATTATTGAAAAGCTGGTATGGAATCGGCTTCTACAGCAATTACCCGAGCAGCAGTGAGCTTGGCATTATGGGCTATATAAATGTTCGTATTGGTCGCCTGGAAATGAAAGAGCAAATCATTCCTGGCAACTATGCGAACTTTGATGCCCGGTACCAGACAAAAGGCAACTACACGCCAGCTGGTCAGGCTTACACAAAAGCAGAGAGTGATGGGCGTTTCCAGCCTAAGGGGGATTATACCCCCGCAGGGCAGGCTTATACGAAAGCAGAATCTAACGCTCGTTTTATTCAAGGATTTCGCTTGGGTGCGCAAGGAACAGCTAATAATGGAAATAATGTCAATAATTTCGCTGATGCACCAAATGGGGCTTCCGTTACAGGCGTGCAACAGAACACTGATTATGTGCAAGTTAAGTATCGCTATAATCAATATAATCTTAATGGCACTTGGTACAATGCAGGGGTAGCGCAATGATCGCAGGAAAATTCAAGCAGTATATTCCCGATGATGAGCATTTATTGAAAGATGCTCAGTATATTAAAAACAATACTGGTATGGATGTCATTTTTTTGTGCGACGAGAACGGTCGTGACTGGTATGAGATTCAAACTGAGTTTGACCCTAACAAAATCAAAATAATGTATGATGATGATGGGGTTATCCGTTCGATTTCAAATGATGTTTCATCTTTAAATCCTGTTGATTCTTTTGTTGCTGAAATAGAACTTAATAATTTTCCAAATGATGTTGATATTTTTGGTGGCTGGAAATTTGACGGTTCTAATGTTAGTCGAGTCAGTGTAGATTATGTGGTTGAAAACGAGAGGATTAAATCTAAATTGATAAGTGAGGCTACGTTATTTATAGCCTCTTTGCAGGATGCCGTAGATCTGTCAATGGCAACGACCGAGGAGACTGATGCTCTGTTGCAATGGAAAAAGTACCGTGTACTTTTGAACCGAGTTGATCCTAACGCTCCTGACTGGCCGCCAAAGCCAGTAAATGGATGAATTATTTTTTCCTAAAGCGCATTACTGTTTTAAAGTATAATGGCAATAAAAATACTTGCGCCTTTCGAGATAGTTTAAAATAATCTGCAAACGTAAGAAGTGAACGGCGTAGAACTTCAATTTCATGCGCAGGAAGTTTTGCGCCATTATTCCTGACTAGACTATATTTAATTAGATTGTATGTTCTTTGCACGGTTGGAACTAAGGCCTTTTGTATCTCTTTATTGCCTTTCGCCAGTAATGCAAGAGAGTTGACCGCATAAACTAAGTCAATCAAATCTTTCGACCTGAAAGTTTGTGTAATACTTTGCTTATGATATCGATACCAAATCAAAGAGTCAGATATTCCATAGATAACTTTGCTATGTACATAGAGGGCTGGGATCGTACTCATATCTTCGTACAGACGGCCAACTGGAAACTCAATGCTGTAATCATGAAAAAGAGAAGTCTTATAAACTCTTGCCCAAGGGTACCATTTGCTTCTTCTGAATGCTGGAGTCAATATTTCGATGGAGGATATATCGACGCGTCCTGTGAATACAGAGCTGTCGATATATTCAACAATATTAGAAAGATCACCTTCAAACTGATTAGCATTAAACTCTACGATGTCGATCGAAGAATCATCAATTATAGCAGGTATTATATCCCAGAACTTCGAGTCAAATAAATCATCAGAATCCAAGAAGGCAATGTATTCACCTAAGGCAGATTTTATTCCTTTGTTTCTTGCGGCTGAGATACCAGCATTTTCTTGGTTTATTAAAGTAATTTTCTCATTCCGATAATCACAGATTACATTTTCGATAATTTCAGCGCTTCCATCTGTTGAACCATCATTGACAATAATAAGTTCGACAGAGTCGGATAAGTATGGAAGAACCGACACCAAACATTCGGCAATATAGTTTCTTGAATTATAACACGGGACAATAACGCTTAATTTAACTTCTGCTTGTAAACTATGTTCCATTGTCACGCATTTCTCCAGAGCTTTTATCAGTTCTTCTATACCTAATGCTAACTGAGCAGCCTCGTCATATGCAATAGCGGACTGCCCAGTGTAGGGAAAGTCGGGAACACCGATCACGTGCTCCTCGTCCTATGGATATTATTCCATTTAGATTTTGGTGCGTAGAAACTGGATTAATTTTGTTCAAACAGGGTGACATCTCGAAAATTTACAATAGCCATAATCTTAAGTGCAATAGAAGCTTACAAACGAAACGGTTAAGCTTTACTCGGTCGTTGGGACTGAGGTGCCTTGCGTGCGTACTCAAATAAAACTACTGTATATAAAAACAGTATTCGAGGTGTGCAACATGGAATTTATCAGGCCTGCAGAACTGCGAGAAATTATTGCTCTCCCGCTTTTCAGTGACTTAGTGCAGTGTGGTTTCCCAAGCCCAGCGGCTGATTACGTTGAACAGCGCATCGATCTCAATGAGTTACTTGTTGCTCACCCGAGCTCAACGTATTTCGTCAAAGCCGCGGGCGATTCTATGATCGAAGCCGGGATCAGCGACGGTGATCTGCTGGTAGTGGACAGCTCTAGGACTGCTGAGCATGGTGACATTGTCATCGCTGCGGTGGAAGGGGAGTTCACTGTTAAACGCCTGCAGCTGCGCCCGACCGTGCAACTCAATCCTATGAACAGCGCCTACAGCCCGATTGTTGTTGGCAGCGAAGACACGCTGGACGTTTTCGGCGTCGTGACTTTCATCGTTAAATCTGCGAGCTGAAGATGTTTGCTCTCTGTGATGTGAATTCGTTTTACGCATCATGCGAGACTGTATTCAGGCCGGACCTGAGAGGGCGGCCGGTTGTCGTTCTCTCAAATAACGATGGCTGTGTAATCGCACGCAGCGCAGAAGCAAAAGCGGTCGGAATCACTATGGGGGAGCCATTCTTCAAGCAAAAGGAGCTTTTCAGGCGCGCAGGAGTTGTGTGCTTCAGCAGCAACTACGAGCTTTATGCTGATATGTCTAACCGGGTAATGACGACGCTTGAGGAAATGAGCCCCCGCGTTGAAATTTACAGTATCGACGAAGCTTTTTGCGACCTGACAGGTGTTCGCAACTGCCGGGACCTGACGGAGTTCGGCAAAGAGATCCGCGCTACGGTTCTGAAGCGGACGCATCTGACGGTCGGGGTTGGCATTGCCCAGACGAAGACACTGGCGAAGCTGGCCAACCACGCCGCGAAGAAATGGCAGCGGCAAACGGGCGGGGTAGTGGACCTGTCGAATGTCGATCGGCAGCGTCGGCTGTTGGCGATCGTGCCTGTAGAGGATGTTTGGGGCGTTGGTCGCAGAATCAGTAAGAAGCTTAATGCCATGGGCATCAAAACGGCTCTGGACCTCTCAGAACAAAGCACATGGATTATCCGTAAACATTTTAACGTGGTACTCGAGCGAACGGTCCGGGAGTTGCGCGGCGAGCCTTGTCTTGATCTGGAGGAGTTTGCGCCTGCAAAACAGGAGATCGTCTGTTCCCGCTCTTTCGGCGAACGCGTTACAGAGTACGAGCAGATGCGGCAAGCTATCTGCAGCTATGCTGCCCGAGGCGCTGAAAAACTTCGGGGCGAACATCAATATTGCCGATTCATCTCTGCGTTCGTGAAAACTTCGCCATTCGCGCTGAACGAGCCATATTACGGCAATAGCGCGTCCATTAAGCTTCTTACCCCCACTCAGGATTCCCGCGACATTATCAACGCCGCGGTAAAGTGCCTAGACAAAATCTGGAAGGACGGCCACCGGTACCAGAAAGCTGGCATTATGCTCGGAGACTTTTACAGTCTTGGCGTAGCTCAACTGAATCTTTTCGATGAGAATGCACCGCGCGACGGTAGTGATAGGTTAATGGAGATAATGGATCAGTTGAATGTAAAAAATGGTAGAGGTACCCTATACTTCGCCGGGCAAGGGATTCAGCAGAAGTGGCAGATGAAACGTGAAATGCTTTCGCCACGTTATACAACACGTATTCGAGATCTCTTGAATGTAAAATAAACTTTAAGGGAGGAGAGATGAATCAAAGAGGAAGGAATGAAAAGTGTTGGTGTGGATCTGGTAAGAAATATAAAAAGTGTCATTTAGAAAGGGAAAAACAAGAGCGAGTTAACCGAAATGAAGCTAACTCTATTCTCAGATTATTTACAAGTGTTAGTAAGTGCAGTGTTCCTGAAAGTATGAAGCATGAGTGTCAACGTAGGATAGTGAAAGCTCATACTCTATCAAAATCAAATAGTTTAAAGGAAATAGCAAAGGATGGCCATGTTTTAGGCCTAAAGAGAGGTTTGGATAAGTTTGAGAAAAATAACGGGATGGTTAGCTTCGATAAAATGGGGGTGAATCAAGCGTCAACTTTTACAGGGTTCTGCTCGTATCATGACAAAGTACTTTTTTCCTGTATTGAGGATGATTTATTCATTGAGGATAAAAGACAATGTACGATGCTTGCATACAGACCTCTGATGAGAGAGGTTTACGTTAAAGAAGCAAATTTAAAAGTATTGGAAGAAAGTAGAAGCTTCGATAAGGGGCAGGATTTTCAGTCTCAGTTAGCATGGGCAAAGTATATTAATGAAAACATAGAAGGTACTAAGCTTACTCTAAGTGATTTAAACTATATTCGCGGTTTAATCGAGGCTTCTATAAGAAATAATCAATACGATGCTTTGGAACATATAGTTATTAGGCTTCAGTACCCGCCTAAAATCATGGCGTGTTCAATTTATGCACCTATAGTTGATATAGATGGCTGTGTGATACAAGAAATCACCAGTGATATAGGTAGGCCAGAATATGTTATTGCAAATGTTTTAGCATTAGATGGTAAAGGATATGTTATTTTCTCATGGTTGTCAGAAGATGATAAGGTTATCCCAAGGTTTATAAGTTCAATCAAAAAGTGCCCATCCATTAAATTAGGTGATAGGATTACAAATCATATCCTAACTTTTGTTGAAAATATTTTTGCCTCCGAAGACTGGTGGGAATCACAAAAAGACAATCAAGAATTTATAAATGAATTGATGATGCAAGGTGTTAGAATGCATATGTATGATTTAGAACTCATAATAAAAGACAACAATAAATATAATGCAATCACTGTAAGTGAAGTAATTGACCTTTGATGATTAATATATGGGCCTTATTAAATTGACGCTTTGATTTTTCGAGTTGCCAACATCGATTGATACAGCGTGCCAGATAAACCTGTCGGCTGATACGACTCCGTCGGCAGCCAAATCCTCAGCCTCCTTACCTCCGACGTCATGCCGGATCCATTCCCGAGCCGCTTCTGGTGACAAAACAAGTGGCCGCCGATCGTGAATATCGACCAGACCTTTATCAGCTGCAGACGTCACGATGAGAAAACCTTCAGCTTCGTCGCCGCGTTCGAACGGCGTGCTGCCGATCGCGGCCATGAATATTGGTTGTCCGTCGGCGCGGTAAATGAAGTAGGGCTGTTTTTTGTCGCCTTCTTTTTTCCATTCGAACCAGCCATCCGCAAAACAGATCGCCCGACCGTGTTGCCATAATGGCTTAAACATGCGGCTTGTGGCCGCGGTCTCGACGCGCGCATTAATCAGTGGCGGCTTATCCCACCACCCGGGGGCGTAACCCCAGAGCACCGGATCGAGATGCAGCTGCTCGTCGCGTTCGCTCAACAGCAGGACTTTTGTACCGGGCGCCACGTTGTACCGACCAATATGCTCTGGGTCATATGCGATATCACGATCGGCTTCATCGGCCAAGTAAGAAAGATATTCTTCACGGGTTTGGGCTTGTGCAAAACGTCCACACATAGAAACCTCCAGTCGGATGTCAGACTGAAAGTATAGGGCAGGGAGAAAAATCAGCGCGCTGGTTAAGTCGTACAAACGGATTCGGGGCGATTATGCTGATCAGGTAGAGAGGTGTAAAGCGGTGTGTTACGAAACTGGAAGGAGCTACGCAAAAGCGTGAATTTTGGGGGCAAATTTGGGGGCAAAATCGTGCTGGGGGCATGATTTGGGGCGATAAAATGACCATTATTGTCCGATAATGTCCGCACAGTAATTGTTGCAAGCTACTGATTAATAGGTAAGTTGTTGTTTTGGTGTTGGTTATGTTTTTTGCTAAACAGTCTAACGCTGATTATGTTGTTGTGGTGATAAACATTGACTAAACCGGGGAAAAGCATCCCCCTTTTCGGGCGAAAAGGGGGAGAGGGGGGTTACTTCAGCTCGTCAACCATAGTGACGGCGCGACCAATATAGTTCGCCGGGGTCATCGCTTTGAGGCGCGTTTTCTCGTCTTCCGGCAGTGCCAGACCGTCGATAAACTGCTTCATACCTTCAGCGTCCACGCGTTTGCCGCGGGTCAACTCTTTCAGCTTCTCGTACGGTTTTTCAATGCCGTAACGGCGCATCACGGTCTGAATTGGCTCCGCCAGCACTTCCCAGTTGTGATCCAGTTCGTCCAGCAGACGATCGCGGTTCACTTCCAGTTTGCTCACGCCTTTCAGGGTGGACTGATACGCGATCAGCGCGTAGCCAATGCCCACGCCCAGGTTACGCAGTACGGTGGAGTCGGTCAGGTCACGCTGCCAGCGGGAAACCGGTAGTTTGCTCGCCATATGCTGCAGCATGGCGTTCGCCAGGCCCAGGTTGCCTTCGGAGTTTTCGAAGTCAATCGGGTTCACTTTGTGCGGCATGGTGGACGAACCGATTTCACCGGCGATGGTTTTCTGTTTGAAGTGGTTCAGCGCGATATAGCCCCACACGTCACGATCGAAGTCGATCAGGATGGTGTTGAAGCGGGCGATGCAGTCAAACAGTTCCGCGATGTAGTCATGCGGCTCGATCTGGGTGGTGTATGGGTTCCACTGAATGCCCAGAGAAGTCACAAACTCTTCGCTGAACTGGTGCCAGTCCACTTCCGGATAGGCGGCGATGTGTGCGTTATAGTTGCCAACGGCACCGTTGATTTTGCCGAGGATCTCAACCTGTTCCAGCTGACGATACTGACGCTCCATACGGTATGCCACGTTCGCCATCTCTTTACCCATGGTAGAAGGGGTAGCTGGCTGGCCGTGGGTACGGGAAAGCAGCGGAATGTCGCGATATTCCACAGATAGCGCTTTCACCGCGTCGATGATTTTACGCCAGTATGGCAGCACGACTTCTTTGCGCGCAGTGGAGAGCATCAGCGCGTGAGACAGGTTATTGATGTCTTCAGAGGTACAGGCAAAGTGAATGAATTCAGACACGGCGTGCAGGGCAGGAACGCTTTCCACTTTCTCTTTCAGGAAATACTCAACCGCCTTCACATCGTGGTTGGTGGTGCGTTCAATGGTCTTAATGCGCGCAGCATCTTCTTCATTGAAGTCAGCAACGATTTTATCAAGGTAATCGTTTGCCTTTTCGTCAAAAGCAGGAACTTCCTTGATTGCTGCCTGGGCGGCCAGCTTCTGCAGCCAGCGTACTTCAACCTGAACACGGAACTTCAGCAAACCATATTCGCTGAAGATCCCGCGCAGCGCGCTGACTTTATCGCCGTAGCGTCCATCGACAGGGGATACGGCGGTCAGTGAGGATAATTCCATAATTCGCAACTCCGGGAGGTTAACAATGAGCAAGAATTTGTTTTGCCTGAGTGGTCAGGCGATTACGAGAAAACATTAACTGCAGGCGGCCGCCGCCGACCTGATGCCACAGCACGGCGGCGCGGATGCCTGCCAGCAGCGAGGCGCGAACCTTCGCCTGAACCTGTGGGCTTTGCAGTACCGCAGGAGAGCCGGTGACCTGAATGCGCGGGCCTAGCGGGCTGATGACGTCGACATAAATCCCCGCCATCGCGCTCAACAGCGTTTCCGACTGCAGGTCAAAATGATCGAGCTGACGCTGCAGCCCGGCAATGCGATCGCCCAGCGTATTCATTGCGCCTTTTGCGGCGTTCAGCTTACGTTCCAGTACCATCAGGCTTAACGTGTAGCGGGTTAATTCCGCGTTTAACCCCTGACGGTTGCTGGCATTGAGCACGCCGAGCAGGGTTTCAAGACCGAGACGAAGATTGGCTTCACTGCCGCCGAAAACACCCAGCGTAGAGCCCGGGTTGAGATCGATAACGCTGTTAAGTGAAACGTGCAGGGCATCGGCGTCGCAGTGACCCTGATGCGCCAGCTGTTGCACCAGACGGGCTGACTGGCAAATTCCCGCCAGCGCCAGGGTGATGTCATAGTAGTTCTTCGCCACACGGTCTCCTTTATGTGTGCAATCGTATTAAACAGCAGGCAGCGGCAGGCGCTGTTCAATGATCCCGCCGCCCAGGCAGATCTCACCGCTGTAGAAGACAGCGGACTGACCCGGGGTGACGGCTGCGACCGGCTCGTCGAAACGCACGTCAATGCGATCGTCATCAAGCGCGGTAATGGTGCAGGGAATGTCGGTCTGACGGTAGCGTGTTTTCACCGTGCAGCGGAGCGTGCCTTTCATCGGCTCGCGATCGACCCAGTGCAGCTGCTGCGCGATAAGCCCAATGGACATAAGACGCGGATGATCGTGGCCCTGGGCGACAACCAGAATATTGTTTTCAACATCTTTGTCGACGACGTACCACGGATCTTCACTACCTTCTTTGGTCCCGCCGATACCCAGACCTTTACGCTGGCCGAGCGTGTGGTACATCAGACCCTGATGCTGGCCAATCTCTTCACCGTCGACGGTGACAATTTTACCCGGCTGTGCAGGCAGGTAACGTCCCAGGAAATCGCGGAATTTGCGCTCGCCGATGAAGCAGATGCCGGTGGAGTCTTTTTTCCTGGCGGTGATCAGGTCCAGCTCTTCGGCGATTTTACGCACTTCCGGCTTTTCCAGCTCGCCGACCGGGAACAGGCTTTGGGCAATCTGTTCGTGGCTCAGCGTGTAAAGGAAGTAGCTCTGATCTTTATTGCCGTCCAGACCGCGCAGGAGCTGGCTTTTGCCATTCACATCTGCGCGACGCACGTAGTGACCGGTCGCAATGTAGTCTGCGCCCAAATCTTCTGCGGCGAATTCCAGGAAGGCTTTGAATTTGATCTCTTTGTTGCAGAGAATATCGGGGTTCGGCGTGCGGCCCGCTTTGTACTCTTCCAGGAACAGTTCAAAGACGTTGTCCCAGTATTCCGCCGCAAAGTTTACGGTGTGCAGTTCAATGCCAAGCTTGTCGCACACGGCCTGCGCATCGGCGAGATCCGCAGCGGCAGTGCAATATTCCTCACCATCATCTTCCTCCCAGTTCTTCATGAACAGGCCCTCCACCTTATAGCCCTGTTGCTGTAACAGGTAGGCGGAAACGGAGGAATCGACACCGCCGGACATGCCGACGATCACTTTTTTCTGGCTAT
>Ga0209370_1002412_pt1 | contig 13520 bp, 12 predicted proteins | sample AgamicAtPrz_FD_187164 | JGI IMG/M metagenome (GOLD analysis project Ga0209370, IMG submission 187164) | Agave microbial communities from Guanajuato, Mexico - At.P.rz (SPAdes) (version 2) | ecosystem: Host-associated > Plants > Phyllosphere > Phylloplane/Leaf | place: Guanajuato, Mexico... | reverse complement strand
CGATCATGACAGCCGCAATGTGGCCGACATCGAAAAGCTCACCAAGAAGAAGATCGAAGTCGAACCTGCGCCCATGCTGGATTTCCGTCCGGCACGCCGCAGCCGCAGCGACGAGGAATATCGTCCACGTCGCGAGCGTGAATTCGATGCAGCATCGCGTGGCGGTCATGCGCATCGTCCATCGCGCATGGCCCAGCGTCCTGTCAATCTGGATCCGTTCTTTGACAAGCCTTATGAGGCCAGCAGCGCCAGCGAGACCGCATCCTGGGACAGCAAGCATGCAGCCCCGGTCAAGAGCGCAAGCATCAAGCCCAAGCGCAAGATTGCCGCTTTGTTCAAGGCTCCCGTCGTGGCTTCTTGAACACCGGGTTATCGCGCCAAAAGAAACGCCTGCGGATGCAGGCGTTTCTTTTTTGAAGCTTCAGCCTTTGCTGCCAGGCACCTGAGCCTGCGGACACTGCAGCTGTATCAGCTCTCGTTCGTCCATGCGCTCCCCGATTCTCATCATGCTGAGGCAGCCGCCCCAGACGCAACCGGTGTCCATGGCCATCAGATCGGGCCGGTTGACATGGCCCAGCGTGGACCAGTGCCCAACAGCCATGGGTGTATCGGCAGTGAGCCGGCCCGGCACATCGAACCAGGGCATCAGTCCTTCGGGTGCGTGATCGGCGGATTCCGCGCTCTCAAAATCCATGACGCCGTCGGCACTGCAAAAACGCAGGCGGGTAAAGGCGTTGACGATGCAGCGCAGTCTGTCATCGCCTTGCAGGTCGGCGGACCAGCGATCGGGCTGGTTGCCGTACATATTCTGCAAAAAACGCGCATGGTCGGCATGCTGAAGCACGGCCTGAACTTCGGTGCTCAAGGCCACGGCATCCTGCACATTCCATTGAGGAAGCACGCCGGCATGCACCATGAGAAGGTTCTCACCCAGCGCATTGGTGTGCAGGCGAGCCAGAGGCTGCTGGCGCAGCCAGTGCAGCAGGGCATCGCAATCGGGTGCGCTCAGAACCTGGGCCAGAGTGTCGCGCTTGCTTTGACGGCGAAGACCCCGGGCTGCGGCCAGCAGGTGCAGGTCGTGATTGCCGAGCAGAGGGCGAATGGCATCGCCGCCCTGCATGCAGCGGCGCAATACCTCGGCGGATTTGGGGCCGCGATTGACAAGGTCGCCGAGCACGTAAAGTGTGTCCCGACTTGCGGAAAAATCCACGGTTTGCAATAAGCGCTCGAAAGCGTCATCGCAGCCCTGGATGTCCCCGATACAGTAAAGTGCCATGGTCTTCTTTCTGGTGGACGAGTCAGGGATTTTCTGCTGTTTGCATTGCTGACACTGCTTAACGGGGTGTTTGTAATGTCGAAACTGGCATTGGCCTTCCGATTGCAGGGCAGGATTGCCAGCTTTGGCAAAGTTCGTGAGCAGGGACGCCCAAGCTGTGCTGGAGTTGCTTGAGAGTCCACGCAGTTTCTGTCTTTCGTGCAGCTTGGAATTACCTCCATCGGACGCTCAACGGTATTGGGGTGGGGTTGCGATCAGCGATGGATTGGCCGTTTGGCTGATATCTCCGGGAATATCGGAAAAGAGAGCAACCATTTCGGCAACGACTATCGCCGTAACTGCTATTACATTTATAACGATTATCTTTGGAGAGCTGGCTCAAAAGCGTATCGGGCAGCCCTATTCAGAGCTGGTTTCGGCATGGCAAGGCGCTCCATGGCCTGGGTTGCATCTATCGCAAAGTCCTTTGTGCGTTTGTTGTCATTTTCAACGCATGTCATATTGACTTTGCTGCGGATTAGTGAGTTCGCCTGTGCAGCAATGACCGAGGAAGAAATCGCAGCTGGTTTGGAGCAGGGGCGTCAGCCGGGTTTGATGGAGGTGCATGAACATCAGGCGGCGTAAGCGTATTTCATTTAGACGATATTTATTTGACGTATTTAATGTTTTTTGCGCCGATATGTATTGTCTGGGTGGCGAAATGGCGATGCTTCAGGTTCTGCAGGCCTGTGCCTGGTTGTTGCCCGGATGGAGAGCTGGGAAGACATCCTGGTTACTGCATGCCGCAGCCCGCTGGATGAGATGCAAGGCATCATCGGCGTGCCCAATAGGCCGGTAGTCGCTGAGAAATCACAAGACTTGCAAGGAGAGCAGGCGCTGGCTTTGAAATTTTTGCCTAAGACTTGGTGCGAGATGAGGTGGCTGGATCAACTGCGTGCCAATGCAGGGAGCGGGGTGTTTGTCGTCGAGGAATATGGGGCGGAGCAGAGCATCACGACATCGCATGGTTGGCTCTAAGTCAGTGCCAGAGAGCTTTGCTCCTTGGAGGAGGCTGAGGCCTGGGCAACTCGCAGAGAAGACGGATTCTGACTGCTCAAGGTGCTGGTGCCTATTCAGAATTGAAGGCCGGGCTGACTATTTGAGTATTGCCAGGCGAAGGCTGGGGGCACCATAAAGCGCCGGCCGGGTTATTCCCTGCCACAGCAGCCATTTGCCCGGTCTGGAGTGATTTGGATGAAAGCGTATCGACAAGATATTGGCAGCTCCGGAGGCTGAATAGCTATTTATTAACACGTAGTTGCATTTTATAAATATTCTGAATTGTGGTTTTTGCTTACTCAGAAAATTATGAATTTGAAATTCCGGCATTTATAATGAATCCACTTTAATCAACCAAGAAGCGCAAATCATGAGCACTTACAAGGAACTCCTGAAGCAGAGAGAAGAGCTGGAACAGCAAATCAACGAAGCCCGTTCGCGTGAACTGGCCGAAGCCGTGAGCAAGGTTCGCGGCCTGATTGCCGAGTACGGCTTGACTGCTGAAGATGTTTTCCCTCCCGCTCGCGCGCGCTCTTCCGCCAATGCTGGCGCCAAGGTGGCTCCCAAGTATCGTGATCCTGCAACGGGTCAGACCTGGACCGGCCGCGGCAAGCCACCAAAGTGGATTGCAGACCAGGATCGCGAAAAGTTCGCCATTTGATCTGCTTTTGCGCACGTTGAAAGAGCCCGCCTTGGCGGGCTTTTTTCATGGCTGCAAGGTTTGCGGCAGCGCAAACAAGAGTTCTCTTCGATGCTGGTGACTAAGCGGCACAATAAGAGTCCATGAACAAGCAGGTGTTGATTGCGGGGGGCGGTATTGGCGGTCTGGCAGCAGCCATTGCGGCGGTGCGGGCTGACTGGGATGTGCGCCTGTTCGAGCGTGCAGCGCAGTTTTCCGAAGTCGGAGCCGGTATTCAGCTGGGACCCAATGTGGTGCGCTGTCTTCAGGCATGGGGGCTGCAGCGATCATTGCAGCAGGTCGTGGCCTGTCCTTTGTCCTTGCGAGCCTGCAGTGCCGTGACAGGGCAAGAGCTGGGGCGATTGCCCCTGGGCGCAGATATGGTGCAGCGCTATGGAGCCAGCTACCTCACCATTCATCGCGCCGACCTGCACCAGATTCTGCTGGAGGCCTTGCAGGCTCTGCCAGAGGCTCACCTCAACCTCGACCAGTTCGTCAGCAGCTATAGCCAGCAGGACGGCGTGGTCACCATTCGCACCAGTACCGGCAAGCTCATCGAGGGCGATGCCCTGATCGGCGCTGATGGCGTGCGCAGTGCAGTGCGTGCACAGATGCTGGGTGATGGCCCGCCGCGTGTGACCGGGCACCTGGCTTACCGTGCCCTGGTGCATCAGGCCAATCTGCCCAAGCGCTTGCGCACCAGCGAGGTCACGGCCTGGCTGGGGCCGCAATTGCACGCCATTCAGTATCCCGTGCGCCGGGGCGAGCTGCAGAATCTGGTGGTCATTGTGCAGGGGCCGGCCCCCGAGGATCTGGACAGCTGGGATCACTCGGCCAATCTGCCCGATCTGCTCCAGCATCTTCAGGGCGCATGCGCTTACCTGCAGGATCTGGTTCAACATGTTCCCGATGTGGGCGGCGAATGGCGTTTGTGGCCGGTGGCCGACCGGCAGCCGGTGTCGTCAGAGGCCCAGATGGCGCAGGGCCTTGTAGCCCTGCTGGGCGATGCGGCCCATCCCATGCGTCCCTATCTGGCGCAGGGTGCGGGCATGGCCATCGAGGATGCAGCCGAGTTGCAGAGTGCTCTGTCCATGCATGATCTGGATGTCAGTCTGCGGCTGCGCCGCTATGCGCTGAATCGCTGGCAGCGCAATGCCAGGGTGCAGGAACGCTCGCTGCGCAATGGCCGGATCTTCCATGCGACAGGGCCTGTTCGCTGGGGGCGCGATCTGTCGCTGCGCGCCCTGGGCGGGCGCATCATGGATGTGCCCTGGCTCTATGAGGGCGCAATCTAGCAACAGGTTGCCATAACCGGAATGGTTTTCGCGCCGCTGCCTGCCTGGCAGATAGACAGCTTCAATTGCTGGCCTTGTGCAGCAGCGGCGAAGGTTTGATGAGCTGGTAAGCCAGCACGCCGCTGCCCAGCATGGCGGCAATCATCAGCATCACGGCCTGATAGATGTCGGCATTCTGGCGTTCCGCAATGCCTGCGACCAGCCCGGACAGCCACTGCATGAGCGCGGCTCCGAGAAACATGGCCATGGTGAAGATGGACAGTGCGCGTCCCGTCGTGGCCGGTGGGTAGGAGGAGCGCACATCGGCATAGATCAGCGTGCCGTAGCCCGACAGCACGCTCATGACCAGCAGCAGCAGCACGCTGCCTACGGATTGGTGGAGCAGGGCCAGTGCTACAAAAACGGTTGCCATGAGCAGCGCAAAGCGTGCAATGCGCTGGCGACGCCTGGCCGGACCGGGGTCCAGCCGTCCGAACATGGAAGGCACAAACAGCGAAATGACGGAGCAGGCCAGGGCCACATTGCCGGTCGTGACCAATGAAAACTGGTAGCGATCCATCAGCATGGGACTGAGCCAGAGGCCGCGCACGGTGAGAAACGAGGCATAGCTGACCATGCCCAGCAGCACAATGCCCCAGGTATGGGGCAGCAGCAGCAGGCTGCCAAAACCCTGCAGCGCCTGCATGAAGCCAGGCTTGGGCTGGGAGTCCCCAGGAAGCTCGGGCTCGTGCACCTTGAAGAAAATCAGCAGCCAGGACAGCGCACTCAGCACCGCCAGCAGCGCAAAGCCGGCGCGCCAACCCATGTGCTGCACCAGCCAGGCCATGGGCGTGCCGGTAAACAGAAGGCCCAGCCCGCCCAGGCCAAGGCCTATGCCCGAGAGGTAGGCAAATTTATCGGCCGGAAAGTGGCGCGCGATGAACATGGTGCTGGCCAGAAAGGCGGGCGAGCAGCCCACGCCGATCAGCAACTGACCCAGCATCAGCCAGGAATAGCTGGGTGCGAGTGCGGACAGCGCGGCGCCCGCAATCGACAGCGGAAAGGCCAGCAGCACGGTGCGGCGCAGCCCATAGATATCCATGCCTATGCCCATGAGCAGCTGGGCCACGCCGAAGGACAGCGCAAACAGCCCGGCAAACGATCCCAGCGACTGCGCGGACAGGCCGAAGTCCGTGCGCAGACCGTCGGCGATGATGGAGGTGACGGTTCTGAAGGCCTGGCTCAGAGCAAAGCCAGTGAGCAGGCAGACCAGCATGGCCCAGGCGGAAGAGTCGGGCTTGGGGCTGGTGTTCGGCGCAGCCTCGGCGGCGCTGTGATCGGAGGGCATGGGCAGTTTGTTGCGATGTTAGGTTTTGCACGGAGCCTAAAGAATTCAGGCTGCCCGCGCTGTCACGAAAGAGCAGCAGGGGCAGCCTGAATGGCGATGGCCTTGATGACCGGCCTACAGCTCGGTGCGCAGGCTCCAGATCTCGGGGAACAGCACCACGTCCAGCATCTTCTTGAGGTAGCTCACGCCGCCGGTGCCGCCCGTGCCGCGCTTGAAGCCGATGACGCGCTCCACCGTGGTCAGGTGGCGGAAGCGCCAGAGGCGGAAGGCATCCTCGATATCGGCCAGCTTTTCTCCCAGCTGGTACAGATCCCAGTGCTTGTGCGGATCGCGGTAGACGGTGATCCATGCCTGTTTCACGCCCTCGCTGGCCTCATAGGGCTGGGTCCAGTCGCGCTGCAGGCGGTCGGCAGGCACGGCGATGCCTTCGCGGGCCAGCAGCTGCAGGGCCACGTCGTACAACGATGGCGATTCGTAGGCGGCCTGCACCTGGGCCAGCAGATCGCTGCGGTGGGCGTGGGGCTGGAGCATGGCCGCGTTCTTGTTGCCCAGCGCAAACTCGATGCAGCGGTACTGGTAGCTCTGGAAGCCGCTGGAGTTGGCCAGATAGGGGCGCATGGCCGAGTACTCAGGCGGTGTCATGGTGGACAGCACGGTCCAGGCGCTGACCAGCTGCTCCATGATGCGCGAGACGCGCGCCAGCATCTTGAAGGCATCGGGCTTGGTCTCGCCCGATGCATTGGCAATGGCTGCCGTAGCCGCGCGCACCTCGTGCAGCATCAGCTTCATCCACAGCTCGCTGGTCTGGTGCTGCACGATGAACAGCATCTCGTCATGGGCGGGCGACAGCGGATGCTGGGCCGTGAGAATCTGGTCCAGATGCAGATAGTCGCCATAGCTCATGTCACGGCTGAAGTCGAGCTGGGCTTTCTCGTCGCGGACGATGGCTGCGCCGCCATGCAGGGGGCAACCGGAGGATTCATTCGTCATGGTCAAATCATCTTTGATAGGTCAGTGCGCGCAGCGTAACCGAATCCGGGCACACAAAGCCTGCAAGAACGTGGATGCAAGCTGCCATAGCTTTGCGTAAAGTCGGGACAGTCACAGACCGATGACAGAAAACGCACTCAGCCGAGATTCACGCCATGCCCAGTCCTCTGCCTTTCGCCGCCACTGCAAATTCGCAAACAGATGAGCGCATGATCCAGTGCTGCCGCTGGCTGGAGAGCGAAGAGCCCATGCCTGGGCTGGAGGAGCTGGCTCAGCGCCTCGGGCTCAGTCCCTGGCAGTTGCACCGCAACTTCAAGCGCGCCACGGGGCTCACGCCCAAGGCCTATGCCAAGGCCCATCGCGGCAGGCATGTGCGTGCCGCGCTGGCGCAGGAGGCCAGCGAGTCGGTCACCGACGCGGCCTATCTGAGCGGCTATGAAGCCAGCAGCAGCTTCTACAAGGACGCACCGGCCATGCTGGGCATGGCGCCGCAGTCCTATCGCAGGCGCGGCCAGGACCAGCGTATCCGCTTTGCCCTGGCCGAATGCTCGCTGGGCAGCCTGCTGGTGGCCAGCACCGACAAGGGTGTGTGCTGCGTGCTGCTGGGCGATGATCCCCATGCGCTGGTGGACGATCTGCAGCAGCGTTTTGCGGCGGCGCAACTGATCGGGGCCGACGCCGAGTATGAACAGACCGTGGCCCAGGTGGTGGCCCTGATGGAGCAGCCCCGTCTGGGGCTGGCCCTGCCGCTGGATATTCAGGGCACGGCGTTTCAGCAGCGCGTGTGGCAGGCGCTGCAGAGCATTCCGGCCGGGCAGACCGTCAGCTACAGCGAACTGGCCCGGCAACTGGGCCAGCCCAGCGCCACGCGGGCCGTGGCCAGCGCGGTGGCGGCCAACCCGATTGCAGTGGCCGTGCCCTGTCACCGTGTGCTGCGCAATGACGGCAGCATCTCGGGCTATCGCTGGGGCGTGGAGCGCAAGCGTGCGCTGCTGCTGCGCGAGGCCCAGCAGGCCCAACTCAAGCTCTCTTAAAGAGAGCTGCCATCGCATGTTCCTCAATGACTTTGAATTGATTTCTATCTGAAATCATTGCTTGATGAGTGATAGCAGCTATGAATTTAATGAATGAAGCACAGGCGCGCTACGGCGCAGCCCCCTGTGATAGAAAACCGCATGCTGCTTGAAGTCTCCATTGCCCTGCCCGCGCGTTACCGCTTCGACGAATTCGTGCATTTCCATGATCGCGACGAGCAGCAACTGGCCGAGCGGGTCGATGCCGGTGCGCACAGCCTGCACAAGGCCATCATGTGGAAGCGCCGCCCCGCCTTGCTGCAGTTGCAATGGCACAGCGGACAGGTGCAGGCCAGCCTGCATGCGCCGCACGCAGAGCCGGCCGAGGCAGACCGGGCCGCGCTGCAAGCCATGGTGAAGCGCATGCTGGGGCTGATCTACGCGCCTGGGCAACTGGAGCAGGCGCATGCCGATCACCCCGAGCTGGGCGCGCTGCTGTCGCGCCAGGCCGGCCTGCATGTGCCCGGCTCGCCCACGCCCTTCGAGGCACTGACCTGGGCCATCACCGGCCAGCAGATCACGGTGGCCGTGGCCGTTTCGCTGCGGCGCAAGCTGATCGCGCTGGCGGGCGAGCTGCTGGCGCAAGGCGGGGACATGCCGGCCCTGCACGCCTATCCCGATGCACAGCGCGTGGCGGCCTTGGGGCTGGATGCGCTGCGCGGCGCTGGCTTTTCCCAGGCCAAGGCCCAGACCCTGCTGGCCGTGGCCCAGGCCGTTGCCGAAGGCCGGCTGCCGCTGGACGACTGGGCCGCCAGCAGCGCCGCAGGTCAGTGGCAGGAGCAGGATGTGGCCGCTGCCTCGGCGCAATTGCTGGCGGTCAAGGGTATAGGGCCGTGGACGGTGAACTACACCTTGCTGCGCGGCTATGGCTGGCCCGACGGCAGCCTGCACGGCGATGTGGCGGTGCGCCGGGCCATAGGCCTGCTCACGGGTGGCGACAAACCCGATGCGCGTGCCGCCAGCGACTGGCTGGAACAGTTCAAGCCCTGGCGCGCGCTGGTGGCCGCGCACCTCTGGGCCTCGCTGGCCGACAGCGCCTATTGAGAGGCGACAGGCGGCAGTGCTTCAGAGCGGCGGCGACAGCACCAGCAGCAGCAGGCGTGCGGGCTGGCCCGAGGCGTTGGCCAGCCGGTGCTCGCTGTCCACCACCAGCGTGGCCGTGTCGCCCGCATGCAGCAGCACCTGCTCCTGGGCGGTGAAGACTTCGATGCTGCCTTCGAGCACGTGAAAGACCTCGCGTGTGCCTGCGCGATGGGCCGCGAAATGGCTGGAGACCGCATGCGGCGGAAAGCGGTAATGCACGAGATTCACGCCTGCGCTGGGGCTGGCCAGGGCCAGGCGCTCCACGCCGCTGGCCTCGTCGACAAAGCGCAGATTCTCGCCGGCGCGCGTGACCTGCGCGCTGGGCGCGCTTTGCACCAACTCGCCCAGCTCGCAGCCCAGGCCCTGTGCAATCGCCATGGCATTGCGCAGGCTGGTGGCCAGCAGGCCGCGCTCCACGCGCGACAGCGCACCCGGCGAAACACCGCTGGCCTGGGCCAGCTGATCCAGTGTGATGCCCTGCTGGGCGCGGCGCGCGCGGACGGCGGCGCCGAAAAGCGCATCCTGCTCCGATGCCTGCGATGCGGTGGTGGAGTTCAAGCTTGGCTCCTTGTCATGGCGTCTGTTCTTGTGTTGAAAATTTTCCTATGAGAAAATAATTTTGCGTATAGGAAATTATTTTTCGAGGATGAATGCAATGTACATGTTTATCAGTGCCTTGCCCGTGGCCACCGTCATCGCCGTCCTGCTGGCGGGCTGGCGCTCGCTGCATGCCGCAGCGCTGGGCGTGGCGGTGGCGTTGCTGGTGATTGCCGCAGCCTTTGCGCAGCCCGCTTCAGCATGGCTGGCCGCCGGCATGCACTGGGCGCCGGTGCTGCTGGAAGTGTTGCTGATCGTGGCAGGCGGGCTGCTGCTGTCCGAGGTGCTGCGCGCGTCGGGAGCGCAGAAGGCTCTGGCCGACTGGCTGCTGGCCAGGGCCGGCAGCGGCACGGGCGCCGTGCTGCTGGTGGTGCATGGCATCACGCCGTTTGCCGAGTCGGTCACCGGCTTTGGCGTGGGCGTGACCATAGGCATTCCGCTGCTCGCGCACTTCGGCTTGCCGCCGCGCAAGGTGGTGCTCATCGGCCTGCTGGGCCTTTGCGCCGTGCCCTGGGGCTCCATGGGGCCGGGGACGCTGGTGGCGGCCACCATGGCGGGTCTGCCGTTCAAGGAGCTGGGTCAGGCTTCGGCCCTGGTCAGCGTGATTCCGTTTGTCATCACCGGCATGGCGGCAGCGGCTCTGGCTAGTGCGCCGGGCCGCCGCTGGCCGGCTCTGCTGCAGGGCCTGCTGTCGGGTCTGTTGCTGACGGCGGCCGTGGCTCTGGTGAATACCCTGGCCGGCACGGCACCCGCGGGGGCGCTGGGGGCGTTGCTGGTGGTGGGCTGGCATCTGCTGCGCCTGCGCCTGCGCCTGCGCGTGTCGCAAGCGGACGCGGACAAGCCGCCCCTGAGCACACCGGGACGGCGAGCGCTGGCGGCCTATGCGCTGCTGCTGGGCGGCGTGCTGGCGGCGGCAGCGCTGGTGCGCGCCCTGGATCTGCCCGCTGCCTGGCATGGGCTGGCTTCGCCGGGACTGTGGCTGCTGGTGGCTGCGGTTTTTTTCACGCGAGGCCGGCCGGCGCGCCCATCGTTGGCAAAGGTCTGGCGCTCCTGGCTGCAGGTGGCGCCGGTCACGGCGCTGTTCATTGTGCTGGGCGTGCTGATGGCGGTTTCGGGCATGGCCGCGCAACTGGCCCAGGCGCTGGCCCGCAGCGGGCCGCTGTATCTGCTGGCCGCACCATTTGTGGGCGCGCTGGGCGGCTTCGTGACTGGCTCCAACACCGGGGCCAATGCCATGTTTGCGGCCACGCAGGCCGAGATAGCCCATGCGCTGGGCGCGCCGCTGCTGCCATTCATGGCAGTGCACAACGTCAGTGCCTCGCTGCTGCTCATGGCTTCGCCCGGCAAGGTGGAGATGGCCGTGCAGTTGCTGGCGCAGGGCGCTGACCAGCGGCGCTGGGTGCAGCAAAGCGTGTTGATGCTGGATCTGGCCGCCGTGGCGCTGATGGGCGTGCTCAATTGGAGCTGGGCGCGGGCCTGATCGGAGGTCGCCCGGCCCGCCCCCGGTGCCTGCTTCAGGTCACGGCGTGTACGGTATTGAACTCGGGTCGTTGCCATTCGCCCGATTCCAGCACCTGGCGCAGATGCTCGACGGCATTCCAGACATCGGCAAAGCCCACATACAGCGGCGTGAAGCCGAAGCGCAGAATGTCCTTGTGCCTGCCCGTGCCGCCGTCGCCCTTGCGGAAATCACCGATCACGCCGCGTGCAATCAGCGCCTGGACAATGGCGTAGGCGCCGCTGCCCTGGCCGTTCACGCCCAGGCCTTCTTCCCGGGTCAGGCAGACCTGGGAGCCGCGTGCCGCATGTTCGCGCGGTGTCGCCAGACCCAGGCCGTGGCCCTGGCAGCGCTCTTCCACGAGCTGGATGAACAGATCGGTCAGCGCCAGCGATTTCTTGCGCAGCGCGGCCATGCCGCCGAAAGCCTCGGCTTCGGTGTAGATGTCGATACCGCACTGCAGCACGCTCATGCTGATCATGGGCTGGGTGCCGCAGAGATAGCGCTGTATGCCCTGGGCCGGGTGGTAGTCGGGCACGAACTTGAAGGGCTCGGCGTGGCCGAACCAGCCCGACAGCGGTTGCCAGAAACGGTTGATCAGGCGCGGATGCGCCCAGACAAAGGCCGGCGCGCCGGGGCCGCCGTTGAGGTATTTGTAGCTGCAGCCCACGGCAAAGTCGGCATCGGCGCCCTTGAGGTCCACGGGCACGGCACCTGCGCTGTGGCACAGATCCCAGACGCAGAGAATGCCTTTGGCATGGGCGGCGGCCGTGACGGCTGCCATATCGTGCATGGCACCCGTGCGGTAGTTGACATGGGTGAGCATGGAGATCGCCACATCGGTCTGCAGCGCGCCGGCGATTTCCTCGGGCTCGAGCAGCACCAGTTCCAGGCCGTATTCCTGGCAGACGGACTGGGCGATATAGAGATCGGTCGGGAAGTTGCTGCGCTCGCTGATCAGCTTTTTGCGGCCGGGCGCATCTTCGCGGGCGATGCGCGCGGCAGCGCTCAGCACCTTGTAGAGATTGATGGAGGTGGTGTCGGTGAACACCAGCTCGCCCTGGCCCACGCTCAGCCAGGGGGCGAACTGGTTGCCCAGGCGCTCGGGCAGCGTGATCCAGCCGGCCTTGTTCCAGGAGGTGATGAGGTCCTGGCCCCATTCCTGCGTCACCACTTCGGCCGCGCGTGCGGCTGCGGCCTTGGGCTGGGCGCCCAGGGAATTGCCGTCCAGGTAGATCACGCCCTGGGGCAGGGCAAAGCGCTCGCGCAGCGCGCGCAGCGGGTCCTGGGTGTCCAGAGCCTGGCAGTCTTGCAAAGTGGTCATTGTCTTCCTTCTCTCATTTTGATAGCTACTGACGATGATTGTGTCTACGTCAGAGCCGGTTCTGATTCAAATATGGCTGGACTCGAATTCGCCCATTGTGTCCGAGACCGGGGCGGCCCGGCCGCCTTGCAGCGAGGACATCGGTTTCTTTGCGCCAAGCGCTTCAGAGCAGGCTGCGCAGCACGGCGCGCACTGGCGAGGCATCGGCTTCGGTGAGCTTGAGCGGCAAGGCGATCAGCTCATAGTCGCCTTCGCTCACTTCATCGAGCACCAGGTTCTCGAGCACGCGCAGGCCGCGCTGGCGGATCACCATATGGCTGTCCAGGCTCTTGCTGCTGGCAGGGTCTATGCTGGCAGTGTCTATGCCGATCAGCTTGACACCCAGGTCGGCCAACTTTTGCACGGTCTCGGGGGCATAGGCGGCGAGGTCGGCATCCCAGCCGGTGGGCGCTTTCTCGTAGGTGCGCACCAGCACGCGCGCGGGCAGGCCGGCATCGATGGCGTGCGCTATGTGACTCCATTCGATCAGCGGCCCGCAGCCCATGGCGTGGATCACGCGGCAGGGGCCCAGAAAGGCATCCAGATCGACGGCGCCGATGGCTGCGCCCTGCGGATCGTAGTGCAGCGGCGCATCGGCATGCGCGCCCACATGGGGCGAGAGATGAATGGCGCTGACATTGACCGGGCAGCCCGGGCCAATGCTGGCCACCCATTCCTGGCTATAGGGCGTGTCGCCCGGAAACACCGGTGCGGCAGGATGAATGGCAGGAGAAATATCCCAGATCTGGCGTGTCATGGTGGAGGCAAGCATAGTTACTACAGGCTGGCATGTGTGGGCAGGGACACCAAGCAAGGGCCGCCCCGCAGCGATGGTGTCGTCCTCCTCCCGTAGCGCGCAGCGCGTAGAGAGAGGGGGAAGCGGCGGGGCCGCCTAGGCAAAGCCGCTCAGGGGGTGACCTTCTTTTTCCTATACCAGAGAGCATAGACGGTGACGAGCACGATCAGAAACGGCACGCCCACCAGCACGGTGGTGTGGAACTCCTTGGTAAACAGCGTGGTGACGATCACGCCCGCCATCAGCAAGGCGCCGACCAGGGTCAGCACGGGAAAGCCCCACATGCGGAACTCCAGCTTCTGGCCAGGATGCTCGCGCTGCCAGCGCGGGCGGAAGAACAGATGGGTCACGAACACCATGAACCAGGCAAACATGGCGCCGAACATGGCGATCGACATCATCAGCTCCAGCGACTGCTCGGGCTTGAGCACGTTGAGCACCATGGCCACGGCCATGCCCAGGCAGGAGACGGCAATCGCGCCCAGCGGCACGCCGCTTTTGCTGA
>Ga0209370_1002411_pt1 | contig 13521 bp, 12 predicted proteins | sample AgamicAtPrz_FD_187164 | JGI IMG/M metagenome (GOLD analysis project Ga0209370, IMG submission 187164) | Agave microbial communities from Guanajuato, Mexico - At.P.rz (SPAdes) (version 2) | ecosystem: Host-associated > Plants > Phyllosphere > Phylloplane/Leaf | place: Guanajuato, Mexico... | reverse complement strand
CGGGCACAGCACCGCGTTCGGCTGCGCCGGGATCGGGCGCTGCGGATCGCGGAAGAACTGGACGACGAAGACGAGCAGCAGCCAGAACGGCCACGCGAAGCCGAAGCCCCCGACGGCATGGATCAACAGCGCGATGACGGCTGCAATCGCGATGAACGGCCAGCCTTCGCGCGCGATGATCGGATGAGGATAGTTCATGGATTCGTTCTGTGTTCGGTGAATTGCAAAGCCCGTAGCATAACAAAAGCCGCCCGGGGCACTGCTGCCTTCGGACGGCTTTTTGATGCCGGCCCTCCGCTCGAAGGGCCGGAACAGCACGCGGGGCTTAGTTCTTCGTCTGGTCGACGAGCTTGTTCTTCGCGATCCACGGCATCATCGCACGCAGCTTCGCGCCAACCTGCTCGATCTGGTGCTCGGCCGTCAGGCGGCGGCGCGACTGCAGCGTCGGCGCGCCTGCCTTGTTCTCGAGAATGAAGCTCTTCGCGTACTCGCCCGTCTGGATGTCGGTCAGGCACTGCTTCATCGCCTTCTTCGTCTCTTCCGTGACGACGCGCGGGCCGGTCACGTACTCGCCGTACTCGGCGTTGTTCGAGATCGAGTAGTTCATGTTTGCGATGCCGCCTTCGTAGATCAGGTCGACGATCAGCTTCAGTTCGTGCAGGCACTCGAAGTACGCCATTTCCGGCGCGTAGCCGGCCTCGACCAGCGTCTCGAAACCGGCCTTGATCAGCTCGACGGTACCGCCGCACAGCACGGCTTGCTCGCCGAACAGGTCGGTTTCGGTTTCTTCACGGAAGTTCGTCTCGATGATGCCGGCACGGCCGCCGCCGTTCGCCGCCGCGTACGACAGCGCGATGTCGCGCGCCGCGCCCGACTTGTTCTGCGCAACCGCGATCAGGTGCGGCACGCCGCCACCTTGCGAGTACGTGCCGCGCACGGTGTGGCCGGGCGCCTTCGGCGCGATCATGATCACGTCGAGGTCGGCGCGCGGGATCACCTGGCCGTAGTGGACGTTGAAGCCGTGCGCGAACGCGAGCGCCGCGCCCTGCTTGATGTTCGCATGGACTTCCTTCGCGTACACGTCGGCGATCTGCTCGTCCGGCAGCAGCATCATGACGACGTCCGCGCCCTTCACCGCTTCCGCGACTTCCTTGACCGACAGGCCGGCGTTTTCAGCCTTGCTCCACGACGCGCCGTCCTTGCGCAGGCCGACCGTCACGTTCACGCCGCTTTCCTTCAGGTTCAGCGCGTGCGCATGGCCTTGCGAGCCGTAGCCGATGATCGTGACTTGTTTGCCCTTGATGAGGGAGAGGTCGGCGTCTTTGTCGTAGAAAACGTTCATGATGGTTCCTTCGCTAATTCAAAAAATTCAATAATTCGTTCGGATGGAGTACTGCGGGCCGGGACATGACGGCGCACCCGGCGTGCCATTTTTGGCTATGTCGGCATCACACCTTCAGGATGCGCTCGCCGCGTCCGATGCCGGAGCTGCCGGTGCGCACGGTCTCGAGGATCGCGCTCGCGTCCAGCCCCTGGATGAATGCGTCGAGCTTGTCGCTCGCGCCCGTCAATTCGATCGTGTAGGTCTTTTCGGTCACGTCGATGATGCGGCCGCGGAAAATGTCCGACATCCGCTTCATTTCTTCGCGCTCCTTGCCCACTGCACGTACCTTGATCAGCATCAGCTCGCGTTCGATGTGTGCACCGTCGGTCAGGTCCACCACTTTCACCACCTCGATCAGGCGGTTCAGATGCTTCGTGATCTGTTCGATCACGTCGTCGGAGCCAATGGAAACGATGGTGAGCCGCGACAGCGATTGGTCTTCGGTCGGCGCCACCGTCAAGGTTTCGATGTTGTAGCCGCGTGCGGAAAACAGGCCGACCACGCGCGACAGCGCGCCCGGTTCGTTCTCCAGCAGGACGGAAATGATGTGTCTCATGTTCGCTTCTTCCAGAATGTGTCCGTGTCGATTCACTCGCGCCGCGCGCCGCCGCGTGCCGCACCGCCCTTCGTGAAGGCGGCCGCATCGGGCCTGAGCGCGCGTCGCGCCGTTACAGATCTTCCGATCCGAGCAGCATCTCGGTGATGCCCTTGCCGGCCTGTACCATCGGCCAGACGTTTTCGGTCGGATCGGTCTGGAAGTCGAGAAACACGGTGCGGTCCTTCAGGCGCAGCGCTTCCTTCAGCGCCGGCTCCACATCCGAAGTCTTTTCGATCCGCATGCCGACGTGGCCGTACGCTTCGGCGAGCTTCACGAAGTCAGGCAGCGCATCCATGTACGAATGCGAATAGCGCTTGCTGTATTCGATCTGCTGCCACTGGCGGACCATGCCGAGATAGCGGTTGTTCAGCGAAATGATCTTCACGGGCGTGTCGTACTGCAGGCAGGTCGACAGTTCCTGGATGCACATCTGGATCGAGCCTTCACCCGTGATGCACAGCACGTCGTCGTCCGGATGGGCCATCTTCACGCCCATCGCTGCCGGCAGGCCGAAGCCCATCGTGCCGAGGCCGCCGGAGTTGATCCAGCGACGCGGCTTGTTGAAACGGTAGAACTGCGCGGCCCACATCTGGTGCTGGCCCACGTCCGAACACACGAACGCATTGCCGTCCGTCAGCTCCCACGCCTTCTCGACCACGTACTGCGGCTTGATGATCTCGCTTTCGCGGTCGAACTTCAGGCAGTCCTTCGCGCGCCAGCCCTCGATGTCCTTCCACCATTGCGCGAGCGCCTCGGTGTCGGGGCCATGCTCGGCCGTCTGCAATTGCTCGATCAGCTCCTTCAGCACTTCCTTCACGTCGCCGACGATCGGGATGTCGACCTTCACGCGCTTCGAGATCGACGACGGGTCGATGTCGATGTGAATGATCTTGCGCGGGCGCGACGCGAAGTGCGCCGGGTCGCCGATCACGCGGTCGTCGAAGCGGGCGCCGATCGCGATCAGCACGTCGCAGTGCTGCATCGCCATGTTCGCTTCGTAGGTGCCGTGCATGCCGAGCATGCCGAGGAATTTCTTGTCCGACGCGCGATAGCCGCCGAGGCCCATCAGCGTGTTCGTGACCGGGTAGCCGAGCAGGTCGGCGAACTGGTTCAGCTCACGCGACGCGTCGGCGAGGATGATGCCGCCGCCCGTGTAGATGTACGGGCGCTTCGCCGTCAGCAGCAGCGACACGGCCTTGCGGATCTGACCCGAATGGCCCTTCGTGACGGGGTTGTACGAGCGCAGCGACACGCTCTTGACCGGCTCGTACTGGCACGGCGTCTTCGAGATGTCTTTCGGGATGTCGATCAGCACCGGGCCCGGACGGCCGGTGCGGGCGATATAGAACGCCTTCTTGACGGTTTCCGCGAGGTCGCGCACGTCCTTCACGAGGAAGTTGTGCTTTACGCACGGACGCGTGATGCCGACGGTGTCGCATTCCTGGAACGCGTCCTGGCCGATCGCGGCAGTCGGCACCTGGCCGCTGATCACGACCATCGGGATCGAATCCATGTAGGCCGTTGCGATGCCGGTCACCGCGTTGGTGACACCGGGGCCGGACGTCACGAGACAGACGCCGACATTGCCGGTGGAGCGTGCATACGCATCGGCTGCGTGCACGGCCGCCTGTTCATGGCGCACCAGCACGTGCTGAATCTTGTCCTGCTTGTACAGCTCGTCGTAGATGTAGAGAACCGAGCCGCCGGGGTAGCCCCAGATGAATTCGACGTTTTCGTCGGCCAGTGCCTTCATGAGCACGGTGCCGCCGATGGAGTCGCTATCGGGAGGGGAAAGGGGTTCCGACGTGGAGAATTCCGCGCTGGGCATGTTCATTTTGACCTTTCGAATTTTCGGCAAAAAATTGATCGGGTGCTCTCTGCCGGGCTTGTGGCTCGGGTTCAAGCGGCGCGTCCAGTTTGAAGGGCGGGCTTCTTGGGCCAGCCTCAAATGAGACCATCACTTCATGTTGCGAATCGCTGACGATAGCCGGTCGCGATTGGGCCGTCAAGCAAAATATCCCGCAGCGCATCATGCGCGCCGCCCGGCGCCCCGTCTGCGCGGCTCGCGCGCAACGTGCGGCGCCCGACCCGGTGCCAAGCCGCACGAAAATTTGATAGCATCCGCGGGTTTTACGAAATTTTTCGACCTTTTACACCACGCAGCGGGCCGCAGCGCATACCTTCACGGAATGGCATCAGACAAGGAACTCGCCGACTTTCTGGCGGGCGTCGAAAGGCGCGCGTTCAAGCAGGCTGCGTACGCCGTACGTGACGACGATGCGTCGCTCGACATCGTGCAGGACGCGATGATCAAGCTCGCGGAAAAGTACGGCGACCGCCCGTCGGCCGAGCTGCCGCTGCTTTTTCAGCGGATCCTGCAGAACGCGATCCACGACTGGTTCCGCCGGCAGAAGGTCCGCAACACGTGGGTGACGCTCTTCTCGTCGCTGAACAACACCGACGACGACGACTTCGACCCGCTCGAAACGCTCGAATCCGCGGACGACAACGCGGGCGTCGAGAGCAGCGAGCACCGCCTCGAAAGAGAGCAGGTTCTGGCCCTGATCGACGAAGAAATCCAGAAGCTTCCGACGCGTCAACGGGAAGCGTTCCTGATGCGTTATTGGGAAGATATGGATGTCGCCGAGACTGCCGCCGCAATGGGGTGCTCCGAGGGCAGCGTCAAGACGCACTGCTCGCGAGCCACCCACACGCTGGCGCAAGCGCTCAAGGCCAAAGGAATCACGCTATGAGCTCCGCAAACCGAGAACACGAATTCGCGCTGAAGGTGCGCCGCGCGCTGGACGAGCGCGCGGCCGCGCTGCCTGCCGCGACCACCGATCGGCTGGCCGTCGCCCGCCGGGCTGCGCTCGCGCGCAAGAAGCCCGAAGCCGCGACCGCCCCGGTGTTCGTGCCGGCCTTCGCCGGCGCGGCCGGCGCCTACGGGCCGACGCCCGAGAGCCGCCCGCCGACCGCGTCGTTCGCCCGCCGCCTGCTGCGCGCATGGCCGCTCGCGTTGCTGCTCGCGGGGCTCGTCGGCATCGCGTACTGGGAAGACATGCAGCGTACCGCCGAACTCGCCGACATCGACGCTGCGATGCTCAGCGACGACCTGCCGCTCAATGCGTATCTCGACCACGGGTTCAACGCGTATCTTTCGCGCGCTCACTAACAGAGAATAACGAGGGGATCGCACGGGTGAGTCAGAAGCGCGGCCTGGCCGTATTTTTCGGATGCGTGATCGCGATCGCCGTTTCCTACGTCGCCACGTATCCCCGATTCCACCCGGCCCCCGCGACGGCGCCCGTCGCGACCACCAGCGCCGCCGCGCCCGCGTCGAGCGCGACCGGGCTGACCACCGAGCTCCCGCCGCTGCCCCTGCCGCTGCCGGCCGCCACCGGCCCGCTGTCGTGGGCGCGCCTTACGCCGGCGCAGCACGCGGCGCTCGCGCCGTTCGCCGACCAGTGGGACGGCTTCAGCGACGCCCGCAAGCGCAAATGGCTGAAGATCGCATCGCGTTTCGCGAAGTTGTCGCCGGATGACCAGAAGCGCCTGCAGGACCGGATGACCGAATGGGCGAAGATGACGCCCGAGCAGCGCCGGGTCGCACGCGAGAACTACCAGAGCGCGAAGGAGCTGTCCGCGCAGGCGCGCGAGCGCGCGTGGAAGGCCTACCAGCAACTCCCCGAGGAGCAGAAGGAACGGCTGGCCGCCGCCGAGCGCCGCCGCAAGCCGAGCGTCGTCAGCGCGCCGCCGACCGTCGCCGACCGTGACGTCCGCCGCCTCGTCAACGCGCACGAACACCCGGCGAGCGGCGCGGCCGCCGCCCCGGCGCCCGCGTCGGCCAGCGCCGCCGCGCAGCCGGTGCCCGCATCGTCGACGTCCGGCACCGCATCCGCGCCGGCCGCCGTGGTGCCGGTGTCGCCCGCCGACGCGCCTTCGCTGTTCAAGGGCTCCTGAGCGGCCGTGGCGAACGCCCGCGCTCCCGAGCTACCGGCCGCCGCGCCGTCCGTACGGCGGCGTCTTGCCGCCCTGCTCTACGAAGGCGTGCTGCTGTTCGGTGTCGTGTTCTTCGCCGGGCTCGCGTTCAGCCTGGCGACGCAGCAACGCAACGGTCTCGTCCATCACAACCTGCTTGCCGCGTGGATCGCGCTCGTCGTCGGCGCGTATTTCGTGTGGTTCTGGACGCACGGCGGCCAGACGCTGCCGATGAAAACCTGGCGGCTGCGGCTCGAATCGTCGAGCGGCCGGCCGCTGGGCGCCGGCCACGCGCTGGTCCGCTACGCGCTCGGCTGGCTGTGGTTCCTGCCGCCGCTCGCGCTGCACCCGCTCCTTGGCCTGTCGGTACCCGTCACGCTCGCGCTCACCGCCGCATGGATCGTCGTATGGGCCGGCGCCGCCCGGTTGCACGCCGGCCGCCAGTTCCCGCACGACCGGATCGCGCGTACGCGCGTCGTCGCGATACCGCGCTGACGCGCCGCATTCACCCGACGAAAGCCGCTCGCCCGGCGCCCCCTCCTCCAGCCGGACGGCCTTGCCGGACAGGCGCCGATCGTTCAGTGCGGCAGGGTACGCAACGCCCGCTCATTCACTGCTAAACACCCTTCAACGGTCGTAATAAGAACGTCTCGTGACTGTCACGGCACAGTCACGCCCGCATGGCGGAATGCCGGGTAATGTCAACCGGCGCGAGTCATGCATGGGCCAGAAAACGTCCGCGACTTCATTGTTTCGTCATCCCATCGGCGCCCGCGCCGCCACTGCGTACCTGTCCGGCTCGGGGGCAACCGACGGCGTGGTGTCGCAAAAGCCGCCTGTCGCGCATACCACGCAGCACGAGGACCCCGAGCCGTCCGCCCATCGCTACCGCACCATCTGGCTGTCCGACATCCACCTCGGCTCGAGCGGCTGTCAGGCGCCCTACCTGCTGGATTTCCTGCGCCACAACGACTCGGAATACCTGTACCTCGTCGGCGACATCATCGACGGCTGGCAACTGAAAAAAGGCTGGTACTGGCCGCAGGCGCACAACGACGTCGTGCAGAAGATCCTGCGCAAGGCGCGCAAGGGCACCCAGGTCGTCTACATCCCCGGCAACCACGACGAAGGCGCGCGGCAGTTCTGCGATCTCGCGTTCGGCGACATCCAGGTGCGCGGCGAGGCGTTCCACACGACGCTCGCGGGCAAACGTTTGTGGATCGTGCACGGCGACCTGTTCGACGGCGTGATCCAGCACGCGAAATGGCTCGCGTACCTCGGCGACACGCTCTACACGCTGATCCTCGTGCTGAACCGCTGGTTCAACCGGATCCGCAGCCGACTCGGCTTCCAGTACTGGTCGCTGTCGCAGTACCTGAAGCACCAGGTCAAGAACGCGGTCAACTTCATCTCGCAGTTCGAGACCGTGATGACCGACGAGGCGCGCCGCCGCGGCTGCGACGGCGTCGTGTGCGGCCACATCCACAAGGCCGAGATCCGCGACATCGACGGCGTGCTGTACTGCAACGACGGCGACTGGGTCGAAAGCCTGTCCGCGCTCGTCGAAACGATGGAAGGCGAACTGAAGATCGTCTACTGGACGGTGATGCGCACCGCGCCGTCGGAAGCCACGTCGCGCAAGGCCAAGGCCACTGCCTGACACAACCCTACTTACAGGACATGCCGCGATGAAGATCATGATCGTCACCGACGCGTGGGAACCGCAGGTCAACGGCGTCGTGCGCACGCTGAAGAGCACGTCGCGCGAACTCACGGCGCTCGGCCACCGCGTGGAAATGCTGACGCCGCTGGAATTCCGCACGGTGCCCTGCCCGACCTACCCGGAAATCCGCCTGTCGATCCTGCCGTACCGCAAGCTGCGCGCGCGGATCGATGCGTTCGCACCCGATGCGCTGCACATCGCGACCGAAGGCCCGCTCGGCCTCGCCGCACGGCGCTATGCACGCGCCCGCAAGCTGCCGTACACGACGGCGTACCACACGCGCTTTCCGGAATACGTGCAGGCGCGCTTCGGCATCCCGCTCGCCGCGACCTACAAGTTCCTGCACTGGTTCCACGGCCCGTCGCTCGCGGTGATGGCGCCGACGCCGGTCGTCAAGCAGGACCTCGAGAAATTCGGCTTCACGAACGTCGTGCTGTGGACCCGCGGCGTCGACCTCGACATCTTCCGGCCGATGGAGTCGAAGGTGCTCAACACCGCGCGGCCGATCTTCCTGTACGTGGGCCGCGTCGCGATCGAGAAGAACGTCGAGGCGTTCCTGCGCCTCGACCTGCCCGGCTCGAAGTGGGTCGCGGGCGAAGGCCCCGCGCTCGCGGAGCTGAAGTCGCGCTACCCGGAGGCGAACTATCTCGGCGTGCTGTCACAGGCGGAGCTCGCGAAGGTGTATGCTGCGGCCGACGTGTTCGTATTCCCGAGTCGCACCGACACGTTCGGCCTCGTGTTGCTGGAAGCCCTCGCCTGCGGCACGCCGGTGGCCGCGTATCCCGTCACGGGCCCGATCGACGTGCTCAGCGGCGGCGACGCCGGCGCGATGCACGAGGACCTGCAGGAAGCCTGCCTCGAGGCGCTGAAGATCGAACGCACGACTGCACGCGCGTGGGCGGAACGCTTCTCGTGGCGCGCGGCATCCGAGCAGTTCGCGTCGCATCTGAAGCCGCTGCCGAAGACCGCGTACTCGCCAGCCGAAGGTGCAGCCGTTTGAAACGAGACCTGAACGACAAGATCCCGCCCCCCGCCGCGACGCCGCCACGGCACCGCCCGTTCGACGAGGAAGAGCCGCACGCCGACGCGGACGTGCACCCGCACGAGCCGCTCGGCCCCGACGACCGGCTCGCGCCGCTGCCGCCGAACCCGTACAAGCGCCACCGCGGCATCACGCGTGCGTGGTTCGCGCTCAAGCATTCGCTGAACGGCTTTCGCGTCGCGATCCGCGAGGAAAGCGCGTTTCGCCAGGAACTCACGCTCGCCGCGCTGATGCTGCCGATCGGCGCATTCGCGCCGGTGCCGGCCGCATCGCGCGCGCTGCTGATCGGCTCGGTGCTGCTGGTGCTGATCGTCGAGCTGCTGAACTCGAGCGTCGAAGCCGCGATCGACCGCATCTCGCTCGAGCGCCACGAACTGTCGAAGCGCGCGAAGGACCTCGGCAGCGCGGCCGTGACGGTCGCGCTGTTCGCGTGCGTGACGACGTGGGGTTTCGTGCTCGGGCCGGTCGTCGCACGCTGGCTCGGCTTCTAGGCCACCGCCGAGCGCCTTTCGCGCCACCCCGCATGCGGCGCCGCACCATGCGCCGCGCGGGGCCGCGATCACGAAATGCCTCGACGTGGCGAAACCCCGGTTTATAATCGTCCGCCAGACATAGAACAGCAACCCGCGCCGGACGAATCACGCAGCATCGATTGCAGCGCCCGCCAGTCCGGCACACACAGGGCCGGACGACATGGAAGCGAAACCTCCCCGCCGCACCCGCGAACGGATTCTCGAGTTGTCGTTGAAACTCTTCAACGAGATCGGCGAACCGAACGTCACCACCACGACGATCGCCGAGGAAATGGAAATCAGTCCAGGCAACCTGTACTACCATTTCCGCAACAAGGACGACATCATCAACAGCATCTTCGCGCAGTTCGAGCAGCAGATCGAACGGCGGCTGCGCTTCCCCGAAGATCACCGTCCGACGATCGACGAAACCTGGTCGTACCTGCAGTACATGGCCGATTTCATGTGGACCTACCGGTTCCTGTATCGCGACCTCAACGACCTGCTCGCCCGCAACCGCACGCTCGAGACGCACTTCAAGCAGATCATCAGCCACAAGGTGCGCTTCGCGCACGACATGTGCGAGCTGCTCGTCTCCGATGCCGAAATGGTCGCGACGCCCGCGGAGATCGAAGTCATCGCCACCAACATGGCGGTGATCTCGACGTACTGGCTGTCGTACCAGTACGTGATGCATCCGCGCAAATACAACGACCAGGACGCGATTCGCGAAGAGCTGCACCAGGTGAGCATGCACGTGATCTCGATCATGGCCCCGTACCTGCGCGGCCGTTCGCGTCAGCTGTTCGACGATCTCGTCTCCGGCAAGCTGCCCAAGCGCCAGTTCACCGATTACCTGCCGCCGCGCGACGGTTCGCCGCGCCCGGCCGGCGGGCCCGTCACCATTGGCCAAGCCCCTGCCAAGGACGCCAAGCAATGAAGGCAGTCTGCGTTTACTGCGGCTCGTCGTCCGGCGTGCGGCCCGTCTATGCCGATGCCGCGCGCGCCTTCGGCCGCGCGCTCGTCGACGCGGACCTCACGCTCGTCTACGGCGGCGGCCGCGTCGGCCTGATGGGCGTGATCGCCGACGAAGTGATGGCGGCCGGCGGCCGCGCGGTCGGCGTGATCCCCGAGTTGCTCGTCGACAAGGAAGTCGGCCATACGGGGCTGTCCGAACTGCACGTCGTGCCCGACATGCACCATCGCAAGAAAATGATGGCCGACCTCTCCGATGCGTTCGTCGCGATGCCCGGCGGCGCCGGCACGCTCGAGGAGCTCTTCGAGGTCTACACGTGGGCGCAGCTCGGCTATCACCGCAAGCCCGTCGCGCTCTACAACATCGATTCGTTCTACGATCCGCTGATCGCGCTGTTGCGCCATACGGTCGACGAAGGCTTCATGCGGCCGGCCTATTTCGACGCGCTGTGCGTCGAATCGGACCCCGTCGCGCTGATCGAGCGGCTGCGCCGCTACCAGCCGCCCGCCCGCGACAAGTGGGCGCCCGACGCAGCGAAGTAACCGTCACCGGAAACCGCACGCGATGACCGCACCGTCCGACCGCAAGGCCGTCCTCATCACCGGCGCGAGCCGCGGCATCGGCCGCGCGACCGCCGTGCTCGCGGCCGAACGCGGCTGGGACGTCGGCATCAACTACGCGCGCGACGCGGCGGCGGCCGAACTGACCGCGCAGGCCGTGCGCGACGCGGGCGGCCGTGCGTGCATCGTCGCGGGCGATGTCGCGAACGAGGCGGACGTCGTCGCGATGTTCGACGCCGTTGCGGCCGCGTTCGGGCGGCTCGACGCGCTCGTCAACAACGCCGGCATCGTCGCGCCGTCGATGCCGCTCGCCGACATGCCGGTCGACCGGCTGCGGCGGATGTTCGATACCAACGTGCTCGGCGCCTACCTGTGCGCGCGCGAAGCCGCGCGCCGGCTGTCCACCGACCGCGGCGGCCGCGGCGGCGCGATCGTCAACGTGTCGTCGATCGCGTCGCGGCTCGGCTCGCCCAACGAGTACGTCGACTACGCGGGCTCGAAAGGCGCGGTCGATTCGCTGACGATCGGCCTCGCGAAGGAACTCGGCCCCCATGGCGTGCGCGTCAACGCGGTGCGCCCCGGCCTGATCGAGACCGATATTCATGCGAGCGGCGGCCAGCCGGGCCGGGCGGCCCGTCTCGGCGCGCAGACGCCGCTCGGCCGCGCGGGCGAAGCGCAGGAGATCGCGGAGGCAATCGTCTGGCTACTCGGCGAGGCGGCGTCCTACACGACGGGCGCCCTGCTCGACGTCGGCGGCGGCCGCTAAGCTGACGCGCGGTGCAACAATAGAGCGGTCGAAAACGCCCCGTGGTCACCGCGCCACAAATCTCCACAATTCCGTGACAGTTTCGGTAAACATCCGTAACAATTCCGTGCTCTACTAGCGGACATTCAGACAGGCGTCTCAACACGCTGTCCGTTACCCCGGATGTAGCCCCTTATCGGTCCAGCCCATGTCGCCGGACCGGCTCGACTCGACCCGAGATCTTTTCCATGCCTGGAACCGCAGCGCCCAGCCGGCGACGCACGCCCGTGCCCGCCCCGGCCGGGCACACCCGCTCGACAGCCGACACCGACGTCATCGCGACGCTGGACGTCGCCGGCACGCCCGTCGCGGCCTCGACCACCGTCGTCAGCGCCCCGCGCCGCTCGCTGCTGCTCGGCTGGCGCGCCTGGCTGTTCGTCGTCGCCCTGGTGTGCGCGTACACGCTGCCCGGCGTGCTCGGGCACGATCCGTGGAAACAGGACGAAACCTACACGTTCGGCATCATCCAGCACATGCTCGAGACCGGCGACTTCGTCGTGCCGACCAATGCCGGCCTGCCTTTCATGGAAAAGCCGCCGCTTTACGCATGGGTCGCGACCAGCCTCGCCTGGCTGCTGCAGCGCGTGATGCCGCTGCACGACGCGGCGCGCCTGGCGAGCGCCCTGTTCGCCGCGCTCGCGTTCGGCTTCATCGCGCGCGCGGCCCGCGTGGCCAGCCGCGCGGACACCTGGTTCGACCTGCGCGTGATCGGGCCGGTCGTGCTGAGCGCGGGCACGCTCATCGTCATCAAGCACGTGCACGACATGATGACCGACGTCGCGCTGTTTGCCGGCACGGCAATGGGGTTCTGCGGGCTGCTCGAACTCGTGATGCAGCATGTCGCGCGTGCGCAGCAGATGCGGCACGGGCTGCCGGCGCATCCGGCGGGCCGCTGGGCCGCGCCGATCTTCGGCGCGGGCGTCGGCATCGCGCTGATGGCGAAGGGGCTGTTCGTGCCGCTCGTGTTCGCGGCCACGCTCGTCTGCACGCTGGCGCTCTATCCGGCCTGCCGCACCCGCTCGTTCGCACGCGCGCTCGGCGTCGCCGCGCTCGTGTTCGCGCCGTTCGCGCTGATCTGGCCGACCGCGCTGTTCCTGCGCTCGGAAACGCTGTTCATGACGTGGTTCTGGGACAACAACGTCGGCCGCTTCTTCGGCTTCTCCGTTCCCGAACTGGGCGCCGAAAACGACAAGCCGTTCTTCATCCTGCGCGCGTTCCTGCTCGTCGGCTTCCCGGTCGCGCCGCTCGCGATCGTCGCGCTCGCCCGCGGCGCATGGCGCGACTGGCGTACGCCGCGCATCGCGCTGCCCGTGCTGTTCGCCGGCATCGGACTGGTGGTACTGCAGGTGTCCGCGACGTCGCGCCAGCTCTACATCCTGCCGTTCTTCGCACCGCTCGCGCTGGTCGCCGCGCAGGCGATCGACCGCCTGCCGCGCCGGCTGCATCTCGCGTGGGATTACCTGAGCCGCATCCTGTTCGGCATGGTGGTCGTGCTCGCGTGGGCGATCTGGGCGGTGATGGCCGATCCGGCCGCGTCGCGCGCCGATCTCGCACTGCTCGGCCGCTGGCTGCCGCTCGACTGGACGATGCCGATCCAGCCCGCGCTCGTGACCGGCGCGCTCGCGCTGACGGTCGGCTGGCTGACGCTGCTGCCGAAACTACGCACGACGGGCCTGTGGCGCGGCGCGCTGTCGTGGGGCGCCGGCACGCTGGTCGCGTGGGGGCTCATCTATACGCTGCTGCTGCCGTGGCTCGACGTCGCGAAGAGCTACCGGTCGGTGTTCGACGACCTGAACGCGCATCTCGCGCTCGAATGGAACGACGGCGACTGCATGGCGAGCCTGCACGGGCTCGGCGAATCGGAAGCGCCAATGCTGTATTACTTCTCCGGCATCCAGCACACGCCGATCGACGACGCGAAGACGACGCGCTGCACGTGGATG
>Ga0209370_1002405_pt1 | contig 13534 bp, 9 predicted proteins | sample AgamicAtPrz_FD_187164 | JGI IMG/M metagenome (GOLD analysis project Ga0209370, IMG submission 187164) | Agave microbial communities from Guanajuato, Mexico - At.P.rz (SPAdes) (version 2) | ecosystem: Host-associated > Plants > Phyllosphere > Phylloplane/Leaf | place: Guanajuato, Mexico... | reverse complement strand
TTCGGTTCGGTTAAGAACCGGTCGCTCACTCAAAGCTGACAGGAATATGAATCACTTCATAAACCTGACTTACTTTAGTGTGAGACTCTTGATACTTTCGCTATCTGATCCGAGGATCAGCTCGCTTTCATCAAGCGCCCACACTTATCGGCTGTTAATTTTTAAAGAGCATGTCTGCGAGAAACTCCGTGTTTCCCAGCAGCGCTGCGTTTTCAGCAGCAGAGAAGCGAGATTATGAACCGTGTTTCGCAGCTCGTCAACAACTTTCTGAACGACTTCGTTGCGACTGCGGGGCTCAACTTCCTGCGCCGCCAGGCTCGCTACCACCGAACCCCAACAGCACCGCTTCCCTTCCTCCCGCGCCGCGTTTCCGTTAGCGCGAAAGAGGCGTGATTCTAAGCACCTGCCCCCATCCGCGCAAGCCCTTTGTGAAGAAAGTTTGAAAAAGCCACCGTGCGCTGACGCGCACGGTGGCTTTGGGCTCGACGGGCCGTGAAACGCGACGCGCGACGCCCTCCAAAGATATGACCAACCCACCGCTTTCCTCCTATATAAGAGAACGCGGAACGAGCAAGGAACCTGGCGCGGTCGAGTATCATGCCGCGACCGAACCACGCACCCATATTGATGATGGACAGCACGACTCAACCCGGCGACACCAACCTTCGCGACGAATATGCAGCACTGCGCGAACGCGCGATCCTGCTGGAAGACCAGGTCCCGCCGCTTCTGCAACGCATCTCGGACATGTTGCCGCGCATCAGCGGCGAATCCGAACTGGCGGACACGCATCGCGAGCGGCTCGTCGGCGCGCGCAATGCGGCGCTGGTCTCGATCGAAAACTATCAGCAGGCGATTCCATTCCTGCAGACGGCCGACTCGATCATCGAGCAGTTGGACAAGGCGCCCGAGCGCGACGAAGACACCGAGTGGCGCGAATCGTTGCTCCAACGGCTGGACGAGCTGATCGACGTCGCGGTCGTGATGATCGACGATGCGGACAGCTACTTCGAGCACGCACAAGCGTGCGACCTGTCCAGCGTGCCGAAATCCATCCTCGAGGATTGAACAGGCTTATCCGGGATCGCGCGGTGTACGGGCGTCACGTCGCGCCCGCCGATAGCCGCTAGCTGTCCGCTTCGTCGCCGGGGCTGCCGCGTCCACCCCACGAAGTGGCCATCCTGCGATCGCCATCCCGCGCGGAGCCGCACGTCGCTCCTACGGCGAATCCAGCACGATCGTCTCGCTCATCATCGGCACGCGGATGTATCCGCCCGCCGTATCGCCGTACGCATGCGCGTTCCCGTCGATCACGTATTGCGCCGTCAACGCGCACAGCGTCGCGTCGCGCGCATCGACGGAACGCAGCGTCGATACGTCGATTCCGAGTCGCTCCAGCAATTGCCGGCGCTGGTTGCGCTTCAGCTTCGCCGACGCCACGGCCTTGCCCAGCATCGCGCAGGTGATCGCATACGGATAGGTTTCGAAGCTCGCGCGCCCGCCGGCATAGCGCGCATCGGTCAGCAACGGATAGGCGTTCGCGAGCGCGCGGTAGACGCGCTCCCCCATGAACATCCAGTCGAAGAAGCCCGACGTGCTCGCGACGGCCTGCTCCCGCGACGGCGTCGGAAAGCACGAGATCCGTTCGCGCGCGAGCGCCTGTTCGGCCGCGCGGCGGCCGCTCCCGGTCCACCACAGGCTCGGCGCGTCGACGCCGACGGCGACGACATCATGGGCGAGACACAGTGCGGGCAGCGACTCGGGCACGATCCGCGCTTCCCGGCAGACGACCGTCGAGCCACGCAGGATCACGAGATCGCACTGCTTCCTGTCGCCACCGACGTCGACACCCGCCACGGCAGCCGGTTGCCGCGCGGCGGATCGGGCCGATCGCATGCGCGCGCCTCAGTCCGCCGGCCGCGCGGCGTACGCGGTGTCGAAGATCGCCTCGAGACCGGGATGGACGCCGCGCATCGGGTCGACGACCGACTTCGCCCAGTCGAAGTACGCCTGCTTGCGTTCGAGCGGCCAGTCCGCCGGCGGATGCCGGGCGATGTCGCGCAGGTTACAGATCTTGTCGGCCAGCTTCACGAGCTTCGCGCGCCGGCTGATGGTGGCCGCGTGCTCGACCTGCAGACGCTTGCGCTCGTCCTTCGGCAGCGACTTGTCGTCGGTGACTTCCATTACGATGTCCGCCACATCCTTGCCGAACAGCCGCAGCAACTCCTGCTCGGTCGTCTCGGTATCCTCGACCGTGTCGTGCAACACCGCCGCGACGATCACGCGTTCGTCCTCGACGCCGGCCTCGTTGGCCAGCACGTCGGCGAGCGCGATCGGATGATTGATGTACGGCGACGCCTCTTCATCCTTGCGTCGCTGATTGCGATGCTTGTCCGCCGCGAACGCAATCGCGGCTACCAGCTTCTTCATATTCCCCCCTCGTGTGGCCAGACCTGCGACCGTTGAACCGGCCGCATGCGTTTCCGAACTGCTCATACTACCTGTACGCGATGACCCTTCCCGCGCGCCGGCATCCCGGGCCGCCCCGCGTCATACGCCGGCCGGCGCGCGCTGCAACTCGACCACGTTGACCCGCGCGCCGAATACGTCCCTCACGAGCGGCAGCAGGTGGTCGTGGTGCGTCAGGAACAGCACCTGCGTGCGCGTCGACAGATCGCGCAGCGCATCGAGCCCCGCCTTCGCACGCGCATCGTCGAAATTGATGAACAGGTCGTCGGCGACGAACGGCAGCGCCGTGCGGCTGCCGAGCTGCAGCTCCAGCGCCGCGATCCGCAGCGCGAGGAACAACTGATCGCGCGTCCCTTCGCTCAGCCCGGCGACCTCGACCGACGTTCCCCTCGTGCGCCGCGCATACAGTGCGGGCGGCGTCCGTTCGGTATCGACGGTCAGCTTCGCGAATTCGCCCAGCGTGAGCCCGACGAAAATCTCGCCCGCACGCCGGAGCATCGGCCCCTGCTTCTGGTCGCGGTAGCGATCCGTCGCCCACTTCAGCAAGCGGCTCGCCGTGGCTGCCTCCAGATACTGTTCGGCCGCATCGCCCATCGCCGCCAGCGCCTCCTGCCGTTTCGACTCGGCGACCGCCGCGCTCGCCTGGCCGTCGATCGCGCCGAACGCCTGGTCGGCCACGACCTGCTGCTGTGCCAGTTCGTTCAGCCGCTTGCCGACATCGCCGAGCGACTGCTTCACCGCTTCGAGACGGGCCGGCACGTCGGCAATGTCCTGTTCCGCCACCTCGGCCTCGACGGCGGACCGGGACAGCCCGTCGCCGTCGCGCACCAGCGCTTCGTGCGCGGCATCGATCGCCTGCCGAAGCTGGCGCTGCCGATCCGAGCGCTCGGCCAGCGGCAACGCCGCGTCGATCGACGCGACGCCGGCCAGTTGCAGCAGCGGCTGGACGCGCGCATCGGCGCCGGCCACCGCGGCCGCCGCGTCCGCGACCTTGGCATCGGCCTGCCGCACGGCCTCGTCGGCGCGCTCGATCGCCCGCGCGATTTCCCTGGCGGCCGCAAGGCGCATCGTCAGCCGGCGCGCCACGTCCGGCCAGTCGCCGCTCGCCAGCCATTCCGGCGCGAGCGCTTCGGCAAGCCGCCGCGCGCCGGCCTCGAGCGCAGCCAGCTCCGCGCGGATCGCGGCGATCCGGTTGCGCGGCGCATCGGCATCGGCCAGCTCGGCCGTCACCGTATTCGCGAGCCCGAGCGCCCCTTCCGCCGCGGCCAGCGTCGTCGCGCTCGCGGACAGTTTCGCGTCGGCCAGCGCGTCGCGCCATTGCGCTTGCCACGCGTCGTAAGCCGCTTGCGCCTGACCGGCCCGCGACTGCGCGGTCGCGCAGCCGCGTTCGGCTTCCCGCGCGCGATCGTCGAGGCCGTCCTTCCGTGCGGCCGCTTTCTCGGCCGACTGGACGAACGTTTCGGCGACGGCGACGAGCGCGGCCAGCCCGTCCGACTCGCCGCCTCGCGATACCGTCATCAGCGCAGCACGCAGCGCGGCTTCCGCACCGGCGCGGGCAGCACGCATCGTGTCGAATTCGCCGCGCTGACGATCGAGATCGGCCTGCGCGGCGAACACCGTATCGCGCTTCGCGAGCCAGTCGCCCATCGCCGCCAGCGGCATGCCGGGCACCGCGGCCGCCGTCGCGAGCGCGGCCCAGGCGTCACGATGCGCGGCGAGCTCGCGCTCGCGATCGTCCAGCGCCGCCTGCCGGCGCGCCACGCCCGCACGTGCGGATTCGACCTGCTGACGCAGCGACTGCAGCGTCGCCGCGGCCTGGGTCGCGCCGAGCTGCGCATCGACGAGTTCGTCAGCGAGGCGAATCGCGTCGTCGACCGCCGGTGCGCCCGTTGCGAGATCGACGGCGCCGCTGCGGATATCGCCCCACGCGCCGTCGCGACGCGCGCGTGCCGCCAGCACGTCGGCGGTCGTGACGACCTTGTGGTTCTCCGCGAAATGCTTCTCCTGCAGTTCGAGCCGTTCGAGCTCTTCGCGTGCGCCATCCCGCGCGTCGCGCGCGGCAGCGGCCGCGCTCGCGTATTCGCTGTCTTCCTTGAGCAGCGGGCCGAGCCGCGCCGCCGACGGCACGTCGAGCGCACGCAGCGCGTCGACCGGCATGCGCCATTGGCCGAGCGCATCGAGCGCGCCGGACAGCGTGCGTTCGGCAGCCGCGATTTCATGCGCGAGCGCCTGCTCGCGCGGGCCGCTGTTACGAAAGCCCTGCGCATCGGCCAGCGCCGCGCGCAATGTTTCCGGCACGTCGACGATCGACAGGCGCGCCTGTTGTTCCCGAACCTGCGCCAGTTCGCGCGTGCGTTCGTCGAGCGATTCGCGCGCGCCGGCAAGCGCCTGGTGCAGCGCGCCGTGTTCGCGCAGCAGGTTCGCGACCGTCTTCAGCGACAGCGCCGTCGGTAACGCAGCGCGCAGCGACGCTTCGTCCGTCGGCCAGCCGAGCTGCGCGGCCGCCGATGACGCGGCGGACAGGTGCCGCTCGACGTCCGCGCCGAGCAGCAGCAGATCCTGCGCGTGATTCATGCATGCGCCGCGCAGCCGATCGAGCGCTTCGATATCGGCTTCGAGCGCCAGCGTGTCGGCGTCCGCGGCGATCGCATCGCGCGCCTGCCGCTTCGCGAGCAGGTCGGCGCGCCGCTCTTCGAGCACCTTCTGCTCGGCCGCGAGATCGCCCTGCGCCTTCAGCAAATCCGCATACGCGGTCGGCGGCAACTCGACGACCGCGCCCAGTTCGGCCAGCGTCGCGTCCTTGACCGTCAGCTCCTTCAGGTACGGTGCGAGCCGCCGCACGCGTTCGAGCTTCGAGCGCAGCGCTTCGAGCCGGCGCTGTTCCGCGCGCGCCTGCTCGATCTGCTGCTCGACCGCTTCGCGCGCGTCCTTGCGATCGACCCAGTCGCGCGTGCGCACCTGGACCGTCTTCAGTTCGGTCACGGCTTCGTTGAACGCCGCTTCGGCCAGCGCAAACGCGCTGCCGCTGCGACGCGGCGCCCACAATTCGAGCGCGCGCGCATCGAGCTCCTCGCGCACCGGCCCGAGGCTGCCGACCCCGGCAGCCGATTCGAACAGCACCTGGCCGAGCTTGTCCGATGCGTCGAGAATGCTGCGGCCGCCATCGACGAGCCGCCCGTGATCGAGCCCGAACATCTGCTCGAAGAATTCGCGCGTCGCGCCGTCGAGAATCGACACCAGATAATCGTCGGGCAGCTTGTCGTCGGCGGGCGTGCGCAACGGACTGCGCCCGCGCGCACGGTGGAACGCGAGTTCGCCCGCGCCGCTCTCCAGCACGCCGCCGATCCGCAACTCGGGCGTGCTGTGCAGGAAATCGAGCGGCGTCTGCAGCTTCATCCCGAACAGCAACTCGGACACGGCCGTGCGGATCGTCGACTTGCCGGCCTCGTTCGGCCCGACGATCACATGAAAATCCTCGCTGGCCGACGGGAAACGCAGCGTCTCGTCGGTGAACTTGCCGTACTTGATCAGATCGAGCTGGCGGATGCGCATCGCTTACTCCCCCCTCGCCAGCCGCGCGAGCAACGCGGGCCCGACCTGCTCGACCAGCGCCGTCAGCTCGCCCGCACGCGCCATCGTCAGCAACGGCACTTCCTCCTTCACGTCGCTGCGGACCTTGCCGACGAACGGCTTCAGGTCGCGCTCGAGCAGCGCGAGGAAATCCGGATCGTGCGCGGCGTCGGCCAGGATCTGCTTCAGATCCTCCAGCGCTTCAAGTGGCTCGCTCTCGCCCTGCTGATGATCGGCAGCGGACGTCGCGAGCCGGACCTTCTCGAGCCACAGCCGCTCGTTGCCGATGATGCCGATCTGGTTCAGCACTTCCGCACGCAACTGCGGCGCTCGGCCGAAAAAGAGGCCGTGCGCGGGCGTGCGCCCTGTGACGGTGACGCGCACCGCGCGCGGCACGTGGCCGTCGACGGTCAACAGCGCCTCCAGCGATTGGCCGATCTTTCTCGACAGATCGGCAACCGACAGGCAATCGGACGCATCGACCGACACGGCTTCCCAGCGCAGCACGTCGAGATACAGGCGCTCGACCTGCGTGTTGCCTTGCTCGACCGTCACGAGCACCGCGCCGCGCCGGCCCGTCTCGCGGATATGGCGCCCCTGCAGGTTGCCGGGAAACACGACGGTGGACGGGCCCGTCCATTGCTGGAATTCATGCACGTGGCCGAGCGCCCAGTAGTCGTAGCCTTTCGCGTGCAGTTCGGCCAGCGTGCATGGCGCGTAGTTCGCGTGCGCCGCGTAGCCTTCGAGCGCCGTGTGCAGCACGCCGATGTTGTAGTGCCCGGGCACCGGGTCCGGATAGCCGATCGCGAGATTGTCGACGACGGCCTTGTCCTTGAAGCTCTGCCCGTGCAGCGCGACGTCGAATTCCGGCAGCCTGACGGTTTCCGGCTTGCGGTGGCCGAACACGGTGACGTTGTCGGGCAGCGTCAGCTTCTTCGTCATCTCGCTTTCGGCATCGTGGTTGCCGCCGAGGACGAACGCGCGGATGCCGGCCTTGCGCAGGCGCCCCATCTGCTGGCCGAAGAAGATGCCGGTGTTGTGATCCTTCCAGTCGCCGTCGTACAGGTCGCCTGCGATCACGAGGAACGCGACTTCCTCTTCGATCGCACGATCCACGAGTTGCCGCAGCGCCTCGCGCGACGCGTTGCGCAACTGCGCGGCCGGCGCGTCGGGATACGCGCTCAGGCCGTGCAACGGGCTGTCAAGGTGAATGTCTGCCGCGTGGATGAACTTCACGAAGGTTCCTCTGTTTCATGGCGAAGGGGCGACGCCGCTCGCACCGGCCCGTGCCGTCAAGCGTCGTCCCGGAAGCGGCCGGGCTTGCCGCCGCACATGCGGCGCGTGCCGGACCGGATCATGCTGCCCGTTGCAAGCGGGTCGGGATGGTACCTGAAAGCGGGTAACGACACGCGTTCTCCGTCGGTCCGGATGGCGAGGAAGCACGCGATACCGATGCGAACCGACATTGTGCCGCAGCACGAGCGCGCGACAGCGATACCGCGCCCTTGAAGAGCAGGCAGCACACGAAACGATGGCCATGCGATCGTCCGATATGGCGGTTGCGCTGCGGATCCAGCTTCGGACAAAACAGAGCCGGGAACGCGTTGAACGTGCGGCGGGGAAACACGCAGGACCGCCCCGCGTGCGTCCTGCTACATACGCTCACTCGCCGCGCGGGACCGGCGGCGGCGCATAACCGTCGTCGTTGCCGGGGAACGGATTCGCGTTGCGGCGCAGCGCGTCCTCGTCGCTCTCCTTCTGCGCGAACAGCGCGACGCCGATCACGCCGACGTTCGCGGCATCACCGTACTTCGAGTTCGCGACATAGCTGTCCGGCACGGCCGCGAAGCGGAACGCGGCGACTTCGTCGCGGCTCTTGCGGAAGCCCTCGATCGTCAGCGTGCGGCCCGGATACAGCACGTAGCCGCCGTTCGTATAGCTGCCCGGTCGCCCCGAGCGCACATCCAGCCCGTCGACCGTCGACACGACTTCGAACGCGCGCCGCCCCTGGTTGCGCAACACGATCATGTAGCGCGAACCCTCGACGCCCGCCATGTGCCAGCGGCCGTCGCGGCGCGCGAGACGCAGCGGCGCGCCCTTCTCGTCGGTAAACGACAGCGCGATGTCGCCGTTCGCGAGCGCGACGCGGGTCGGCAGCCGGCGCACCTGCGACGCGGGAAGATGGCCGGGTAGCACGTCGTTGTAGTAGACCGACGCGAGATCCGTCGGCTGCACCGGATCCGCGCGTTCGAATTCGACCTGCCGGGTTTCGGATCGCACCGACTCGCCCCACGCGGTGCCGAGCCCGCGGCGCTCGCTGGCGTCCGGTGCGACGGCGGACGCGGCGGTACTGGGAGGCGGCGGGGGCGGCGCCGCACAGGCGGCCAGCCACAGCGCGCAGGCGAGCGCGAGAAGACGGAACAGAATGATCATGACGTGATGCCTCGGAATGTTATCGGACCGCGCCGGACGGGCCGGAACGGCACGTTTGTATCGTCTGTCGTCACGGGTATCGATCGGACATGCTGGCCCATGCCGGCCGGCGCTGCCATCGCGGCAGGCCAGTGGTCGGGAGCCCTGCTATTTAAGCATGGCGCGCGGGCATTGGGCAGGGGCCGCCCCTCGATCCGGGCGTGATCGAGCGCGGCACTTCGGTGATGTTCGCTGGAGGGTTTTTTTCACCGATGGAAGCGTTGCTGCCGGGCGACCCTGCGCACGCGCACCGTCGAACCTCGGCACTTCAACCGCTCGCGATCCGCGAACACGGTCGGCAGATACCGTTTCGATGCCGGTGCGACCCGCTCGACTTGCAAGAAGGCAACGCATCGCTTTCGGGCAATGCGGGAACCGGGACGGCGGCGAGCCCGCCTTCCCGGCATCGACTATTCGACGAGATCGGTCGTCGCGACCCGACGGTGCCGACTTCGGATCATCGTCTCGCGCTCGGTCGCGCCGGCGAACCGCCCCTCATGCGGTGACCAGCCTCTCGTGCGGCTGCTCGAGAAAACCGTCTTCGTAGAAGTAATCGAAGAACGTGCGCAACCAGTCGTTGGCTGGACGCAGACTCGATGCGAGCACGTCACCCGCGAGCCGCTTCAGTTGGGTGACGTCGATCGGAAGAATGCGCCCGACCGTCGGATCCGCCGCGGGGTTCAATTTTTTGAGGACCGGAATCAGCATCGAAAGCGGATGCGCGGGGTCCTGCCGGACATGCTCCGCCAATGCCGCGAGCCACGCGTCGTAGCTCATCCGTTCGATCGCGAAGCCTTCGTCTTCGATGAAATCGACCAGCGCGTCCAGCGAGTTCCAGCGCGGGTTGATCACATGCACGCCCTGCCCCGCGGCAGTCGGGTCGAGCGACGCGCGTACGATGATCCGGCTGACGACGTCGACGGGCAGGATATTGTCGAACCCCACGTCGCGCGGCGCCTTTCCAAACAAGACGATGCCCTTGATCAACCGACAGAACAGATCGTCCAGGTTCATCCGCCCGCTCACGGCATGCCCGACGATCCGCGCCGGACGATAGACCGTGACGGGAACGCCGCGCGCGTGCGCCTGCGAGAGCAACTGCTCGGCGACCCATTTGCTCTGTTCATAGCCGCTCGTCAGGTGTTCGTGGAACGGCACCGCGAGCGTTTCCGGCAACGCATCCGAATAACGGTCGAGCGTGCCGACCGTGGACACGTAGTGAATCGGCGTCACTCGATGCAGGCTCGCCAGTCTGACGATGTCCTGAGTCGCCAGCACGTTGACCTGCTTCAGTGTCGCGTACGGATAAACGAAATTGACCAGCGCGCCGTTGTGGTAAATCGCATCGATTTCACGTGCGAGCGCGTCGAATGCAGCCGCCGACAAGCCCAGGTTCGGTTCGCCAAGATCGCCCGGCACGGCAACGATCCGATCGCGGTGCTGCGCGTCCCACAAGCCATGCGATTGCATCGCGGCCTCGATACGTCGTGCGCCGGCGGCTGGATCGTCGGCGCGTACCACGCACATCACGCGCGCGTCGGTCGTCGCGAGCAGCGTATGAAGCAGGTGCACGCCGAGGAATCCGGTCGCGCCCGTGAGCAATACCGTGCGGTAGGGGCGCCACGCATACGGTTGACGTGTCTCGATTGCCGGGTCGAGCCGCGCTTCACCCGGCAAATCGACGGCCGGTGCATCGCGACGCACATTGCCGTTCGCGATACTGGCAGCCAGGCCGGCAATCGTCGGCGCGGCCAGCAGCGTTTCCATGTCGATCGGGTGCTGAAGCCGCTCGCCGATTTGATACAGCATCACGGTCGCTTGCAGAGAATCCCCGCCGAGATCGAAATAATTGTCGTGAATGCCGATGCGTGGCTGCTTGAGCAACACGCACCAGATATCGTGGATCGCCGTTTCCACCATGTCGCGAGGCGCCGCATGGCGATCATGCTGGCGAACCTCGACGTCACCGGAAAGCAGCCGGACGCGGTCAACCCTTCCTTTCTCGGAACGCGGCAGAGCGGCGAGCGCGACGATTGCGCCGGCGGACAGTGCCGGCATGCCGCGCTGCCCGGCCAGTCGGCGCGCGATGTCCGCGGCGTCGGCCGTCGCGTCCTGATGGAACAGCGCATAGTCCCATTGTCCGCTTTCGGCGATCCGCTCCACGATCGCGACCCCATCGACACCCGCCTGCCGTGCAACGTCGGCCTCGAAATCGAGCCAGTCCGCCGTCGTCTCCTCGGAACACGCGCTTCGATCGGGCAGCCACGTATGACAGCCGTGCTCCGTGTGCCACGCGTCCAGCGTCGTGCGCAACCACGTACCGTTGCGCGTGACGGTCAGGCTGTCCCGGTCCGGCTTGCCGTTGCGCAACATCAGATCCGGCACCGAATGCCCCGACACGACGAGCGTGCCGAGCGCGTCCCCACCCGCCGGGTTCAGGTGGGTGTCAACGACGAACACGGATTCATTTGCCGATACCACGCCCGATTCGACGCGATCGAATCCATCGGCCGACGAAACGGCATGCGGAAGCGACCACGCAGGCCAGCACAATCGCCGGAAGCGTTTCGCGCCGGGTGCGAGCTCGGCGAGTCTCGCGGCGTCCTCACGCGTCAACGAGCGTGCATCGGCCATGATCCAGTCGGTGCGAAGCGCGCCGGCCGACAGCATCGAGGAGGCGCGGACGATATGACGTGTCGCTTCCGGACTCAGGACGATACCGTGCCAGTGCGCATCCGGAGACGCCGCGCGCCGCAGAAATGCAGGATCGCCGGCGCTCGCGATCTGGTGCAGCGACAGCCCGCCACTCAGTGCGCCCAGTACCGTCCACAACGCCGTATGCGACAGCGGCCCGTCGCCGAGCGCAACATCCGGCGAGGCACCGGCCGGTAACGTCGCGCCGAACGCGCGCGCGGCTTCGACAAGCTGAGCGTGCGTATAGCGCATGACACGCCAATCGCCATCGACATCACGCCGAAGCAACGAACAGGCACCCTGCACCGGATCCGAACGATCGTCGAGCGCACCGTCGATTTGCCCGTACATCGGATCCTGCTCGTCGAACACGTAACACATGACGCCGGTCAACGGCGTATGCTGCGCGGTCGTCACGCAGCTTCGCAGCGGTTCCGGCGACCAACCGCCATCGACGATCGCATCGAACGCGGACGACGGCAGATTCGGGTCGGTCATCACGCAATCGACGCCATACGTCAGTCCGGACAGCAGCAACACCAGCCCGGAGACGGGGTCATCGCATGCAATCAGCACGCGCTCGCCCGGCCGATAGCCGAAACGCCGCCATTGACGAACAGCACGCTGCACGCGATCGGCAATCGTTCCATAGGTGACGCCGTGCGCGCCACCCGGCGACTCGCGTCCGTCCAGTCGGGAAAAGGCGATTCGATCCGGCGTGCGAGCGGCATGCGCGGCGATATCTGCCGACAACGTGGCGTCGCCGATCGATGCGTGTGCGGATGCGTCGGGTACGCCGCCGGTACCCATCGACGATCGCGCATCGAGCACCAGCTCGCACACTTTTCGCGGGGTCGCGTCGATCAGGGCTTCGAGGAGCCTGCGGTATTGCAACGCCATGCGTTCAATAAACGCCGTGTCGAATCGGGCCGTGTCGTAGGTCAACTGAAACGTCAGCGTATCCGTCGGCAATACGACCAGCGCCAGGGCATAACTCGTTTCCTCGACGGCGCGTGGGTCGTCGATCCGCCACCCGCAACTCGCGGCGAGCCGGTCGAACGCATCCCGGCCCGGATAGTTCTCGAATACGTAAAGCGTATCGAAGAGCGATTGCTGGCGCGGCACTTCGCTGCATTTCAATACGTCCGCGAGTGCGCCGTGCGCATGCTGTTCCAGCCGCTGCGTGTCGGCTTGCAAGCGTCGCAGCCAGTCGGCCGTATCGAGCTCGCCGTCGAGCGTCGCACGCCACGGCAGCGTGTTGATGAACAGGCCGGCCATGCGTTCGATGCCGTCCACCTCCGCGGCACGCCCCGACACGACGATGCCGCCGACGACGTCGTTGCAACCGCCGTAGCGCGCAAGCAGCATCGCCCACGCACCCTGGCAAAGCGTATTGAGCGTCACCCGGGCGACGCGGCATGCGCGGCTGGCCGCCTCCATCCATCCGGCCGGCATCGTCTCGGCCCGAACCGACAGCGTACGGCGCGTGTCGGCGCCGCCTGCAGCACCGTTCGCCGGCGAAGGGCATACCGACGGCGCGAATCCTGCCGGCCTGCGATAGCCGCGCAACCGATCGCGCCAATAGTCGAGCGAACTGTCGCCATTGCGTGTGCGCAGCCACGCAACGTAGTCGCGATAATCCCGCGCGATTGCAGGAAGGGAAGCATCCGGGCGCGAATAACGCTGAAAAACCTCGCCGAGCAGCAATGGCATCGACCAGCCGTCGAGGATCGCGTGGTGATAGGTCCAGAGGAACCGATGCCGCTCGTGACCGAGCTGGATCAGCGTGACGCGCATCAGCGGCGCGACGCTGAAATCGAAACCGCGTGCACGGTCGCTCGCCAGCAGGCGTTCGAATCGATCGGCTTGCTCGTCGGCCGCTTGATCGCGCCAGTCGATCACCTCGAACGGCAATCCGACCGTATGCCGGACGACCTGCAACGGATTCTCTTCGTGCAGGCGAATGAACAGCGTCTTGAGTGTGTCGTGGCGATGCACGACCGCTTCCCACGCGCCGCGGAATCGTTCGAGGTCCAGCGGGCCATGCAACACGCAGGAAAATTGCTCGACATAGATGCCGGAGGCCGGATCGAGTCGCGAATGATGAAGCATGCCTCGCTGCAGAGGCGTAAGCGGGTAAATCGTATCGACGTTTCGGGTCATCCTGGATTCCTGGTGCGGTCATGCTCGACGAACGCGCGATATCGCGCGCCGCCGCGTTCAGCGCTCGAGTGCGTCGATTTCTTCCAGCAGCGCGTCGAGCGCGTCCTGGTCGACATCGAGTTGAGGAACGTCGTCGGGTGTCAGACCGCCCACCCCGTCGGCGCTG
>Ga0209370_1002403_pt1 | contig 13542 bp, 10 predicted proteins | sample AgamicAtPrz_FD_187164 | JGI IMG/M metagenome (GOLD analysis project Ga0209370, IMG submission 187164) | Agave microbial communities from Guanajuato, Mexico - At.P.rz (SPAdes) (version 2) | ecosystem: Host-associated > Plants > Phyllosphere > Phylloplane/Leaf | place: Guanajuato, Mexico... | reverse complement strand
GGATCTCTTGCGGCTCGAAGCCGCTGACCTCCATGAACGCCTGATTGGCATATTTGATGTAGCTCTCCGTGTCCGTGGTGGACATCAGAGTCGCATGCTCATCAAAGCTGTACTCCCGCTGAGTTACTGGTGCATTGACTCTCATAGATGCCGCTTTTTGGTCATTAATCGAGAAAAACTGCACAGCTTGTGCCGCAGCCTTCACTGCGGCAACCACCTCTGTGTGTATCAATTATTTACATGTTTTTTGCGGCCCATCTATTCCTGAAAAAGCAGTTGTTGCTAGCCTGCGTCAACGCAGATACAGAGTCCTGAACTCTTCATTCAAACGCGCTTTTCTCCTACAAAGGCAGCCGCGCATCATCCTTGATCTCCTCCATCACCGCATAGGTTCTGGTCTCGCGCACGCCCGGAAGCTGCCACAGCACCCGGCCCGCGAAGTCACGGTAGGCCGCCATATCGGCCATGCGGGTCTTGAGCAGATAGTCAAACCCCCCTGCCACCATATGGCACTCCATGATGGCCGGGTAAGCCAGCACGGCGGCCTTGAATTCGTCAAACACATGGGGCGTGGTGCGGTCCAGCAGCACCTCGACAAACACCGTCATGCCCACGCCCAGCTTCTGCGGGTTCAGCCGCGCTTCGTAGCCCAGGATGTAACCATCGCGCGTAAGCCGGGCCACACGGGCCTGTACAGCTGTGGGCGACAGCGCCACCTGCTCTGCCAGACGCAGATTGGAGATGCGTCCATCGGTTTGCAGAATTGCCAGTATTTTTCGATCAATCCTGTCGATATCCACTTCCGAAGCATCGATCATTGGTGAATTCCTCTTTTTAATTCACTCAATATAGTGATTCATTTTTCGACAAACCAGCAATGATTTTCCCTATGTAGACAGCTGCGCCCGGGCCGCATGCAATGCAGCTGTGAACATGGTGAAGGCCGCGCACCCGCTCGCGTCCAGGCTCTACGACACCTGCACAGACATGCCGACTTTCACTGCGCTGCCAGATTCCAGCCGTCCTGCCGATGAACTGCGTCAAGCCATCAGTTGCGCCACCCGCATGGCCGAGTCCGATGCCGTGGCCCGGCTGCTGCCTGCAGCCACGCTGGCGCCCGCCGAGGCTGCCCAGGTCGCTGCCCATGCGCAAAAGCTGGTCGAGCAGCTGCGCGCCCAACCCGCCAGCGCTGGGCGCCAGGGGCTGGTACAAGGGCTGCTGCAGGAGTTTTCGCTGTCCTCGCAGGAAGGCGTGGCACTGATGTGCCTGGCCGAAGCCTTGCTGCGCATCCCCGATGCGGCTACCCGTGATGCACTGATCCGCGACAAGCTGCGCGGCGGCGACTGGCAGGCTCATCTGGGCAAGAGCCCCTCGCTCTTTGTCAATGCAGCTGCCTGGGGACTGGTGGTCACCGGAAAGCTGGTCGATACGCATAGCGAGTCAGGCCTGCTCGCGGCGCTCAAACGCATCACAGCCAGGGGCGGCGAGCCGCTGGTGCGCAAGGGCGTGGACATGGCCATGCGCCTGATGGGCGAGCAGTTTGTGATGGGCGAGACCATTTCCCAGGCTCTGGAGCGCGCACGCGAGCTGCAGGCCAGAGGCTTTCGCTATTCCTACGACATGCTCGGCGAGGCCGCACTCACCGCAGAGGATGCGCAGCGCTACATGCAGTCCTATGTGAATGCGATTCATGCGATCGGCAAGGCCGCTGACGGCAAGGGCGTCTATGAACGGCCGGGCATTTCCATCAAGCTCAGCGCCCTGCACCCGCGCTACAGCCGCGCGCAATGGCAGCGCGTGATGAGCGAGCTGCTGCCACGCGTGCTGCAACTGTGCGAGCTGGCACGCAGCTACGACATAGGACTCAATATCGACGCTGAAGAAGCCGACCGCCTGGAGCTGTCGCTGGACCTGCTGGAACAATTGGCCCATGCCCCTGGCCTGGCAGGCTGGAACGGCCTGGGCTTTGTGATTCAGGCCTATCAAAAACGTTGTCCCTATGTGATCGACTATCTGATCGACCTGGCCCGTCGCAGCGAGCGCCGTCTGATGGTGCGCCTGGTCAAGGGCGCTTACTGGGACAGCGAAATCAAGCGCGCCCAGATCGACGGTCTGAGCGACTACCCGGTCTACACCCGAAAGCACCACACCGATGTGGCCTATATTGCCTGCGCTCGCAAGCTGCTGGCCGCACCCAGCACCATCTACCCGCAATTCGCCACCCATAACGCCCAGACCGTGGCCAGCATCGAATCCTTGGCCGGTGCCCAGCCCTACAGCGCCGGACGTTACGAGTTTCAATGCCTGCACGGCATGGGCGAGCAGCTATACCTGCATGTGGTCGAGGCCGAAGACAAGGCCGCACGCCGCCCCTGCCGCATCTATGCTCCCGTGGGTACGCACGAGACACTGCTGGCCTATCTGGTTCGCCGCCTGCTGGAAAACGGCGCCAACAGCTCATTCGTGCACCGCATTGCCAACCCCGACTGGCCCATCTCTGATTTGATAGCAGCCCCCGCAGACCAGACCTTGGCTGAGGGTCGACCGAATCCCCAAACCCGAGCCGGGGTGGAGACACTGATTGCGGTCGATGACATAGGCCTGCCCCACCCGCGTATAGTGCTGCCGCGCGAGCTGCTGGGTGAACAGCGCCGCAACTCCTCTGGTCTGGACCTGAGCGATGACGGTGTGTTGGGCGCTCTGTCTCAAGCGCTTGCGCAAAGCCGGCCCGCACAACTTCGCCAGGGTGTCCATGCCGTGCATGCCGCCGACGCCATCGGCACAGCCATAACCAACCCGGCCAGCCATCAGGAGTTGCTGGGCTATGTCAGCGATGCCGGGCCCGCGCAGATTCAGCAGGCAATGCAGGCGGCCGCACAGGCCCAGCCCGCCTGGCAAGCCAGCCCGGCCGAGCTGCGCGCCAGTCTGCTGCAGACCGCAGCCGAGCTCTTTGAAACGCAGATGCAGCCACTGATGAGCCTGCTGATGCGCGAAGCCGGCAAGACTGCAGCCAATGCCGTGTCCGAGGTGCGCGAGGCCGTGGACTTTCTGCGCTATTACGCGGCTCAGATTCTGCGGCAGGCCGATGCGGATCTGCTCGCCCCCGGCATAGGCCCTGTGGTCTGCATCAGCCCCTGGAATTTTCCACTGGCCATCTTCACTGGCCAGGTCGCAGCCGCCCTGGGCGCTGGCAATGTGGTGCTGGCCAAGCCCGCCGAGCAAACCCCGCTGATCGCCCTTGAAGCCGTGCGCCTGCTGCATCAGGCCGGCATTGCGCCAGACGTGCTGCAATTGCTGCCCGGCCGGGGCGAGACCGTGGGTGCCGCACTGGTGGCCGATGCGCGCGTGGCAGGCGTGCTGTTCACCGGCTCCACCGAGGTGGCGCGACTGCTGGCTCTGCAGACCGCCGCCAGGCTGCGCCCCGACGGCCAGCCTGTGGTGCTGGTGGCCGAGACCGGCGGCCAGAACGCCATGCTGGTCGACTCATCCGCCCTGGTCGAGCAAGCCGTGCAGGACATTGCTGCATCCGCCTTTGACAGCGCGGGCCAGCGCTGCTCGGCTCTGCGCCTGCTGTGCGTGCAAAACGACTGCGCCGACCGGCTGCTGGCCATGCTGCACGGTGCCATGCAAGAGCTGCATTGCGGCAATCCGGCCGAGCTGGCCACCGATGTGGGACCCGTGATCGATGCCGATGCCAAGACTGGTATCGAGCGGCATATCGCCAGACTCAGGGCTCTGGGTCTGCGCATCCATCAATCGCCGCTGAGCCCGGAAACTGCCGCACAAGGGCATTTTGTGGCGCCCACGCTGATCGAGCTGCCCGATCTGCACCAGCTCAAGCGCGAAGTTTTCGGCCCCGTGCTCCATGTACTGCGCTATCAAAGGCGCGAGCTGCCGCAGTTGCTGGAGCGCATCAACGCCCTGGGCTACGGCCTGACCATGGGATTGCACACGCGCATCGACGAAACCGTGCAGCAGGTCGCCCAGGCGGCACATGTTGGCAATCTGTATGTGAATCGCAATATGGTGGGGGCCGTGGTCGGTGTTCAGCCCTTTGGCGGCGAGGGGCTGTCGGGCACCGGTCCCAAGGCCGGCGGCCCCCTGTATCTGCCGCGCCTGCAGCAGACACCCGGCTCGCCCCTGCGTTTGCTCAGTCTGCTGCTGCATCAATGCGGAGAGGCACAGGCACAGGCAAGCGCCACGCCCGTCACGGCAGCAGCGGCGACCGCCTTGCAGCAGCTGGGCCACTGGGCCAGGCAGCATGGTGAGGCCATCGTCAGCCACGATTGCGAGCGCCTGCAATCGGCCCTGCCCGATCTGCATGCCGCGCGTCTGCTGCCCGGCCCCACAGGCGAGCGCAATCTCTACCAGTTGCTTGGCAAGCCGCGCACACTGTGCCTGGCACAGGAGAGAACCATGCTGCTGCTGCAACTGGCTGCAGCACTGGCCTGCGGCTCGCAAGCCCTGTGGCTACCCGGCCCGCTAGGCACCGCAGTTCACGGCAAGCTGCCAGATGCACTGCGCCTCCATGTGCGGCTGCTGCCTGCCGAGCTGAGCGTCGAGGAAATTGCGGAGACCGAGGCCATGGATGCAGCACTGCTGGAATGCGACGCCCCCCAATTTCTGCGCTGGGCGCAGGCATTGGCAAGACGTCCAGGCCCGTTGGTACTGCCCACACGCTGTGTGACAGGCCAACCCGTCCGGCTGGAGCGGCTCTGGCATGAACGCGCTCTATCGCACAACACGGCGGCAGCGGGCGGCAATGCGGCATTGATGACGCTGGAATAGGCAAGCCCCCTGAGGCGCTTTGCGCCTTCCCCCCTCTCTGCTTCGCGGCGGGGCCGCCGAGGCCCTTGCTTGCTGTCCACTGCTTAGGCCATGCCTGTTTGGCACTGTGCGCCCGATGCTCACCATGTCCCTCAGAACCGCCAACACCACCGAGCAAACCGCAGGCTTGCCATTGAGACCAGGCGCGAAGCCGCAAGGCGAAGCAACGACATATCAAGGGCGGTATTAGCGGGTCCAAGAAAGAAAACACCCAGCGCAAGCAGTACCTGCGCTGGGTGCTCTTTTGAGAGCAAATGAGATTTACAGCTTGGCGATGGACACCTCTGTGGACTTGACCAGAGCGACAACCTCCGAGCCCACCGCCAAACCCAGATCATTGACCGAGCGCGTGGTGATCACCGAAGTGACGATGCCCCAGGGCGTTTCCACATCCACTTCCGAGACCACGTCACCGCGGATGATTTCCTTGACCTTGCCCTTGAACTGATTGCGTACGTTGATGGCTTGAATGGACATACAAAATTCTCCTGAGAAGTCATGAAGGTTCTGAAAAACAGTGTTTGCTGCACTGCATGAAAACAATTCTGAAACCTTCTCCAAAAAACTCAAAAGAATAAAAACAAAAATTTTTATATCAAAAACATCTTATGAAAATAAGCGACCGTAGCGTGGCACAAGCCTGCGCGGCCATGCCTCGCGCAGCAGTCCAATCGCGCGAATGACGAGGACGCCCTGCACTACGATATGGCTGCGCAAAAAGTTCGAGGCATTGAGCACCACCTGTGCCAGCCCCTGCTGCACAGTCGCCCCATGTAGTGCAATATCAGGGGCTTGAAGCTCTTGCGGGAGATTCGAGTTGAAATTCAGTCTTCGGCAGATTGCAGTGCCGCACGCACCACCTCGGGGGTCAGCGTAGGCACAAAGCTCTCGATGAAGGCATAGGCATAGCCACGCAGCCAGGCATCGCGGCGCAGAGCCAGGCGCGTGAGATTGACCTCGAACAGATGGCGGGCATCGATAGCGCGTAGATGGCGGTCGCGCTCGGCATCGAAAGCGATGGAGGCAATGATGCCCACGCCCATGCCCAACTCCGCATAGGTCTTGATCACATCGGCATCCATGGCGGTGAGCACCACATCGGGCACCAGCCCGGTCGCCGCAAACGCCTTGTCGATATGGGCACGCCCCGTGTAACCCTGCTCGTAGGTGATGATGGGGTGGCGCGCCAGCGCCTCCAATGTCAGTGCTCCGTCCGTATCGAGCAGTTCATGGCCGGGCGGCACGACCACGCTGTGCGACCAGCGGTAGCAAGGCAGGGTCACCAGATTCTCATAGCTGCCCAGCGCCTCGGTGGCCACGCCGATATCGGCCTCACCCGAGAGCAGCATCTCGGCCACCTGGCGTGGCGAGCCCTGATGCAGATGCAGCGAAACCTGGGGGTAGAGCCTGCGGAAATCGCGCACCACCTGGGGCAAGGCATAGCGTGCCTGGGAATGCGTGGCAGCAATCGACAGGCCACCACGCTCGCTGGCGTGGAAGTCCTCGCCCGCGCGACGCAGATTGTCGGCCTCGAGCAGCATGCGCTCGACAATAGGCAGCAAGGCCGTGCCGGGCGGCGTCAGCCCCGTCAGGCGCTTGCCGGCGCGCACAAAGATATCGATGCCCAACTCCTCCTCGAGCTCGCGAATCTGCCGGCTCACACCGGGCTGCGAGGTGTGGAGCATGGCCGCCACTTCGGTCAGATTGAAGCCACGCCTTGCTGTTTCCCGGACCGAACGCAGTTGCTGAAAATTCATATCTTGATGGCAGGCGGCACAGCTTGTGGCTGCGCCAGCCGCCTGTTTCTCTTGGTTTTCGTTGGATGCTCAAATCGCCCAGCGCAGGCCCGTAGCCGGCACGCCAGGCCAGCTCGGCAGTCCGGTTGCCTGTTCTGACTCGGGCTTTTGCAGCACGCGATCCAGAATGCGCGTCTCCAGCGCAGCAAAGCGGGCATCGCCATGCACACGCGGGCGCGGCAAATCGATACGCTCGTCGAGCGCAATGCGCCCATCCTCGATCAGCACCACGCGGTCGGCCAGGGCCACGGCTTCCTGCACATCGTGAGTGACCAGCAAGGCCGTGAAGCCATGGCTGCGCCACAGACCTTCGATAAGGCGGTGCATCTCGATGCGCGTCAGCGCATCGAGAGCGCCCAGCGGTTCATCGAGCAGCAGCAGCCGTGGCTGGTGAACCAGGGCTCGGGCCAGGGCTACGCGCTGGCGCTGGCCGCCAGACAGCCGCGCCGGCCATTCGTTTTCGCGGTCAGCCAGTCCTACCTGCGCCAGCACCTTGCGGCCGCGCTCGCGTGCCGAATCGGGCAACCCAAGAATCACGTTGTCCAGCACCCGCTTCCAGGGCAGCAGACGCGCGTCCTGAAACATGATGCGCGTATCCCTGTTCTGCCGGCGCTGCTCGCGCGCATCGATCAGTAGCTGCCCGGCACTGGCCTCTTCCAGCCCGGCCACAAGGCGCAGCAAGGTGGACTTGCCGCAGCCGCTGCGCCCAACGATGGCGATGAACTCGCCGGGCCGGACATCGAGCTGCACCTGTTTGAGCACTTCCCGCTCGCCATAGCGCTTGGTCAGCTGCAGCGTCTGCAGATGCACACCCTGGGCCGCTTTCTGCTGCACATCCGGCTGCTTGCTGCTGCCCTGCGGCTCTTCTTCTGCATCCTTGGTCCGCTGCCACAGCTTTCCACTCGCCTGCAAGGCCTCGGCCTCGTCCCAGGAAGCCTCCCAGGCCACCAGCGGCTGACGCGCATTCAGCGCACCTGCACCCACCAGCGACTGCGTCAAACGACTCCACAAACTACTCATCGCAAGCTCCTCTCATTCTTTCCACCAAGCCCCAAAAAGCGCACTACCCAGGCCAGAGACATCCAGCAAGAGCCGTCTCGCAGCGAGGATGTCGTCCCCCTCCCGAAGAGAGAGGGGGAAGCCGCGCAGCGGCTCAGGAGGAGTCACCCCTGATACCCCGGATGCCAGCGCAGCCACCAGCGCTCCAGCGAACGGGCAAACACATCGGCCAGCTTGCCCAGAATTGCGTAGAGCAAGATGCCCACAAGCACCACATCGGTCTGCAGAAATTCACGCGCATTCATGGTCAGGTAGCCGATGCCCGCCTGGGCCGAGATGGTCTCGGCCACGATCAGAATCACCCACATCAGCCCCAGCGAAAAACGCAAGCCCACGAGGATGGAAGACAGCGCTCCCGGCAAGACGATGTCGCGATACAGCTGCCAGCGCGTGAGGCCGTAGCTGCGGCCCATCTCGATCAGACCAAGGTCCACGTTGCGAATGCCGTGAAAGGTGTTCAGATAGATGGGAAAGAACACCGAGACGCTGATCAGAAACAGCTTGGCCGATTCGTCGATGCCGAACCACAGAATGACCAGCGGAATCAGCGCCAGCGCAGGGATGTTGCGCACCATCTGGATCGTGGAATCGAGCAGCGTCTCGGCCCAGCGCAGCGAGCCTGTGAGCAGCCCCAGCAGCAAGCCCAGGCTGCCACCAATGGCCAGCCCCGCCAGCGCACGCCCGGCACTGACCTTGACATGGGTCCATAACTCGCCCGACTCTGCCAGAGCCCAGGCTGCACGCAACACATCCAGCGGTGCGGGCAGCACCCGTGTGGACAGCCAGCCATAAGCCGATGCGGCCTGCCAGGCAGCGATCAGCGCGACCGGCAACAGCCAGGGCAGCAGCCGCAAAGCGAACTGACGCGCCAGCAACTCAAGGCGCGGCACCGGCGGGCTTGCAGGCTGGGCAGCGGATTGCAAGGTCAGCGTTTGAACATCACTCATACACTCTCCTTCAGCTTTGCGACACTCGGACCTGCTCGCGCTCTGGAGCGGCGGCTCCCGAAGCAGCGGCTCCCGAATCAGCGGCTCGCGGCGAGTACAGATTGGCCACGGTCTCGCCGAACGGGCCGCCGGGGTTGCCACCGCCGAGCTTTTCCTGCACGTTGACGGGCAGCAACGGGAAGACCAGCTCGGCAAAGCGATAGGCTTCCTCGAGATGCGGGTAGCCCGAGAGCACAAAGGTGTCTATGCCCAGATCGGCATATTCCTTGATGCGGTCAGCCACAGCCTGGGCGCTGCCCACCAGGGCCGTGCCCGCACCGCCACGCACCAGACCCACACCGGCCCACAGATTGGGGCTGATCTCCAGGTCCTTGCGGCTGCGCTTGGTGCCGCCCGCATGCAGCTGGGCCATGCGGCGCTGGCCTTCGGAATCCATGCGCGCAAACGCAGCCTGGGCCTGCACCACGGTCTCGTCCTTGAGGCGGCTGATCAATCGCTCGGCGTCGGCCCATGCCTCTTCATCGGTCTCGCGCACGATCACATGCAGGCGGATGCCGAACTTGACCTGGCGGCCACGGCGATCGGCCTTCTCGCGCACATCGGCAATCTTTTTGGCGACTTCGGCCGGTGGCTCGCCCCAGGTCAGATAGGCATCGACCTGCTCTGCCGCCAGCTCGTGGGCGGCAGGCGAAGAGCCGCCGAAATACACGGGTGGATAGGGTTTTTGCAGCGGCGGGAACAGCAGCTTGGCACCCTTGACCTGCAGATGCCGACCTTCGAAATCCAGCGACTTTCCCTCATGGCTGCGTGCCAGAATCTCGCGCCAGATCTCGATGAACTCGGCCGATTGTTCATAGCGCGTCGCATGATCGAGAAACACGCCATCGCCCTCCAGCTCGGCCTGATCGCCGCCGGTGACCAGATTGATCAGCAGCCGCCCGCCGGAAAGCCGGTCGAAGCTGGCTGCCATGCGAGCAGCCAGGCTGGGCTGATGCAGGCCGGGACGCACGGCCACCAGGAACTTGAGGCGCTTGGTGACGGGCAACAGGCTGGACGCCACTACCCAGGGATCTTCGCAGGAGCGGCCCGTGGGAATCAGCACGCCTTCGTAGCCCAGGCTGTCGGCCGCCACGGCCACCTGCTTGACATAGTCATGGCTCAGCTGGCGTGCGCCTTCGCTGCTGCCCAGGTAGCGGGCATCACCATGGGTGGGAATGAACCAGAACACTTGCATGACGAAATCTCCTTGAACCTGACTTAGAACCTGGATGCCACGGAGGGCGTGATGGATGAAGCGGCGGGGCTCGCCTGGCCATGGCCGGCATATTCAGCCGCCGTGGGCTGCCAGACGATGTCGGCCACCTTCACCTGGCGTGGAATCACGCCCAGACGAAAAAAGGTATCGGCCACGCGCTGCTGCTCGACCACGATGGCGGGATTGAGCAGCGTGGTCGGCGAGCTGGGCCTGCGGCCGATGAAGCGGCTGACCACATTCGCATCCAGCCCGCTGAAAGCGGCCAGCAGTTGCACGGCCTCTTTGCGCGAGGTCTGCACCAGCTGATCGGCGCGCGTGAGCTCGTCGAACAAGGCCTTGATGAGCTGGGGATGGTGCTCGACTAGGCCGCGCGAGGCCAGATAGAAAGAGTTGTTGCCCGACAGCCCTTCACCGCTGGTCAGCACGCGTGGCCGGATGCTCAGCTCGGTGGCCGCATAGAACGGGTCCCAGATGGCCCAGGCATCGACGCTGCCGCGTTCGAAAGCGGCACGCGCATCGGCCGGTGCCAGATACACGGGCTGAATGTCGGCCCAGGCAATACCGGCCTTGTCCAGCGCACGCACCAGCAGGTAATGGGCGCTTGAGCCTTTTTGCAGCGCCACGCGCCTGCCTTTGAGGTCGGCCAGGGTTTTCAGCGGCGAATCGGCGAGCACCAGAATGGCCGAGCTTTCAGGCTTGGGCGGCTCGGCCCCTACATAGCGCAGATCCTTGCCCGCGGCCTGGGCAAACACGGGCGGCGAATCGCCGGTCAGGCCAAAGTCCAGGCTTCCGGCCGACAGCGCCTCCAGCAACTGCGGCCCGGCTGGAAACTCCAGCCAGCTGATCTTGGTGCCTGGAAAGCGCTTTTCCAGAATGCCATGCTGCTTGAGCACGACCAGATTGACGGCCGACTTCTGATAGCCGATGCGCAACTGGGCCGGAGCCGCAATAACCGGCACAGGCTGGGCCAGTGCATCGTTGGCGTAATGCGCGGCAAGGGTCCAGCTGAAAGCCGTGGTGCCCAGCAGTTGCAGTGCCTGGCGACGGCCGCGATGGAAACGGGGTGAAGAGGATGCTGAACTCATGGCAATGACCTTTTCATGAATCAGCGGCTGGCCAGCAAGTCCACAGGCGCGGCATGCAGCAAATTGAGCTTCTTGGGGATCAGCTTGAGATCGAAGAAGGTGTCTGCAATCTTTTGCTGCTCACCCAGGATTTCGGCATTCACGGCCTTGGTGCCGAACTCGGCACGGCTCAGGTACAGCTCGGTCACCGCGGTGTCCAGGCCCAGGATCTGAGACAGCTCGGCCGCTGCTGCGCTCTTGTTCTTGCTGGCCCAGGCATCGATGGCGGCAATTTCCTCGATCGCGATGCGCAGCACATCGGCATTGCGGCTCGCATAGTCACGCGAGGTGAAGTAGTAGGCACGGTTGTTGACCACGCCCTTGGCATCGGCCAGCAGGCGTGCATCCAGCGCCTTCTGGGCCGAGGCCAGGAACGGGTCCCAGATCACCCAGGCATCGACCGAGCCCTTCTCGAACGCGGCCCGCGCATCGGGAGGAGCCAGAAAGACCGACTGCACATCGCCGTACTTGAGGCCATGCTTTTCCAGCAGCTTGACCAGGAAGTAATGAACGTTGGAGCCCTTGTTGTAGGCAATGCGCTTGCCCTTGAGGTCGGCCACGCTGCGAATCGCCGAGCCCTTGGGCACGATCACCGCTTCCAGGCCGGGGCGCGCCACCGTGGCACCCGCATAGACCAGGGGCGCACCGGCGGCCTGGGCAAAGATGGGCGGAGCCTCGCCCACATCGCCAAAGTCGATCGAGCCGACATTGAGCGCTTCCAATTGCACAGGTCCGGCATTGAATTCAACCCAGCGCACGGCCACGCCCAGCGGGGTCAGGCGCTTTTCCAGCGTGCCGCGATTCTTGAGAATCGACAGCCAGCCTTTTTGATGGCCCACGCGCAGCACGCGCTGCCCGCCTGCCGTGCCATTGCCCTGCTGCGCATGCAGTGCGCCCGAGGCCAGGGCCAGCGCCGAAGCTGCCGTACCCGCCAGCCACTGACGGCGTGTGGTGCTCAGCAATTGCGACGAAATGACGACAGAAGTGTTGTTGCGATCGGTCATGAGAAATCAATCCTTGGAGCTTGCAGTCCACACACTTCAGGCGCACCTTCGGCCTGATTTCAGGCGCAACTCAGCCTTCGCAGTGCAGGAACTGCTATCAAAAACAGAGACATGGAGAAATGGGCACCGCCCCATCAGTGAGGCAGCAAGCAAGGGGCGCCCCGCAGCGATGCTGCCGTCCCCTCGGGGGGAAGCCGCGTAGCGGCTCAGGGGGCGCTAGTTCAAACGCTACATCGCACGTCGGAGAACGCGATGCTTTCAAAGTCATTGGCTGCGGCCCATTGGGCACTGCGGCGCAGATCGGTGGCCAGCAACTGGGCGGCATCCTCGACGCGCTCGGCGATCTCGGGGGCCAGGCCATAACCGCCTTCAGGCAGCAGTGGCACCCCCTGATCGGTGGCATAGATGCCCGGCAGTATGTGGCGCGCGCCAAGCGACTGCAGCACGGGACGCAGCGCGTAGTCCAGCGCCAGCATATGGTGAGGACTGCCGCCAGTGGCCAAAGGCAGGACCAGCTTGCCCTTGAGCGCCGTCTGTGGCAGCACATCGAGAAACACTTTGAGCAGGCCGCTGTAGGCAGCCTTGTAAACGGGTGTGGCCACCACCACCGCGTCGGCACGGGCCACTCTATCGGTCACGGCACGAATCTCGGAGTGATCGAAGCGGGCATGCAACAGGGCTGCGGGGTCCAGCTGGTTGAGCTGCAGCACGGGCTCGGTGTTCAGACCCTGGGCCTGCAGACGGGCGGCCACGGCATTGAGCAAGGCACTGGAGCGCGAGGGCTGCGAGGGACTACCGGCAATCAGCAAAATCGACATGGCTTGGCTCTATCTTTTTGTCATTGCAAAGACAGGAGCACTCATCGTGCTCCCGTCCTGCGTTTCTCTTATTTCTTGGTGTAGATCTGATCGAAGCTGCCGCCATCGGCGAAGTGAGCCTTGTCTGCCGCTGCCCAGCCGCCAAAAGCCTTGTCGATGGTGAACAGCTCCAGCTTGGGGAACTGGCTGGCAAACTCGGCTGCCACCTTGGCATCGGTCGGACGGTAGAAGTTCTTGCCGGCGATGCGCTGGGCCTCCTCGGAGTACAGATACTTCAGATAGGCCTCGGCCACGGTACGCGTACCCTTTTTATCGACCACCTTGTCGACCACGGCCACCGAAGGCTCGGCCAGGATGGACAGCGAAGGTGCGACGATCTGGAACTTTTCTGGGCCGAACTCCTTGAGCGCCAGATAGGCCTCGTTCTCCCAGGCCAGCAGCACATCGCCCAGACCGCGCTGCACAAAGGTCACGGTGGAGCCACGCGCGCCCGTATCCAGCACGGGCACGTTCTTGTAGAGCTTGGTGATGAAATCCTTGGCCTGTGCATCGCCGCCGTATTTGCGCTTGGCAAATTCCCAGGCTGCCAGATAGTTCCAGCGTGCACCACCCGAGGTCTTGGGGTTGGGCGTGATCACCTGGATGCCGGGCTTGACCAGATCGTCCCAGTCCTTGATGCCCTTGGGATTGCCCTTTTTGACCAGGAACACGA
>Ga0209370_1002395_pt1 | contig 13582 bp, 11 predicted proteins | sample AgamicAtPrz_FD_187164 | JGI IMG/M metagenome (GOLD analysis project Ga0209370, IMG submission 187164) | Agave microbial communities from Guanajuato, Mexico - At.P.rz (SPAdes) (version 2) | ecosystem: Host-associated > Plants > Phyllosphere > Phylloplane/Leaf | place: Guanajuato, Mexico... | reverse complement strand
TCGGTGCGAACTGGAAAACTAGACATCTGTTGCCTCAGCATGCCTTTCTTCGCACCACGCATGCCTCTCCGTGTCGTTCGAGCGCCCTTGGCGATCCGCTGCGGTAGGTCGGATATGACCGTTTGCATGAGCGCACAACGTGTGACGGGCAGGTAGCCGGCCTTCCGTGTGCCGTATCCGCATCTAATAGAAAGTCCAATTTCACTTCATCGGCCGCTCACCTAGCTCCAATATGGCTCGGTCCTTGACGTTCATTGATCCGTGGGAACCCTTGCTGCATGAGCGTTTCAACGCCGTATCCACATCTAATCGAAGAAACGTATCCGCATCTAATCGAAGATCACACCGCAGCCGCGCAACCCGCTTCTTCGCCCGCATCACGCGGCTGCCGTTCTTTACGCATGCGTCGAACGCGGCCGGTCGTTCGTCCGCATCGCATGTCCGGCGAACATCGACTGTGAATCGATGTCCTCACCGCGCGATTCGCGCGACGCGATCACCGCGACGAACGCGGGAAGCGCCATCAGCATCGCGTAACCCGCGACGAAGATCGCCGAGCCCGTATAGCTCACGAGCAGCGTGCCGACGATCGGGGCGATCGACCCGCCGAGCACCGATGCGAGCTGATAGCTGGTCGACAGTGCGGTAAAGCGCACCCGCGTCGGAAACAGTTCGGCCATGTACGCGGCCATCGGTCCGAGAATGATGCCGTGGCAGGCCAGGCACGCGATCAACGCGAGTTGCAGATGCGCATAATCGCTGCCCGGCGACAACGTGAACAACGAACAACCGGCGACCGCCGCGCCGAGCAAGCCGGCGATCAGCACCGGGCGCCGTCCGACCCGGTCCGACACGTGCGCGGCGATCAGGATGACGACGACCTCGATCGCCGACGCCCACATCAGCGCGGACAGCGCCTGCGGCCGGCTGAAGTGCAGATAGCCGGTCGCGAGTCCGAGCGCGAACGTCGAGAACAGATACAGGAACGTGTTTTCCGCGGCCTTCACGAAGAACGCACGCGCCATCTGCCGCCAGTTGCCCGCACACGTTTCGCGCAGCGACGCGCGCTCGACCGTCCGATGCGCGGCGGCCAGCTCGGCGAATGCCGCCGATTCCTCGACGCGCCGGCGCGTCCAGAAACCGACGATCACGAGCAGCGCGGAGATGAAGAACGGAATCCGCCACGCCCAGTCGACGAATGCGGCATCGCCGTAGAACCGCTGCACCAGCCCGATCACGAACGCGGTCAGCACGTTCGCGAGCGGGCCGGCGAACATCGTGAAGCTGGTCCAGAAGCCGCGCTGCGCCGCGGGCATCGATTCGGCGATCATCAGGATCGCACCCGTCGCTTCGCCGCCGACCGCGATCCCCTGCACGATCCGCAGCAGCACGAGCAGCAGCGGCGCCGCGATGCCGATCGACGCATAGGTCGGCAGCAGGCCGACACAGAACGTGCTGATGCCCATCATCAGCAGACTGACGACGAGCGTCTTGCGGCGGCCGATGCGGTCGCCGATCATCCCGAACACGATGCCGCCGAGCGGCCGCGCGACGAAGCCGACCGCGAACGTCGCGAGCGCGAGCAGCGTGGCCGCGAGCGGATTGCCGACGACGAAGAACTGCTTGTCGAACACGAGCACCGCGCACGCGGCGAACGCGAAGAAGTCGTACCACTCGAGCGTGGTGCCGACGGTGCAGGCGAACATCAGGTTGGCACGCTTTTTCATCGCGCATGTCTCCAGTCTTTTTTGTGGTTTATGGGGGGCGAGCGGCGCTCGCGGCGCCACCGCGCGTTCAAAGTTCGAGAACGAGCCGCTCGCCACCGCACGCGCGCGAACAGCAGGTCATCATGCGGTCGTGCGCGTCGCGCTCCGCGCGCGTGAGCACGCTGTCGCGATGATCGACTCGACCGGCCAGCACGCGGACTTCGCACGAGCCGCACAGCCCTTCGCGGCAGTCGCTCTGCACGTCGATGTTCGCGTGCTGCAACGCGTCGAGCACGGTCTGGTTCGCCGAGACCGTCAGCGTGATGCCCGAATCCTTCAGTTCGACTTCGAACGGCCGCTCCTTCGACGGATCCAGCGCCGCCTTCGTCGACACGAAATGCTCGACTCGCAGCGCATCGCGCGGCCAGTGCGCGCAGCTCGCTTCGAGTGCGTCGAGCATCCGCGCGGGGCCGCACGCGTAGATGTGCGTGTCGTCGGCCGGCTGCGCGAACAGCGCGCGAAAGTCGTTACGCGAGCCTTCTTCCGACACGTATACGTGCAGACGCTCCCCATGCAGCGCGGCGAGCGTGCCGAGCATCGCCATCGACGCACGTCGCGAGCCGCTGTAGTGGATTTCGTAATCGATGCCGCGCGCCTTCGCTTCGCGCGCCATCGCACTGATCGGCGTAATGCCGATGCCGCCCGCGACGAAGATGGCCTTGTCGATGTCGGCTGCGAAGCGGAAGTGATTGCGCGCGCCGCGGATCTTCAGCCCATCGCCGGCGCGCAGATTCGCATGCACCCACGCCGATCCGCCGCGGCTCTGCGCTTCGTGCAGTACCGCGATCTCATACACGTCGCGCTCGTCCGGGTCGCCGCACAGCGAATACTGGCGCGTGATGCCGGTATCGCCGCAGATCACGTCGATGTGCGAGCCGGGCGTCCAGCGCGGCAGCGGGCGGCCGTCGGCGGACACGAGCCGGATGTGGGCGATGCGATCCGCGCACATCGACACGCGTTCGACCGTGACCGCGCGGCTCACCGCGTGCGACGACGGCTCGCCGATGCGCACCGCCGCGCGCGGGCGCAGCACCGACGGGTCGCGGCGCTCGGGATTCAGCGCAGGATCCCATTCGACGTACAGATGCTCGGGGCCTCGGAACGACGTGTTCGGCACATACGTGAAGCGCTGCTCGGCGAGCTTCATGTGCGGCAGACGGCGCGTGAACTCGTCGAGGAAGACCTGCATCTCCATGCGCGCGAGATTCTTGCCCATGCACTGATGCGATCCATAGCCGAACGTCAGCTGATCGTTCGCGTTCTCGCGGCGGATGTCGAACAGGTCGGCGTCCGCGAAGCGCGCTTCGTCGTGATTCGCGGACGACGTGACGATCAGCAGCTTCGAGCCCGCCGGAATGTCGATGCCGCCGATCGTCACGTCCTTCGTCGCGAGCCGTCGCCATGCGGCGACCGAGCCGTTGTGGCGCAGGCACTCCTCGACCGCGTTCGGAATCAGCGACGGATCCTCGCAGATGTCGCGCCACGCGTCCGGATGCTGCAGCAGCAGTTTCATCGCGTTCGCCGTCGCGTTCGCGGTCGTCTCGTGCGCGGCGACGATGCCCGCCATCATCATCGAATGCAGATACGAATCGGTGATCACGTCCGGCAGTTCCTTCTGCTTGCGGATCCCGTACTGCATCCAGCCGGGCCCGGACGGATTCTCGCGCATCTTGTCGAGCACCTTGCCCGCGAACTGCCAGAACTTGCCGACCGCATGCGCGACCGCGACCTGCTCCTCCGGTTTCGGGCGCCCCCACGTGTTGATCGTGTGCGCGATCGAGTATTCGCGCAGCGTGTCCATGTCCTCCTCGGGCACGCCGAGAAAGTGCAGCGCGACGGTGAGCGGCACTTCCCACAGCATCTGGTCGACCAGATCCGCTCGACCGTCGTCGATGAAGCGGTCCACGTATTCGCGTGCGAGCCGGCGCACCATCGGTTCGTGATGCTTCAGCGCGTCGGGCGTGAACGGGTCGAGCAGCGCGCGGCGGCGCGGCATGTGCGCGGGCTCGTCCTCGTTGACGAGCGTGCGGTTCAGCGCAAAGCCGTATGACGCGAGCACCGCGTTCGCCTCGGGGCCGGTGGGCGTGATCTTCTCCAATGCGATCGACGGGCTGAACGTGAGGTTGTCGCGAAAGATCGCCTTGATGTCGTCGTAGCGCGTGACGACCCAGTAGCCGAGTCTGGGGCTGTAGAACACCGGCTCCTGCTCGCGCGCCCAGCGCACGTACTCGGGCGGGTCCTGCTGGTAGCCGTCGTCGAACGGATCGAACGCGGCTGCGGCGGCGCTCACCGGACAGCCGTTCGGTGCGCTCGCCGCGGCCGGCGCAGGATGAAACGGACATTTCGACGATGACGCGTGGCGCTCCGTGACGGACATGATTCGCTCTCGTGCTATGATTTTGCGTAAATCTAATACGCAATGCGTAATCAAACGACTGGGGTAAACCTTGGCGACCGGGCGCCGCCGGCCGTCCGGCTAGAATCCGGCTTATGGAAAAGATCGCCAGAACGAAGAAGACCGCGGCCGCCGAGCGCGACCGCAGGCAACGCGTCCAGTCCGCGTCGACCGGCCTGCTCGTGCTGAAGGAACTCGCCGCGTGCGGCGGCCGCGCCACGCTGACCGCGCTCGCCGCGCGGCTCGACGAGAATCCCGCGAAGGTTCACCGCTATCTGGCGAGCCTGATGGAGGAAGCGTTCGTCACGCAGGAGCGCGCCACCCAGCAATACGTGCTCGGGCCCCAGTGCATCTCGATCGGGCTCGCGGCGATCCGGATGGCCGACCCGATACGGCTCGCCGAACCGTCGCTCGTGCGCGTGCGCGAGCGCCTGGAGGTGACGTGCTTCGTCGCGATCATGGGCAACCGCGGGCCGACGATCATGCGCTTCGAAGAGCCCGGCTTGCCGGTCACGGTCAATGTTCGCGCCGGCTCGGTGATGTCGTTGCTATGGTCCGCAACCGGGCGGCTGTTCCTCGCGCTGCTCGACGAGCCGCGTGTGCGACAGCTGGCGGAAGACGAACTCACGTCGGCGCCGGCCGAGCTGCGCGCGCAGCTCGATCGACGCGATCCGGTCGGTCAATTGCAGCGCGAGATTCGCGCGGCCGGCCTCGCGACCGTCCGCGACACGAACCTGAAGGGCATCAGCGCCGTGTCGGCGCCGCTATTCGATGCGAACGGACATATGTGTGCGGCGATCACCGCGTTGGGCGCGACCGGCGGCTTCGACGCATCGATCGACGGGCCGGTCGCGACGGCACTGCGCCACGAGGCCGGGCTGATCAGCGGCGAGCTCGGGTACCGGGCCGATCCCGACAGCCGGTAGTGCATCCGCGTATCGGCGCGGACGCGGGCTTCCTGCCCGCGATCCACCGCGCCGTTACGCCACGGCCGGAAAATCGAGCGTCGTATCGTTCACGCGATTGACGAGGTTCGTGAACGTGATCGATGCGATGGCGAGATTGATCTCGATGAGCTGGCGTTCCGTATAGCCCGCTGCGCGCACCGCATCGACGACCGCAACGGGGACCGTGCCGTGCGTGCCGACGAGCGTACGAACATACGCGACCAGCGCGTCCCGCGCGGCGTCGCCGGTTGCCGCGCCCGCGCGCACCTGCTTCATCTGATCGCTTGTCAGGCCTGCCAGCTTGCCCATCAGCGTGTGAGCGGCGACGCAGTAATCACATCCCGCGTATTCGCTGACCGCCAGCTTGATCGCTTCGATATCGGCCTTGCCGAGCGTGCTCGCCGCGACCGCCGCATCGAACGCCAGCGCCGCGCCGAGCGCTTCGGGGCTTTGCGTGCCGATGGTGGCGTATGCGTTGGGCACCTTGCCGACGGCCTTCTTGATCTTCGCGAACACTTCAGCGGCCGCGCCGGTTGCCTCTTCAGGGCGAATGGTGGTGAGACGGGACATGATCGACTCCTTGCTTCGTGGTTGAACGGTTAGCCATGTCGTATGGCATGGGAGTCAGTGTAGGGATGCGTGACGTTTTCTTTAATGCCATACTGCCGCAACTCCATGCTCAAACGTCTCATATGGAAATGCTCGACCGATTGCTGTCCATGATGCCGGTCACCGGGCGGCTTGACGTGCGGTGCCACTTCGGGTCGCCGTGGCGCATCGACCATCCCGAGTCGAGCGAGTGGGAACTCCCCTATCACATCCTGTTGCGCGGCGAGGCCGTCGTCGAGTGCGAGACGGACGGAGAAGACGAACCGACGCTGCGGATGAAGGCCGGCGACATCGTCGTGTTTCCGTCCGGCAGCGCCCATCGGCTGCACGACGGCAGCGGCGAGGCGCCGCGCGCGGCGCGCGAGCGGCACAGCAACGGCCTGACCGTTGCGACGAACGGCAGCACCAATGCGAACACCGATGTGCTGTGCGGGCGCTTCGTGCTGCCTGCCGTCCCGCAGCAGTTGCTGCGCGACCATCTGCCGCGACGTCTGATCGTGAGCAGCGTAACCGCGGGCGACGAACAGACGCGCGACGCCGCGTTTGCAGCCACGCGGCTCGCGCGGCTCATCGACTTGATGCGCGAGGAAGCGCTGGAGCAACGCGCCGGCAGTGCCGCGGTCGTGGATCATCTGTCCGGCGCGCTGTTCGCGTTGACCCTGCGCAGTGCGTCCGAGGCAGGCCACGCGCCGCGCGGGCTGCTTGCACTGGCACAACGTCATCGGCTGCAGCCGGCGCTCGCAGCGATGTTCGACGAGCCCGAAAAGCCCTGGACGCTGGCCCAGCTGGCCGAGCGCTGCCACATGTCGCGCGCGACGTTCGCACGCCACTTCGACGAGGCGATCAGCCGCTCGGCAACCGATGTCCTGACTGAAATCCGCATGGCGCTTGCCGGGCGCAAGCTCGCGCAAACGACGATGTCCGTCGCCGAAATCGGCGAATCGGTCGGCTATCGATCCGAGGCCGCGTTCCAACGGGTGTTCAAACGGCAGGTAGGCATGACGCCGGCGAAGTGGCGCATCCGATCGTCGAGCATCGCGGAGCCGGACACGCGTTCATCCTGACGCACGATGCGCGTGCGGACACGTTCACTTCACCCGGATATCTTTCATACATGGACAGGCTCCAGGCCATGACCACCTTCGTCACGGTGGTCGAGACGGAAGGGTTCGCATCGGCGGCGCGCAAGCTGAACGTCTCGCCGTCGGTGATCAGCCGCGTGATGACGGAACTCGAGGAATATCTCGGCGTGCGGCTGTTGACGCGGACGACGCGCGTGGTCCGCATCACCGATGCGGGCGCGTCGTTTTACGAGGACTGCCGGCGCATTCTGGCGGACATCGACGCGGCCGAGCTTTCCGCCACCGGCACCGGCAATACGCCACGCGGCCAGCTCACCGTCACGGCGCCTGTACTGTTCGGCAAGAGCTACGTGACGCCGATCGCGCTCGAGTATCTGCAGCAGCATCCTTCCGTCAATCTCAACTGCTGGTTTCTGGACCGCGTCGTCAATCTCGTCGATGAAGGCGCCGACGTGGCCGTGCGCATCGGCGAGTTGCCGAACTCGTCGCTGCAGGCGATCTCGGTCGGCAAGGTACGCCGCGTGCTGTGCGCGTCTCCCGCTTATCTGGACGCGCACGGCACGCCGCAGCGTCCGGACGATCTCGCGGCTCACGTCACGATTCAGGCGACGGGCATCACGCCGGCGCCCGAATGGCGCTTCCGCGCGCGGGACAAGACGCTCACCGTCCCCATCCAGCCGCGCCTGCTGACCACGACGAACGATTCTGCGATCGCCGCGGCAACGGCCGGCCTCGGCATCGTGCGCCTGCTGTCCTATCAGGTGGTCGACGAACTCGCGCAAGGCACGCTGTGCGTGCTGCTGGCCGAGCACGAACTTGCGCCGCTCCCGGTTCACGTCGTGCATCGGGAGGGCCGGCACGCGAACCGGAAAGCGCGCGCGTTCATCGATCTCTGCGTCGAAAGGCTGAGGGCCCAAGCGCCGATGTGGTCTGCCTAGCAGGCACCGGCGAGTCGGCACGCGTAGCGAGCATCGCGCGCCGTAGGCAAGCAGGCCTTACAGACCGAGATCGCTGAGGCCCGGATGATCGTCGGGCCTGCGCCCGAGCGGCCAGAAGAACTTGCGATCGGCCTCGGCGATCGGCAGATCGTTGATGCACGCATGGCGGTGGTGCATGAGGCCATCGTCGCCGAATTCCCAGTTCTCGTTGCCGTACGAGCGATACCCGTTCTGCGCGTCGTCGTGCCACTCGTACGCGAAGCGCACGGCGATCCGGTTGCCGCCGTACGCCCACAGCTCCTTCATGAGCCGGTAGTCGAGTTCGCGCTGCCATTTGCGTGTGAGCAGCGCAACGATCGCCGGACGGCCCGTCACGAATTCGGCGCGGTTGCGCCACACGCTGTCGACGCTGTACGCGAGCGAAACCTGCTCCGGATTGCGCGTGCTCCACCCGTCTTCCGCAAGCCGCACTTTCTCGATCGCCGTGTCCAGCGAGAACGGTGGAACCGGCGGGCGGGCAACGTTGACGTCTTTCATGGTCAAACTCCTTTCGTCGGGAATCGTCGCCGTGCGACGAGGGTTCTGAATCACACGTCGAGCAGCAGACGATCGCCGCCGCCCGATTCGCGATGCGCGGGCACCGCGCAGCAGATCAGCGCTTCGTCGTCCGGTACCTTGAATTCCGGCGCGGTCGGATACGTCACCGCGCCTTCGACGATCCGCGTGCGGCAAGTGCCGCAACTGCCTCCGCGACACCCGTATTCCGGTGTCAGGCCGCGCGCCTCGGCCAGGTCCAGCAGCGAGCCGCTGCCCGGCTGCCAGCGCGCTTCCTTGCCCGACTTGACGAACGCGACGGGTGTCGGCGTATCCGCCGGCGCACGCAGTGGGGCACTCGCGTCCGAATCGGCTCGACGCTTGAGCCCGGAAGGGCCGAACGACTCCGCGTGGATTCGATGGTCCGCCACGTTCAGGTCGCGGAGCGCGTCATAGACCGCTTGCATGAAGCCCGACGGTCCGCACAGGTAAAAGTCGTAGTCGTCGAACGGCAGCGTCGCGCGCAGCAGGTTCGCATCGATGCGGCCGACGACGTCGAATTCGTCGCCCTCGCGCGCGCCGGTCGCGTCCGACAGCACGCGCACCACGTTCACCGCGCCGTTCGCCGCCGACGCGAGCTGGCCGATCTCGTCGCCGAACGCGCGCTCCTTCACGGAGCGTGCCGCGTGAAAGAACCAGGTCTTGCGCGTGCCGCGCTTGCGCGCGCCTTCGTAGACGATGTGACGCAACATCGCCAGCATCGGCGTCACGCCGACACCGGCCGCCAGCAATACGGCGGGACGGCGCTCGAGCGCATCGATCGTGAATTGCCCGGCGGGCGCTCGCACTTCGATGCGGTCACCGACCTGCACCCCGTCATGCAGATGCGACGACACGCGCCCTTCCCGCTTCACGCTGATGCGATACACACCGTCCGACGGCGCGCTCGACAACGTATAGGTGCGGATGAGCGGATCGCCGCCCTCCGACAGATTCACGCGAATCGGCACGTGCTGGCCCGCCAGGTGCGGCACCAAGCCGGCGCCGTCCGCAGGGTCGAGCTGGAACGAGCGAATCAGCGTGCTCTCGTCGGTGATTTTCGCGACCCTGAACGGACGCCACGCCCGTGCCAGTTCGGCGGCGCTCAGGCGGCTCGCGGCCTCGTCCCAGCTCCCCGTCATCAGCGAGTTGGGCGACCAGCCTTCCGCCCGGAACGTCCAGCGCAACGGCAATGCGCCGGCGCGATAAACGACGCGGCGCGGCTTGAAGCGCCACAGTCGCTCCGCGCCCTGAAATGCGGCGATCTCCGGTGAATCGAGGTCGACTTCGGCTTCGCCGGTCATCTGCAACACGTCGCCGGTTTCGAAGTCGGCGAACACGATGCCCGCGCGCGGATTGACCCGAAAATTGCCCAGTGTCGCGAAGAACAGGTTGCCGGCGAAATCCGGGATCGTCAGCACGCCGTCGTCGCCGATGCGCACGAACCCCGCCTTGCCGCCGCGATGCGAAACGTCGACCTGACGCTCGGCGCCGTCGCCGACGTAGGACGCAACGAACAGCGTGTCGGCAGCCGCGATGATCGCGCGGGCGCGATCGTCGAGACGATCGCTTTCCTCCGGTGCGATTTCCGAGAACGTATCGGGTTCGCGTACGAACGCGAAATCGCGCAACTGGATGTATTGCGGGCAGTTGCCGAAGCTCTGCACGACGTCGAGATCGAATGCGCGCGGCTCGCCGCGACGGATCATGCCGTTCAGGCGATTGCGACGCCGCGTATGCAGTTCGATGCCGAGCAGGCCGATCGCCGCGCCGTCGTGCGTGCCACTGGCAGCCGGATCGTTCGGATCGAACACGGTGTCGATGCGCAGGCGCTTGTCGTTCGGCGACTGCATGAAGCCGGGCTGGCCGAATGCGAAGGTCGCCCATACGTCTGCGTCGTCGGCCACCGCACCGACGACGACGAAAGGCAACTGTGCGAAGAACGCGCGATGCTGGTCGGGCATGTGATCCCTGACGAAGCGCCGTCCCACGCTGTCCATCTTCTGCATCACGCCTGTTTTTTCCTGCAGCTCGAGTTCGCCCCGATGCCACGGCGAGTTCGCTTCATTCGATACCGTGCTCACGATGTGTCTCCTCGACGGAACCTGCACATGACGCTTTCAGCGCGCGTTGACGCGCCCGGCGTCGCCTCCGTCACCGCACGGGCGACGGGCCGACCTCGATCACGCAGCGGCCGCGAGCCCGACCGGCGTCTTCACGAACTCGACGAAACCCGGCAACGCTTCGATGCGGCGCAGCCACGCCGAGACGTTCGAATAGCCGGACAGGTCCACATTGCCTTCGGGTGCACGCGCAACGTAGCCGTACAACGCGACGTCGGCGATGGTCGGCTTCGGCCCGACGATGAAGTCGCGCCCCGCGAGTTCGGCGTCGATGAGCGCGAGGATGCGATGCGCGCGGGCGATCACTTCGTCGGCATTGAACTTCGCACCGAAGACCGTGATGAGCCGCGCGGCGGCCGGCCCGAATGCGATCTCGCCGGCCGCGACCGACAACCAGCGCTGCACGGCGGCTTCCTGCACGGGCGATTGCGGGAGGAAGTCGCTGTTGCCCGACGTGCGGGCGAGATACACGAGGATGGCATTCGAATCGGCGATCACGGTGTCCCCGTCGACCAGCACCGGCACCTGACCGAAGCGGTTCAGCGCCAGAAATTCAGGCGACTTGTGCGCGCCGGCGGCCAGGTCGACTTCGACCAGTTCATGCTCGATGCCGAGCAGCGAGATGAGCAGGCGGGCGCGGTGCGAGTGACCGGAAAGCGGATGAACGTAGAGCTTCACGACTGTGTCCTTTTGGAGGTGCGACGAGCAGGTCTCATCGCTTGAGGCAAGTCTAGAAACTCGGCGGTTGCGACAGAATCCCCGCTGAGGAGAATTGATCGTTCTCGTTTCGCGAATGGTCGGGCGAAAGCCGGCGTTGCGATGCGGACCCACGCGGCGTTTTGCGCGCCGGGCCGCCGGCGAAATCGATCGCGCCGGCACGCGACCCGGCTTGCGGGAGCGACGCGGTCGACGCGATCGACGCGCCGCCCGCGACAGCGGCCGCCCTTACTCGATCGCCTTGAGCGCCTCCAGTCCGGCCGGCAGCTTCGCGTCCGGAAACTGCGTGGACAGCGTGGCGTCCCGCCAGCGCGCCGCCTCTTCCGCGCGCTGCCGTTCCGCCTGCTCGCAGACGAACAGCGCATCGCCGCCGAGCAGCAGGCGCAGCGGCACGTCGTCGCGGCGCGACAGGTCGACGATCAACGCCGCGATCCGCGCGGGATCGCCGACCTCGTGGCCGCCATACGCACCGAGCAACTCGAGAATCTTGCCGACCGACGGCTGATAGTCGGGCAGCAGATCGTCGACGTCGCGCTTCGCCTGCGCGGCCCATTCGGTCCGCATCCCGCCCGGTTCGAGCGTGCACACGCGCACGCCGAACGGCGCGACTTCCTTCGCGAGCACGTCGCTGAATCCGCCGACCGCCCACTTCGCGGCCTGATACGCGGACAACCCGGGCGTCGACGTGCGCCCGCCGACCGACGATACCTGGAAGATGCGCCCCGCGCGTTGTGCGCGCATCGTCGGCAGCACCGCGCGCGTGAGATTGATCACGCCGAACAGGTTCGTTTCGATCTGGTCGCGGAACACGTCGGCGCCCATCTGCTCGAACGGCGCCGTATGGCCGTAGCCCGCGTTGTTCACCAGCACGTCGATGCGGCCGAATGCGGCGCGTGCCGCCGAGACGGCCTGCTCTGCCGCCGCTTCGTCGGTGACGTCGAGCGCGACCGGCAGCAACCGGTCGCCATACCGTTCGGCCAGATCGGCCAGTTGCGCCGGGTCGCGTGCGCCGGCCACCAGTCGGTCGCCCGCCGCCAGCACGGCTTCCGAAATCGCGCGTCCCAGGCCGCGTGCGGCCCCTGTTACCAACCAGACTTTCGACATTTTCCACTCCTTGATCGTGGTGAAACGATGAAAATGAATGATTACTCACTCATTAATATGGACGATGAACCGATCCTTCATGACCCGCATCGCCCTGCCTGAAACTCCGTGCCGGCCGTCGCGGCACGCGCCGCCCGACGGCCGTGCCTGACTCACACCGCGTGCAACACGGCCCACAACGCGCGAAAGCCGGCTTCCTGGTACGCATCGGCGCGCACCGGATCGCGTGCGATCGATTCCATCGCCGTTTCCGCAATCGACGTAAACAACGCCGAGCAGAACGCATGCGCTTCGTCGCGGTTCAGCGCGCCCGACGCGGCGACCTGTTCGCGCAGCAGCGCACGGATCGCGCCGAAGCCTTCGGCGCCGGCCGCGCGATGCGGGTCGTCGATGCGCCCGCTCACGCCGAGCTGCTGCAGCGCGCGCCGGCCGTCCGGATTCGCGACGCCCCACGACACATAGCCGTTCCACGCATGCCGTACCGCCTGCTCGGCCGGCGCGTGTTCCGGAAACCCGGTCATCATCGCTTCGCGCATGTCGGCCTTCAGGCTCACGTACAGCGCGTTCAGCAACGCATCCTTGGTGTCGAAATAGGTGAACACCGTGCCTTCCGCCACGCCGGCCAGCCGCGCGATGCGCGCGGTCGTCGCGGTCGCGCCGTCCTCGGCGAGCGCGCGCGCGGCCGCGGCGAGGATGGCTTCGTGCTTGTCGGGACTGCGCGGTCGGGCCACGTTCGATTCCTTTAATGAGTGAGCGCTCAATCATAATCGAGCCATCAACGAGAACGCAAGCCCTGTTACATCCGGGGGAACGCACACGCAAACCATCAAAACGGTGCACTATTGCGTTTTGCCGTACCGGCGCCGGCCATCCGGCGCCCGATTGCCCTCGACGTTCGTTTCACGTTCACCGTTTCAAACCGCGAACCTCCCATGACGAATCAGCCTTCCCAGACGGCGGCCGACCGGCCCGTCGACATGATCATCTTCGGCGGCGGCGGCGACCTGGCCGCCCGCAAGCTGTTGCCCGCGCTGTACATGGCGCACCTGCACTGCAATCTTCCGCCCGAGACGCGCATCATCGCCGTCGGCCGCCGCGACTGGGGCATCGACGGCTATCGCAAGTTCATGGACGAGCAGTCGCGCCCGTTCATCGACGAGAAGGCGTTCGACGCCGACGCGTGGAGCCGCTTCCTCGACCTGTTCAAGTACGTGCTGATCGACGTGAACGCGCCGGACGACTACCTGCGGCTCGCCGAAGCGGCGCGTGGCGACGCGGTCCGCGTGTTCTACCTGTCGACGTCGCCGGAGCTGTTCACGACGATCTGC
>Ga0209370_1002394_pt1 | contig 13584 bp, 11 predicted proteins | sample AgamicAtPrz_FD_187164 | JGI IMG/M metagenome (GOLD analysis project Ga0209370, IMG submission 187164) | Agave microbial communities from Guanajuato, Mexico - At.P.rz (SPAdes) (version 2) | ecosystem: Host-associated > Plants > Phyllosphere > Phylloplane/Leaf | place: Guanajuato, Mexico... | reverse complement strand
CTGAAGACGAAGCACATCGCCGATATGCTCGAGGCCAAACTCACCGAGGGAAAGATCGCGCTCGCGCGACAGCTCCGGTCGCGGGCCGTCGTGATATGTCGCCGCGGCACGTCGCTGGGGCTGATGGAGCACAACCCGGCGATGAACACCGAGTCGATCAAGATGGTTGTGAAGCGCGGCCGTCTGACGATCGAGCGGTTCATGGAGATCTACGAGAAGGCGCCGCAGGTCAACGAGTGGCTTCAGCGCGCGATGATGCTGGCGCTCATCTCCGGGCAGGACCGATCGACATGTGCGCGCTGGCCGAGCCGCTGCGTCCACGGAGAATTTGCGCGGGTGCACCGCCAGAAAACGGGCGTCGAAATCGAGATTCCGGTCGCGCTCAGGATGGAGGCAGTCGGGAAGTCGCTGATGGACGTGATCCGCGAGTGTCGATCGACCGGCGTCGTCAGCCAATACCTGATCCATCACGTGCGGCAGAAGGGCAAGACAATGAAGGGTGACCCGGTGAACCCTGACGCCCTGTCCGTGGCGTTTGCCAAGGCTCGCGAGCTGGCGAAGATACCCGAGGAAGGCGCACCGACGTTCCACGAAATCCGCAGCCTGTCGAAGCGCATGTACGAGAAACAGGGGAATGTGGACACGAAGGCCCTACTCGGTCACCTGAGCGACCAGTCGGCCCGCATCTATGCTGACCCGCGCGGGATCGAGCCCATTCGCGTCAAGGTGTTATAAACGAATTTTGAACAGGTTTTGAACAAGCCTTATGCAGAAAGGCTTTCAGGCCTGTTCAGTGAGCAAGCGTTATACACCTTCGCGCCCGGATCCGTTGCCGGTCGGCCCAGCGCGACCTGCGTCGCCTTCGGATCATAGCGATACGGCGGCGCGCCCGTGCCGCCTGCCGCCGGCAGCGATTTCAGGTAGCGCGAGATCGATGCCAGATCGTCGTCGGTCAGTTCCTGCGTGCTGTGGTTGATCACGCTTACCATCGAGCCGAACGCGGTCGCGTGCTGGTTCGCGCCGGTCTTCAGGAACTGCGCGACGTCGGCCTCGTTCCAGCGGCCGAGCCCGGTGTTGTGCTCGCCGGTCAGGTTCGACGCGAACCAGTTGTCGATCGACGCGCCCGACAGGAACGCCGCGCCGCTTTCGTCGAGCGCCTTCTCCTGGAAGCCGACGCCACGTGGCGTGTGGCACGACCCGCAGTGCCCGAGCCCCTGCACGAGATACGCGCCGCGGTTCCACGTCACGTCCTTCGCCGGCTTGTCCGCGTAAGGCGTCGTGTCGAGGAACACGATGTTCCACAACGCGAGCGGCCAGCGCATGTTGAGCGGCCACGGGATGTCGGACGGCCGGTTCGCCTGCTTCACCGGTTCGACGCCGTGCATGAAGTACGCATACAGCGCCTTCACGTCGTCGTCCTTCAGCTTCGCGTACGACGGATACGGCATCGCCGGATACAGGTTATGACCGTCTTTCGCGACACCCTTGCGCAACGCGCTGGCGAAATCGGCTTCGGTATAGCCGCCGATGCCCGTATCCGGATCGGGCGTGATGTTGGTCGTGTAGATCGCGCCCATCGGCGTGACCATCTTCAGGCCGCCCGCGAACGGCGTGCCGCGCGGCGCGGTGTGGCACGCGACGCAGTCGCCGGCTTTCGCCAGATATGCGCCGCGCGCGATGAGCGCGCTGTCGGCGGGCGCCGTCTGCGCGGCATGCGCGGCCGTGCCTGCCACCAGGGCGGACAGCGCGAGCAGCGACGCGCGGAGCGTGTTCAGGTTCAGGGTGAAATGTCGCATGGTCGCCCTCCCCTCAGGCCGTTTTCAGCTGGTTGCCGACCGGCAGCTTGCGCAGCCGCGTGCCGGTCGCCGAGAAGATCGCGTTCGACAGCGCCGCCGCCGTCGCGGCCGTGCCGGGCTCGCCGATCCCGCCTGGCGCCTCGCCGCTCTTCACCAGATGGACTTCGATCGGCGGCACCTCGTTGATCCGCATCATCCGGTAATCGGTGAAGTTGGTCTGCACGACGCGGCCGTCCTCGATCGTGATCTCGCCGTACAGCGCGCCCGTGATCCCGAAGATGATGCCGCCCTGCACTTGCGCCTCGATCGTGTTCGGATTCACGACCATCCCGCAATCGACCGCGCACACGACGCGCTTGACCTGCACTTCGCCGCCGTCCACCGCGACGTCGATGACGATCGAGAAGAAACTGCCGAACGCATGCATCACCGATACGCCGCGCCCTTGTCCCTTCGGCAGCGACGGGCCCCAGCCGGCCGCCTTCGTCGCGACGTCGAGCACGTTGCGGGCGCGCGGCGTCTTGTCGAGCAGTGCGCGGCGGTATTGCACCGGGTCGGTCTTGGTCTGCGCGGCCAGTTCGTCGATGAAGCTCTCGACGACGAACGTGCTGCGCGTCGGCCCGACGCCGCGCCAGAACGCGGTCGGCACGTGGCGCGGCTCCTGGCGCACGTAGTCGACGAGCTGGTTCGGCAGGTCGTACGGCAGCTCGGCCGCGACCTCGACCGCGTCGGGATCGACGCCGTCCTTGACCGCGGGCGGCGCGAAGCGCGCGAGGATCGACGAGCCGACGATCCGGTGCTGCCACGCGACCGGCTTGCCGTTCGCGTCGAGGCCGGCCGAGATCGTGTCGTAGTAGCACGGCCGGTACATGTCGTGCTGGACGTCTTCCTCGCGTGTCCAGATGACCTTCACCGGTGCATTGACCTGTTTGCCGACCTTCACGGCCTGGCCGATCATGTCGGTTTCGAGCCGTCGGCCGAACCCGCCGCCGAGCAGATGGTTGTGGACGACGATCTTGTCCGGCGACAGGCCGGTGAGCTGCTGCGCGGTATCGCGCGCCCGCGTCGGTACCTGCGTGCCGACCCAGAGCTCGCAGCCGTCGCCGCGCACGTGCACCGTGCAGTTCACGGGCTCCATCGTCGCATGGGCGAGCAGCGGCTGTTCGTAGACGGCGTCGACGCGCGTCTTCGCGTTCGAGAATGCCTTGCCGACGTCGCCTTCCTTGCGTGCGACCGCGCCCTTGCCGTTCGCCGCCGCCTGCGCGAGATCCGCGAACAGATCCTTGGTCGACACCTTCGCGCCCGCGCCTTCGTTCCACTTGACGACGAGCGCCGATGCACCGCGCTTCGCGGCCCACGTGTGATCGCCGACCACCGCGACCGCGTTGTCGACGCGCACGACCTGGCGCACGCCGGGGATCTTCCTCGCGGCCGTATCGTCGACGCTCGCGACCGTGCCGCCGAACACCGGGCTGTTCACGATCACCGCGTACAGCATGCCGGGCAGGCGCACGTCGAGCCCGAACTGCGCGGTGCCGTCGACCTTCTCCGGCGAATCGAGGCGCTTCGCGGGCGTGCCGATCAGCTTGAAATCCGCCGGCTGCTTCAGCGCGACGTCCTTCGGCACCGGCAGCTTCGCCGCGGCGTCGGCCAACTGGCCGTACGACGCGCGCCGGCCGCTCGGCGGATGCTGCACTTCGCCGTTCACCGCGCGGCAGCTCGCCGGATCGACGTTCCATTGCTTCGCGGCCGCCGAAACCAGCAGCGTGCGCGCGGTGGCGCCCGCGCGGCGCAGCGGGTCCCACGCGTAGCGCACCGACGTCGAGCCGCCGGTGAGCTGGCCGCCGAGCAGCGGGTCGAGGAACAGCTTCTCGTTCGGCGGCGCATGATCGAGCGTGACGCTCGACAGCGGCACTTCGAGTTCTTCCGCGATCAGCATCGGCAGCGCCGTATAAACGCCCTGCCCCATCTCGACCTTCGGCATCACCAGCGTGACCTTGCCGGCGCGGTCGATCTGCACGAATGCGTTCGGCGCGAACACGCCGGGCTGCGCGGGTTCGGCTGCATCGCCGCCGATCACCGAGCGGCGCGCATCGTCACCTGCCGCCGGCAGGCTGAAGCCGAGCAGCAAGCCGCCGCCCGCCGCCGCACCGAGCGACATGCCGAGTTTGAGAAACCCGCGGCGCGACACACCCGCGCCGGCCCGACCTGCTTCGATCAGTCCTCGCGACATGTCAGGCCTCCTTCGCGGCTTGTTTGACGGCCGCGCGAATCCGGTGGTAGGTGCCGCAGCGGCAGATGTTGCCGGCCATGGCCGCATCGATGTCGGCGTCGCTCGGGTTCGGGTTCGACGCGATCAGCGCGGTGGCGGCCATCACTTGCCCCGACTGGCAGTAGCCGCACTGGACGACGTCGAGCTCGCGCCAGGCCTGCTGGACCTTGTGGCCGGCCGGCGTCGCGCCCACGGCTTCGATCGTCGTGATCTTGCGGCCCGCGACGGCCGCGACCGGCAGCACGCACGAACGCGCGGCCACGCCGTCGAGATGCACGGTGCACGCGCCGCATTGCGCGATCCCGCAGCCGAACTTGGTGCCGGTCAGGCCGACGACGTCGCGCAGCACCCAGAGCAAGGGCATGTCGTCGGGGGCGTCGACCGAGCGGGTTTCGCCGTTGATGTTGAGGGTGATCATTCAGCCTCCGGGGCCGTTGTATTGGGGAAGCGGCGCGAACGATGCGCGCTGCGTTACGTGCTCGTCGCCGTTGCGTCGTGCGCAACGGGTGCCGCGCGGCCCGGGTGCGGGCGAGCCGCGGCGGTGGTGTTGCGGGCTTGCGTCGTTACTCGGCCACGTCGATGGCCGACAGCACCTTGATGACCGGCGGTGCGGTGAACCAGTCGGCCGACTTCGTCCGGAATTCGCCGAAATACGGACTCGCGAGATGGGCGTCGAACGCCGCCTGGTCGTCGTAGATCTCGTACAGATGCAGGGTTGGCGAGCCGTCCTGCTCGCGGAACAGGTCGTAGCGCCGATTACCCGGCTCGGTGCGCGTCTTCGCGACCATGCTGCGCAGTTCGGCCTCGGCGGCCTGCGCGTGCTCGGGTTTCAGGAACAGCGAAGCGATCACGTGAAGCGCCATTTTTTACTCCTTTGAAAACGGAAACGAGCATGCCACAAGCCGGCGTCTCGCGACGCCAACGTGCAACGATCGTATGTCGCCGAGCGGCGGGATCAGGCCAGTTCGTCCGGGCCGACACGCACGACGACCTTGCCGAAATTCTTGCCGGCGAGCAAGCCGATCAGCGCTTGCGGCGCGTCGGCGAGATCGGGAACGACGTCCTCGAGCGTCTTCACCTTGCCCTGCGCGACCCACTCGCTCATGTCCTTCAGGAACGGCGCATAGCCGGTTGCATAGTGATCGAGGATGATGAAACCCTGCACGCGAATGCGCTTGCGCAGGATCGCGCCCATCAGCGCCGGCACGCGGTCACGGCCGGTCGACACGGCCTTGTCGTCGTAGGCCGCGTCGTTGTAGTGCGCAATGATCCCGCAGACGGGCACGCGCGCATGGTCGTTCAGCAGCGGCCACACCGCGTCGAACACCGCGCCGCCGACGTTCTCGAAATAGACGTCGATGCCGTTCGGGCACGCGTCCTTCAGCTTCGCGGCAAACGCCGGATCGCGATGGTCGACGCACGCGTCGAAGCCGAGCGTGCCGGTCACGTACGCGCACTTGTCGGCGCCGCCCGCGACGCCGACCACGCGGCAACCCTTCAGCTTCGCGATCTGGCCGACCACCGCGCCGACCGCGCCGCTCGCGGCCGCGACGACCACGGTTTCGCCGGCCTTCGGTTCGCCGATCTTCAGCAGCCCGGTGTACGCGGTGAAGCCCGGCATGCCGAGCACGCCGAGCGCGTACGACGGGTGCGCGAAGTCGCGGCCGAGCGGGATCAGGTCGCGCCCGTCGGACAGCGCATAGTCCTGCCAGCCGGCCCCCGCGACGACGAGATCGCCTTCGCGAAACGCCGGCAGGTTCGACGACACGACGCGGCTGACCGTGCCGCCGACCATCGGCTGGCCCAGTTCGGCCGGCGGCGCATAGGACGGCGCGTCGCTCATCCGGCCGCGCATGTACGGGTCGAGCGACAACCAAACGGTGCGCAGCAGCACCTGGCCGGCGCCAGGCACCGGCACGTCAGCGGTTTCGGCGCGGAAGTTGTCCGGCGTCGGTGCGCCGACCGGGCGCGAATTCAGGACGATCTGGCGGTTTACAGTTTTGCTTTGCGGCATGTGAGCCTCCGTCAACGGGAATGAGCGTGCGTCGTGGGCACGATCGGATCAGGAATGGACCAGCGGAACGTGCGGGCCTGCGGCGGCATCGGCGGTCGGGCCGGTGCGGTCGCAGGCAGGCGATTGGAACGATGGGGACAGCGTAACGCGGCGTGAAGCGTTCGTCATGAATGATTGAGTAGACCAGTCGTCTAGTTTCAACGCAAAAACAAGGCGCGTCGATGCGCGCCCGGATTACGACTGCGCGCCGTCGAGCGCGGCCGGCGACAGGTTCAGCATGCGCCGCGTTTCGGCCATCGCCCTTTCGAGCGGTTTGCGGTCGCGGTGAATCTTTTCCAGCAGCGTCGCACCCAGCCACAGCTCGTACAGGATCGCGGCCGTGTGCGACGGATCGTCGACGCCGCTCAGCGAACCATCGGCGAGCCCGGCCTCGATGCCGCCCGCGAGCCGCTCGATGATCTGGCTGGTGCCGCGCCGCAGTACCGCGCGCATCGCTTCCGACAGATCCGACACTTCCGCGCCGAGCTTCACCGCGAGGCACTTGCCTTCCGGATCGTCCGCGCATTGCGTGTAGAGCCAGTTGCCCCAGTACGTCATCAGACGCTCGGCGCCCGTGCCCGCCTGCTGCTTGAGCAGCTTGTCGAGATGCGCGAGATAGCCGTCGAAATACGATTCGAGCAGCGCTTCGCCGAATGCCTCTTTCGAGCCGAAGTAATGGTAGAACGAGCCCTTCGGGATGCCCGCCGCGGCGAGAATCTCGTTCAGACCGACCGCCGAAAACCCCTTGTGGAGCATGATCGGCTTCGCGATGTTCAGGATGTGCTGGCGGACTTCGGCGCCTGAAGATGCATTCATGATGGCGTATGGTAGCAACGATTAGACCGGTCGTCTATAACGTAGAACCGGCATGTTGGGCGGCACTTTACCCGATCCCCGTCGCGCGCCCAATGCCTGGCCGGCGCGCTCCTTGCCGGCGTGTGACGTCTGCGCGTGCCGTCGCGGTATGTGCTGAGTTGAGTTGAGTCGGGTCGAACGGACAGGCACGCGCTCGGGTGGCGGGCATCTCGCCGCCTGTGTTGCTTCGCGCGTGCGTTGCCGACGGTCGGCGCAGGCGTGCGGTTTCGCCGTCAGCGCGGCGCCTCGTCGGCGCGCTTTCTCGTGCGCGCCCGCCGCTCGCTCCGTTCGGCGGCCGGGGCGGTCTTGACGCCGCGCAACGGCGGCCGGCGCACGAGCGCCGCCATTTCGCGCCTCAGCGCATCGAGTTCGGTGCCGCGCGCCGCGTCGGTCGCCAGTGCGCCGTCGAGCTGCCCCTGAAGCACGCCGCAGCGGTGCAACGCGTCGCCGAGTTGCGCCTGAAGCGCGGCCGTGTCTTTCCGGTGCTGCGCATCGCGCTGTTCCGCGCGCGATGTCGCTGCGTCGAGTTCCTTTTGCAAGCGCGCGGCCGCGAGCCGCTCGCGATCGATTTCCTGAAGCGCCCGCTTTTCCGAGGCGCGCAGGCGCTCTTCGGCGCGGCCAGCGTCGTCGCGCAACCGGTCGAGCTGGGTGGTGAAGTCCGCACGGGCCTGCACAAGCGCGCGGTCGCCTTCCGCGTTGTCGGCCTTCAGGCGTTCGATATCCGCTTGCATCGCTTGCCGCGATGCATCGTCCGCCGCCCTCGCCTGTTCCAGTTCCTGAATGCGGACCTGCGCGGCCAACAAGGCGGCCGTGCGTTGCTCCAGCGCGGTTTCGGTGCGGGCCAGTTCGGCCCGCAGCGTCGCGACTTCCGCTTGCGCGTTTGCCCGCTCGGCCTCGACTTCCGCGCGCAGCGCATCGAGTGCGGCGGCCGCGTCGGCGCTCGACCGGTTCCACAGCGTCGCGACCAGTTCGCCAGCCGCTGCCTGCAGATCGGCCGGCAGGTCCGGATGCTCGATGCGCACGCGGCTCTTTTCCCGCAGCTCGGCCCAGAACTCGCCGAGCACAGCCGTCGGCGTGCTCATGCTGCCCTTGCGGACAAGCTGGTACAGGCGGTTGGCCGTCGGCGTGATGCCGAAGCGGAAGAACAGCAGCGCGCAGGCTTCGCGGTACAGCTCGCGGGTTTTCGGGAAGTTGGCCTTGAGGCGCTCGATTTCGGCGGTCAGGCGGGGTTCGTCGGCGGCGAGATCGGACATGACGGGCTTCGAAGGAAATTCCGTAAATAATATAACGTAAACCGTTAGATATCCAATCTTACTTGGGTTTTAATTTGACATTATTTCTATAATGTTGAATTGTCGGCTTCGGGCGGCCCTCCGCGATCGCAGCGTTGAATCTTCCATTCCGCCCAGCCCGCCTACGCGTCGAGCATCGCGCCCCGTCGCCCCGCTATCCGGCCGCCTGTCACGGGCCTGCCATCGTCGACCGGTAGCGTTCGAGCTTCCCTCCCGTTTTCTACAGACGAACCCACCATGCAGCGCCCGTCGCGCGCCACGCCCCACGTTTACGCAGCCACGTCCCGCGCCCTCGCCGTCAGCCTCGCGATCAACCTGCTGCTGCTCGCCGTCGAGACGGCGGCGGCATGGTCCGCACATTCGTCGGGGTTGCTCGCGGACGTCGCGCATGCGGCGATCGACCTTGCGGCCGATGCGCTGATCCTCGTCGCCTGCCGGTTCGACGCGCGCCTGCTGCCGGAGCGTCGCCCGACCTACGAGCCGCTCGCGCTCGCGGGCCTCGGCGCGTTGCTGGCCGCGACCGGCGCGCAGATGATCTGGCATGCGCTGACCCGGCTCGATGCGCCGCCCGTCGTGCAGCCGGGCGCGACCGCGCTCGCGCTGGTTGCCGTCACGCTCGCCGGCAAGGCCGTGCTGTCGTGCTGGATGCTGCGCAAGGCGCGCGAGACCGGCTCCGCGCTGCTCGAGGCGAGCGGCTGGCACGTGCGGACCGATGCGCTATCGTCATTGCTCGCGGCGCTCGCGATGAGTGCGGCGCTGATCGGCTTCCGCCGTCTCGACGATCTGGCCGCGCTCGCGATCGGCGCGCTCGTGATCCGCACGGGCGCCGGGTTCATCCGGCGCGGCTGGGCGCAGTGGCCGGCATGGGCCGATTGGGCGAATCGCTCGACGCGCGGGTCGTGAACGCCACAGGTATCGCCTAACGTCCGATTCGTGCCGTTGCCTGCCCGATCGGGCTCTTCGTAACAGGTTATTGTTTGTTTTTTGTTAATACAGGCTATTATTTGTATTTTTACAATACATGCCATAGACTGTATTTTCCGATTACAAACGATCGCCTGTCATCTCGCGGAGCGCCCGATGGCCTTTCCTGTCCAGACCCTGACCCAGTTGCGTCCGATACTCGTCGGCTTCCGGAAATCCGCGGGGCTCACGCAGGCGCAACTGGCCGCCCGCCTCGGCATCACCCAGCAATCCTATGCCCAGCTCGAAGCCAACCCGTCGGCGGTCAGCATCGAACGGCTTTTCAAGGTGCTGAACGCGCTCGGCGTTCGCATGATGCTCAGCCTGGACGAACGGGACGCGCCGGCGAAAGCGGCCGATTCGGCTTCCGGTGCCGAGCCGGCGGCGCGCCGCAAGCCGGCCGCGAGCAAGCGCGGCACCACGGCCGCCCAAGCCCCGACCGGAGCCGCGGCCGACGCCGCGCGGAAGCGCCCGGCAGCAACGACTCGGGCCAGGCCACGCGTGTCGAAGCGGGAGGACTGGTGACGATGGCCGCACGCGCCCGCCATGATCGGCTCGACCTGTGGATGAACGGCATTCCCGTCGGGTACTGGGAAATCCGCCGCGGGGTCGAGCGTCTCGTCTACCTGCCGGACTGGCTCGACGATGCCCAGGGCCGGCCCCTGTCGTTGTCGCTGCCCTTCACGCCCGGCAACCAGCCGCACCAGGGCGCGATCGTGGCCGACTACTTCGACAACCTGCTACCGGACAGCGAGCCGATCCGCCGCCGCATCGCGCAGCGTTACCGGCTCGGATCGACGGCGCCGTTCGAATTGCTCGCGTCGATCGGCCGCGACTGCGTCGGCGCGATCCAGATGCTGCCGCCCGGCGAGACGCCCGTCGATCTCCAGGCGATCGAAGGCGCGCCGCTCGACGACGCAGCCGTTGCCGACGTGCTGCGCCACGCGACCGCCACGCCGCTGCCCGGCCGCACGGAGCTGGACGCCGACCTGCGCCTGTCGATTGCCGGCGCGCAGGAAAAGACCGCGCTGCTGCGTCAGCGCGATCGCTGGCTGCGGCCGTCGGGCAGCACGCCGACGACGCACATCTTCAAGCTGCCGCTCGGGCGCGTCGGCAACATGCAGGCCGACATGCGCACGTCCGTCGAAAACGAATGGCTGTGTTCGAAGCTCGTCGCCGCGTACGGCCTGTCGGTCGCGCCGTGCGAGATCGGCCGGTTCGACGACCAGAAGGCGCTGATCGTCGAGCGCTTCGACCGGCGTCCGTCGCGCGACGGTTCGTGGATCCTGCGGCTGCCGCAGGAGGACATGTGCCAGGCGACCGGCACGCCGTCGGGGGCGAAATACGAATCGGACGGCGGCCCCGGCATCGAGACGGTCATGGGCATCCTCGCGAATTCGGCCGATGCCTCGCGCGACCGGATGAATTTCTTCGTCGCACAGCTCGTGTTCTGGGTGCTGGCGGCGATCGACGGCCACGCGAAGAACTTCAGCATCGCGCACCTGCCCGGCAATGCGTATCGCAGCACGCCGCTGTACGACGTGCTGTCCGCGCATCCGATCATCGGTACGCGCCGCAACCAGATTCCGCCGCGCCGCGCACGCCTCGCGATGGCCGTCTGCGGGAAGAACCGGCACTACGTGATCGGCGAAATCCAGCCGCGCCACTGGATCGCGCAGGGTCGCCGCGTCGGCCTGACCGAAGAGGACGTGCGCGCCGCGATGGCGGCCGTCGCCGCGCGGACGGAGCGCGCGATTGCCGAAGCCGCCGCGCAGATTCCGGCGGATTTTCCGGCGGACGTGGCCGACGCGATCTTCGACGGCATGCGCCGGCAAAGCCGCAAGCTCGCGGCGGCCGATCCCGCGTGAGGAATCGACCGGCCGCGACGACGCGCCGGCCTTCGCTGCAATACTTCAGCCGTCGGTCGACGGGCGGTTCCAATAGGACCGCAGCCGTTACGCCGTCGCAGATACGGACATCGAACGCCGCCGCGCCGAACCGCGTGCCGGCCGCCGGCGCCTGGTCGTTCAGCCGGCGTCGCGCGCGCGGGCGAGTGCCGCGAGGTTGCCCTCGCCGAACCCGTGGTGCCCCTTGCGCTGCACGATCTCGAAGAAGATCTCGCCGGGGCGGCGTTTGACGAAGGTCTGGAAAAACAGCTTCGGCACGCCGTCGCTGCCGACCTCACCGTCGACCAGCACCGCGCGGCGACGCAGCGCATCGAGGTCGACGCCATGCCCGGGCAGCCGCGCATCGACGTCGTCGTAATAGCGTGCGGGCGGCTCGATGAACTCGACGCCGTTCGCACGCAGCGCATCGACACTCGACAGGATGTCGTCGGTGGCCAGCGCCACGTGCTGCACGCCTTCGCCCGGATGATCGGGCAGGTACGCATGCATCAGCTCGGTGCGCCGCGTGCCTTCCTCGTAAACCGGAATCCGCACCGCGCCGCACGGCGACACCATCACGCGCGACTCCTCCGACACATGCCAGTGCGCGTCGATCTGGTGGATCTCGCGGAAATGCAGCAGGTCGTGGTAGAAATCCAGCCACTCCTGCATGCGGCCCGCGCCGACGGTTTGCGTGAAGTGGTCGACCTGCTGCAGGCCGACGCCCGCGCAATCGAGATCGGTATGCGCGGTCGCGATGTCGATCGGCCGGAAATCGATGTCGAAGATCGAGATGTCGCCGACGCCGCCGCGCTGGCCGTCCCGCCCGCGCCAGCGGTCGACGAAATACAGGTGCGAATCGCCGATGCCCTGGATCGCCGGAATCTTCAGTTCGCCGACGCCGACCTTTTCGCCTTCGAACGCCCACGCGCCGAGCTGGATCGCACGCTCGAACGCGCGCCGGGCGTTCGCCACGCGCAACCCGATCGCGCAGACGCCCATCCCGTATTCCTCCGCATAGCGCGCGGCGAACGAATCGGGTTCGGCGTTGATCAGGAAATGCATCTGCCCCTGCCGGTACAGCGTGACGTTCTTGCTGACGTGCCGCGCGATCGCCTTGAACCCGAACTGCTCGAAGCGTTGCGCGAGCGCGTCCGGCACGGGCGCCGCGAATTCGACGAATTCAAGGCCGGCCATCCCGAGCGGATTGGCGGCCGGATCGGCAACGGGCGGCGTATCGCTGGACAAGGGGTGGGAATTGCCGGGCATTCCAGTCTCCGGGGACATGCGGTCGATGGGGATGATGCCTGTCGCGTGCGGCATGCGCGGCCGATGTGGCGGCCCCGCCTCCGCCCCGGACGGGCGAGTTGTCGATGCTGCAGATTTTAACCAGATCGTTCACGGCGGCACACCCCGGCCGAACGGGATATCGTCGCGCCGCCTAGTGCAAACCCGAAAAGCGTTCGATAATCGCACGGAATTGAACGATAATCGCGCACATTGTCCGATTGGCCAATTGCCGCCGTGCGGCGCGGGCCCTATTCTCCGTTCACCCATCGACTTCAATGCAGCATCGGACGCGGCGCCGCCACGATTCCACGATGCGCCGTGCCAGGAGACATTCGCCATGACCCCCACCTTCGACACGCTCGACGCCGCCGCCGGCGCACGCGCGCGCAGCCAGGCCCGCAAGGCCGCGATCGGCAGCTTCGTCGGCGCCGTCGTCGACTGGTACGACTTCCTGCTGTACGGGATCGTCGCCGCGCTGGTATTCAATTCCGAGTTTTTCCCGAAAGTCAGCCCGACGATGGGCACGCTCGCGGCGTTCGCCACCTTCGGCGTCGGCTTCCTGTTCCGGCCGCTCGGCGGCATCGTGTTCGGCCACTACGGCGACCGGCTCGGCCGCAAGCGGATGCTCGTGCTGACCGTGATGCTGATGGGGCTGTCGACGGTCGCGATCGGCCTGCTGCCGAGCTTTGCGACGATTGGCTGGTGGGCGCCCGTGCTGCTGGTGCTGATGCGCGCGATCCAGGGTTTCGCGGTCGGCGGCGAATGGGGCGGCGCGGCGCTGATGGCCGTCGAGAGCGCGCCGAAGCAGAAGAGGGCGTTCTACAGCAGCGGCGTGCAGGTCGGCTACGGCGTCGGGCTCGTGCTGGCCACCGGCATCGTCTCGATCCTGAGCCATACGCTCGGCGAGGCCGCGTTCAAGTCGTGGGGCTGGCGCCTGCCGTTCGTGTTCAGCATCGTGCTGGTGCTGATCGGGCTGTGGGTGCGCAAGAACATGGACGAATCGCAGGAGTTCGTCGAGAAGGTCGAGCACGGCAACCGCAAGCTGCGCCTGCCGGTGCTGGAAGCGCTGACGCGCCACCCGAAGGCGTTCCTGCTGATCGTCGCGCTGCGGCTCGCCGAACTATTCACGATGTACATCGTCACCGCGTTCGCGCTCAGCTATTCGACGACGAACCTC
>Ga0209370_1002388_pt1 | contig 13619 bp, 17 predicted proteins | sample AgamicAtPrz_FD_187164 | JGI IMG/M metagenome (GOLD analysis project Ga0209370, IMG submission 187164) | Agave microbial communities from Guanajuato, Mexico - At.P.rz (SPAdes) (version 2) | ecosystem: Host-associated > Plants > Phyllosphere > Phylloplane/Leaf | place: Guanajuato, Mexico... | reverse complement strand
CTGGCTCGGTACCGGCTGCGATCGCTTTCCGGCGCTGCTCAGCGTTGAGTCCCATAAAGATGGGGACTGATGGCTGCTCTTCAGTGAAAAGGATCCATTTCCTGTCTTTTTCAGTCAGCGTATTCCAAGGCGCATCAATGTCATAACCCAGCGTATCCAGAATTGAGCGCAAATTTTTTGCCTGCCAGCCGTTTGGCCAGGATGCTATTGCTCCTTCGCGTATGCTCAGCGAGCCGTCCGGGACAAGGGCACCGGCTTTAACTTCATGCACCATGCCCATCCCCTGGCAGGACGGGCAGGCACCCTGGGGGTTGTTGGGAGAAAAGGATTCGGCCGGGAGAAAGGGGACGTCGTCGGGACAGCTGCCGGCGCGCGAAAAAAGCAGTCTCAGGGTGACAGAAATTCGCGTCAGGCTGCCCACCGTAGAACGTTCCTGTGCACCGGCCCGGCTCTGCTGCAGGGCAACGGCCGGCGGCAGTCCGTCTATACCGTCCACGTCTGGCGCAGATGCCTGTTCGATGAGACGCCGCGCATGTGGCGCTACGGATTCCATAAATCGTCGCTGCGCCTCTGCATACAGCGTATCGAATGCCAGAGAGGACTTACCCGAACCGGATATTCCGGTAAAGACCACCATGGCATCACGGGGAAAGGTGAAGGAAACGTCCCGGAGGTTATGTGTTCTGGCTCCGCGTACGCTTACGCCGGAGCTGATATTCTGAGCCTGTGCGCTTATGCTTTCAGATGATTTTTGTGATGGCATGGTTTCCCCTGAGAATGAGTCAGTCTGTCTTCAGAGCTGTGTATATTTCGTGTAAGAGCTCCATTCCGAATGAGAATGAGGTGGTCAGCCGAGAAAAGAACTTCAAGATTAGACCTCCGAAGCGAACCGGACAATTGGCTATTCCGGTAATTCAGACGTGACAAAACGGAATGCTGGCCTCATATAAGATGGACGACTGAAGCCCTTATTGCGCAGGAGAAAATGATGAACCTGGTTGACGGGATTGAAGCGTTCGTGAAAATTGCCGATTCAGGTAGTTTCGCTGCCGCCGCACGTGAGCTGAATATTTCGCCCTCTGCCGTAAGCAAATTAGTCAGTAAAACCGAGGAAGAACTGGGGACTCGTTTGCTGAACAGGAACACGCGCGGACTGAGCCTGACGCAGGAAGGCGAGATGTTTCTTTTGCGCAGCCGGGTCATTCTTGATGAGCTGACTTCTGCGAAGGAGGAACTCTCTTCTGTAGCTGGAGAACCCAGAGGCAAGCTAAGGGTGAGCATGCCAAATATTCCGTCCTTTTTCCTGCCGGTAATCAGCAGTTTTATGTCGCAATATCCAACTGTAACCATAGAGGTGGATCTCAGCGACAGGCTGATTGACGTCGTGGATGATGGATTCGATGCGGTGATACGTGTAGGGCAACTGTCGGATTCCCGGCTGACCGCCCGCGCGCTCGGCAACTTCAACATGAACCTCGTGGCATCGCCGGACTATCTCAGGCGATATGGGGTACCTGCGAGCGTAGAAGATCTCAGTTCCCATTCCTGCATTCAATACCGCTACCCCTCCAGTGGACGGACAGAGTCCTGGCCGCTCCGGCGTCCCGCCTCCGGAAGGCTGGACATTATCCCCTCGCTAATCTGTAACAGTACAGATGTTCGCCTCGGGCTGGCGCTTAACGGAAAAGGGATTGCTTTTATGCCAGGAATGTTGACGAAAGAATATCTAGCGTCGGGAAAGCTAGAAGTTGTGCTGGAGAATATCGTAGCTCAGAATTATGAAATGAATCTGGTCTGGCCTAAAAATAAGTATACGCCGTTAAGGCTAAAAGCCTTTACTGACTTTCTTGCGAATTATTTCTCCGAAAAAAGATGACACTCGGAAAGGCTTCTCTCTTTCATTCAGGGCGATTTAGCGCTCTGTCTGAAAGAGAGAGTTATACAATTAAACAAGTTTAAGCATTATCGCGCTGAAGATGATAAGAAAAATACTTACTCCTTTAAGGCGGTTAATTTTATCACCGTTAACAAAAACACCTACGGCTACTGCACCGATGGTACCCACTCCCGTAAAGATGGCATAAGCCACGGAAAGAGGGATTTCACGCATGGAGACGCTCAGTGAACTGAGCGCCACGGCGAAGAGCATTATTGTAGCAAGAAGGAACCTGACCTTATTGCGTACTGTTACAGCATTAGCGTAACCGTTAAGAGTCGAGATGCCAGCGACTTCAAAACAGCCTGCAACGAAAAGAATGATATAGGAAATCATGGCTTTGCTCCTTTAACGCCAATCACGCCCAGCATCAGGGTGATAACAAATACGATACGGAGAATTTCGATCTGACTTCCGTGAGACAGCGTATCGGCCATTTCGACCAATACAACAAATAAGGTACCGAGTCCTGTGTAAACCACATACGCGATGCTGGCGCCAACGTAATTAAACGAAAGCATAAATATGCCGAAACTCGCCACTACGCACACGATGGTTATAAAGATTTCAAAAGCGCCTTCAGCGTGCTTGAGCCCGAATGCCCAGGCGCACTCAAAAATCGCGCCAATAATAATGAGGATGAGACCTTTAGTATTCATAATAATCCTTTCTGAGATGATGCCTATCTAAATTCAATGCTTGTTTAAATTATAAATAACATTTCCCACAGGGTATGAATAAATAAAACCCATAGGGCTCATAATTCATGTTTACTATTGCCGTAAAAATTTACAAAAATTAATTTATATCCTGACCCATTCATAGATGGGAAAGATAGTAAACTAGTAATATAATTGAGACAATATGTGTAAAAGAGACTTCAGTGATGACAAAATGGAAAGACTGCTAATCACGAAATATTATAAATACATTTGTGGATGATCTTTTATCTCACTCGGATGTAAAAATAGCATCTCGAATGCATAACTATTATGTCCGCTTTTCGCTCTTAGCAGACGGTAAGCAGGCTGCTGAGGCTAACTTTGCCGTTCGCCATCAGACCCTGGCCGTCAGGCCCGAATCCCGGAGGGATTCGGCGGAGCTTACCGGCAAGGCCGGTTAGCGCAGTGGGGCTGACGACCCGGCAGCGCCGGGGAGCCGGAGGGGGCCATAAGGCTGTTAATGCCGTTGGCCTTTATGGACAGGAAAACGGAGAAGCAGCTGCAGCACAGAAAAGGGATAAACAGCAGCAGGAAGCAGAGAGAGAGAAGACCATGAGACAGCGTCCCGGAGAGAGAAAGCGCAGGCAAAGGGGTAAAGACGGTGCGTCAGCACCGTCTTTACCCGGCCCGCAGGGCCGCCCGCTTTTCTGACGCGGTTAATTACAGAGCAGGTATAGCATGCGTTTATAAAAAAGCCCCTTCCGGGGCTGGTTAGCTCAGCACTATTTAGCGTGGATCTATAAGATCTACCACTAAGGACAGTATCTCATCCATAACGTGTGGCTCTACCGTTGCGGCATAGCTTGCCCTGCGCGCCGTAAGGTCGAGCGAGCGCAGCTGATAGCACAGCGCCACGCCAGTCACTTTCCCTGTATTCGTGCTGTTGCCGTCCAGGTACACGGTCACGCCCTGCGAACGGGACGCGCCGCCGCCGCTTGTCACTGGTACGCAAACTGCCGTTCCCAGCGCCGCAACCAGCTCGCGTTGAGAGATAACCAGATAGTAATGCGGACCTTTAAATTCGCGCCCTTCCACCGGATCGCCATTAACGTGCCAGATTTCTCCTTTCTGCGGTACTCTCCTGGAAACCATCAGATAAGCTCTCTGCCCTGCGGCGCATCGTTCAGGCCGTCAGCGGTTTCTTCGTTGTAACCCTGAATTTCCTGCTGATCGATACCGGCCAGCAGCTGCGCCACGGTGCGCCGACCGCGCGGTACACGCGCAACCGGCACAATGTTCACTGATTCGCCCTCTGCAGTTACGTCCAGCTCGATGCCAACCGTCCAGCCCGCTCTTGCCGCGATGTCGCTTGGAATAGTCAGCACGACGGCCCCGCCCTGCTGACGAAGTCTTGTTGATGCCATATGTCCTCCGGTGTGTGACTTAGTAACACACACTTTACCACAGAGTGATACTAAATCACACCTTGCAGCTGTTTTTTTAATCATTTTTTCGTTCGCAATTTAGACTTTCATAAAGGGCGATCTGCTGCCCGTACCACAGTAATTCAGGCCACAGCCAGACAGATAACGCCCTTTTCATCAAGTATCGGGCGCTTTCAAGCCGGTTAGGCTTACCGCTCAGCGGATCATTGCCGTTTTCACTCCACGTCTGCCAGGCCAGGCATTTCAACACTGCCAGCGTGGCGCTGACGCCTGTGGCTTCGGCCGACATTTCGGCGCTGAAGCGTCTGAACAGGATCTGAAAATGTTTTTTGCCCTCGAACCCCGGAACGGCACACCACGGTGCCGGGCCGGTCCTCAGCGGCCACGTCTTTTTGTGGCCAGTGAATGCGCGGGCGAAAGCCCGCTCCAGGGATTGACCTGGCCGTCAGTCATCAGACCCTGGCCGGCAGGCCCGAACCCAGGAGGGATTCGACGGAGCTTACCGGCACAGCCGGTTAGCGGAGTGGGGCTGGCAACCCGGCAGCGCCGGGGAGCCGGAGGGAGCTATCAGCTTTTTGATACTGACGTCCGCTTTGTGCCAGAAGCGGACGTTCCAGAAGCCAGCTCCTTTTAACGCCAGCGGGAACATTATGTTTTTAACACACTATTTCTGGCTCGAAAGGCCACGAACCATTCTCACAGGATTAATTCTGTTGTAGCCAGCGCTGAATCCCCATTGATGCAGACTCAATGGCGCCTGCCAGATAGCCTGAAAACTGCGGCGACCATTCACTGGCAATACCCGTTATCTCACCAGACCATTCTTCACCGGCGGGAAGTTGCTCAGGCATCACGTGTCCGGCGTTCTGCAGAAGATCAAAGTCCGTTGCAGTAAACGGATCCGCCGCCCAGTCTTTTATATACTCAGCTTCGGGCTCTGCCGCATCCTGGCCAAATAAGCGTACGAGCTGCTCCCGGCAAAGGTTTTTGAGAGCAGCTTCGCTGACAGTCCATCTCGATTTTGCCGGTACGCCAATAAAACCAAAAATCACCGTTTTAATCGAGTCTGGCTCGGACACGTCGTGGATCTCAGCCATTGGCCCCACGCGGCTCCCTGCATGCCCTGAAAGCTGTCGTGCATGCAATAAGTCCGTTTTATATACAGCGACATATTTCGCATGAGGAGCCATCCATGTCGGGGTTTTCCGCCAGCCTGACAGCACCTGTTCCGGCATCGCCGGATTGAATTCTATTTTCGCTGCCAGGGCAGGAGGCAGAGCGAGGAATACATGCTCACCGTTAAACACGGTTTTTTTACTGCCTTCGGCCCTGGTATGGACCTGCACTTCTTTGCCAGCCCGGGAAATCGCTACCACCTGATGGCCGGTTTTAATCTTCTCAGCCGGGATCTGACTTTTAAGTGCCGCCGTCAGCGCCTGCATTCCTCCCTTCAGCCTGAAAGACGCCGGGGAACTCTCCCATGCCGGGTAGCGTTCGGGGGGCGAAGTCAGCTGGCGTTCGTAAAGCATGTCACCCGGACGGCCATGCGCGATGATCGGAAGGTCAAGCCGCTCGATAAGTTGGGCGAAGTCCGGCTGAATATCGGGCCAGAACCACGCTGCCCCCATGTCTGCATGAATGCCTGCGGAGGTACCCGCCAGTTCCGGTCCTGACAGCACGCGGCCGCCCGTTCTGTCACGGGCTTCAAGGATCACATAATCAACACCCGCTTTTTCAAGCAGCGTGGCGGCATAAAGGCCGCTTATGCCCGCACCAATGATCACTACGATCTGCTTCATAATGTCGCTCCGGTCAGGGTGGCAGGGCTGAGATGTCCCGTTTTCAGATAAAAAAGTGCACCAGAGGCGGTAGCCATCAGGGCAGGCATATCACCTGGCGGAAACCGCAGCCAGCTGCCTGCCTCATAGCAACCCTCCGGCGCCCCGAGTTGCCCTTTCAGAAGAAGAAGTTCTGCTCCGCCAGCAAGTGGCGCACAGAAGATCCGCTCGCCCGGAGCCAGCTTCTGAAGCACCACGGTTTCCTGCGTGCCGGAGAACAAAGGGCAGATTTGTCTTGGCGGCTGACCATGCCAGTTAGCTGCCTCCCGGGTATTTATCCTGACCGGCTGGCGTTCTTCGGCAGACATCTGGCGCAGCTTGACGAAAATGGTTGTGCCGTCGCGGCTTGAGGGTTGGTGAGAAGAACCGTCCGGGCTGCGCAGGTACCAGCCGGCAGGGTGGTCGACACCATTTTCGGTAAACGTCCCTGCGAGCACCAGAATCTCCTCGCCGCCGGGATGGCTGTGTGCGGGAAATTCGGAGCCGGGCGCATACCTGACAAGGCTGGTTGCGCGGGCCTGCTCGTGACCAATCCGGTCAAGCATCACGCGCTCTACACGGGCCTGGGGAGAAGGTATCCACTGATAATCATCCGGGGTGACGATCGCACGCTGCGAAAAATCAGAGTTCAGTAACATCATAGTCAGTGATCAGACGGCCCTGCAGGGACCGTCTGAAGGCCTATTTGTTTGGCAGGTTATCGTAAACATCCAGAGCACGCGCGGTATACGTCAGCGCGGCGCCAGTATTCAGGTTAATGGCAACTGCCAGCGCTTCGGCATTCTCTTCACGCGTAGCACCGTGCTTAACCGCAGCGTCCACGTGTACGGCCAGGCAACCGTCACAGCGGGTGGTTACGGCCACGGCCAGTGCAATCAGTTCATGGGTTTTGGGATCGAGATGCTTGTTTTCAGATGCACCCTTATCCATCTGCTGAAAACCTTTCATAAACTCTGGCTGCAGTCTGGCAAATTTACCGATGGTGGCGAGCAGACCACTGCGGTATTCGTTCCAGTTTAAGAACATTCAAAACTCCGGTTTATTGTCTCAGAAATCATTAATTACATGACGTCGTAAATACATCCGTTTAAAAAATAGCCTGTATTCACTGCCGTTGAGAGCGATTATCAGTAAGCCTGAAGGCTTCAACAAATCAGATAATCTTGCGGAGCAGAGAAGAAATTCTATGTCGTAGCACATCGTGGAATAAGCATTACGCGTCCGGGTGACTGCCGGGGCGGCGTAATGCCTGAGGCGGCAGTTTATTAATGGTCTGAGACGACATCCTGAAGAAGCCAGTCGTGGAAAACTTTTACTTCATTACGCATGACTTTTTGCTGCGGGGTGACCAGATAATAGGACCATGTGAGTGGCCACCGGTGGTCGGGATGCAGCTGGACCAGCTGCCCGGTTTCGATAAGGTTTTTCACCAGAGCATACCGGGCAATAGCTACTCCCCTGCCGCTCAGGGCCGACAGGATTACTGCTGAGGTGGAGTTAATATGCAGTCCGCTTTCCAGCGCTTCGGGTGCACCGACCGCCATCAGGACATCATCCCATGACGGAAAATCCGCCCCGGGATGCGGCGTGTCATCGTGTATGAGTTTTTGCGTGGCGAGCCATTCACTGCAGGCCATTTTCCCGGGCGGCATCAGGCGCGGACTGCATACCATCACGGCTTCTTCATCCATCAGCCAGGTTTTATTCACGCCTGACCAGTCACCCTGTCCGCAGCGAATACCGATATCCGCCTCGCCATGCGACACGTCCATCAGCTTTTCCGTGACGTTAAGCCGCAGATCGATATTCTCGTACGTTTCCGAAAAGCGGTTCAGGCGATCCATCAGCCAGTTCATCATCAGCACCTGCGATGCCGTCACCACCACCACCGAGCGCGACCGGCGTCCGCGAAGCTTGTTTAATCCGGTTTCGAGTCTGTCGAGCCCCTGAGTAATGTCCTGCAACGCTTCCTGCGCTTCGTCGACCAGCGTCAGCCGCTCTTTTCCTGAGCGGGTGCGGTGAAGAAGCGGGTGTCCGACCCAGTCTTCCAGCGAGCGTACCAGCTGGCCTACTGCGGCAGGCGTTACGCCCAGCTCCTGTGCCGCGCCGGTAAAGCTGCCGTGTCTGGCTGTGGCTTCAAAAGCGTGCAGCCATTTAAGCCGGTTTAGCGAGCGCATAGTGGTCATCCTGATTCATTATTTTCCTCAGTATACGTCAGCGAGAAAGATTTTCTTTCCTGAGTCGCAATTTCTTCTCAGTCGTCAATCAGAGACCCGGGTGGCATTCTGATCCCACACGATGAAGAGCCCGGCTTTTCATCAATGACAACCATATGAATTCAAAGAGGTTAGTGATGAACGTATCTTTTGCCGGTAAAAAACTGTTAGTGGTCGGCGGTACAAGCGGTATGGGCTTCGAAACGGCGAAGCTGGTCCTGAAGAACGGCGGCAGCGTTGTACTGGTTGGTAATCGTCAGGACAAAGCCGAGCAGGCCCGCCAGGCGCTCGCTGCAGATGGTCAGGTTGCCATCATCGTTGCCGATCTGATGAAAGAAGAAGGTATGCAGCACGTGGTGAACACCATTAACGCCGAACACAAAGATATCAGCCTGCTGGTCAATGCGGCTGGCGTATTCTTCCCGAAACCGTTCACCGAACATGAAACGTCAGACTATGACATGTACATGAACATTAATCGCGCGACGTTCTTTATCACCCGTGACGTAGTGCGCAATATGGTCGAAGCCGGTATCAAAGGCTCTGTTGTTAATATCGGCTCCATGTGGGCGCAGCAGGCCATTGGTGCCACTCCGTCTTCAGCTTACTCAATGGCAAAAGCGGGTCTGCATGCGCTGACGAAAAATCTGGCCATTGAACTCGGTGAAAAGGGGATCCGTGTGAATGCGGTTTCTCCGGCCGTTGTTCACACGCCGATTTACGAAGGCTTCATTCCTAAAGACGACGTGAAGGGCGTGATGAACAGCTTTGACAGCTTCCACCCGATCGGCCGCGTAGGTACCCCGGCCGATATCGCGGAAACCGTCGCTTTCCTGCTTTCTGACAAGACTGGCTGGGTCACCGGCGCAGTCTGGGATATTGATGGCGGCGTCATGGCTGGCCGTAACGCCTGATGACCATGCCGCACGCGCTTACCCGCGTGCGGCACCGGAGGGATTATGCAAATCCAGACCGCGCATTATGACCTTGTCACCTCGTGGCAGGGAGGCATGACCAGCCGGACGCTCTGCCGGTCCTTTTCCGCAGACAACGCTGCCCCTGTCCCGCAAAGTCATGTTATCGATTCCGATGAACCGGTTTCGCTGGGTGGCGAAGGGCTCGCACCTGATCCCCGGGCACTGATGCTCGCTGCGGTTAATGCCTGCATGATGGCCGCCTTTATTCAGGAAGCCAGGGCTGAAGGTCTCGCTCTTACACAGCTTGAAATACACACTGACGGCCACCTGCCGAAGGGTATACCAGCAACCGGTGACAGACCAGCAGAGGATGCGTCCGGCAGAGGTGCTCATCAGGATTGAAGCGTGCGGCGTATGCGGTGCCGATCTCCGGGACGTGGAAAAAGCACCACAGCAGGGCCAGCCCGGCCGCATTCCGGGACATGAAATTGTCGGGTTTATTGCCGGGAAGGGGAACAGGGTACCCGATATATGGCAAACCGGTCAGCGGGCAGGCGTCGGACGTCTGGGGGGATATTGTCAGTACTGCAAGTCATGCCGCAGCGGGCTTTTTCATCTCTGTGAAAACCAGCTGATACCAGGCCTCAGCTGCGATGGCGGCTACGCAGAGTATGTTGTCATGCGGCATACCGCGCTGATAGCCATTCCCTCAGCACTCTCTTCGGTGCATGCCGCCCCGATCCTTTGTGCCGGGACCGGGACCGCGACCTTCAACGCACTGCGTAATTCAGGTGCCAGAGCGGGCGACAGAGTGGCGATTATCGGGATGGGGGGACTTGGCCACATGGCTGTCCAGTACGCCCGTAAAATGGGTTTTGAAGTGATGGTGGTTGCGCGGGGTAGCGAAAAAGAGCGAGCGGCTTTTGAGCTGGGCGCGCATCATTACATCGATACACTTAAAGAAAATGCACCAGAACGCCTGAAAAATGATGGCGGTGTGGATTTTATCGTGACAACGGCACCGGCTTCAGAAACGGTATCAGCCCTTCTGTCCGCTCTGGCCCCCCGGGGAAAAGCTGTCCTGCTGGGTACCGGACAAACTCCGCTGCAGGTCATGCCTGGGATGATGATCGGCGCTGAACGTGCCCTGACAGGATCCTTCGTCAGCACACCGGCGCAAACTGAGCGCGCACTGCAGTTCAGCCACCTCTTTCAGACTTTACCCGTTACAGAACAGCTGCCCTTTGAACGTGCAAACGAGGCTCTCAACAGAATCAGGATGGGTCAGGCCCGCTACCGGATAGTGCTCACCATGAATCAGGATAATTAATCACATGCCCGCAGAACATTTCCTGCCTGCAGCAGAGCAGAAAAATAATATTATTCGTCTGTCGGCCGCTCAGGCTCTTGCCGGGGCTAACTCGGTAGTCTTCTACGCCACGGGTGCCATTGTCGGCAACGCTATCGCCCCCAGCGGTGCGCTGGCAACCTTGCCCATCACCATGTTTGTTACAGGGATGGCGGCCTGCGTCCTGCCATTAGGTTCACTGGCGCGAAAAAAGGGACGTAAAGCCGCATTCATGGCCGGCACCGGAGCGGGCATTGTTACCGGCCTGACCGCAGCCCTCGCCGCCATCGCCGGCTCATTCCTGTTGTTCTGCATTGCTGCATTTCTGGGTGGTGCCTATGCGGCCGTTGCGCTCAGCTTTCGTTTTGCCGCCACGGATGGCGTCACGCCCGAACGCCGTGCCCGGGCTTTGTCGCTGGTTATGGGGGGCGGAGTTATTGCTGGCGTGGTTGGCCCCATGCTGGTTTCAGGAACGATGCATCTCTGGCCGCCACATACTTTCGCCGTCACGTTTCTTGCGCAGGCTCTCGTAGCCGTTATTTCGGCATTCATACTCAAAGGCGTGAAAACCACAGAACCTGCCGGTGCGATAAGAACCGGTGGACGGCCTTTACGCGAAATTGTCAGCCAGCCAGGGTTTGCGCGAACCGTATTTAGCGGTGCGGTAACCTATATGGTGATGAACTTCCTGATGACGGCAGCACCACTATCGATGCACATGCACGGCATTTCCCAGCAGGCATCCAATCTCGGCATCCAGTGGCATATAATTGCCATGTACGGTCCAGGTTTTTTCACCGGCAAATTAATCAGCCGCTTTGGGGCCATGCGTATCGCCGCTGCGGGTCTGCTTATCACTGCATGCTCTGTCGTGGCCGGACTCAGTGGGACCGGTATTTTCCACTACTGGCTGTCGCTGATTTTGCTGGGTCTGGGCTGGAATTTTGGTTTCACTGGCGCATCGGCGAAAATCATTGAATATCACCGTCCTGAAGAGAAAACCCAGGTTCAGTCCCTGAATGATTTTGTGGTGTTTGGGGTGATGATCGTCGGATCATTTTCATCAGGTGCTCTGCTCAGCCTCTACGGCTGGAACGCCGTACTGTGGGGGTCTCTTGTTCCCATCGGGCTTGCCTTTTTAGGTATTATTAAGGAGTTACGGGCAAGAAAGCAGGATAAACTTAGCTTCTGAGGCAGTTGATTTTGGGCATACCTGTCGATGCCCTCAGTCCCACGATCTCATAAACGTCCGCTTATCGCTCATAGCGGACGTCATAAGCCTCTCTCTGTGATTCAAGCCTACCGTAGATTAAATAACGCTTAAGCAGTGCGGCTTTTAAGCGACGTGAAAGATACTTATCAGGCCTGCGGCCTTAAGCGGTCGCATGTCCGGGCAGGCATCGTATTCATTTTGGGACTACAGTTACCGGTGAGGTTGTCATTGACTCGTATCAGGAGGTGTATTCAGTGTTTGATCACGACGACGATCAGGAGAAACCTGTCATCGGAGAGGCAGCACTCAACCTTGCAATGGCGGGACAGGACATTAACCAGCGAACCCTGACGGAGGAGCTGGATTTGATGGCTGGTAACGCAATTAACGCGGTCAGGGCGGAGAAAATCAGAAAAGCCAAACGCTGGCTCAATGGTTTCTCTCAAACTGATATGCGCGACAAGGCTGGGCTGCACTTAAAGATGAAAGCAGACCCGGACGACGACGGAAAACATCACTAACCGTTGCCCGGCCCCGGCCGGAAAACGACGAAGATAAGCCAACCTCATAACGGGCGCGTCCGACGCGTACCGGCCGGAGAAAATGTCAGGGATGACACCCGGTTGTTAACCCAGGCACGGGTAAAAGATAAACAACCTGCCCCACCCCCATCACAAACTTCCTGTTCTGCCAGGCTGGGGAAGCCGTTTAGTGACGGTCAGAACGCGTGGCGAAGAAGACCACGGCGGCTCCGAGAGCAACAACCAGCGTATCTTCAATCAGGCCGCTTCGGGTCTGTCCGATTTTTGTTATCGCCTTTTTGCGTGCTGCAAGCGTGGCATAAGCCAGTGGCACCGCGGCAGAAATAGCCACCGCGGCCCCGGTTTTCTCTTCGCCACGAGGTGCCAGCGCGGCACCGGCAATCCCGGCACTGGCCACGCGCGCCGAGAGGCCCAGAAACACAGTGCGGTCCGGTGCTGATTTCATTTTGTCGCCATACAGCTCCCCTGCTCCCATCGCTAACGCCCCATATTTAAAGAGCGGCCGATCCAGCAGCAGCAGAGCGCCTGACGTATTGCGCTTCGCAAGACGTGCCGCAGCAAGAGCCGCCATCGGCGTCATTGAACGGCAGCTGGCGACCACGCCAATCAGGGCAGAATAAACAAAGCGCGTTATTTTCATAATTGGTTTTCCGGATAGTGAGGCATCTATTTGCTCTTACGCTTCGCCGGGATATAAGGCGGGAACGCGCTATTTAATAAGCACATTCACACGGTCACATTATATGGACGCGTACTAACTGAGTGCCGGGATTTGTACTGCCAGCAGCTGGCCTGCTGGAATAATCAGTATAGATGAGCGGCCTGAGCGTGCAGAAAGAAGAGAAGCGGGCGGGTAATAGTAGAAGCATTCAGGCATGTCAGCGTGTTGCATGCCTGAATGTGAATATCGACTATTCGATCTGTCAGAACTGCCAGGAAACGCTGACGTTCATATTTCGTGGCTCACCATAGACGTAACTGTTCATATAGCTGTAGTAGTGGCGATCAAAGAGATTATCGAGGTTGGCCTGTACCGCAACCTGCTTATTCACCTGATAGCGCGCGAACAGCGAAGCCAGCGGATAGCTGCCCTGATACACCCGTACGCTCTCACCGCTGGCGTTGGTCACATCCTTAAATACCCGATTCTGCCAGTTAACGCCGCCGCCAATAGTCAGGTCAGGAATAGCGGCCAGCTGATAACGGGTGAATAGCTTAAAGGAGGTCTGCGGCTGGTAACTGTTAAAGCGGCCACTTTTGTCACGCGCAACATAGCGGGTGGCACCAAATGTCAGTTGCAGATTATCAGTCAGTGCACCATTCAGTTCAAACTCGGCGCCTTTACTCACGGCACCTTTAGCGGCGACATAAGCCTGCTCGCTGCCATTCAGGTAGACACCATCAAGCGCCTGACCGACATCATCCTCTTCGATACGGAATATCGCCACGGTGGCGGTGAGCAGGCCATCGTTCCAGGCAGATTTCAGCCCGGTTTCATAGCT
>Ga0209370_1002384_pt1 | contig 13639 bp, 13 predicted proteins | sample AgamicAtPrz_FD_187164 | JGI IMG/M metagenome (GOLD analysis project Ga0209370, IMG submission 187164) | Agave microbial communities from Guanajuato, Mexico - At.P.rz (SPAdes) (version 2) | ecosystem: Host-associated > Plants > Phyllosphere > Phylloplane/Leaf | place: Guanajuato, Mexico... | reverse complement strand
ATCGCGCCCGACAGGCGCCAGCCCTTCCACGCCGCGACCTGGCCAACGAAGTGCGCCCTGAACTGGACCTGCTGCAGGAACAGCTGCTGAGCGCCCTCGCCCGTTTTGACCAGACCCCGCCGAGCCAATGCGCCAACCACCTGGCCGACGCCCTGCAACAACGCACCCAGGACACAACACGCCACCTCGCCCTGGTTCGCGCCAGCGCCCAGCTGTGCAAATTGCGCTGACCACCCTATGCTCCATATTGGTGCATGACTTGGCGCCACGCCCCATCATGCAACCCAATTTGGTTCACAAGAATCGATAAACCAGGGCTTTCTGGCTCGAATTCGCGCAGTTACAGGTCTTTATCCGGAATTTCCGCTTCTTTTCGGAGCCTTGGTTTGGTTCTTGCATTTTCACTGCATCCAGCACTTTTCCGTGCGCGCCCCCGGGCCCGAGCCGTTGGGCGCCACTGTGCCAAAAGAGGTCAACGACACCTTATGACCATCAGCGATGCACAGCACCGTCTGCTTCTGGACAACCTGACCACGGCCACGCTCCTGCTCAATGCCGAACTGCGCCTGGAATACATGAATCCAGCCGCGGAAATGCTCCTGGCTGTCAGTGGCCAGCGCAGCCATGGCCAGTTCATCAGCGAGCTGTTCACCGAATCGGCCGAGGCACTCAACTCGCTGCGCCAGGCGGTGGAGCAGGCGCACCCGTTCACCAAGCGCGAAGCCCAGCTGACCTCGCTGACCGGCCAGAGCATCACCGTCGACTACGCCGTCACGCCCATCCTGCACCAAGGCCAGACCCTGCTGCTGCTGGAGGTGCACCCGCGTGACCGCCTGCTGCGCATCACCAAGGAGGAGGCCCAGCTGAGCAAGCAGGAGACCACCAAGATGCTGGTGCGTGGCCTCGCCCACGAGATCAAGAACCCCCTCGGCGGCATTCGCGGCGCGGCGCAACTGCTGGCCCGCGAGCTGCCCGAGGATGGCCTGCGCGATTACACCAATGTGATCATCGAAGAGGCCGACCGCCTGCGTAACCTGGTCGACCGCATGCTTGGCTCGAACAAGCTGCCGTCGTTGTCCATGACCAACATCCACGAAGTGCTCGAGCGGGTATGCAGCCTGGTCGAGGCGGAGAGCCAGGGCGGCATCACCCTGGTGCGCGATTACGACCCGAGCCTGCCGGACGTGCTGATCGACCGCGAGCAGATGATCCAGGCCGTGCTCAACATCGTGCGCAACGCCATGCAGGCCATCGCCGGGCAGAACGAACTGCGCCTGGGCCGTATCACCCTGCGCAGCCGCGCCGTGCGCCAGTTCACCATCGGCCATGTGCGCCACCGCCTGGTGGCGCGGATCGAGATCATCGACAACGGCCCCGGCATCCCCGCGGAACTGCAGGACACGCTCTTCTATCCCATGGTCAGCGGCCGCCCGGACGGCACCGGGCTGGGCCTGGCCATCACCCAGAACATCATCAGCCAGCACCAGGGCCTGATCGAGTGTGAAAGCCACGCGGGCCACACCACCTTCTCGATCTACCTGCCCCTGGAACAAGGAGCCACCGCCCCATGAGCCGAAGTGAAACCGTCTGGATCGTCGATGATGATCGTTCCATCCGCTGGGTCCTGGAAAAGGCCCTGCAACAGGAAGGCATGACCACCCAGAGCTTCGACAGCGCCGATGGTGTCATGGGCCGCCTGGCCCGCCAGCAACCGGACGTGATCATCTCGGATATCCGCATGCCCGGCGCCAGTGGTCTCGACCTGCTCGCCCAGATCCGCGACCAGCACCCTGGGCTGCCGGTGATCATCATGACCGCCCATTCCGACCTGGACAGCGCCGTGGCCTCGTACCAGGGCGGCGCCTTCGAGTACCTGCCCAAGCCGTTCGATGTCGACGAAGCGGTGTCGCTGGTCAAACGCGCCAACCAGCACGCCCAGGAGCAACAGGCCCTGGAAGTGCCCCAGGCGCTGGCCCGCACCCCGGAGATCATCGGCGAGGCGCCGGCGATGCAGGAGGTGTTCCGCGCCATCGGCCGCCTCAGCCACTCCAACATCACCGTGCTGATCAATGGTGAGTCGGGTACCGGCAAAGAGCTGGTGGCCCATGCCCTGCACCGCCACAGCCCGCGTGCGGCATCGCCGTTCATTGCCCTGAACATGGCGGCGATCCCCAAGGACCTGATGGAGTCCGAACTGTTCGGCCATGAAAAGGGCGCCTTCACCGGCGCCGCCAACCTGCGTCGCGGGCGTTTCGAGCAGGCCGACGGCGGCACGCTGTTCCTCGACGAGATCGGCGACATGCCCGCCGATACCCAGACCCGCCTGCTGCGAGTGTTGGCCGACGGCGAGTTCTACCGGGTCGGCGGCCATGTGCCGGTGAAGGTGGATGTGCGCATCATCGCCGCCACCCACCAGAACCTCGAGTCCCTGGTACAGGCCGGCAAGTTTCGTGAGGACCTGTTCCACCGCCTCAACGTGATCCGCATCCATATCCCGCGCCTGGCCGACCGGCGCGAGGACATCCCGGCGCTGGCCCGCCACTTCCTCGGCCGCGCCGCCCAGGAGTTGGCGGTGGAGCCCAAGCTGCTCAAGCCCGAGACCGAAGCGTTCATCCGCAACCTGCCCTGGCCGGGCAACGTACGCCAACTGGAGAACACCTGCCGCTGGATCACCGTGATGGCCTCCAGCCGCGAAGTGCTGGTCGGCGACCTGCCGCCAGAGCTGCTCAACCTGCCCCAGGACGCCGCGCCGGTGACCAACTGGGAACAGGCCCTGCGCCAGTGGGCCGACCAGGCCCTTGCCCGCGGCCAGACCAACCTGCTGGACAGCGCCGTGCCCAGTTTCGAGCGGATCATGATCGAAACCGCGCTCAAGCACACTGCTGGGCGACGTCGCGATGCGGCGCTGTTGTTGGGCTGGGGGCGCAATACCCTGACGCGCAAGATCAAGGAGCTGGGGATGAATGTCGCCGGAGGGGATGAGGACGAGGCGGAAGAGCACTGAGTCCAAACGTTGCAACGAATCGCGGGGCCAGCCCGCCCCCACGCTATTGATGTCGTGGGAGCGGGCTGGGCCCACGAACGGTGCATGCACCGATTACGTGCCCCTTGCACCGTGACGAGGCAAATAATCCACCAAGACCGCTGTAGATACCGGCTAACCCCTGTTTTTCCACACCGATAAAACTGGCACGACACCTGCAACAACCCAGACATCTCCAGTTTCGGGGACCCTGGTACAGGCAGGCCGGGATATCCCCTCTTTTATTCGTGCAGCCTGACCTGCACCCGCCAACGCCCCGCCTCCTGCGCGCCGGCCCATTCGCCGCGCAGGGGGCGCGCAGCGACCAGCGTCAGCAGCAAGCCTTCCTCGCTCTTCTGCAAGCGCCAGCCCACCGGCTTGCCCTGCAACATCAACTGGCCACGCGCGGCCTTGCCCTCGGCCTGGAACACCACGGCCACGGTACCCTCGACATTCTCGCCATGCAGTTGCGGCTCTTCGTTGAACCACAGGTCCAGCCCGCCCTGCACCACCTCGACCTGCTCGAGCACCCGCTCCTCGGGCGCCGTCAGCCGGCCGATCATCAGGCCCACGAGCATGCCGAAGATCGCCAGCGACAGCAGCACCCGCGGCCAAGCCTTCGAACGCGGGTCGGGTTCGGGGGTAGAATGCTCGTCATCTTCACGCTTGGAGCCGTGCATGTTTCACGTCATCCTTTTTCAACCAGAAATTCCGCCGAATACCGGCAACATCATCCGCCTGTGCGCCAACAGCGGCTGCGCCCTGCACCTGATCGAGCCCATCAGCTTCGAACTGGACGACAAGCGCCTGCGCCGCGCGGGGCTGGACTACCACGAGTATGCCACGCTACAGCGCCACCAGAGCCTGGCCGCATGCCTGGATAGCCTGAATCAGCCTCGACTGTTCGCGTTCACCACCAAAGGCTCGCATCCGTTCCATGAGGTCGAGTACCAGCCTGGCGACGCCTTCCTGTTCGGCCCCGAGAGCCGTGGCCTGCCGGCCGAGGTGCTGGACAGCCTGCCTGCCGAACAACGCCTGCGCCTGCCGATGCGGCCGGGGTGCCGCAGCTTGAACCTGTCCAATACCGTGGCCGTAACGGTGTACGAGGCCTGGCGCCAGCAAGGGTTTGCCGGAAGCTGATGTGCTTGCCGGCGCCGGGGCCCGAGCAAGAGACAGGACATGAAAAAGGCGACCACGGAGGTCGCCTTTTTCATTGCCTGCAGAAATTACTGCACGGTCGGCACTTCACCGGCTTCCTGCATGCGCTGCATCTCTTGCGCGTACAGGGCGTCGAAGTTGACCGGCGACAGCATCAGCGCCGGGAACGAGCCACGGGTCACCAGGCTGTCCAGGGTCTCGCGGGCGTACGGGAACAGGATGTTCGGGCAGAACGCGCCGAGGGTGTGGCTCATCGAGGACGCGTCGAGGCCCGCGATCAGGAAGATGCCAGCCTGCTGCACTTCGGCGATGAAGGCCACTTCGTCACCGTTCTTGACGGTCACCGACAGGGTCAGCACGACTTCATGGAAGTCGCCTTCCAGGGCTTTCTGGCGGGTGTTCAGGTCCAGCGAGACGCTCGGTTCCCACTGCTGGCGGAAGATCTGCGGGCTTTTCGGGGCCTCGAACGACAGATCGCGCACGTAGATGCGCTGCAGGGAGAATTGTGGGGCGTTGGCGTCAGTGGCGCCGTTGGTCTGTTGCTCGGTCATGGCAGATCCTTTTCCTAATGTTCTTGAATGCAGTGCGAATCAGGCCGCTAGCAGCGCGTCGAGCTTGCCCGCGCGCTCCAGGGCATAGAGGTCATCGCATCCACCGACGTGCGTGCTGCCGATCCAGATCTGCGGCACCGAGGTACGGCCGGCCTTCTGGCTCATTTCGGCGCGAACCTGGGGCTTGCCGTCGACCTTGATCTCCTCGAACGCCACGCCCTTGCTCTCGAGCAGGTACTTGGCGCGCATGCAGTAGGGGCAGTAGTCGCTGGAATAGACGATGACGGGCTTCATATCACTTCACCAGGGGCAGGTTATCGGCTTTCCAGCTGGAAACGCCACCGCTGAGCTTGGCGGCGGTGTAACCAGCCTTGAGCAATTCGCGGCACAGGGTACCGGACTGCTGGCCCATCGCGTCGACGACGATCAGGGTCTTGTCTTTGTGTTTTTCCAGCTCGGTCATGCGGCCGGCCACTTTGTCCTGCGGCATGCTCAGCGCGCCGACGATATGCCCGGCCGAGTACTCCTTGGCAGTACGGATATCGATCACCACGGCCTTGTCGGCATTGACCAGGGCAGTCAGCTGGCCGTTGCTCAGGCTCTGGCCGCCACGGCGGACTTCATTGACCAGCAGCAGGACCAGCAGGACGACGAAAATGGCCACCAGGATGTAGTGATCTGTCGCGAATTGAATCAGGTGAGCAACCATCAGGGGTGTTCCAGGCGATTGAAAATGGCGGCCAGTATACACAGCCCCCCATGACCGCCAAAGCCCACTGGGCTGGCGGCAAACGCGCCTTCATGTTGCATGCCTGACCGCGCTGGTCGGGCAATGGGAGGAATATTCGCCGTCGCTGGCGTATTTGCCCTAAAATGCGTGTCTTTATCATCTTTGAACAACCGTGAGTTTGATTGATGACGAGTACGCCTAAACCCCTGGTCCTGATCATCCTGGATGGCTTCGGTCACAGCGAAAGCCCCGAATACAACGCCATCTTCGCCGCCAACACTCCGGTCTACGACCGCCTGCGCGCCACCCAGCCGCACGGTCTGATCTCCGGCTCCGGCATGGACGTGGGGCTGCCCGACGGGCAGATGGGCAACTCGGAAGTCGGTCACATGAACCTCGGCGCCGGCCGCGTGGTGTACCAGGACTTCACCCGGGTGACCAAGGCCATCCGCGACGGCGAGTTCTTCGAAAACCCGGTGCTCGTCGGTGCCGTGGAGAAAGCCGTCAGCGCCGGCAAGGCCGTGCATATCCTCGGCCTGCTCTCCGACGGCGGCGTGCACAGCCACCAGGACCACCTGATCGCCATGGCCGAGCTGGCCGCGCAACGTGGCGCCGAAAAGATCTACCTGCATGCCTTCCTCGACGGCCGCGACACGCCGCCACGCAGCGCGCAGTCGTCCATCGAGCTGCTCGACGCCACCTTCGCCAAGCTCGGCAAGGGCCGCATCGCCAGCCTCATCGGCCGCTACTACGCGATGGACCGCGACAACCGCTGGGACCGCGTCAGCGCCGCCTACAACCTGATCGTCGACAGCGCCGCCGAATACACCGCAGAGTCCGCCGTGGCCGGCCTTGAAGCGGCCTACGCCCGCGACGAGAGTGACGAGTTCGTCAAGGCAACCCGCATTGGCGAGGCGGTCAAGGTCGAAGACGGCGACGCCGTGATCTTCATGAACTTCCGTGCCGACCGCGCCCGCGAACTGTCCCGCGCGTTCGTCGAGCCCGATTTCAACGAATTCCCGCGCGCGCGCCTGCCCAAGCTGGCGGCCTACATCGGCCTGACCCAGTACTCGGCGAAAATCCCGGCCCCGGCGGCCTTCGCCCCGGCCAGCCTGGACAACGTGCTCGGCGAGTACCTGGCGAAGAACGGCAAGACCCAGCTGCGCATCGCCGAAACCGAGAAGTACGCCCACGTCACTTTCTTCTTCTCGGGCGGGCGCGAAGAGCCATTCGAAGGCGAGGAACGCATCCTGATCCCGTCGCCGAAGGTCGCCACCTATGACCTGCAGCCGGAAATGAGCGCTCCGCAAGTCACCGACCGTATCGTCGAGGCCATCGAGCAGCAACGATATGACGTGATCGTGGTCAACTACGCCAACGGCGACATGGTCGGCCACACCGGTGTGTTCGATGCCGCGGTCAAGGCCGTGGAGGCACTGGATGGCTGCGTCGGCCGCATCGTCGAGGCGCTGGACAAGGTCGGCGGCGAAGCCCTGATCACCGCCGACCATGGCAACGTCGAGCAGATGGAAGACGAATGCACAGGCCAGGCGCATACCGCCCACACCACCGAGCCGGTGCCATTCATCTACGTCGGCAAGCGCCACGTGAAAGTCCGTGACGGCGGTGTGCTGGCAGACGTGGCGCCGACCATGCTCGAGCTGCTGGGGCTGGAAAAACCGGCGGAGATGACCGGCACCTCGATCCTGATCGACGCCTGATCGGTGCAGTGGGGCCGCATTGCGGCCCCCAAAACAGTTGAATTCCGGACCAACGCCCCGCCGCACACGCCGCTGGGCGTTTTTTTTGCACGCCTGCGCGGGCATACTAGGCCAGTCTCCATCCCTGGTACGCCCAACCCCATGCTCCGCGCCCTGTTCCTACTCGCCCTGTCATGTCTGCTTGCTCCGGCCTTCGCTGCCGATGAGCGCGCACAGACCCAACAACAGCTGGACGCCACCCGCCAGGACATCGCCGAGCTGAAAAAGATGCTGGGCAAGCTCCAGGAGGAGAAGTCTGGCGTGCAGAAAGACCTCAAGGCTACCGAGACCGATATCGGCAACCTCGAAAAGCAGGTGGAGGCACTGCAGCAAGAACTAAAAAAGACCGAGGGCGAGCTGGAGCGCCTTGACCACGAGAAAAAAAAACTCCAGAGCGCCCGCGTTGAACAACAACGCCTGATTGCCATCCAGGCCCGTTCGGCCTACCAGAACAACGGTCGCGAGGAGTACCTCAAGCTGCTGCTGAACCAGCAGAATCCCGAGAAGTTCGCCCGTACCCTTACCTATTACGACTATCTCAGCAAAGCGCGCATGGACCAGTTGCGCACCTTCAACGAGACCTTGCGCCAGCTGGCCAACGTCGAGCAGGACATCGCCGGCCAACAGCAGCAGTTGCTGGCACAACGGGCCGAGCTCGACACTCGGCGCCAGGCCCTTGTCGCCGAACGCGACAAGCGCCAGCAGGTGCTGGCCAAGCTCAGCAGCGACATGAAGGAACGCGACCAGAAACTGCAGCGCCGCGAGCAGGACCAGGCCGACCTGGGCAAGGTGCTCAAGACCATCGAGGAAACCCTCGCCCGCCAGGCTCGCGAGGCCGAGGAGGCTCGCCAGCGGGCCCTGCTGGCCAAACAGGAAGAAGAGCAGCGCCGGAAGGCGCAGGCCCTGGCCGCCGCGGCTCGCAGCCAGGAACCCGAGGAAGCCCCGAAGAAGGCCCGGACCACCCTCGGCCCGGTGGTATCCAGCGACACGGCAAGCTACGGCGGCGCATTTTCTTCCGCCCGCGGAAAACTTCCATGGCCGGTCAACGGTCGATTGCTGGCACGCTTCGGTGACACCCGCGGCGGTGATGCGCGGGCCAAGTGGGACGGGGTGATGATCAGTGCCAGTGCGGGCACCCAGGTGCGCGCCGTGCATGGCGGGCGGGTGGTGTTCGCCGACTGGTTGCGCGGCGCTGGACTTCTAGTCATTCTCGACCATGGCAATGGCTACCTGAGCCTGTACGGCCACAACCAGAGCCTGCTCAAGAGCGCCGGCGATATCGTCAAGGCCGGCGAAGCCATCTCCACGGTCGGCGACAGTGGCGGCCAGGACAGCGCCGGCTTGTACTTCGCGATTCGCCAACAGGGTCAGCCCACCGACCCCGCGCAATGGTGCCGAGGCTAGACAATGCTACTTTTACGGCGCCGCCCACAAAACGGCGACGCCGATGCTCCCAGCGGGAGCACCAACAGGATCAGGAGTTCGTTCGACATGCTGCACTCGCCTCGCCTCACCCAGCTGGCCCTGACCATCGCCCTGGTCATCGGCGCGCCCCTGGCCATTGCCGCCGAACCGGCCAAGCCAGTGGCCAAGCAGGCCGCGGTGCCGGCCACCGAGGTGACCGCCAAGGCGCCCCTGCCGCTGGAAGAGCTGCGTACCTTCGCCGAGGTCATGGACCGCATCAAGGCCGCCTATGTGGAACCTGTCGACGACAAGACCCTGCTGGAAAACGCCATCAAGGGCATGCTCAGCAACCTCGACCCGCACTCGGCCTACCTCGGCCCCGAAGACTTCCAGGAGCTGCAGGAAAGCACCAGCGGCGAGTTCGGCGGCCTGGGGATAGAGGTCGGCATGGAGGACGGCTTCGTCAAGGTGGTCTCGCCCATCGACGACACCCCGGCCTCCCGCGCCGGCATCGAGGCCGGTGACCTGATCGTCAAGATCAATGGCGCACCAACCCGAGGCCAGACCATGACCGAAGCCGTGGACAAGATGCGCGGCAAGATCGGCGAGAAGATCACCCTCACGCTGGTGCGCGACGGTGGCACGCCGTTCGACGTGACGCTGGCCCGCGCGGTTATCCAGGTCAAGAGCGTCAAGAGCCAGTTGCTGGAGAACGACTACGGGTACATCCGCATCACCCAGTTCCAGGTCAAGACCGGCGACGAGGTGGGCAAGGCCCTGGCCAAGCTGCGCAAGGACAACGGCAAGAAGCTGCGCGGCATGGTCCTCGACCTGCGCAACAACCCTGGCGGCGTGCTGCAGTCGGCGGTGGAAGTGGCCGACCACTTCCTCACCAAGGGCCTGATCGTCTACACCAAGGGCCGCATCGCCAACTCCGAATTGCGCTACTCCGCCGACCCGGCGGATGCCAGCGAAGGCGTGCCGCTGGTGGTGCTGATCAATGGCGGCAGCGCCTCGGCCTCGGAGATCGTCGCCGGCGCCCTGCAGGACCAGAAGCGCGCCGTGCTGATGGGCACCGACAGTTTCGGCAAAGGTTCGGTGCAGACCGTCCTGCCACTGGCCAACGACCGCGCCCTGAAGCTCACCACAGCACTGTATTTCACCCCCAACGGCCGTTCGATCCAGGCCCAGGGCATCGTCCCGGACATCGAAGTGCGCCCGGCCAAGCTCACCGCCGAGGCCGACAACGACAACTTCAAGGAAGCCGACCTGCAGGGCCACCTGGGCAACGGCAACGGCGGCGCCGACCGACCGACCGGCAGTGCCAAGCGCAAGGATCGCCCGCAGGACAACGACTTCCAGCTCAGCCAGGCTCTCAGCCTGCTCAAGGGCCTGAACATCACCAAGGGTGACTGATACCCACCATGCGTTATCTGCTGTCCCTGCTGTTCTGGCTGCTGGCCGGCGTCGCGCAAGCGGCCCCGGCCAAGGCCTACATGAGCATCATCATCGACGACCTCGGCCAGAGCAGCGAACGCGACAGCCGTACGCTCGCCCTGCCCGGCCCGGTGACCATGGCGATCATGCCTGACACCCCGCACGCCACCGACTTCGCCCGCCAGGCCCACAAGGCCGGGCGCACGGTAATCCTGCACATGCCCATGGATCCGGCCACCGGACCCTACGCCTGGCACCCGGGCGTCGCCCTCGACGAGCTGGCCCGACGCCTGGATGCCGCCCTGGCCAAGGTGCCCTATGCCGCCGGCATCAACAACCACATGGGCTCGCGCATGACCGCCCAGCGCGAGCCCATGACCTGGTTGATGGGTGAGCTGCAGCGTCGCCACCTGTTCCTCGTCGACAGTCGCACCAGTGCCGCCACCGTGGCAGCGGCCGAGGCGCAGGCGCAGGGGCTGGCGCATGTGTCCCGGGACGTGTTCCTCGATGACGTGCGCACACCCGAGGCCATCGCCGGACAACTGCGCCAAGGTGTCGAGCTGGCACGTCGACAGGGTTCGGCGGTGCTGATCGGCCACCCTTATCCACAAACCCTGCAGGTACTGGAGCGCGAGATCCCCCAGCTCAGGGCACAGGGAGTCGAGCTGATCAGCCTGCGGCAGATGATCGCGCAGCGCGGCAACCAGGCCATGCCCGCCCATGGCAGGCGTGGGCGGTACAGCAATGCCGCGCCGCTCGGAACCAACGCCCCACCGTGACTCGCGACCAGCCTGCAAACGCCACCAGCGGTTGTGCACCGGGCTCATACAGGAATGATCCCCTGGGCCAGGGCGAGGGCCAGCGCGCCTTGATGCACGCGTTTTCCCGGCCCCACCTCCCGGGCAGCGCCAAGGGGTCGCGCACCAGTTGTTATGTATGAGCAGTGCCCCGAAGCACTATCTACCGCCTCGTCGTGCCGCCCGCACTGGACAGTGCAGCCTCTTTCGCCAGAGGTTCGAACATGATCGCTCTACGTATAGCCTGCCTCGGGCTGGTGCTCTGCGCCCCGGCAATGGCCCTAGACTTCGGACAAGGCCTGACGTCGCCTTCCGCCGCACACCAGCTCACCAACGGCAACGGCGAAAACCGCCACTGGACGGGTATCGGCCGACTCGATGACCTGCCCGGCAACCGCCAATGCATGGGCACCCTGCTTGACACTCGAGCTCCCGGCGGCGCAGCAAGGGGCCCCGCCTATGTGCTCACGGCCGGCCACTGCGTCAGCAAACGCAACGGGGTTATTGTCCAGGACCACCCCCTGCAAGCGACCATCACCTTCAACTATTTCGCCGACACGATCACCGCACGCCACCGCGTAGCCGTGCGGCGAGCCGTATGGAGCAGCATCCAGGGACGTGACCTCGCGCTGCTGGAGCTCGATGCGCCCCTGCAGCAACTGCTCGACCACGACATCGCACCCTTGATGATGGCCGCGCCTGCGCCAGCCGGCAGTGCCGTGCTGGTGGTCGGTGAAGCCAGCAGGCCCGACATCGGCCTTCGCCTGAGGGCCTGTACGGAGCAGGACCTTCCCGTTCTGCTGCAACAGCCTTGGCTCTGGCGGCGACTCAAAAGCAATGACTGCCGCAGTGTTGGCGAAGGCGTATCCGGCAGCCCGGTTCTTGAAAGGGCCAGCAACCGGGTGATCGGCGTGATCAACAGCATCAGTGGCAAGCGTGTCACCTCCATCCCAGTCGGCGGCCTGCTCGACTGCTTCAGCGATGGGCGGCTCGACCTGGACATCGCACGCTGCCCCCTGCTGCCAGGCTTCCAACTGGTCCAGCAAGCCAATGCCGCGTTCAAACGGTTGTACAAACTCGGCACCGACGACAACGGCAATACACCGCCACCCAGCTGGAACTTCGCCTTTACCTTGGACACCCCGCGTTATCGCTACAAGGCCACGCGCGATGCCTTGGCCTGCGAGGATCCCGATGGCTACAGCGGCACCTTGCCAGCCATGGGCACCGTGCTCATCGATGACCCGATCGGCCCGGAAACGGGCTGGCACTTCCTCTGCGTAGTGGGCGTCGAGTCGGCCGAAGACCTGGCCTGGCGCGGCCTGCTGGCCAATGCACTGAGCGTCGCGGTCGAGTTGTTGCCAGCACTGGCCGTCCCCGCACCTGACATGACTGTCGAACAGCTGGGGAATGGCGATAGACGGGTAAGCTGGCGAACCGATCCGCCTCACCTGCAGCGCTATCGGGTCAAGAAGGGCAAGCCAGAACAGATCGACTGCGCCGACCCTACAGGTTACCGGATGCTGCGACACCAGCAGTTTGTGTTCAGCCGCGCTGAACTGCCGCTGAAGCTGTGCAGCCAGGCGGAGGACATCGTCAAGCAGCGCTCCGCACCCCGGGAGGATCTGCTGGAGGCGGGCGATCGGTGAAAGCGGGAAGCAAAAAGGCCCGGTTCTCACGAACCGGGCCTTTGCCTGACATCAGCCGATATCAGCTGTACACACGCCCCAGCAACTGACGGTGGCTTTCGAACTGATCAAGCACGTCACGCACGATCTGCTCGCGGGTGAAGCCCATCAGGTCGTACTCCTGGCTGCCGTCGTGCAGGTACACCTCGGCGCGGTAGAAGCGCTGCTGCACTTCCGGCTCGCCCTCGACCGGCGCCTCGCTCGGCGCGGCCAGGTAACCATCCAGGCTGGCTTCGTAGACGAAGGGGTTGCCCTCTTCCATCATCACTCGCAGGCCCATCATGTTGCGCGACTGACCTACCCGGGTCTCGACCTCGAAGCCCAGGGTACGCAGCTGCTCGGCGGCCTCTTTCAGCGCCGGGCTGACCTGCTTGTCCATGAACCGCTGGACAACGGCCTGGGTCGGCTGCAGGTCCAGCTGGCTGAGACGCTCGCTGAAACCGCGACGGCCGCGGGCGGCCAGTTCGGCGCGCTCGCTCTCGACCGCGACGTCCTGCTTCATCGCCTTCATCAAGCCGAACATGAACAGCACCAGGACCACCGAGAACGGCAGGCCGGCCAGCACCACCATGGTCTGCATGGCTTCGAAGTTGCCGGCGAACAGCAGGCCGATGGTGACCAGGGTGATGACCACCGACCAGAACACCACCATCCAGTGCGGGGCGTCCTCGTCGACCTTGCCGCCTTTGCACGACAAGTTGGCCATCATCACCGCGCCGGAGTCGGCCGGGGTGAGGAACAGCACGAAGCCGACGAACACTGCCAAGCCGATGACGATCTTGGCGGCCGGGAAGAATTCCAGCAGCTGGTAGATGGACATCGACGGCTGTTCGAGCGCAGTCTTGCCCAGTTCCACCGCACCCTGGTTGATCACCAGGTCCAGCGCGGTGTTGCCGAAGATCGACAGCCAGGCCAGGGTGAAGCCCAGCGGGATCAGCAGCACGCCGCTGACCAGCTGACGCACCGTCCGGCCCTTGGAGATACGGGCGATGAACATGCCGACGAACGGGCCCCAGGAGATCCACCAGGCCCAGTAGAACACGGTCCACAGGCCCAGCCAGCGCTCGGACTTGTCGTTGTCGCCTTCATAGA
>Ga0209370_1002381_pt1 | contig 13643 bp, 13 predicted proteins | sample AgamicAtPrz_FD_187164 | JGI IMG/M metagenome (GOLD analysis project Ga0209370, IMG submission 187164) | Agave microbial communities from Guanajuato, Mexico - At.P.rz (SPAdes) (version 2) | ecosystem: Host-associated > Plants > Phyllosphere > Phylloplane/Leaf | place: Guanajuato, Mexico... | reverse complement strand
CCGACCGGCCTCGAGGCGAAGGGCGAGAACCTGTTCGCGGAAACGACGTCGTCGGGCGCGCCGAACGTGTCGCAGCCGGGGCTGAACGGCGCGGGCGTGCTCAACCAGGGCTACGTCGAGGCGTCGAACGTGAACGTCGTGCAGGAACTCGTCAACATGATCCAGACGCAGCGTGCCTACGAGATCAACAGCAAGGCCGTGACGACGTCCGACCAGATGCTGCAGACCGTCACGCAGATGAAGACCTAACCGGAACGTCCCGTCGCAGCCATGAAGCAGGTTCGCCTCCCCTCGTCAGTCACCGTCCGCGCCGCGTGCGCGATCGCGGTGGCGGCGCTCGCCGGTTGCGCGCAGATTCCGCGCGATCCGATCATCCAGCAGCCGATGACGGCGCAGCCGCCGATGCCGATGTCGATGCAGGCGCCCGGCTCTATCTACAACCCCGGCTACGCGGGGCGGCCGCTGTTCGAGGATCAGCGCCCGCGCAACATCGGCGACATCCTGACGATCATGATCGCGGAGAACATCAACGCGACCAAGTCGTCGGGCGCGAACACCAACCGGCAGGGCAACACCGACTTCAGCGTGCCGACGGCCGCGTTCCTCGGCGGGCTGTTCGCGAAGGCGAACCTGTCGGCGGCCGGCAACAACAAGTTCGCGGCCACCGGCGGCGCGAGCGCGGCGAACACGTTCAACGGCACGATCACGGTGACCGTCACCAGCGTGCTGCCGAACGGCAACCTCGTGGTCAGCGGCGAGAAGCAGATGCTGATCAACCAGGGCAACGAATTCGTGCGTTTTTCGGGGGTCGTCAACCCGAACACGATCTCGGGCGCGAACTCGGTCTATTCGACGCAGGTCGCCGACGCGAAGATCGAATACTCGTCGAAGGGCTACATCAACGAAGCCGAGACGATGGGCTGGCTGCAGCGTTTCTTCCTCAACATCGCGCCGTGGTGATGACGATGCAGACGACCCTGTTCAACCGCCTGTCGGCCCGCGCGCGTGCCGCCGCGCGGCTCGCCGTCGCGCTCGCGGCCGTGGCCGCCGCCTGCGTGCTCGGCGCCGTGCCCGCACAGGCGGAACGCCTGAAGGATCTCGCGCAGATCCAGGGCGTGCGCGACAACCCGCTGATCGGCTATGGCCTCGTCGTCGGCCTCGACGGCACGGGCGACCAGACGATGCAGACGCCGTTCACGACGCAGACGCTCGCGAACATGCTCGCGAACCTCGGCATCTCGATCAACAACGGTTCGGCCAACGGCGGCCCGTCGTCGCTGAACAACATGCAGTTGAAGAACGTCGCGGCCGTGATGGTGACGGCCACGCTGCCGCCGTTCGCGCGGCCCGGCGAGGCGCTCGACGTGACGGTATCGTCGCTCGGCAACGCGAAGAGCCTGCGCGGCGGCACGCTGCTGCTCACGCCGCTGAAGGGTGCGGACGGCCAGGTGTACGCGCTCGCGCAGGGCAACATGGCGGTCGGCGGCGCGGGCGCCAGCGCGAACGGCAGCCGCGTGCAGGTGAACCAGCTCGCGGCCGGCCGGATCGTCGGCGGCGCGATCGTCGAGCGCGCGGTGCCGAACGCGATCGCGCAGATGAACGGCGTGCTGCAACTGCAACTGAACGACATGGACTACGGCACCGCGCAGCGCATCGTGTCCGCGGTCAACGGCAGTTTCGGCCCGGGCACCGCGACGGCGCTCGACGGCCGCACGATCCAGCTCGCGGCGCCGGCCGATTCGGCGCAGCAGGTCGCGTTCATGGCGCGGCTGCAGAACCTCGACGTGAGCCCGGACAAGGCCGCGGCGAAGGTGATCCTGAACGCGCGCACCGGCTCGATCGTGATGAACCAGATGGTCACGCTGCAAAGCTGCGCGGTCGCGCACGGCAACCTGTCGGTGGTCGTCAACACGCAGCCGGTGGTGTCGCAGCCGGGGCCGTTCTCGAACGGGCAGACGGTGGTCGCGCAGCAGTCGCAGATCCAGTTGAAGCAGGACAACGGCGCGCTGAAGATGGTGACGGCCGGCGCGAATCTCGCCGACGTCGTGAAGGCGCTGAACACGCTCGGCGCGACGCCCGCGGACCTGATGTCGATCCTGCAGGCGATGAAGGCGGCCGGCGCGCTGCGCGCCGATCTGGAGGTGATCTAAATGGCAGCCACGCTCCCCAACGCAAACGATCTCACGCAGCGCTTCGCGCTCGACGTGCAGGGTTTCGACGCGCTGCGCGCGCAGGCGAAGCAGTCGCCGCAGGCCGGCGCGAAGGCGGTGGCCGGCCAGTTCGACGCGATGTTCACGCAGATGATGCTCAAGAGCATGCGCGACGCGTCGCCCGACGGCGGGCTGTTCGATTCGCATACGTCGAAGATCTACACGTCGATGCTCGACCAGCAGCTCGCGCAGCAGATGTCGACGCGCGGGATCGGTGTGGCCGACGCGCTGATGAAGCAACTGCTGCGTAATGCGGGCGCCAGCGCGGGCAGCGACACGGCGGCCGACGTCGGTGCCGGTGGCCTGGGCGGCATGGGCGCCGGCGGCCTCGGCACGGCCGGCAACGAAGGCAGCCTCGCCGCGATGAACGCGATGGCGAAGGCCTATGCGAACGCGGCGAACAACGGCGCGCTCGCCGGTGCGCGCGGCTATTCGGCCGGCAGCGCGCTGACGCCGCCGGTCAAGGGCGCGAGCGGCGTGCAGGACGCGGACGCGTTCGTCGACCGGCTCGCGGGGCCCGCGCAGGCGGCCAGCGCGACGACCGGCATCCCGGCGCGTTTCATCGTCGGCCAGGCCGCGCTCGAATCGGGCTGGGGCAAGCGCGAAATCCGCGCGACCGACGGCTCGACCAGCTACAACGTGTTCGGCATCAAGGCGAACAAGGGCTGGACCGGCCGCACCGTGTCGGCGCTGACCACCGAATACGTGAACGGCACGCCGCGCCGCGTGGTCGCGAAGTTCCGCGCGTACGACTCGTACGAGCACGCGATGACCGATTACGCGAACCTGCTGAAGAACAACCCGCGCTACGCGGGCGTGCTGAGCGCGAGCCGCAGCGTCGAAGGCTTCGCGCACGGCATGCAGAAGGCCGGCTACGCCACCGACCCGAATTACGCGAAGAAGCTGATCTCGATCATGCAGCAGATCGGCTGACGGGCCCGCCCGCCACCAGTTCGTCCCCCTTCGGACCGCGCCCGGCACCCCGCCGCGCGCGGTTTCAACGTTTGCGACAAATAAATCGCCGTTTCGATCTAAACTTTCGGTCAGCACTGCCGCTAAGTGTGAGAGACCTGCGACCGGGCCCCCGTTCTGGCCCGGTTTTATTGCGCACCGGTTGCCCCGGGCGCCCATGACAAGAAAGACCGGCTAGCCATGAATATCGAAACGTCGACGGACCCCAGCCTGGATGCAGGCCACTCCGGGCCCGACTATGCCCGCCGCAATCCGCTGGAAATCGGCGTGCAGTTGCGCAACCTGGTGAACCGCGGCGATTTCCTGACCGTCCAGTACCCGGGCGGCCAGCTCGTCACGCGTCTGCTCGAGGTCGACGTCGGCGCACGGACGTTCACGTTCGACTGGGGCGCGCTGTCCGAGCAGAACGCCGGCATCCTCGGCGCGTCGCACTGCACGTTCGCGGCCGCGCCGGAGGGCGTGCGCGTCGAATTCACCACGGGCACGCCGCGCGAGACGCGCTACGAGGGGCTGCCCGCGTTCGTCGCCGATTTCCCCGACGTGCTGGTCTGCATCCAGCGCCGCGAATATTTCCGCGTCGACGCGCCGATCGTCGATCCGTTCCTGTGCCGCGGCAAGCTGCCGGACGGCGAAAGCTTCCTGTTCGAGGTGCACAACCTGTCGCTCGGCGGCGTGGGGCTGCGCACGGCCGACGAGCGCGTCGAGGCGCTCGAGGTCGGCACGCTGCTGCCGGACGTCGAGCTCGAGCTGACCGGCCACGGCAAGCTGTCGCTCGACCTGCAACTGGTGTCGCAGCGTTCGACGCAGATGCCGAACGGGTCGCGGCGCTACCAGCTCGGCTTTCGCTACATGTCGCTGCCGGGCAGCGCGGAGAACACGCTGCAGCGGCTGATCACGCAGCTCGAAATGAAGCGCCGCTCGCTCGTGCGGGCCTGACGCGCATCCGGCGGGAGGCCCGCACGGGCCGCCCGCGCAGCGCCGCCGGCGCCTTGCGCCGGCCGCTTCCGACGGCGACGCACGCCCGTGCGCCGCGCCTGCATTTTTCCCTCAATTTTTTCAATCCGCGGCCGTTATACCGGGAGTCACGCAACCCGGCGGCCGCAGCGCGGCCGGCTCATCAGGATCGCGCATGTCCAACACACTCATGAACCTCGGCGTCAGCGGCCTGAATGCCGCGCTCTGGGGCCTCACGACGACCGGCCAGAACATCAGCAACGCCGCGACGCCGGGCTATTCGGTCGAACGTCCCGTCTATGCCGAGGCGAGCGGGCAGTACACCAGCAGCGGCTACATGCCCCAGGGCGTGAACACCGTCACCGTGCAGCGGCAGTACAGCCAGTACCTGAGCGACCAGCTGAACGGCGCGCAGACGCAAGGCGGCGCGCTGTCGACGTGGTATTCGCTCGTCACGCAGCTGAACAACTACATCGGCAGCCCGACGGCCGGCATCTCGACCGCGATCACGAGCTACTTCACCGGGATGCAGAACGTCGCGAACAGCGCGTCCGACTCGTCGGTGCGGCAGACCGCGATGAGCAATGCGCAGACGCTCGCGAACCAGATCACGGCGGCCGGCCAGCAGTACGACGCGCTGCGCCAGAGCGTGAACACGCAGCTCACCAGCACCGTCACGCAGATCAACACGTACACCGCGCAGATCGCGCAACTGAACCAGCAGATCGCCGCGGCGAGCAGCCAGGGCCAGCCGCCGAACCAGCTGATGGACCAGCGCGACCTCGCGGTGTCGAACCTGTCGAACCTCGCGGGCGTGCAGGTCGTGCGCAACAGCGACGGCTACAGCGTGTTCATGGCGGGCGGCACGCCGCTCGTCGTCGCGGACAAGAGCTACCAGCTCGCGACCGTCACGTCGCCGTCCGATCCGAGCGAGCTGACCGTCGTGTCGCAGGGCATCGCCGGCGCGACCCCGCAGGGGCCGAACCAGTTCCTGTCCGACACGTCGCTGTCGGGCGGCACGCTGGGCGGCCTGCTTGCGTTCCGCAGCCAGACGCTCGACCCGGCCCAGGCCCAGCTCGGCGCGATCGCGACCAGCTTCGCCGCGCAGGTCAACGCGCAGAACGCGCTCGGCATCGACCTGTCGGGCGCGGTGGGCGGCAACCTGTTTTCCACCGGCGCGCCGATCACCTACGCGAACCAGGGCAATACCGGCAACGCGTCGCTGTCCGTGTCGTTCGCGAACGCGGCGCAGCCGACCACGGGCGACTACACGCTCGCATACGACGGCACGAACTACACGCTGACCGACCGCGCGAGCGGCACGGTGGTCGGCACGTTGTCGAACGCCCAGATGCCGGGCCAGATCGGCGGCCTCAACCTGTCGCTGACCGGCACGATGCAGCCGGGCGACAAGTTCACCGTGCAGCCGACGCGCGGCGCGCTGAACGGCTTCGGCCTCGCGACGTCGAACGGCTCCGCGATCGCGGCGGCCGCGCCGTACGTGCCGTCGGCCACGACGACCAACACCGGCAACGGCACGATCGGCGGGCTGTCGGTCACGAGCGCAGCGGCCGCGGCCAACGCGCACAACTACACGATCACGATGGGCGGCACCACGGCCGCGCCGACCTACACGGTCACCGACAACACGGCCGTGCCGCCGACGACCAGCGCCGCGCAGCCGTACCAGTCCGGCTCGCCGATCACGCTGACGGCGGGCGTCACGGTCACGGTGTCGGGCACGCCGGCGGTGGGCGACACGTTCAAGGTCGTGCCGAACACGGGCGGCACGAACGACGGCAGCAACGCGCTCGCGCTGTCGAAGCTCGTCAACGCGAAGTCGTTCGGCAACGGCTCGGCCACGCTGACCGGCGCGTACGCGAACTACGTGAACGGCATCGGCAACACGGCGAGCCAGCTGAAGTCGTCGAGCGCCGCGCAGACCGCGCTGGTCGGCCAGATCACGCAGGCGCAGCAGTCGGTGTCGGGCGTGAACCAGAACGAGGAAGCGGCCAACCTGATGCAGTACCAGCAGCTCTACCAGGCGAACGCGAAGGTGATCCAGACGGCGTCGACGCTGTTCCAGACCGTGCTCGGCCTGTTCAATTGATTTCGGGGAAAGAAGCGATGCGGATTTCCACTGCGCAGTTTTACCAGATGAACGTCGCCCAGATGAGCGACCAGCAGGCGCAGCTCTCGCAGCTGTACCAGCAGATCTCGAGCGGCGTGAGCCTTTCGACGCCGGCCGACAACCCGCTCGGCGCGGCGCAGGCCGTGCAGCTGTCGATGACGTCGGCGACGCTGTCGCAGTACGCGTCGAACCAGAACGCCGCGCTGTCGTCGCTGCAGAAGGAAGACCAGACGCTCATCAGCGTCAACAACCTGCTGAACAGCATTCACACCGTCGTGATCCAGGCCGGCGACGGCTCGTTGTCCGACAGCGATCGTTCGGCACTGTCGACGCAACTGCAGGGCTATCGCGACCAGCTGATGACGCTTGCGAACTCGACGGACGGCGCGGGCAACTACCTGTTCGCCGGCTTCAAGACGGCCACGGCGCCGTTCTCGAACGCACCGGGCGGCGGCGTGACCTACAGCGGCGACACCGGATCGCGCGAGGTGCAGATCGCCGACACGCGCTCGATCGCGCAGGGCGACAACGGCGCGAACGTGTTCCTGTCGGTGCCGATGCTCGGCAGCCAGCCGGTGCCGCTCGCGGGCGCGGGCAACACGGGCACGGGCACGATCGGCGGCGTGACGATCACGAGCCCGTCGGCCGCGACCAACACGCACCAGTTCACGATCGCGTTCGGCGGCACCGCTGCCGCGCCGACCTACACGGTGACCGACAACACCGTCGTGCCGCCGACCACGACCGCCGCGCAGCCGTATTCGGACGGCGCCGGGATCGCGCTCGGCAATGGCCTGTCGGTGCCCGTGTCGGGCAAGCCGGCGCCGGGCGACACGTTCACGGTCACGCCCGCGCCGCAGGCCGGCACCGACGTGTTCGCGGCGCTCGACACGATGATCGCCGCGCTGAAGGTGCCGATCAGCAGCAACACGACGGTTGCGGCCGCGCTCGCGAATGCGATGACGACCGGCACGACCAAGCTGAACAACATGATGACGAACGTGCTCACCGTGCAGGCGTCGGTTGGCGGCCGCGAGCAGGAAATCAAGGCGATGCAGGCCGTGAACCAGACCAACACGCTGCAGGTCAGCAGCAACCTGGCCGACCTGACGAGCACCAACATGGTCGCGACGATCAGCCAGTTCCTGCAGATGCAGAACGCGCTGACGGGCTCGCAGAAGGCTTACGCGCAGTTGCAGAACCTGTCGCTGTTCCAGTACATCAATCCGTGATGCACGACGCGCCGGTCGCGATGTGAGCGCACGCTTACTTCGCAGCCGGCGCGCGCCGCCGCCCGCGCATCATGCGCGGACGGGCGCTTCGCCGGGCCGCGCGGTCGCGCACCGGTTCTCTCGCGCGGCCTGCCGTGCCCGCACCCGCACCCGGCCGTTGCGCTTGCCGGCCCCGCCTACCGGTTCGCTTGCCAGCCCCATTCCCGCTCCGTAAACTCGCGCCAGATTCCAGACCGGCGCATCCTTGGCAGCCGGCGACCGACGACCGACAGGAGCGCTTTTCCCATGTCCGATTCCTACTTCCCGCGCTGGCGGGTTCAACCGACCGGCGCGGCCTCGCGCGTGGTCGGCCCCGACGAGCGCCTCGCGTGGCCGCAGATGGTCGCGATGGGCGTGCAGCACGTCGTCGCGATGTTCGGTTCGACCGTGCTCGCGCCGCTGCTGATGGGCTTCGACCCGAACCTGTGCATCTTCATGTCGGGCATCGGCACGCTGCTGTTCTTCGTGCTGGTCGGCGGGCGCGTGCCGAGCTACCTCGGCTCGAGCTTCGCGTTCATCGGCCTCGTGATCGCGGTGACGGGCTACGGCGGCAGCGGCCCGAACCCGAACATTCCGGTCGCGCTCGGCGGGATCGTCGCGTGCGGGGTCGTGTACGTCGCGCTCGGCGCGCTGGTGCAGGCGATCGGCACGCGCTGGATCGAGACGCTGATGCCGCCCGTCGTGACCGGCGCGGTGGTCGCGGTGATCGGGCTGAACCTCGCGCCGATCGCGGTCAAGGGCGTGTCGGGCTCGACCTTCGAATCGGTGATGGCGCTCGTCACGGTGCTGTGCGTCGGCGGCGTCGCGGTGTTCGCGCGCGGGATGATGCAGCGCCTGCTGATCCTCGTCGGGCTCGTGATCGCGTACGTGATCTACGCGATCGCGACCAACGGCATGGGCCTCGGCAAGCCGGTCGATTTCGCGATCGTCGCGCAGGCCGCGTGGTTCGGCGTGCCGGGCTTCCGCGCGCCGGTGTTCGATCCGCACGCGATGCTGATGCTCGCGCCGATCGCGGTGATCCTGGTCGCGGAGAACCTCGGCCACATCAAGGCCGTCAGCGCGATGACGGGCAGCAATCTCGACCGCTACGTCGGCCGCGCGTTCATCGGCGACGGGCTCGCAACGATCGTCTCGGGCAGCGTCGGCGGCACGGGCGTGACCACCTACGCGGAGAACATCGGCGTGATGGCCGTCACGCGCATCTATTCGACGCTGGTGTTCGCGGTTGCCGCGCTGATCGCGATCGGGCTGGGTTTTTCGCCGAAGTTCGGCGCGGTGATCCAGACGATTCCGGGCCCCGTGCTCGGCGGCGTGTCGATCGTCGTGTTCGGGCTGATCGCGGTGACGGGCGCGCGGATCTGGGTCGTCAACAAGGTCGATTTCTCCGACAACCGCAACCTGATCGTCGCGGCCGTCACGCTCGTGCTCGGTGCCGGCGACTTCTCGCTGAAGATCGGCGGCTTCGGGCTCGGCGGGATCGGCACCGCGACGTTCGGCGCGATCATCCTGTACGCGATCCTGCGCAAGGAAAAGGAACCGGGGCCGGTGGTGTGAGCGGGAGCGGGCGGTGCGACGCCGCCCGCGGGCGTGCCTTCATGCGCGTTCATGCGCCGGTATTCGACTGCCCCTGCAGCCACGCGCAGAACTGCGCGACGAGCGGATCGTCGGCCGGCGCGCCCGGCGCGATCCACCAGTAGCTGCGCGTCGCGATGCGCGGCCCGGGCAGCGGCATCACCAGGCGCCCGCTCGCGAGCTCGTCGTCGATCAGCGGCAGCGGGCCGAGCGCGACGCCCAGCCCGTCGACGGCCGCCTGCAGCGCCAGATAGAAGTGGTCGAACGACTGCCGCTTGCGCCCCTTCATCGCGACGCCGGCCGCCGCGAACCAGTCGCGCCAGCCTTCCGGCCGCGTATCCGAATGCAGCAGCACGTGCCGCGCGAGATCGTCCGCGCGCGTGATCGGCGTGCGCTTGAGCAGCGCCGGGCTGCACACCGGAATCACGCTTTCGTCGAGGAAGTGGCCGCTCGTGCAGTTCGGCCAGTGGCCGGGGCCGCGGCGGATCGCTACGTCGAAGCCGTTCAGCGTGTCGAGCGGCGCGTTCGACGTCGACAGCTTCAGCTCGACGTTCGGCACGTCGCGCTGGAACCGCGACAGGCGCGGCAGCAGCCATTTCATCGCGAAGGTCGGCAGCGCGTTGATGCGCAGCACGCGCGCCGCGCCGGTGTTGCGCAACTGCTCGGTCGCGTGCGCGATGCTGTCGAACGCCGCGCGCACGGTGTCCAGGTAGCGGCGGCCTTCGTCGGTGAGCTTCACGCGCTTGCCGTAGCGGTGGAACACCGGCTTGCCGAGCCACGCCTCGAACCCGGCGATCTGCCGGCTGATGGCACCGTGAGTCACATGCAGCTCGTCGCCGGCGGCGCTGAAGCTTTCATGTCGTGCCGCGGCTTCAAAGGCCCGAAGCGCGGAAAAGGGCGGGAGATCGCGTGCCATGCTTGTGATTCTAGATCACAAGAGCGCGCCGATAAAATCGTTTTGCCGGGATCCCGAACGGCGGTAACCTCGGTTCACCGTTTGATGAGGAGCCCCATGCAATCCGCCTTTCCGCCCGCCTCGCCGCCGCCTGCCGCGCCCCCGCGCAGCGTCGGTCTCGCCGAGCTGTTCACCGGTTTCCTGTCGCTCGGCCTGATGTCGTTCGGCGGCGCGTTGCCGTTCGCGCGGCGCACGATCGTCGACGAGCGCAAGTGGCTCTCCGCCGAAGAATTCACCGATCTGCTCGGCCTGTGCCAGTTCCTGCCGGGCGGCAACGTGATCAACCTGTCGGTCGCCGTCGGCATGCGCTTTCGCGGCGTCGCCGGCGCGTTCGCCGGGATTCTCGGGCTGATCGCCGGCCCGACGCTCGTCGTCGTCGCGCTCGGCGTGCTGTACGCGAAGACGCAGAACGATCCGCGCGTGCAGCACCTGTTCGCGGGGCTCGCCGCGGCGGCGGCCGGGCTGCTCGTCGCGATGGCCGTGAAGGTCGCGAAGCCGCTGCTTCGGGCGCCGCGCACGGCGGCGGCGATTGCGGCGCTCGCGTTCGTCGCGATCGCGGTGCTGCGCATGCCGCTGCTGACCACGATGCTCGTGCTGACGCCCGTCAGCATCTGGCTCGCGTCGCGCCGCCGCGAGGCCGGCACGCCGCGGCCGGCGCCGCCTGCCGCGCGGGGCGCGCACGACTCGCACGGCGCGCACGAATCACCCCACGCGCAACAGGAGCGCCGGCCATGAGCGACACGCTGATCGCCATCGCGACGATCTTCAGCCAGTTGTCGCTGCTCGCGTTCGGCGGCGGCAACACGATCCTGCCGGAGATGCAGCGGCAGGTCGTCGACGTGCATCACTGGATGAGCGCGCACGAGTTCACCGCGCTGTTCGCGCTGGCCCAGGCGGCACCGGGGCCGAACATGATGATCGTGTCGCTGGTCGGCTGGCACGTGGCCGGCTGGGCCGGGCTGCTCGTCGCGTCGCTCGCGAAGTTCGGGCCGTCGTCGATCGTCACCGTGCTCGCGCTGCATGCGTGGGAGCGTTTTCGCGACCGGCCGTGGCGCCGCTACGTGCAGCAGGGGATGATGCCGGTGACGGCCGGGCTCGTCGCGGCGAGCGCGGTGCTGATTTCCGAGGCGTCGAACCGCACCGCGATCCAGTGGGGCATCACCGCCGCCTGCGCGGTGCTGGCGTGGCGCACGCGCATCCATCCGCTGTGGCTGCTCGCGGGCGGCGCGCTGATCGGGCTCACGGGCATCGGGCAGTGAGCGGCGCACAACCGCCCTCCCGTGCGCGATACTGGCGCGACTTCTCACGGGAGGATCGATGGATCTCGACGGCGCCAGCCGCAATCTCACTGTCGCCGCATTGCTGACGCTGTCCGGCGGCTACCTCGACGCGTACACGTACGTCGGCCACGGCCACGTGTTCGCGAACACGATGACCGGCAACGTCGCGCTGCTCGGCATCAACCTGTCGGCCGGCGAATGGGCCGCCGCGCTGCACCACGTGCCGCCGCTCGGCGGCTTCGTGCTCGCGGTGTTCGTCGCGCACCTGCTCGGCCTCGCCGCGCAGCGCGGCTGGATGCGGCATACGGCGTTCGTGAGCCTGATCGTCGAGATCGCGTTTCTCGGCGTGGCCGCGAGCGGCCTGGTCGGCGCGTCGAGCGCATGGCTGATTCCGGGCATCTCGTTCGTCGCGACGCTGCAGACGCTGTCGTTCACCCATCTCGAGGAATTGTCGTACACGTCGGTGATGACGACCGGCAATCTCCGGCGCGCCGCGCAGAAGCTGTTCGTCGGGCTCATTCCGCGCTACGACGCCGGTGCGCTGCACGACTCGGCGCTGCTCGCGACGATCAGTTTCTGTTTCCTGGCCGGCGCGGTGGTCGGCGGCTTCGTGACGCGGCTCGTGCCGGATCTCGCGCTGTGGGGCGCCGTGCTGCTGCTCGCCGGCGCGTTCGCGGAAATCGTGCGGCGTGCATGGCGTCGCGCGGGGAACGGCGGTGCGGGCGGCGAGGGCAGTAACGGCGGCGCGGGCGATGGCAGCGACGGGGCGGCACAAACGGCCTGACGGCAGGCGGCAACCCGCAACCCGCTGCACCGATCGCACCGATCGCACCGATCGCACCGATCGCACCGACCATTTCGCCCCGATCGGCGTGACCGCGCGGCGCCATCGCCGAACCTTGCCGCGCCGCGCGTGCCCGCCGGCGCCATCGCGCACCGTCCCGCCGCCGCGCGAGACAGGCCGCCGCGCGGGACGGGCCCGCCGCGCGAACCGTTGTTCCCGGACGACAATCGCGCCATTGCCGCGTATTTCAATTTCTTTCAGCGTTCGCACTCATCTTATGATTCAGCCCACATCGCGCGCGCCATGAGCGTGGGCGATCGCCACCCGGCTGCGCACGCGGCCGGCCATGAATGGAGACACCTAAAAAAGGAACGCTCATGAAGCAGACCACCCGACTCGCAGTCATCGCAGGGGGCGCGGCGCTGGCCTTCGCCAGCCAGTACGCAGCAGCACAAAGCTCGGTCACGCTGTGGGGCGTCGCCGACGCCAGCATCCGTTACCTGACCAACGCCAACGCGAAGAACGACGGCCTGCTGTCGATGACCAACGGCGCGATCACGAACAGCCGCTTCGGCATCTACGGCACGGAAGACCTCGGCGGCGGCCTGAAGGCCGTGTTCAACCTCGAGAGCGGCGTGAACCTGCAGAACGGCGCGTTCGCCGACAGCGGCCGCCTGTTCAACCGCGCGGCGTACGTCGGCCTGCAGAGCCCGTACGGCACGGTGACCCTCGGCCGCCAGAAGACGCCGCTGTTCGACCTGCTGTCGGATACCTACGATCCGCTCACCGTCGGCAACTACCTCGAAAACGCGTGGCTGCCGGTCGCACTCGGCGGCGGCCTGTATGCGGACAACCAGATCAAGTACACGGGCAAGTTCGAGGGCCTGACGGCGAAGGCGATGTACTCGACCGGCACCAACTACGAATCGACCGGCGCCGGCGGCTTCTCGGGCCAGATTCCGGGCTCGCTCGGCAAGGGCAATGCGTGGGGCGTGTCGCTGTCGTACGTGATGGGCCCGCTCAGCATCGCGGCCGGCGCGCAGCAGAACAGCGACAACTCGGCGCGCAAGCAGACGATCTACCACGCGAACGTCGTGTACGCGTTCAGCAAGGCGAAGATCTACGCGGGCTACCTGCGCTCGAAGGACGACACGGGCTTCGTCGACAGCCTGCTCGCGCAGCAGTCGATTCCGGTCGCGAAGGGCACGGGCCGGATCGACGACGGTCCGTTCGCGGGCGTGAGCTGGCAGGTCAGCGCGCCGCTGACGCTGACGGGTGCGTTCTACTACGACCACATGCGCAATGCGATGACCACGAACGGTACGCTCGCGAGCGGCAACCGCTACGCGATCGTCGGCATCGCCGAGTACGCGCTGAGCAAGCGCACCGAAATCTACGGCACCGTCGACTTCAACAAGACGAACGGCGCGGCGAACGTCGAGCTGCCTGGCCGCAGCAACCAGACGGGCATCGCGATCGGCCTGCGCAATATCTTCTGACGAACGTCGGAACGC
>Ga0209370_1002380_pt1 | contig 13644 bp, 13 predicted proteins | sample AgamicAtPrz_FD_187164 | JGI IMG/M metagenome (GOLD analysis project Ga0209370, IMG submission 187164) | Agave microbial communities from Guanajuato, Mexico - At.P.rz (SPAdes) (version 2) | ecosystem: Host-associated > Plants > Phyllosphere > Phylloplane/Leaf | place: Guanajuato, Mexico... | reverse complement strand
GCACCACCCGCTGGGCGGCGATGGCCCGGTGGCAGAGCTGGCGCGCGCTGCTGGCGGTCAACCGCGACATCTTCCTGCGCTCCCTGGCGCTGCAGGCGGTGTTCCTGCTGATCACCATCCAGGGCGCGCGCCTCGGCGACGCCACGGTGGCGGCCAACGCCCTGCTGCTCAATGGCCTGCTGATCACCGCCTATGCCCTGGATGGCCTGGCCCATGCGGTCGAGGCGCTGTGCGGCCACGCCATCGGCGCGCGGGATCGCCTGGCCCTCAGGCGCAGCCTGATCGTCGCCGGTATCTGGTCGCTGCTGGCCAGCCTGGTGTTTGCCGCGGCATTCGCCTCTGGCGGCCACCTGTTCGTCAACCTGCAAACGGATATCGCCGCGGTGCGCGAAACCGCCGATCTCTACCTGCCCTATCTCGCCCTGCTGCCGCTGTTCGCAGTGTGGAGCTACCTGCTCGACGGCCTGTTTATCGGCGCCACCCGGGCCCGCGAGATGCGCAATGCCATGCTCGTCGCCCTGGCCATCGGCCTGCCGGTCGCCGTGGCGCTGCAGGGTTTCGGCAACCACGGTCTGTGGATCGCCTTTCTGGCCTTCATGGCGCTGCGCGGCCTGACCCTGGGTGTACTGGCCTGGCAGCTCGCGTGGCGTGGTCAGTGGATTGCGGCACCGGGCAATTGATCGAGCGTTTGCCACTCTCCAGACATGAAAAAGCCCGCTGAATCGCGGGCTTTTTTGTCGCTCAGGCGATCAGGGCACCAGCGGCAGCTCGCGCTTGTGCTGGGTCTTGTCATAGGTCTGTACGATGGCCTGATAGGCGGTGTCGCTGACCGGCTTGCCCTGCAGGAAGGCGTCGATGTCCTCGTAACTGACGCCGTGCACCTGCTCGTCCGGGATGCCCGGGCGCTCGTCCTCCAGGTCGGCGGTCGGTACCTTGGAGAACACTGCCGTAGGCGCACCAAGGCGCTCGGCGATGCGCCGCACCTGGCCCTTGACCAGGCCGCTGAGCGGGGCGAGGTCGCAGGCGCCGTCACCGAATTTGGTGAAGAAGCCCATCACCGCCTCGGCGGCATGGTCGGTGCCGATCACCAGGCCGTTGCGGGCGTTGGCCACGGTGTACTGGGCCAGCATGCGCATGCGCGCCTTGGTGTTGCCGAGCACGAAGTCGCGACGTGCCGAGGTCAACCCACCCAGCTCGCCGATCTGCCTGGCCAGGCCGGAAACGGCTGGGGCGATGTCGATGGTCTGCACTTCATCCGCGGCGATAAAGGCCAGCGCGGCCTGGGCGTCGGACTCGTCGTGCTGCACGTTGTGCGGCAGGCGGATGGCGATGAAACGGTAGTCCTGATCCTGCGTCTCGCCGCGCAGCTGCTCCACCGCCAGCTGGGCCAGGCGGCCGGCTGCCGTGGAGTCGACGCCGCCGCTGATGCCGAGCACCAGCACCTTGGTGCGCGAGGCGGTCAGGGTGTTCTTGATGAAGGCGATGCGCTTGGCGATCTCGGCGTCCACGTCGGCATCCGAGGTGAACGGGGCGATGACGCCCAGGGCGTTGGCGATTTCAGCTTGTCGATTGCTCATGGTGTCTCCCTTGGTTCGCGTCAGTTGGCTTCGAGGCGAAAAACATGTTTCAGGTAGGTCACGAAGTTCGGGTCCCGGCACTGGGTCTTGCCCGGCGTATCGGAAATCTTCGCCACCGGCTGGCCGTTGCAGTCGATCATCTTGATGACGATGTTCATCGGTTCCACACCCGGGATGTCGCAGGTCAGATTGGTGCCGATACCGAAGCTCACATGAATGCGATCATGCAGCGCGCGGTACAGTTCAAGTGCCTTGGGCAGGGTCAGACCGTCGGAAAAGACCAGGGTCTTGCTCATCGGGTCGATGCCCAGCTTCTCGTAGTGGGCGATGGCCTTCTCGGCCCAGGCCAGCGGGTCACCGGAGTCGTGGCGCAGGCCATCGAACAGCTTGGCGAAGTACAGATCGAAGTCGCCGAGGAAACTGTCCATGCCGACGGTGTCGGTCAGGGCGATGCCCAGCAGGCCGCGGTATTCCTTGACCCAGCACTCCAGCGCCGCCTTTTGGCTGTCGATCAGCCGCGGGCCGAGTTGCTGGTGGGCCATGAACCATTCGTGGGCCATGGTGCCCAGGGGCCGCAGTTCCAGCTCGCGGGCCAGGTGCACGTTGCTGGTGCCGACGAAACGCCCCGGAAAATCGTGCTTGAGGATGTTCACCACCTCTTCCTGTACGCGGTAGGAAAAGCGCCGGCGGGTGCCGAAATCGGCCACCTGGAAGCCCGCCAGCTCATCGGCGGTGGCTTCGCCCTTGAGCCAGTCGAGCTTGCGGTACAGCTGCTCGCGCACCTGCTCGATCACCACCTCGCGGTAGCGATAGCGGTTGCGCACCTCGGAGATGATCGCCAGCAGCGGAATCTCGTAAAGGATCACGTGCAGCCAGGGCCCGCGTACGCGGATCGCCAGCTGGCCGGCATCGTCGGTGCCGACGTGCACGTAGCGCATGTTGAAGCGGAACAGGCTGAGGAAGCGGATGAAGTCCGGCTTGATGAACGGGATCTTCTCCAGGTAGGCCAGTTGGTCCGGGGTGATCGAGGTGTTGACCAACTGCTCGATCTGGTAGCGGATCTCGGCCAGGTACGGCGTCAGGTCCTCGTTGCTGCGGCAGCGAAACTCCCACTCCACCTCGGCGTTGGGGTAGTTGTGCAGCACCGCCTGCATCATGGTCAGCTTGTAGAAATCGGTGTCCAGCAGGTTCTGGATGATGCTGGGGGCGAATACGCTCTCACTCATGGTCACTCTCCTCGAGGCGGGCCAGCTCGTTGTCGAGCGCTCCGCCATCGGCGCAGATGATGATGCCCTGCGCGCGCATCTGGTCGATGGCTTGCGTCGCGCCGGCTTCGGAAATGGCCCGGCACGCCGGAAGATACAGCAACACCTCGAGGCCGGCGCTACGCAGTTGCAGCGCGGTGTTCTTCACGCAGAAGTCCAGAGCCAGGCCGCCGACCACCACGGCCCCGGCACCGGCCACCTTCAGGTATTCGATGACGCCCGTACTGCGCTTGCCAGCCAGGTCGTGGTAGCAGGCGCCGTAGGGGTGCAGATCAGGTTCGACACCTTTCCACACGAAGAAGTCATAGTCGATTGGCGCGGGCAGCGCGTCGAGCAGCTCGAAGCCCGGGGTGCCCGGCACGCAGTGGCTGACCCAGGTCAGGTCGGCGTTGGGGTGGCCCAGGGGCTGCAGCATCCTGGCGTGGCTGTCGACCACCCACAGGGCATTGGCGGCGTGGGCGTCCTTGCTGCCCAGGCGCAGGGTGCCACGACGCGCCATGTCGTTGAGCGGCGCGGCGATCTCATGGCCGCCGGCCACCGGCAATTCATCGGGGCACAGGCTGGTGAAGCCTTTTTGCGCATCGACATCGAACGTGGCGATCTTCATCTGACACCTCCTGCTCATGGAGCCGCATCACTGCGGGGTGGACACATATTCCACCAGGTGTATTATGTATGTCAACTCCAATCTGCAAGGAGAATCACGATGCTGCCGACAGCTCTGCAGTGTTTCGCGGCAGGCCATGCCGAACCGGCGCCGCGACGTTTCGCGCTGGCCATCTACGGCGGCGCCTTCGACCCACCCCATGCCGGCCATGCCAGCGTGATCCAGCGTGTGCTGGAAACCTGCGAGCAGGTGTTGGTGGTGCCCAGTTACCGGCACGCCGACGGCAAACGCATGGCCGACTTCGACCTGCGCTGCGCCTGGGTCGAGCGCCTGGCCGCGCGCTTCGGCGATCGGGTACGCTGCTGCAACCTGGAGCGCGAGCTCGGCGCCGATGGCCGGGTGATCTACAGCTACGACCTGCTCAGCCGGCTGGCCGAACGATACGGGCTGCCGACCGAGCGCCTGGCGCTGGTGATCGGTGAAGACAACCTCACCCGGCTGCAGACATTTCACCGCGCCGCCGAGCTGCGCCAGCGCTTCGGCCTGCTGGTGGCGGGCGAGGAGATGACCGTGCACAGCAGCGCGATTCGGGCGATGATCGCCGCCGGGCAAGCGATCCCCGAGGCCTGGCAATTGCCGGAAATCCACAGCGAGATGACGATTTACAGGAGGTCCGTTTGAGTTCTGTTGAGGTACTGGCAAGCGTGGATCTGATCGCCCTGCGCATGGATGCCGAGAGCCGCGGGCTGCATGTGCTGCTGCACCGCCGCGAGCGCGAACCGTTTCTGGGCCAGTGGGCGCTGCCGGGGGTGATCGTCAATGGCAGCACCCGCGACGCCAACCTGGAAGCCGCTGCCCATCGCGTGTTGCGCGACAAGGCCCAGGTGCTGCCGCGCCACCTCGAACAGGTCGGCACCGAAGGCAGTGCCGAGCGTGACCCCCGTGGCTGGTCGATGAGCACCTACTACCTGGCCCTGCTGGCACCGGATACCGAAACCGCCGACGACGGCCTGCGTTTCGCGCCGCTCGACGAAGTGCTGGACGGCCGCCTCGCCCTGCCCTTCGACCACGGGCAGCTGGTGCGCCTGAGCGTCGAGCGCCTGGCCGGCAAATCCGTCTACACCAGCCTGCCGCTGTACCTGGCGCCGCCGCGTTTCACCGTACTCGACGCCCTGAACGCCGCCCAGGCGTGCCTGGGCACGACGATCAACAACACCTCGCTGCGCAAGCGCCTGGAAAAGATGAAGGACGCCGGCTGGATTCGCGATACCGGCGAAAAGAACTTCCCGAAAATGGGCCGCCCCCAGCAGTTGTGGGCGCTGACCGAGCAAGCCGAGGGCGTGTTCGTGTTCGACCGGAGTTTGTTGGCAGATCGGGCGAGCAGCTGAAGTTGATACCTGTGAGAGCGGGCGGGGACGCCTAGTCCATGCCCGCGAATTGCTTCCTCACATTTATCAGCAATCAGAGCCCTAGCCTCGTTGGTCGGAACAGCACCTGAATTGATCTTGTGGCTGCAAGCAGGAGCTCCTCGCTTATGCCTTGGATTTTCGCGGGCATGGCCCGCTCCCACAATTAAATGCCGACGCGGGCTCTCGATCAAAAACTCCTACTGCCGCATGCCGATCGCCAACCGATTGAAGGCATTCATCAGCGATATGGCGAAGGTCAGGTCGCTGATCTGCGAATCGGTGAAGTGCGCCTTGAGCGGCTCGAACACGTCATCCGGCGCGTGGGTGCGGGCGATATCGGTCAGCGATTCCGCCCAGGCCAGCGCGGCACGTTCGGCTTCATCGAAATGGCTGCTGATGCGCCAGCCGGCCAGGCTGTCGAGTTTCGCTTCGGGCGTACCGCCGTCGCGCAGCGCCTTGGCGTGCATCTCCAGGCAGAAGGCGCAGCCATTGATCTGCGAGATACGCAGATTGACCAGCTCGATCAACGGCAGGCCCAGGCTGCTGGCGGCCAGGGCTTTCTTGGTGGCCAACAGCCCCTTGTAGGCTTCGGGCGAGAGCTGGCTGTAAGGCAGGCGCAAGGTACTCATGGGGCAATCTCCAGAGCAGAGTCGAAATAGAGGCTGGGGATGCGGCACGGGGCCGGATCCTGCACGCCGCGCAGGGTAACGGAGTCAGCCATGCTGGCGTCCTCGCCATCGAATGGACGCCAGATTACTCACCACCCGGCCTGCTCGATAGAGCCAAGACGCTACAAATTCATTGGTCCATGTTGTGAGCGTTCGGGCTATTCGTTCTGCCGCATGGGCATGCGGTCGATGGTCCGGAAGATCGCCTGCAAGTCCGCATCGGCGCCCTGCTGGATCTTCTTGCCGCCGTCCTTGCCGACCAGAATCACCTGGGGCCGGGCGTTGCCGGCGTCCAGCGCCAACAGCAGGCGCTTGGTGGCGATGGCCTCCAATGGCTGCTCATTGCGCCGGCCCTGCTGGCCGACCACCGTGTAGAGCACCATGTCGCGCTCGACGAACGCCTCGCGGTTGGCCGGCTCGCGCAGCGCGGCCTGCACCCGCGCCAGCAACGGGTCATCGGCCCTGGCCGCCAACACGATCAACGGGCGAGTCTTCCAGCGCTCGGCCTGCAGCGGATCCTCGCTGGCCTGGGCCAGCAACGGCAGGGCCGAGAGCAGCAGGGTCGCGAAACGCTTCATGGCCTTTCCTCCCGGCGGGATCGCGCCCGCCGCTCAGCGATGCGGATGCCCTCAGTACGACAGGTACGAAGAGCGCGTCAGCCCCAGGCGCAGGGCGTCGAGGAACTGGGTACGCTCGCGGGCGCTGATGCTCGCACTGGCCACCTTGTCGCGGTAGTGGGTCATCAGCTCCTCGGGCGACAGGTGCACGTAGCGCAGCATGTCCTCAATGGTGTCATGGGTCTCGATACCGGCGTGGTAGATGCTGCCGTCGGCGTTCTGGTAGATGTTCACCGAGTCGGTATCACCGAACAGGTTGTGCATGTCGCCGAGAATTTCCTGGTAGGCACCGACCAGGAAGATACCCAGCACATAGTCTTCACCGTCGCGCAGCTCGTGCACCGGCAGGCTGGTCTCGATGGACTGCTCGTCAACGTACTGGTTGATCTTGCCGTCCGAGTCGCAGGTCAGGTCCTGCAGCACGGCGCGGCGCAGCGGCTCTTCGTCCAGACGATTGAGCGGCAAGATCGGCAGGATCTGCCCGATGGCCCAGGTGTCCGGCAGGCTCTGGAATACCGAGAAGTTGCAGATGTACTTGTCGGCCAGCTTGTCGTTGAGCTCGTCGAGCACCTGGCGGTGGGAACGCTGGCGCGCCTTGAGCTGGTTGTACAGGCGACGGCAGATAGAGAAGTAGCACTGCTCGGCCAGGGCCTTCTGGGGCAGGTCGAGCTTGCCGGCGGAGTATTGTCCGGCCGCCTCGCTGACGTAGTGGGTGGCGCGCCAGTAGGTTTCGGCGACCATTTCCGGGTCGCTGTCGTCGAGCAGGTCGATCAGCACCTGCAGCACTTCGGGCTGCTCGATGCTGCGGTCGATTGCCGGCACGTCGTCGTTGTGGCGCTCCACGTCGGTGACCTGCACCAGCAGCACGGCGTGGTGCGCGGTCATCGCCCGGCCGCTTTCCGAGAAGATGTGCGGGTGGGGGATCTCCTGGCGGTCGCAGAATTCCTTGAGCATGTCGACCACCGCGTCGGCGTAGTCTTCCATGTCGTAGTTGATCGAGCTGGCGTTGCGCGAGTGGGTGCCGTCGTAGTCGACGCCCAGGCCGCCGCCGACGTCGATATGGTCGACCGGCAGGCCGAGGGCACGCAGCTCGCCGTAATAGCGGATGGCTTCGCGGAAACCCTTGCGGTAGTCGGCGATGTTGGCGATCTGCGAACCCATATGGAAGTGCAGCAGGCGGATGCCCTGATCCAGGCCGGCCTTGCGGAAGCGCTCGACCACCGACAGCAGCTGCGCGGCGGACAGGCCGAACTTGGACTTCTCGCCGCCGGTGTCCGCCCACTTGCTCGAGGCCAGGGACGACAGGCGCACGCGCAGGCCGATCTGCGGCGCCACCTTGAGTTCGGCGGCCTCCTCGATCACCAGGGCGACTTCCGACTCCTTCTCGATGACGATGAACACGTTGTGGCCGAGTTTCTGGCCCATCAGCGCCAGGCGGATGAATTCGCGGTCCTTGTAGCCGTTGCAGACGATGGTGCCGCCCTTCGGCGCCAGTGCCAGCACGGCCAGCAGCTCGGGCTTGGAGCCGGCTTCCAGGCCAATGGAAACGTTCTCGGTGGCGATGATGTTCTCCACCACCGCTTCCTGCTGGTTGACCTTGATGGGGTACAGCGCGGTGTAGCGATTGCCGTATTCCAGGCGCGCGATGCTGGCATCGAAGGCGCCGGTCAGCTTGCGCACGCGGTCCTGCAGGATGTCCGGGAAGCGCACCAGCAGTGGCAGCGACAGGCCGCTCTGGCGCAGCTCCTCGACCTGCTCATGGAGGTCGATGGGCGTGCTGTCAGGCCCGTTGGGGCGCACTTCGACGCGGCCCGCATCGTTGATCGAGAAGTAGCCGGCGCCCCAGTGGCGGATGCCATAGACACTGCGGCTGTCGCCTACGGTCCATTGGCTTCCATCGTCCTTGCGTGTGCGTCGTGCGGCCATCGAGGTTCCCCTGTTGCAGATAGGCTGATGCTGTCGAGAAGGTCGGGCGAGCATAGAGCCTGGAAATGACGGTTGCTCGGCAATGGACTGGCCGAGCAGCGAGTAAGTTTAAAGCGTCACTGGGCGGCGACGTTCAGCCACCGGATTTCTTGGCCTTGAACCCGCGCTTGAGCAGTTCGGCGAGCAGCAGTTCGACATGGTCGCCCTGGATCTCGATCACGCCATCCTTGAGCGAGCCACCGCAGCCGCAGCGTTTCTTCAAGGCCGAGGCCAGCTCCTTGAGCGGCTCTTCGGCCAGCGGCACGCCGCCGATGGTGGTCACCGTCTTGCCGCCGCGGCCCTTGGTCTCGCGGCGCACCCGGGCAATGCCGTCGCCCTCGGGAATCGTCATGCGCGAACAGGTGCAGGCGTCCACCGGCTGCGAGCAATCCGGGCAATGCCGGCCTGCGTCCGTGGAGAACACCAGGCCACCGAGGCCGGCGAATGAAGAGGTTTTCTTGGCCACCGCGTTTTTTCCTCAGTGGATGGGAGCGGCGCAGTGTAACGACAAAGGCCGGCAATGCTAAGAAGCGAAATGCGCCAACCCCTGATGGATTGGCGACCCCGCGGAGTGATCAGCGATTGGCGAGATAGTGCTGCAGCGCCACGAGCGAGTCGGGACAGTAGGGCTTAAGCTCGGTATCGCGCTGCGCGGCTTCGAGACTCATGAAGCGCGCCTCCAGAACCTCTTCGGGCTGCAGCACCAGCGGCGCATCGGACACCGCTGAAAACACTGCGCACCAGATACGGTTCTCCGGCTGATCGAAGAAGAAACGCCCATGGTCACGCAGCACCGCATCGCGGATACCCAGCTCTTCGGCCAGCTCGCGCTCGGCCGACAGTGCGTAGCTTTCACCGGCCGCCACCATGCCACCGGCGGCGATATCCCAATAACCGGGATAGACCGCCTTGCTGAGTGTGCGGCGGTGTACGCACAGCTCCCCGGCAGCGTTGAACAGCAGGATGAAGGTGCCGCGTCCGATCAGGCCGCGGCGGCGCAATTCGGCGCGTGGCAGGGCGCCAAGCACACGGTCCTGTTCATCGACCCAGGCGATCAGCTCGGCATCCGAGGCAGCGCGATGCGCCACCTCGGTGTCAGCAGTTGCCACGGATCAGCCCTGGGACAACAGCTGACGCAGGTCGATCACCGCGGCGTTGGCCCGCGAGATGTAGTTGGCCATCACCAGCGAGTGGTTGGCGAGGATGCCGTAACCGCTGCCGTTGAGCACCATGGGGCTCCACAGCGTGGCCTGGGCGGCCTCCAGTTCGCGGATGATCTGCCGCACGCTGACGGTGGCGTTCTTCTTGGCCAGCACGTCGGCGAAATCGACTTCGATGGCGCGCAGCAGGTGGGACAGCGCCCAGGCCTGACCGCGTGCTTCGTAGAACACGTTGTCGATCTGCAGCCACGGGGTTTCGTAGGTGCGCTCGGTCACCTCCGGCACCTGGCCTTCGGCCAGCTCGGTGGTCTCGGTCACCTCAGTGTTCAGGCGCACCTGGCCGACGCTGGCCGACAGGCGCTGGGACAGCGAGCCCAGGCGGGTGGCGACATCACCGAACCAGTTGTTCAGGTTGTCGGCACGGGTATAGAAACGTGCGCCGCCCTGCCCCGGCTCGGACAGGCGAGCGAGGTAGCGATCCAGCGAGTTGATGCCTTCGCGGTACTCGGACTCGGCGGCCGGCAGCGCCCAGCTGCGATGGTCGAAGTTGAAGCGCGGCTCGGCGCGGGCCAGGTCGCCATCCTCGGTGGATTGCGATTGCGAGCGGGCGAAATCCTTGCGCAGCGCGCGGGAGAAATCACGCACCTGCACCAGCACGCCGTATTCCCAGCTCGGCATGTTGTCGAGCCACAGGCCCGGCGGGGCCAGGTCGTTGGCCAGGTAGCCACCCGGCTTGTCGAGCAGGGTCTGGGCGACCTGCTTGAGGGTTTCCACCGTGGTGTAGCCGTTGACCACCTGACGCTGGCTGCTTTCCGCCGCAGCCTGCACGCGCTGCTGTACCGGGAACAGGTCCGGCTCCTGGCTCCACCACCAGCCGACGACCAGCGCCACCAGCAGATAGATACCCAGCAAGCCGACGATGACACGGCCGAGCCCGCCGCCAAGACGACGGCGAGTCTCCGTGCTGGCACCGTCATCGGCATGGGCGGTGCCGGTGGTGCGGTTCTTCCAATCGAGCATGGCGATTATCCTTTGATCAACGACGTACAGGGCTTCGACCACAGGGCCATGGGAGGGTTGCGCTAATACTTGGCCGCCCCATGGCCTGCATCGAAGCTACGCTGCCACTATAAGGGAAGGCTGCCTCGCTGCGCAGCGCAGCAAGCTATTCACGACGTGACCGGCCGGAGTCATCGGCCTGGGCGCGGCGTCTACCGATAGCATGGCCAAGGGTGCGGGGCGATTCACAACACTGGCGCCAAAGGAATGGCAAAATAACCCCCCAGTGATAGCATGAGGCCATCACAATCAGCCCCACGCCGCCACATGCAGATCGACAGGCCATGACCGAGCAAGAAGACCCCAGCCGCGACCGGCTCAAACAGCATTTCGCCCAGCGGGTGATCCACCAGGCCCGCCAGGTTCTGGAAGTGTGGCTGCGCCTGCAACGGGGCGAATGGAACGACGCCGGCATGCAGGAACTGCAGGAGGCCGCGCAGCTGCTGCAACGGTATGCCGAGCGTTTCGAGCAGGTCGAGCACCGTGAGCTGGGTACGCGCATCGTCGCCTGCCTGGGCGTGGTGGGCGCCAACCGGGGCCGCCTCAACAGCGAAGTGATCAGCGAACTCAACCAGCTGATGCAGCGCCTGTCGCGCACCGGCCTGCGCCACGGCGACCGTTTCGAGCACACCACCCTGCCGCCGTTGCGCAAACCCGTGTACCTGGCCCTGCAGCACCTGGAGCGCGCCGAACGCCTGGCTCAGCAACTCGAGTTCTTCGGCATGAACGCCAAGCCGCTTGATACCGCCAACGCCTTTCGCGCCGCCATGCTCGAGCGCCATCCGGCGGCCATCGTCATGGAGATCGATTTCGCCGGCGCCGGCAATGGTCTGCAACTGGCCCAGGCGGTTCAGGAAGGCCTGCAGGAAAAGATCCCGGTGCTGTTCTACAGCCACGAAGACACCGACACCCCGACCCGCCTGGCGGCGGTGCGTGCCGGCGGGCGCGAGTTCTTTACCGGCTCCATGGACGCCTCGAGCCTGCTGGAGCGCATCGAGGTGCTGACCCACGTGGCCCAGTACGAGCCCTACCGCGTGCTGATCGTCGACGATTCCCGCGCCCAGGCCACCCACACCGAGCGGGTGCTCAACAGCGCCGGCATCGTCACCCGCACGCTCACCGAGCCGATCCAGGCGATGGACGAGCTGGCCGAGTTCCAGCCGGACCTGATCATCCTCGACATGTACATGCCGGCCTGCAACGGCACCGAGCTGGCCCAGGTGATCCGCCATAACGACCGCTACGTCAGCGTGCCGATCATCTACCTGTCCGCCGAGGACGATCTGGACAAGCAGCTCGATGCGATGAGCGAGGGCGGCGACGACTTTCTCACCAAGCCGATCAAGCCCCGCCACCTGATCGCCACCGTACGCAACCGCGCCGACCGCGCACGCAGCCTCAAGGCACGCATGGTACGCGACAGCCTGACCGGGCTGTTCAACCATACCCACACCCTGCAGCTGCTCGAGGATGCGCGCTTTCGCGCCCAGCGCGACGAGCAGCCGCTGAGCTTCGCGATGATCGATATCGATTACTTCAAGAAGGTCAACGACAACTACGGCCATCCCATGGGCGACCGGGTGATCAAGAGCCTGGCGTTGTTCCTCAAGCAGCGCCTGCGCAAGAGCGACTGCATCGGCCGTTATGGCGGCGAGGAATTCGCCGTGGTGATGCCCAACACCGATGCGCAGACGGCAACCAGGGTACTGGACGAAGTCCGCGCGCGGTTCGCCGAGATCCACTACCCGGCCCACCCCCACGACCTGAGCTGCACCTTTAGCTGCGGCATTGCCGAAATGGTCGATGACGCCGACAGCAAGCTCCTGTCGCAGCGTGCCGACGAGGCCCTGTACCGCGCCAAGAACGGTGGCCGCAACCGCGTCGAAATCTATGGGTGAATTCGGCTAGCGCCCGGCGACCGCATGTCGGTCGCCGGGCGTCTTAGGGCGACGTGCCCCCGGGCGTAACCACCTTGTCACAAAGCCGCCATAACGTACCGATCAGACCGCACTGCATGGCGCAGTGCCATCACCGATCGGACGTCAAGCGAGCCCATGCGCCTCAAATCCCTCACCAATCTCAACACCCTCCTGCTGGTCGGCATCGGCATTGCCCTGGCCTGCATCTTGTGGTGGTCGCAGCGGGCACTGGAGCGCCCCTATGTGCTGATGGAGCAGTACCTGGAACTCGCCCAGCAATTCCAACGCGAGGCGGCCGGCAACATTCTTGGCTACCTGGAAAGCGGCGATGCCTTGCGCCACAGCGCCGCCCTCCAGAACCTGGACGCACTGCAGGCCAATGTCGACGAACTGCCAAGCGACCTCGCCGGCGATCTGGGCAACAGCCTGGGCGAGCTGAAAGCCTTTGCCGCCGAACAACTGCTGGCGGCCGGCAAGCTGTCCGGCGATCCACAGGGGCTGCTGATCCAGGCCGAACGGGAAATGGCCGATGCGCTGACGGGGCTCGCGCGCTACGCCGACGAGGCCCGTAGCGATGCCGCCAACGCCTACCGCCCCGCGCTCTTCGATGCCTCGCAACACCTGGCCCGCCTGGCGCTGGCCCGCACCAAGCTGGTCAGCAGCGGGCGTGCCGAACTGGCCACCGATGTGGAGCGTGAAGTCCAGGCCCTGCAGGTACAGGCCAAGAGGATCAACGAGCTGCCGCTGCTCGGCGTCACGGAGCAAGCGGCCTCGGGCGGCAATGCCTTCGCCTCCCTGCTGGGCCTGGACAACGACAGCCAGGAGAGCGAAGCACAGGACCGCGGTATCAGCCTCAAGCGCGAATTCGACGGCCTGCTCGGCCGTTACCCTGGCGAGCTGGCCCGCACCCAGGCACTGATCGAGCAACGTGCGCAGCTGGCCGCCAGCACCCGCGCGCGCCTGGATGCGGTGCAGCAATCCTTCACCGCCCTGGAGCCCCGGGTGCGCGCCGAGCATGGTCGCATCCAGGGCGAAACGCGGCTGATACTCGGCGTCATGGTGGGGCTGATCCTGCTCGTCGCGCTGCTCATCGACACCCTGCAGCGGCGCCTCAGCCGCCTGCTCGAGCGCCTGGTTCCGGCACTCTCGGCCTGGGCTGCGGGCGACTTCGCGGGCGAGATCCACCTGGCCACCAACACCCGTGAACTGCGCGACATCGAGGAGTCGCTCAATCGCCTGCGCCGCTACCTGGTCGAGCTGGTGGGCACCATACACCAGCACGCTGCCCAGGTTTCGGCCTCCAGCCATACCCTGGCGGAGCTGAGCGGCGGCCTGCACGACGGCGCCGAACGCCAGGCCAGCGATACCGCGCAGATACGCGACGCCCTGAGCGAGCTG
>Ga0209370_1002379_pt1 | contig 13649 bp, 9 predicted proteins | sample AgamicAtPrz_FD_187164 | JGI IMG/M metagenome (GOLD analysis project Ga0209370, IMG submission 187164) | Agave microbial communities from Guanajuato, Mexico - At.P.rz (SPAdes) (version 2) | ecosystem: Host-associated > Plants > Phyllosphere > Phylloplane/Leaf | place: Guanajuato, Mexico... | reverse complement strand
CGCGGTCGTTGCGTCGCGTCTCGACGACCGGCTGAACCTGCTGACGGGCGGGCTGCGCTCGGCGCTGCCGCGTCATCAGACGCTGCGCGCGACGTTCGACTGGAGCTACGTGCTGCTCGATCGGCCCGCGCGCGCGCTGTTTCGCCGGATGGGGTGCTTCATCGGGCCGTTTTCGTTCGATGCCGCGTACGCGGTCGCCACCGAGCCCGGCACGTCGGCCGCGGACATGATCGCGGTGCTCGGCGAACTGGTGGCGAAATCGCTGGTGACCGTCGAGTTTCATGGTGCGTATGCGCGCTACCGGCTGACCGAATCGACGCGCGCGTACGCGCTCGAAAAGCTGCACAACGAAGGCGAGTTCGAGCGCATCGTCGCGCGCCATGCGGCGTACGAGCGCGAGCGCGCGCCCGTGCGGCTCGTCGCGCCCGTGACGCCCGCCGACGTGCCGCCTGCCGATGCGCGCGCGCTGGCCGTGGACGAACCGATGGACGAAGCGGTAGACGAACCGGCGGACGCCGCCGAGGCCGCAGCCGTGCCCGAGCCCGACCGGCTGGCGCGCGCGCTGCTGGAGCCGTCGCGAATGCGCGCATGCACGGCGCGCGCGAGAGAGGTGCTCGACGAACTCGACACGGGCGCGGCAGACCCGGTCGACGCCGCGCGCGAGATGCGGCTGCGGGCGGCCTGCGCGTCGGCGCTGCTGCATACGGACGGCGACGCGCTGGCCGCCGCCGCGATGTGGGACCGCACGCTCGGTCTCGCCGCGCACATCGGCGACGATGCGTTCGACGCGCGCGCGCTGGTCGGGCTGTGGAACACGATGCTGACGCTGTCGGACATTCACGAATCGCTGCGCTACGCGACGCGCTTCGAGCGCGCGGCCGAGCGGCGCGGCGACCGGTCGCAGCGGTTGCTGGCGAACACGATGGTCGCGACGTCGCTGCATTACTTCGGCGAGCATGCGCAGGCGCGCGAGCGGCTGGAAGCGGCGACGGCCGAGCTCGCCGACGTGGGCGAATCGCCGTGCGCGCAGGCCGCGCTGGGCGTCGACATGGCGACGCTGGGCCGCACGATGCTGATCCGTCTGCTGTGGATGCAAGGCGAGCCGGAGCACGCGATGCGCGTCGCCGCGCAAGCGGTCGAGCATGCGCGCCGCGGCCCGTCGCCGCTCGCGTTGTGCATCGTGCTCGGCGCGGCCGCCGTGCCGATCGCGCTGCGCTACGGCGATCACGACATCAGCTCCGACTATCTCGCGACACTGCGCGCGACCGCCGACGCGCACGGTTTCGACATCTGGCGCAGTCACGCCGAATGCCTGACCGGTCAGTTCGACGTCCAGGCCGGCCATCCCGGCGCCGGGCTCGCGCGCCTCGAACCGGCGCTGCGGCGCGTCGAGGCGAGCGGCTTCCGGCGCGTGCTCGCGCCGTTGACCGTCGCGTACGCGGAAGGCCTCGTGCGGACCGGCCGCGCGGATGAAGCATGCACCCGGCTCGATGCGACGCTCGCGCGCTGCCGCGCGCACGGCGAGCACCTGTTCGTCCCCGAACTGCTGCGCGTGCGAGGCGTCGCGATGCTCGAGCAGGCGCGCACCGTCGGTGCGGATCTCGCCGTCGCGTACGAGGCGGACGGACATCGTCATCTGCAGATGGCGATCCAGACCGCGAACGCGCAGGGCGCCGCGATGTGGGCGCTGCGCGGTTCGCTCGATCTCGCCGATCACCTGATCGAGCGCGGCCACACCGCGCAGGCGTCGGCGCTCGTCGCCGGAGTCGCGCGGCACTTCGATCCGCATTCGCGCGCCCACGACGTGCGCCGCTTGCTGCGCGTGCAGAACTTCGTCCGTCCGGATGCGCCGCCCGCGCCGTGCCTGACGCATGCACGACGCGATGCCGCCGACGCGGCGCAGCAGGCGGCATGACGATGCGCGAACCGAGTACGGCAGGGCGGCCGCGCGATCGCAGCATGCGTGCCGACGCGCGCGCCGCGGCTGCTTGTCTGCGCGCCGCGGGAAGCCGCGCGTGTCGTGCGGCGTCGCGCGCGGGCGCGCACGGGAGACCCGACGGTGCTTAGAGCGACGGAACCCGCGCGTTCGGCGGACCTCGTCGTGTTCAACGGCAAGATCGCGACCCAGGACGAACAGCGCTCGTTCGTCCGCGCGCTCGCCGTGAAGGACGGGACCATCGTCGCGACCGGCGACGATCGCGACGTGCTGCGCCATGCGCACGACGGCACGACCCGTATCGATCTGAACGGCCGTACCGTGATTCCGGGGCTGATCGACGCGCACCTGCAGGCGATCCGCGGCGGCATGAACTTCAACCTCGAGGTGCGCTGGGACGGCGTGCCGTCGCTGGCGGACGCGCTCGACCTGCTGGGTCGGCAAGTACGCCGCACGCCCGCGCCGCAATGGGCGCGCGTGGCGGGCGGCTGGACCGCGCTGCAGTTCGCGGAAAAGCGCGGCCCGACGGCGGCCGAGCTCAACGCGATCGCGCCCGACACGCCGGTATTCGTCCAGCATCTGGGCGACAGCGCGTGGCTGAATGCGGCGGCGCTGCGTGCGCTCGGCTATGGGCGCGACACGCCCGATCCGCCTGGCGGCGAACTGCGGCGCGACCGCCATGGGCGGCCGACCGGGCTGCTGCTCGCGCGCCCGGACCCGGCGGTGCTGGGCGCGGCGCTCGCCCGCGCGCCCATGCTCGATGCGGCCGACCGCGTCAACTCGACGCGGCAGTTCATGCGCGCGCTGAACCGCGTCGGCGTGACGAGCGCGATCGACGCCGGCGGCGACGGCCTCGCGTATCCGGACGACTATGCGGCGGTCGCGACGCTCGCGCGGCGCGGCGAATTGACGACGCGCATCGCCTATGCGCTGGGCGCGCGGCACGCCGGCCGGGAGCTCGACGACTTCGCGAAATGGATCGCGCTGGCCGCGCCCGGCGACGGCGACGCGTTCCTGCGCGCGAACGGCGCGGGCGAGCGGCTGCTGTTCTCGGCCGTCGATCTCGGCAATTTCCTCGAACCGCGCGTCGACCTGCCCGCGTCGATCGAGGTGGAGCTGGCGGCCATCGTCCGGCTGCTCGTGCACCATCGCTGGCCGTTCCGGTTGCATGCGACCTACGACGAATCGATCGGCCGTTTCCTCGACGTGTTCGAAGCGGTGCATCGCGACACGCCGTTCGACGGGCTGCGCTGGTGCTTCGACCGCTGCGAGACGATTTCGGATGCCAACATCGCGCGTGTCGCGGCGCTGGGCGGCGGCATCACCGTGCAGCCGCGCATGGCGTTCCAGGGCGAAGCCTTCATCGCGCGCCATGGTGCGGTGGCGGCCACGCGCGCGCCGCCGATCCGCGCGATGCTCGCGGCCGGGCTGCCGGTCGGCGCCGGCTCCGGCGCGACGGCCGCGGCGAGCTACAACCCGTTCGTCGCGCTGTACTGGATGGTGTCGGGGCGCAGCGTGGGCGGCACCGCGCTGTACCCGGCGCGCAACCGGCTCGGCCGGATGGAGGCGCTGCGCCGCTACACGGTCGGCAGCGCGTGGTTCTCCGCGGACGAGCATCGCAAGGGCGCGCTGGTGCCCGGCCGGTACGCCGATTTCGCGGTGCTGAGCGACGACTACTTCACGGTCGACGCGCGGCGCATCCCGGCGTTGTCGTCGGTGCTGACGGTCGTCGACGGCAAGGTCGTGCACGCGGAACAGGAATTCGCGCCGCTTGCGCCGCCGCCGCCGCCCGTCAGCCCCGCATGGTCGCCGGTCGCCGCCGGCGGCGTCGGCGACGCGGTGACCGGCGACGCGACGCACGCATCGGCCGCGGGCGACGCGTGCGCGGTGGCCGGCATCGATGCGTGCCGTGCGCGCAGCCACGGACGCCGCTTCGCGCGGTCGCGCTATCCGACGGCAAGCGCGGACGCCGAACGCTGCGAAGCCTTCGGCCGCTGCTGCGTCGCGTTTTGAGCGGCGCGTGCCGGTGCGCGACGCGCTGCGCGCCGGGCGGCCGCCGTGCATTGAACGATTTTCCGCCCCGTGCGCGGGGCATGAAGGAGACAAGATGAATGCTGCGCACCCGCGCGCACCGGCCACTGGCGACGAAGTGGCCGGCGTTCGCATGCCGCGCACGCCCGTTGCGGTCGAGGCAGCCGACGCGGCCCGCGCGTCGTTGCCCGCCGCGCTGGTCGATCACGCGGCGCGCGTGTTCGTGTTCGCGTCGCTCACCGCGCGGCGTGCAGGCGACGCATGCGACGCCGACGCACTGTACGTCGCCGCGATGTACGCGAACATGGGGTTGAGCCCGGCGTACTGCCGTTCGACCGAACGCTACGAACTCGACGGGGCGGATGCCGCGCGCGCGTTGCTGCTGCGGCATCGCCGGTCGCAGCGCATGCGCGACGACGTGTGGCACGCGATCGCGCTGCATACGACGCCGGGTGTGGCCGCCCGCGCGTCGCCGCTCGCGCGCGCACTGGCGTGCGCGGTGTCGACGGACCTGATGGCGACTGACTTCGACGCATACATGGCCCACGAGCGTGACGCGCTCCTTGCCGCATATCCGCGCGGTAGCGGTTTTCCCGAAGCGTATCTCGACCTGGTCGCGCGCGGCGTCGCGCATCGGCCGCAGTCGACCTTCGGCACGTGGAGCGCCGACGTGCTCGAACGCGCGGATCCGGATTTTCATCGGCCGAATTTCTGCGGCCGCGTGCTGGGCGCGCGGTGGAACGACACGTGACGGCGCCGGTCCGGCGTGCGGCAGCCGGGCCCACGACCGATTGCGGCGCGACGCCGCGCCCGGGATGCCGCGCGTCGCGCGCCGGGTGTTCGGGTCAGGCGTGCGATGGCGCCGCGTCGTGCCGCGCATAGTCGACGTAGCCGGCGCGGTCGCCGCCGTACCAGCCGGCGGCCTTCGGTGCCGCGAGCGGCGCGCGGGCCGCGATGCGCTCGACGAGATCCGGGTTCGCGATATAGGCGCGCGCAAACGCGACGAGATCGGCGTCGCCCGCGTCGATCAGCGCGTTCGCCGCCTCCGGTGAAATGCCGCCGTTGACGATCAGCGTGCCGTGGAACGACCGGCGCGCGTGCTCGACGATGCGCGGCAGATCGGGCTCGCCGCTCCAGCCGTTGGTGTCGGCCGCGTGCAGATACGCGACGCCCGCTGCGTCGAGCATCCGGCCGACGTACGCCAGCGTTGCGTCCGGATCGGCGTCGCGCACGTTGTTGTATTTCGCGTACGGCGAGATCCGCACGCCGACACGGCTCAGCGGCATCACACCGCCGACCGCGTCGACGATTTCCTCGAGAAAGCGCGCGCGGTTCGCGACCGATCCGCCGTAGCGATCGTCGCGGCGGTTCAGCGTCGACGACAGGAATTGGTGCGGCAGGTAGCCGTTGGCCGCGTGAATCTCGACGCCGTCGAAGCCCGCGGCCATCGCGCGCGCGGCTGCCTGCCGGAATTCGTCGACGGCCGCGACGACTTCATCGGTCGTCATCGCGCGCGACGGCGTCGCGTGAATCTTCGTGTAGTAGCCGTTCTGCAACTGCGCCCACACCTGCAACTGTTCGAGGTCGTCGTTCACGCCGGACGGCGACAGCGGCGCGGCGCCGCCGAGCAGCGTCAGCGAGCTGACGCGGCCGCCGTGCCACAGCTGCGCGAAGATGCGGCCGCCGTTCGCGTGGACGGCATCGGTGACGCGCTTCCAGCCGGCGGCCTGTGCATCGTCGACGAGACCGGGCGTCAGCTCGAACGCGGCGGAGGCCGGGCTGACGTTGGTGGCCTCGGTCACGATCAGGCCGGCCGACGCGCGCTGCGCGTAGTACTCGGCCATCAGTTCGGTGGGCAGGCCGCGCGACGGCGCGCGCGAGCGCGTCATCGGCCCCATCACGACGCGGTTCGGCAGCGCGAGGCCGCGCAGATCGTAGGCACTGAGCAGGGAAGACATGATGGACTCCTGTGGTTCGACGGGGAGCGGGGCGGCGCGCCCCGCGAACGGATCGATTCGATGGGTGAGGAGGGTTCAACTCGCGGCGTGGCGTTGCGCGTGCGGCCGCCCGACGAGCAGGTAGTGGGCGAGCGCGACGATCGGGAACGCGCCGGCCACCGCGGCGACGAGCGGCCAGCCGCCATGCTCGTACAGCGGGCTCGCGAGCGCGGAGCCGATGGCGCCGCCGACGAAGATGCTCGTCATGTACAGCGCGTTCAGCCGGTTGCGGCTCGCCGCATGCAGCGCGTAGATCTCGCGCTGGCCGAGCACCATGTTCATCTGCACCGCGAAGTCGAGCACGATGCCGGTGACGACGAGCCCGTACAGGCCGGCGCCGTGCACGAACCCGACTGCATACGCGAGCGCGCCGGCGACGAGCGCGATCAGCGTCGCGCGCACCGTATGGCCGGCATCCGCGAGGCGTCCGGCCACCGGCGCCGACGTCGCGCCGATCGCACCGACCAGCGCGAACAGGCCGATCGCCGATTGCGACAACCCGTAGTGACGCGTCAGCTCGACGGGCACGGCGGTCCAGAACAGGCTGAACGACGCGAACATCAGGCCCTGGTAGAGCGCGCGGTGGCGCAGGACCGGCATCGTGCGAACGAGGTGCAGCAGTGAGCCGATCAGCTCGAAATAGGTCGCGCGGTGATCGGGCTGGCGCGACGGAATCGTCAGCGCGAGCACGGCCGTGACGAGCGTCATCAGCACGGCCGCGGCCGCGAACACGAAGCGCCAGCCGAACGCGTCGGCGACGACGCTCGACAGCGGCCGCGCCAGCAGGATGCCGAGCAGCAGCCCGCTCATGATCGTGCCGACGACGCGGCCGCGCGAATGGTCGGGCGCCAGGTGCGCGGCGAGCGGCACGAGGATCTGCACGGCCACCGAGCTGAAGCCGATCAGCAGCGAAATCGCGAGAAAGAGCCCGGGGGTGCGTACGAACGCCGCCGCCGCGAGGCTCGCGATCGACACGACGGCCGTCACGATCATCAGCTTGCGGTTCTCGAGCAGGTCGCCGAGCGGCACGATGAAGAACAGGCCGAGTGCGTAGCCGATCTGCGTCAGCGACACGATCAGGCTCGCCGAGTTGCCGGACATGTGCAGGCTCGGCGCGATGAGCTCGGTGATCGGCTGCGCGTAGTACAGGTTCGCGACGATCGCGCCGCAACTGAAGGCGAACAGCAGGATCAGCCCCTGCGTGAGTTTGGCGCCGTGCGCGAGCGGCGTTGAATCCGTTGACATGGTCGACTCCTGGAAAAGGGAAAGGCCGGACACCGAAGCGTCGCGACGGCATCGAGCTCGCTCGGCCGCGATACGGTGCACCGCATTGCCGTCCATACTATTGATCAACCGATAAAGCCGGAAGCGAGGCGCCGCGCAATCGAGCGTTGCGCGGCGCGCAAAGGTGCCGCGCCGCATCGGTTCAGCCGCGTTTGCCCTGCAGTGTCGGAATCTGCTCGAACAGGCCCGCGAGCCAGTCGACGAACACCTTCAGCTTGACCGGGGTGTGGCGATTGGGGGGATACAGCACCGAGATCGGCTTGGGCGGCGCGTTGAAATCGGTCAGGACTTCACGCAGCCGGCCCGACTTCAGGTAAGGCTCGACGAGGTACAGCGACGTCTTGATCAGGCCGATGCCGGCGACGCCGCATTCGATGTAGTTGTCCGCGTCGTTGACGGCCACGGTGCCGCACATCTGCACGATGCGCGGCTCGCCGTCGACCACGTAGTCCCACACGCGCGGCCGCCCGGTATCGGCCGAGATGTGGCTGACCGCCACGTGCTGCGCGAGATCGTCGACGGTCGCGGGCTCGCCGCACCGCGCGAAATACGCGGGCGAGCCGCACGTACAGGTGGTCAGGCTGCCGATCCGCCGCGCGACCATCCCCGAATCGTCGAGCGCGCCGATGCGCACCACGCAGTCGACCCCTTCGCCGACGAGGTCGATCTGCCGGTCGGTCACGCCGAGTTCGATCATGATGCCCGGATGGGCGTCGAGAAACGTCGGCAGCGCGGGCACCACGACCTGCTTGGCCATCGCGGGCGGCAGGTTCACCTTCAGCCGGCCGCGCGGCACGTTGCGTGCCTGCGACACCGACGCTTCCATGTCGTCGATTTCGCGCAGCACCGCGACGGAGCGTTCGTAATAAGCCTGACCGTCCTCGGTCAGCGAGATGCGGCGCGTGGTGCGGTTCAGCAGCCGGCAGCCGAGATGCTGCTCGAGTGCGCTCAGCAGCGCGGACACGCGCGGCGTGGTGAGGCCGGTCGTGTCGGACGCGCGCGTGAAGCTGCCGGTTTCGACGATGCGCGTGAACACGCGCATCGAAAGCAAGGTATCCATCGTCGGAAGTTCTCCAGCCTGTCGGCTCGCCGCGCCCGTACGTGCCGGCGCGGTCTCGTCAAATATCGCGTAGCGGGTGTGACCGAACCGCTAGGCGTCGATGCGTTTTCTCAGCGCGTCGCCGGCAAACGGCATTTCGCGCAGGCGCTGGCCGGTCGCGTCGAAGATCGCGTTGGCCAGCGCGCCGGCGGTCGGCCCCATCGACGCCTCGGCCGCGCCGAGAAACGGCGCGCCGGGGCGATTGACCAGATGGACCTTCACGTTCTGCGGCACGGCCGAGAAGCGCAGGATCGGGTAGCTGCTCCAGTCGAAGCTGCGAATCCGTTCCGTGTCGTATTTCAGCGCCTCGTACAGCGTCCAGCTCGCGGCCTGCACGATGCCACCCTCGATCTGGTTGCGGATACCGTCCGGCGACACGATCTGGCCCGCGTCGACGGCGGCTTCCGCATGTTCGAGCGTCACCTGGCCGGTTTCCGGCACGACCGACACCTCGACCGCGATCGCGACGTAGGCCATCAGGTTCTTGTACTTGCCGAACGCGAAGCCGACGCCGCGGTTGCGCGCGCGCGGCGGCCGCGGCCAGCCGAAGTGCTTCGCGGCGAGCTGGATCACCTGCCGCGCGCGATGGTCTTCCATGTGACGCAGCCGGAATTCGACCGGATCGACGCCGGCCGCGTGCGCGAGCTCGTCCATGAAGCTTTCGATCGCCCAGATGTTGGTGTGCGCGCCGAGCGAACGCATCGCGGAGGTCTGCAGCGGCATCGTCGGCGAGAAGTTGTTGACGATGTGCTGGTTCGGCAGCGCATACAGCGGAATCGCATTGCGGTCGCCACCGCCCTCCGGTTGCAGCATCGGCGTGGACGGCGCGGGCACGAACGGCGGCTCGAGCATGCGCGCGGGCAGCAGCCGGCCGGCGTTGACGATCCGCTCGTTGTGCGAGCTGCTCCACAACGCATAGTTCCAGTCGACGATATGGCCGCTTGCATCGAGCGAAGCGCTGACCTCGGTCACCATCGCCGGCGTGAAATGATCCCACGTGTGTTCCTGTTCGCGCATCCATTGCACGCGAATCGGCTTGCCCGGCATCGCGGCCGCGATCAGCGCCGCGTGCGCGGCCGCGTCGTCCGCCCCGTTGTGGCCGTAACAGCCCGACCCCTCGGTGTGAATGCAGCGGATGCTCGCCTTCGGCATCGACAGCATCTCGGCGAGCGCGTCGCGCAGTGGGTAGACGCCCTGCGAGTGGGTCCACACCGTCATCATCCCGTTCTCGAGATGCGCGACCGAACACGACGGCCCGATCGACCCGTGCAGCAGGTAGTTCTTCAGGAACGTCGCGTTCAGCGTCTTCACGGCCGGCGCGGTGGCGGCATGCGTGTTCGCGATCTCGATGCGCTGCGTCGAGATCCGTTTCAGGTCCGCGTGCACGGTGCCGCGCTCGGGCAGCTTGCGGCCCGGCGACCAGCGGCTGGCGGCCGCGAGCGCGCGCTGCGCGACCACCGCCTGCCATTCGCCCTGCGCGACCACCGCGAGCATGCTGCCGTTGCGCACGATCCGCACGACGCCGGGCAGCTTCAGGATCGCGGCTTCGTCGAACGACAGCAGCTTCGCTTCATACACCGGCGGCATCACGACGCGCGCGTGCAGCATGCCGGGCAGCTGCATGTCCTGAACGTAGCTGACGCCACCCGTGACCTTGTTCGGGATGTCGACGCGCGGCAGCGACGTGCCGATCACGGCGAACGTCGCCGGGTTCTTCAGCGGCGACGTGGGCGCCGCATTGCGGTGCAGGTCGACCGTACGGATCGCGTCGCCGTAGGTCATCGTGCGGCCGTCGGGCGCCTTGATCACCGCGTCGGCGGTCGTCAGCACGCTCGGATCGACGCCGAAGCGTTTCGCCGCGCCTTCCACCAGCAGCGCGCGCACCTGCGCGGTCGCGTTCAGCAGCGCGGAGCCGCTGTCGGCCATCGTATGGCTGCCGGCGGTCAATCCTTCGTCCGGCGATGCGCCGGTGTCGGCGGTCAGGAACGTGATCAGCGACGGCTTCATGTCGAGTTCCTCGGCGGCCACCTGCAGCAGCGCGGTGCGCACGCCGGTGCCGAGCTCGACCTTGCCGGTAAACACGGTGACCTTGCCGTCCGGCGCGATCTTGACCCACGCATCGAGCAGCGGATTGGTCTTCAGGCTGCCCGCGAGCGCCTGCGTGGCTTTCGCCACGTGCACGGCCGCGCCTTCGTCGGCGATCACCAGCTGCGCGGCCGCGCGCGACGCAGGCGCGAGACTGAACGCGACGAACAGCGCGCCGGAGACGATGAAGTGCCGGCGGCCTTCGTCGATGTCGTCGTGGGAATTCATCACAGCCCCTTGCTGATCGTGACGGGAGCGGAAGCCGGTTCGGGGGCCGGCAGCCCCGCGACCGAGCGCACCGCCGCGAGAATCCGCATGTGCGTGCCGCAGCGGCACAGGTTCGGTTCCATGTGCGTGCGCAGTTCCTGTTCGGTCGGCTTCGGGTTGCGTTCGAGCAGCGCCTGCGCGCGCATGATCATCCCGGCGATGCAGTAGCCGCACTGCGCGGCCTGATGCTCGATGAACGCGCGTTGCAGCGGGCCCGGATGCTCGGCGGTGCCGAGGCTCTCGATGGTGCGCACGCTGCGCGCGCCGACCGCGGCCACCGGCATCAGGCACGAGAAGGTCGGCTTGCCGTCGACGATCACGGTGCAGGCGCCGCATTGGCCGAGGCCGCAGCCGAACTTCGCGCCGTGCAGGTGCAGGTCGTTGCGCAGCGCGTACAGCAGTGGCGTGGATGGATCGATGTCCAGCGTGTGCCGCACGCCGTTGACGGTGAGGGTAATCATCGTGCGGTGTCCTCTTTTCTGAGCTTCGCGGCCATCGCGTCGACGCCCGACCAGGCGGGACGATCGGTATAGGTCTCGCGCACGTACGCGGCGAGATCGGCGATCTGCGCGTCGTCGTACTGGTCGACGAACGACGGCATATAGTTCAGCGTGTCCTCGCCGTGCCAGCCGATGCCGTTGAACATCATCTGGATCGCGTTGCGCGGCGTATCGGCGTTGACCGCCGTGCTGAACGCGAGCGTCGGCCGTTCGCCGATCGACTGCATCGGCGCGGCCGGCCCGTGGCACTGCGCGCACGACGCCTGGAACAGCGTCGCGCCGCGCTGCGCGGCCGGCGTCGTCGCGGCGCGTTCGACCGGATGCGCGGCCGCGGCCGCACGTGCGTTCGCCGGCTTCTGGATCGACAGGATGTACGCGGCGATCGCTTCGACATCCTCCACCGGCACCGTCGCGAGGTCGCGCGTGACCGGCAGCATCGGCCCGGCCGCCGCGCCGTGCTCGTTCGCGCGGCCGGTGCGCAGGTAGGTGACGAGCTGCGCCTGCGTCCACGGCCGTGCGGCCTGGCCGAGCGTATTGAGCGGCGGCGCTTCCCAGCCGTCGACGATGCCGCCGTCGAACGCGCGGCCGCGCTGCTCGCCGCCGATCGCGTTCAGCGGCGAATGGCACGACGCGCAGTGGCCGAGCCCGTCGACGAGCATCCTGCCGCGGTTCCATTGCGCGGACTGCGCGGGGTCCGGTTGATACGCGCCTTCGCGCAGGAACAGCACGTTCCAGAACGCCACCAGCGGCCGGAAGTTCAGCGGAAAGATCAGGTCGTTGGCGGGCGCCGTCGCGTGTACCGGCTCGCGGGTCATCAGGTACGCGTACGCGGCGGCGATGTCGTCGTCCGACATCCGCGTGAAATGAATGTACGGAAACGCCGGGTAAAGCGGCTGGCCGTTCCGTCCGATGCCGGTGCGCAATGCACGGGCAAATGCGTCGCGCGACCAGCGGCCGATCCCCGTTTCGGCATCCGGCGTGATGTTGGTCGCGTAGATCGTGCCGAACGGCGTCGCGAGCGGCAGCCCGCCCGCGAACGGCTTGCCGTCCTTCGCGGTGTGGCACACGATACAGTCGCCGAGCGCGACGACGCGTGCGCCGGCGCGCACCAGCTGCGGATCGAACGAAGCCGGGGCCGGCGGATCGATCGGCGCGATCGACGGCCGCACCATGATGCCAATCGCGACCGCGACGCCCACGATCGCAATGCCGGCCGCGCCGAACCAGAGTCGTTTGTGCTTCATGCGCGCTCCATGCGACGCGGTGCGGCGCCAGTCATGCGATGCGCGGCGACACCGGACGATGCGTGTCGTCCGTGTGTGGTCGTCCGATGCGGCCGCGACCGTGTTGCCGCGCGGCGGTGATTGGCGACGGGGATCATTTGTCACTCCAGCAGTCGATAACGCGCGCACGCGCCGTCCTGCGCGGCGGCTCATGAATGCAGCTCATGAGGCAGTCTACGCAGAGGCCGGGATCATTGCCTGAAGCGGCGCTGAAACGTTCTGAACGGTGTCCGGCCCTGAATCGGCCGGGGTTCGGCGACAAGGACGGATGACGGGCGGGCTACGTCGCGGCCGCCCCGCGTGTTGCGTTATGACGGAATCTCGCCGGCGACGACTTCATCCGCGTAGCACCAGATCCAGCGCTCGCCGGGTTCGATCGAGCGGACGAGCCGGTGGCCGGTTTCGCGGAAATGCCGGCTCGCGTGGCGATTCGGCGACGAGTCGCAGCAGCCGACGTGCCCGCAGATCAGGCACATCCGCAAATGCACCCAGCGGCTGCCCGATCTGACGCATTCCTCACAGTAGTCCTTATCGGTGTCGAACACGCGTGCTTCGTCGAGATGCGTACAGGCGTTGGCCATCTTGCGCTCCGATGCCGGCGCGGGAGCGACGCTTGCGGCGCGGCCGGCACGAGGCCGCAAGCGGAACGGATACGGGGCATTGTGCAGCGTCGCGTCGAGGCCGGACCTTAATTGTCATGAAGCGGCCCGCGCGGCGCGAACCGGCGGCGTACAGTCGCGGATGCGTCCAGCCACGGCACCGCGGCACCGGCCGGGCGCATCCGACATCGACATCATCGGGAGGCGCTCATGGATCAATCGCAACACGTGCGGATCGTCGGCCTGCCGCGCAGCCGGGACGCGTACGCGATCCGTGATTTCCTGCAGCGGCGCATGATTGCGTACGACTGGTGCGAGCTGACGTCCGACGCCGACTGCGTGCAGGCGCTCGGCATCGCGCCGCTGCGCGACATCCGGCTGCCGGTCGTGATCTTTCCGGACGGCTCGCGCCTGTACCAGCCGACGCTCGCCGAGATCGCCGCGCGGCTCGGCTGGGTCGCGCGCCCGCGTTTCGTCGAATACGACGTGTCGATCTACGGCGCGGGGCCGGCCGGGCTGTCGGCGGCGGTCTACGCGGCGTCCGAAGGGCTGCGCGCGGTCGTGATCG